>Ga0209343_10003697_pt1 | contig 19151 bp, 19 predicted proteins | sample RifCSPlowO2_02_FD_184026 | JGI IMG/M metagenome (GOLD analysis project Ga0209343, IMG submission 184026) | Groundwater microbial communities from Rifle, Colorado - Rifle CSP2_plank lowO2_0.2 (SPAdes) (version 2) | ecosystem: Environmental > Aquatic > Deep subsurface > Groundwater | place... | reverse complement strand
TGCCAGGTGTATTACCAGGTATGGGAGATACCAATCTACGGTTACGATTTAAATAAGGTGGCTGTCAATTCTTATATTGATATGACGGTTATAGCGTTGCGAAAATCGGTGTTAAAAGTATATTTGCATTATCTAAATCCGTTAGGTCTATCTTTTCATACGCAATCTGCAGGATTGTACTTAAACCATCCAGGATTTGCGAATAGACATCAAAATCGCTCATAAAAGATTTTCCACCTTTTAATGAAACAGCGATATCATAATCAGACCCTTCCTGTGAAAGTGCCTGAGTTTGCGAACCAAACAGTACAATAAAACGAATATTATTCCGGGAGGCAAAATTGTCTAATTGTAACATCTGAATTCCCGTGAGTTTCATAAAGGAAGGATACTACATGCAAACATTCTTATCAAGACCAAATCTATCTAATAGCACTTTGAGTGGCCGCAGAAGTGGCACTTCTCACACCCTTCGGAGAATTCCATCTCACAGCCACAGTCAGGGCATGCAGAGCCTATCCTCCTGTCATACTCAACGCTTATATCCTGATTGCCGGTCTGGGCCTTTTTCATAAGATACTCAAGCACAGACTTTGCAATAGCATCTGCACAGGAGTGTACAGTATCTCTTCCCAGGCCATATGGCTTGTTACACCTGATCCCGATTAGTTGTCTTATAACAGACTGGGGTGCAACACCACTCCTGAAGGCAAGAGAAATTAGCCGTCCTATGGCCTCATTCTGCGAACCCTCGCACCCACCCGCCTTGCCCATATTACAGAAGACCTCAAAGGCACCACCCCTCTCATCTTCATTTATTGTCACATAGAGATCCCCGCATGAGGTATGCATCTTGTTGGTAACACCGGTAGTAATCTTCGGCCTCGGCCTCGGCTGAATAACCTGGTGCGCTGGTTGACCCGTACCTTCTACCTCTTTTAAATCCTCTTCTCTCCTCTTTGATCCCATATCTTTATCCTCCTTCTTAGTCGTACCCACATTTTTCGCTTCGCTCCCATCGCTTGCGCTGAGCGAAGCGAAGAATGCAGGCACTGTCATCACCTGCTCTGAACGGCTTCCATCCCTGTAGACCGTTATCCCCTTACATCCAAGTTTGTATGCAAGCATGTATGCCTTTTTTACATCCTCAACAGATGCGTCCATTGTAAGATTAATGGTCTTTGATACAGCACTGTCTGTGTACTCCTGAAAGGCAGCCTGCATCCTGACATGCCATTCAGTTGATATATCATGGGCCGTGGCAAATATGGCCTGCCATTTCTCAGGAACTTCAGAAAGTCCCCTGGCAGAACCATGGTTTGCTATTATCCTCTCAAGCAGATTTTCACTCCAGAACCCCTCTGATTTTGCTATGTCGATAAATGTATCAAGTACATATGGCAGGCGTTCTCCATCCATTACATTCTTGTACCATATAAGGGAGAACTCCGGTTCACAACCGCCGGATGTGTCTGTTATCATGCTCAAAGTCCCTGTTGGCGCCACAGTAGTTATATATGCATTCCTGAGTCTCTTCCCTTCACTCTCATATACGGACCCCTCCCAGTTTGGAAATACGCCCCTCTGTTGTGCCAGCCTTGAGGACTCATCATGTCCTGTATCTCTGATAAACTTCATCACCTTTCTTGCAGTATTTATCCCCTCCACTGAGTCATAAGGCACGCCGAGTTTAAAGAGCATTCGTGCAAACCCCATAACACCAAGCCCTATCTTCCTGTTTTTCTTAGTCAACTCTTCTATCTGCGGGATGGGATAGCTGTTCATATCAATCACATTGTCAAGGAAATATACTGCGTTCCGCACAGTACGATTGAGCCTGTCCCAGTCTATCTCATTCTTTCCATCAGCAGATTTAACATGAACCTCAAGATTAATGCTCCCAAGATTACAGGACTCAAATGGGATAAGCGGCTGTTCACCGCATGGGTTTGTCGCTTCAATGGCCCCAACGTGAGGTGTTGGATTGAGCCTGTTGGTAGTATCTATAAAGAAGAGGCCTGGCTCACCATTCCTCCATGCATTAGTTGCTATCATATTAAAGACATCCCTTGCAGGATGCCTTGACACAATATCTCCTGTACGGGGATTCTTTAATTCATATGTCTCGTCCTTTTCAACTGCCTCCATAAAGCGGTCCGTGATTGCCACACTTATATTGAAATTTGTTAAATCCTTCTCTTTGGTTTTACAGTCTATAAAATCAAATATATCAGGATGGTCTATCCTTAATATCCCCATATTCGCACCCCGTCTTGTACCCCCCTGTTTTACTGCCTCTGTGGCGTGGTTGAATACCTTCATGAATGATACAGGGCCTGAGGCAACACCTCCGGTTGTGCGTACCACATCATTTTTGGGTCTGAGCCTCGTAAAGGAAAAACCAGTACCTCCACCTGATTTATGAATAATAGCTGCCTGCTTAACAGATTCAAATATACCGTCCATTGAATCCTCAACCGGCAGGACAAAACACGCTGATAACTGCTGAAGCTCCCTCCCTGCATTCATCAATGTAGGCGAGTTGGGGAGGAACTCTTTTCTAATCATGAGTCCGTAGAATCTTTCCTCTGTACCCTTAATATCAGCTTCCCTATTATAAATAAGGTCTGCCTGGGAGATATTCTTCGCTACCCTCCTGAACATCTCCTTCGGGGTCTCCACCACCTCACCCTTTTCATTTTTGGCGAGGTAGCGTTTTTCCAACACCTTGATTGCGTTTTGAGAAAACAGAGGTTCTACAATTTCTTTTGTTGCCATAGAAACCCTCCTATAAATAGTGAGTTAAAGAGTTAGTGAATCAGCGACTTTATGTTTATGGGGATTATTGAGCTATTCACCAATTCACTAATGGAAGCGGAAAAAAGTTTATACCATGGAAGATCTTTTGTCAAGAATATTTTTCAATATATAGTTATTTTTTTAATGTCACACACACTATTTTGTGGAATTTCTGAGGAAAAGGTGTGGATAAATTGTGAAAAGATTGTGGAAAAACATGGCTGCCATATCTATTTTAAGTACAAAATACGTGGTTTTTCTATCTCTTTTTAAGTACCTCGACAACAGTCTGCCCAATTAGTGCGGGATTTCTCACCACATGGATACCTGCCTTCTCCATTGCCGCCATCTTCTCAGATGCTGTTCCCTTACCGCCTGAGATGATTGCACCTGCATGTCCCATCCTTCTCCCTGGCGGCGCCGTAATACCTGCAATGAATCCAATGACAGGTTTTGAGATATCGGACTTTATGAATTCTGCTGCACGTTCTTCTGCGTCTCCTCCAATCTCACCTATCATTACCATTGCATCTGTCTCATTATCCTTCTCAAACATCCCTAACAAATCTATAAAGTTCGTACCATTTACAGGGTCACCGCCAATGCCGATACATGTTGATTCACCAAGACCTGTCTTTGTTACCTGCCATACAGCCTCGTAAGTGAGTGTGCCGCTTCTCGATATAACACCGATCCTCCCCTTCTTATGTATGAAACCAGGCATAATCCCAATCTTGCACTCTTCCGGTGTGATAATGCCGGGACAATTAGGCCCTATCAGCCTGCTCTTTTTCCCAACCATGAATCTTTTTACATTAACCATATCATTAACGGGTATCCCTTCTGTAATGCATACAATCAGCGGAATCCCTGCCTCAACAGATTCCATGATGGCATCTGCAGCAAAGGCAGGCGGAACAAAGACCATAGATACATTTGGTTTCGCTGCCTCTATAGCCTCACCCACAGTATTGAACACAGGAACCCCTTCAAAGTCCATCCCGCCTTTTCCAGGCGTTACGCCGGCAACAATATTTGTCCCGTATTCCATACAGGCACTCGTATGGAATGAACCTTCTTTCCCTGTAATCCCCTGCACCATTAATCTTGTTGATTTATTAACGAGGATACTCATATTTACGCCCCTCCTACCAATTTGACTACCTTCTGCGCACCTTCCCAGATATCCGATGCAACCTGAAGATTCAGGCCGGATCCTTTAAGCATCTCAAGCCCCTCTTTTGCATTTGTCCCTTCAAGCCGTATGACAAGCGGCACTTTAATCTCCACCTCTTTTGCTGCCTCTATTATACCTCCGGCAATCCTTTCACATCGCACGATACCGCCAAAAATGTTAACAAAAACACCTCTTACATTTTTATCAGCAAGCAGGATCTGGAATGCATGTTTCACAGTCTCCTTTGATGCGCCTCCGCCGACATCAAGAAAATTGGCAGGCTCACTTCCGGCAAGTTTGATAACATCCATCGTGGCCATTGCGAGGCCTGCACCGTTGACCATACAACCTATATTACCATTGAGCTTAACATAATTCAGCCCGTGTTTTGATGCCTCAATCTCAAGGTCTTCCTCTTCATCGAGATCCCTAAAAGCCCTGACATCTTCATTCTTAAAGAGTGAGTTATCATCAAAGCTCATCTTTGCATCAAGGGCAATGAGCCTGTTATCCTTTGTGATAACCAGTGGATTAATCTCTATGAGAGAAGCGCCCTTCTCAGTAAGAAGTCTGTAGAGATTTCCTGCCATACTGATGAATTGTTTTATTATTTCAGGGGGCAACCCGAGTCTGAACGCCATATTCCGGCCATTGAACTGTTGATAACCAACTGATGGGTCAATATACTCCTTGATGACCTTTTCAGGTGTCCTTGCAGCAACCTCTTCGATCTCCATACCGCCCTCGAGGCTTGTTATAAAGACCGGCCGGCTGTATGTACGGTCAATCAATAAACTCAGGTAGAGTTCTTTTGCTATATCTACCCCCTCCTCTATGAGCAACTTTCTAACACATCTCCCTTCAGGGCCTGTCTGATGAGTTACGAGCACTTTGCCTAAAATCTCATTTGTAAACTTTGCCACATCCTTTTTATCCCTTGCAAGTTTTACCCCGCCGGCCTTGCCCCTGCCTCCTGCATGGATCTGGGCCTTTACAACTGCCACATTTGATTTTATCTCTTTTGCATATTGTTCAGCCTCATCCACTGAATACACAGCTTTTCCCTGCGGCACAGGTATATTGTACTGTGCAAACAACTTTTTTGCCTGGAACTCATGTATGTTCATAGAATTACTCCTGTAAATACCACCATTGGGTGGAGATTTAAGTGAAGGGAAATAATATCACTGGCTTAAAAATAAATCAAGAGATTTTGCGTGGACAATTTTGCCTAATGTTGCTTAACGTAGCGGGAGATATTCAATTTCGATTTTCCTTGTTTTAATGGAACTCTCATCACAACATGACCGGAAAGTATGGTATCCCCTACTGAAAGAACGTTTCAATCCTTGTTTTAATGGAACTCTCATCACAACCCTGGTGAAATAATAGAAATATATGACCGCTATGAAATGTTTCAATCCTTGTTTTAATGGAACTCTCATCACAACGAAGTTTCTATGTTAACACTATGTAATTGAGAGAATTGTTTCAATCCTTGTTTTAATGGAACTCTCATCACAACCCCTATTTTCCCAGCAAATCCTTTATCTACGCTCTCTTCTGGCATTTTTACTCCGCTCCCTTTCCTAAATTTAACCATCATAATTTCGAATAAAAAAGCTATTCTCCTCCTTTCTTTACATAGTCTGCTTACCTGAAAACCTTTTTATCTGAACCACTTATCAATCACCTAAATTCATACGCAAATATTTTTGTAACAACAGTCTATGCATTTGTTGGGCCAACGGGTCTTTCTGGGATAGTATCCTCGTAAAATAACCCGCAATATCTCATCCACAACAGCCTTAGCATACTCAAAATCCTCTGGCTTGTAAATAATCTCTTTTACAGTTGCCCCATCCCTTGCATAACATATGTACCCTTTTACAACAGGCTTATGGTACGTTTCCTTTATGAGCATAGCATACAGGACTGACTGCACTTTATGTGTCTCAAAGAAGTAATCCCTGAATTCTGTATATTTATAATCGAGAGGCGCCATGCTTCCATCAGGAAGTGTAAGGACTTCGTCAATTATCCCTCTCACCCTTACAATAGGTGATGCTACATAGACAGAGAACTCCTTATCCACACATCCTATCTTTTTACGCAAATACTCCCTGTTCTCTTTCTCCCGTCTCTCATGTAATTCTCTGCCCTTCAGTACCTTGTATCTTAACTCTTCATGCTGAGGGATGTTCAAACAATTCATGAAATAAGTAAAACGGGGACAATAAATATGTTCTATAACCTCCGAAGGGGTTATCATTATTGTGGACTCTGTATCCATAAATACCACTTATGTTCTATATTACTACTCCATGTCAGGCTCCTGGCTTAAAAAAACTTGTTTAACAACTCAGCAGAAACCAGTTTCTTATCAAATGCCTGTCCCAATAATCTTACCTTTTTGAAATCATCTTCACACATGGGGAATATATATACGGAATCCTCTTCACCGTTAATTATATCCTCACACATCATCTTTAGCTCATCTATCTGATTTCTGTTAAGAGTGCCAAGAAATGCAGACTTCTGTACCCTGTACAGTCCCTTATTCTTACATGCCTTTGCGATTCTTCCGCGTGTTTTATCATCTACAATGTCATATATGATCCAAACTAAATTCTCATTTGCCAATCTCTGCCTCCTTTATCAGACCATTTGCTATCTTATGACATTCAAACTGGATTACATCTCCTCTCTTGATATTCCTTCCGTTATAGCGTATGGATTCATCAAGAAATTTGGTAAATGCCTCTATCAACATGGCCTTCCCTTCTTTGTTCAAGGTAAATCCATTTTTAAGTTCATCGAAGAGCTCCTGCTTTACCTTCCTTCCTGCAAAAAGGTTTACCACTGTTTCATCTGCCCATATACGAAAATTTTCGATCAGGTCAAATACGAGAGATTTCTTATTATAATTGTCAGTATGAATAATCCCAACATACGGGTCGAGTCCGGCAATTATGCATGCCTTCTCCACCCTCGAATAGAGGACCCCATATGCATAATTTAACAATGCATTGAATTCATCCCTGGCCGGATTCCGGCTGCGGCCTTCAAACTGGTATCTATCGGGCATGAGAAAGCTCAGGCACTCAAAATATATCCTGCCGCCGCTGCCTTCTATCCCCATTATCGTCCCACGCCTCTCTTCGATAGTCCCTGTGAGGGTATCAAGGGTCTGCCGGCAGTTTTCCAATTTCCCGATATAAGACGTGATTTCAGCAGACTTCTGTGTTCGTGTATTCCTCAGTCTTTTAAGCAGTTCGACCTGGTTATCAAACTTCCTTGCCACCCACGACAGAGCCAGCCTTAACCCCTCTTCCATCCCGGCAATCTCCAACTGCCGCCTCCGGATGAGGGTCGTGCTCCCCAGCTTGCTGTGCCAAACCCGGCCAAAGGGGTCACCGAATTCATCGAGAAAAATGATATCGATATTGTGATCCATCGCCAGCTTAATCGCATCAGTCGTGATATAAGCCGCTGTCGTAATCATAATCGATGAGACCTTCTTAACCGATACTTCAAATACCTCATCACCCTTCTTTATCTTGAAACAATCTCCATTCTTCTGAAGATAAGAACCGTAGGTATTGATAACTAATTGCATAGAAGTACTTTATAATTAGGATTTTTCACTGAGTCGTCTCAGCATGGCGTCCCATATTTCGGTGAGACCCAAACGCCGGGCCCACTCAGAAATATACTCTTTATCCACCTCGTTGCCGCTAACCTTGAGAATCCCGGCAATATCACGAAGATGCTTCTCAGAACCGCCTTCCTGGTAAAACTCCATTTTCTTTATGATCACATCCTCAGGGGCTGAGAAATTTGCCTGATAGGATTCTGCGGGGTAAATCCTTCGTAACCGTTTGAACCTGCTGCTGTCAAATGGTGTATCTCGCTTTATTATTATATCCACCTTGAGGCCTGATGCAGGATGAATGATATTGAACTGACCCTGATGTTTGATAGCATCTCTGATCATGTCTTCACTAATATAAAACTCATCTAAGGAGAAGGCCGACAGCAATCCTGCAATGTGTTTTTCTTCTATTGCTGCAATGATATCGATATCGTTCGTCAGTCGTGGTTCTCCGTACGCCATGGATGCTACAGACCCCGTTACAAGGTATGGGATACTGAGATGTTCAAGGATTCCTGCAACTTTCTGCAAGAGTTCAAACAGCTCCATGCGAAAGCCTCCGCACTACTTCTTGCCTGAGTTTTTCATCATCCCATTCAGGATGATTTTTCTTTAAATGGATCATCAACATATCACGCGCGGAGGCCCATAGATTAAAACCTATCCGGATTCTTTCAGCCGGTGTCTTTCGACGCAGCACCTCTGCCATGGAATCATCCACCACTTCTATTTGTCCTGAGTCTAACCTTAAAGTGTTCTTCATCTCCATCTCCTGAACATACACCTCATGATCTTTTGGTTATCACAATTTGTGATTTCCATCACTCTCTTCAGCGTCCCGAACCCCCTCGACACCGACTTCCCGATGCCACAGTAGTCGGGGATTTCAGAAACTATTCACCTTCATATTTTTCTGGTAAAGGCAAAGAATGCAATTTTTCTTTGAGCAGCTTACTGTCTATAATCTTCGTTTTATATGTAGCAACCCTCATCGGTGACATGGCTTTACCTATAGCTATGCGCACCACCTCTTCATCCTTTGATTTGCAAAGGATTAACCCCACAGATGGATTTTCTTCCTCTAATTTCAACTTCTCATCAAGGGCAGATAAATAAAACTGCATCTTGCCGACATATTCAGGCTTAAATTTACCAATCTTCAACTCTACAGCCACAACACACCTCAAAAGTCTGTGATAAAATAACAAATCTACCTTGTAATCTTCATTTCCAATGGTTATTTTGTATTCATCCCCCATGAAGGAAAAATATTTTCCAAATTCAAGAAAGAATTGTTTTAGATTTGCCACGATAGCCTTGCGCAGATCTTTCTCTGTAAAATTATCTTTCAATCCAAGAAAGTCAAAGACATACTCATCTTTAAGATGGGCAAGGGTATTCTTTTCCTTCGAATGAGGCACTAATTTATCTGTCTTTCTGGAAAGCATGAACCGTTCATAGAGTGATGAGTTTATTTGCCTTTCAAGTTCACGGCGGGACCATCTCTCATTAATACAGGTCTTGAGATAAAATTCTCTTTCTTCTATAGATTGGGTTTGATGAAGAATAATGACATTATGCGTCCATGTTAATTCTCTCACCAGTGGTGAGAGTTTTTCATTACCTTTATAACTCTCATACATCTGCTTCATTCTCCATAAATTCTGCACAGAAAAACCCTTCATATCAGGAAACACTCTTTGTAAATCTTTTGCCAGAGTCTCAACAACACCTTCGCCCCATTTAGACACTTCTACCTTTTCATAAATATTCCTTCCTATCAGGAGATATAACTCTACCAACTGCCTGTTAATAGTCTGATAAGCCTTCTGCCTTGCAGATATAATTTCGTTCTTTAATTTGGCAAAGAAATTCTTGTAATCGTCTTTTACTATTTTATTCATTCTTACTATTTCGCTCCATAATTCACTTACGCTTCTCACCCGCACTAAATTTTACTACCGTCCCGAATCCCCTCGACACCGACTTCCCGATGCCCCAATAGTCGGGGATTTCAAAGTTGACCGAGAAAGTGCCGAGAAAGCCAAGCATGGGAGTGCCTTTGAGGAAACAATCTGTTTCTTTAAGATTTAAAGATTCTATTTTTATTTGTTCTGTAACAACGTAACCAAGACTTTTAGACAAACTCAATATATTACCTTTTAAAATTGTATTCAGGATTTTTTCTTTTTTATCCTTTATCCCTGATTTCAGGTACTCTTGATAATTTTGTTCATTAAGGGCAAGCCATGGTTTTATGAACTTGTAATTTATATATAAAGTGTTAACGCCAAATTGAACATCTCCGGAGGTAAGCTGTTTATGGATGATTTTGTAATCGATACCTTTCAAAGTAATATTTTCAATTTCATGCTTTAGAAGTTGGACCAACGGGACCCCCTCCTCAATACCGACAATATAACCTTCGTTTTCTAAGACTCGATACTGAACCCTCGGATAGAGGTATAAAAGACTTCCATCCTTCTTATGATTATGTAAAATATCGTATTGAGGAAGTTGATTGGCAATATACCCTCGCAGACTGTTGCCATGTCCGGCTAAAGGAGGATCTGTTCTAAATCGTAAGATTGCCTGTTCAATTACCATGGGTCACTGCGTGGAGAATGTCTCTTCCTTTTAAAATCCGTGCCATTGATATGTTGCTGATAAAATCAGGCTGAGATTTAAGCAACTGCAAAAAACCACTTTTGGAATATACACTAAGATCGATTCCTTTATGTGAGTAGCGTGCTAAAATATCACCCCTGCTTATTTTGTCACGGGTAACAGCGAGGAGGTCTATGTCACTTAATCTATCGCCTTTGCCCCTTGAGGATGATCCATAATGCACAAGAATTAACACTGATTTATCCTTTGCTAATCGCTTGATAAGCACCTGTGGTGCAAGTTCACTCCCTGTGTCTTTTATAAGGGTATGTTCTATCTTATTGCATACCGCAAAGAATAGCTGTGCTGACATTGCAGGAATTACATAATACTTATTAGGCCTGCTGGTATCTTTCCTCAATAAGTTATGAGCCACTAACTTGTTCAATATCTTTATTGTGGACATTTTAGATAGCCCCGTAGATTCGAGAAGGGCAGGTATGGTGTGTCCACCTTTACTTTGATGCAACCTGCTCCCTATCTTAATAGCCGTTGATAGCTGCAACAGGCCTTTATTATCCGCATCGTTCCTAGTAATAAAGAGCAGCTTCTCAAGCAAAAGGTTTAATTTTTTCGTTGGATCGATTACCCAAGACCGCACCCTTTTCTCCGGATGTTTAACCAGGCCAAGCCTGCAGAGTATTCTCATTGCATGGGAAGCATTTGATAGTGATCTTCCCGCTGCCTCAGAAAGCTCTCTGCTGGTCTTTTCTCCTTCAAAGATAAGGAGAAAAAGGTACTTAAGAGCATACAAGTTCATGGTATAATTATATTCAAAAAAAGCATTATTTTGCAAATAAATTTACTTTGCTTTTAAGAAAAGCTTTTTGCCAGATATGGATACTTTATATGCTTCACTGCTTTTCTCGACAAGCCCACTCATTTCGAGCAAAGCCATATTGAGAGAGATGCACCACTCTGAAGAGTTATCTATTTCAGAGAGAAGCATATCCATACTCATTGGTGTACGTTCAAGAATGGTCAGTATTCTGTAAAAGATCAGCGACTTATCAAGGGGTTCTAAACCGTTAACCTTTCTTTCGATACGCCTTCTGTATTCTTTTGCTGTTTCTGCTTCAACCTTGAAGGTTTTGCCATCGAGGTTTGAGCGTTCCACTATTTTTTTGAACCTTTGACCATAGACTTCATCCTCATCCCAATCAGAATCACAATATAATGCTCGATGAACCTCCTCCAGAACCTTTTGACTTGCCGCTTTCCGTATCTCCTTTGATCTTTTTCTCGCAGTCATTGATAATCACCTCAACCTTTTCAACCACTCCAAGTAGTTTATGTTGTTCGATATGAATACTTTCACCTTTCGATGCCATCCGAATATTTTCAATCCCTTCCGTTTCTTCTTTAAGTGCAGCATCAAGCCGTTCTTCTCCGCTAATGCCCATTAAGAAATGCCTTATAGAAAGCACTGTTCTCAGCATATGAAGGATTAAATAGGCACGATCCTTTAAGGGCAATGTAATATCTCTCGCCTTCGATAATCCAGGCTTCAAATTCTCCAACCTTTGGAGCAATTCACCACTGTCATATTCTGTTTTACGGGCTGGTACGGCTATAAATTCTCTTCTCCCCAGATGCCTTATCTCCCAGGCATCTTCAACAAGAGCGCTCTCAACGATAGGATAAGGGAACATGCCTATCATTACACCCCGCTTGACCTTTGAAATCAGAGGGTCAACCGGGTGGTTCACATACTGGTTTGACTCTATTCCAAAGATTTTTTCAGCACTCCCAATGGTTAGTTCAGCCTTGCCCCGGAAACTGCCCATGCGTATGCAAGAAGGAATTCTCTCTACAATATCCGGATCAGCATGGAGATATCCCTTAAACTCTGTCTCTGGTGGTATTGAAAATATTCTGTAGGCTTTTAAGACCTCATTTCTCCCAATATTTTTACCATTTATTTTTGCCTGTCCAAAACCTGGCTGGATCAAATAATCCATATCACCCTTCGCCGTTTCCACCATATAATCTATACTCCGTACGGTTGCTGCGGGGGTAAAATAGAAATCAGGCTCGATCCACGAATGTTGATAGCGAGGGATATTTCTACCCCCTGTTTTACCGCTGATAATATAGCTCTGGTCTTCTCTTATCCTGCCCATGCTCCATGCCACTGCATGATTGAGAGCCGTAGCATGTAAATATGCGGGGGTAAAGGCTCCAGAGAGGGCCTCTTGGGAATAGAACAACGGATCAATAAGCTTGATGGTGTACGGGTATATCTCCATCTATTCCTCTCCTGTCTCTACCCCTTCCTCTTTTGACTTTGGTTTCTTTTCCTTCTTCGGTTGCCGCCGTGCGATGAGATCACCTAAAACCGTTGGTATTTGGTTGTTGAGGATTGTATATGCATTTTGCACATCGGGAAGACTATTAATAAAAGAATCAACATCTACTTGTTGGATAGTTTGCTGTACATTCTGGAGCTGGAGCATGTTATAAACACTTATATCTTCCCTGTCAGATAACTTATAGTTTATAATTTGGGTCTCAACCCTCCCCCACTCAACGCTTCTTGCCCCGATTCTCGTCAGTCTTTTTATATTGTCTGCAATAATTGCTGCCATCACCGTTGTCGGGTCCTTTATAGTAACCACACCTTTAAAAACAGTTTCCTTAGGAACGGTGAGAATGGTCATTAAGGCCTGACCAGTCATAAGGTCTTTCTCCCCTACTGCATTTTGGGTGTAGTTCTGAATCCCTTCAACCTTTTCTGTTGAGATGAAGGTCTCTCCAAGGACACGGGAGAGAATGTTATACTGAACCTTGCTGGAACTCGTTTCACCAGTTCCTCCAAAGAGCAGGCAAGACGGGCAATTAAGACAGAGGTCATCTTTAAGGGCGCAATCAGGCTGAATACCGAAACCTCTTTGTTTTTCAAGAACCAGTCGTCTCAGCTTCCCCTTCACCTTACGCCATGGAATGATAAATCTATTCCCCAATGTCTCTGCTTTATAATGGTAGGTCAAAACCTCTTCCGCTTCGTTACTTCGGATAATAGCATCGTCCAACAACTTCATCTCTACCACTAATTGGAGATATACCCCCTTGCTCAAAAGCGACGGTGTTTCAAGAAAATTAACCATTGACCACCTCCTTCTTGATATTTGGATAACGTTTTAGAAGATAGACAGAAGATAGCAGGGCGTTTTTGGCCTGTATAAAGGACGATATATCATTCTGCCTTAACTCATAGTAACGACTGAATATTTGCTTTGCCTTTCTGATAAATGCCTCAAGGTCGTTAACATCAACCTTTGCTATTGAGCCTTCTCTTGTTTTATCTCCTGATATGTCTTCTTTAATCAAAGACAAAAATTTTGCAAAGGCGGTCTCAAAATCATCTCCCTGAAGGATACAGTTCATTGTTTTAGAAACAGGTTTTGCAATCAGGTGTTTTGATGAATTTGTAAACCATGCCTTGTGATCATCACCACTCCATATAAATGCCGGAATGCCTTCCGCGAAAAATGCGGCGTCTTCCAATAATTCTTTCATGACATACTCACCTCCATTCTTAAATTTTATCCTGAAATCGCCCTTAATGATTGCTTCTATAATAAAAGTTAAAATTTCTTTGTTTATTTTTTTCTGAAGTTCTTTGTCTCCCGCAGCTTCTCCGAGTTTTGATATGGCAACGGATGGGCTTTTCATTAAAAGAGATTCTGCCAAAACATGGGCATTCTGTTTTTCTTTTTTTCCACCACCCAGAATTTTTGCCAAATACTTAATGGCAAGTCCTCTATAATATAAGCTTTCGTAACTATCACCATCTTTACCAAACATCTTATCCCCGAAAAGTCCATTCTGTTCCTCAAAACCGATGTGAGAATCAAACCCCATCATCCTGAGGAGGGCATAAAGACTGTAATACTTCGCCTTCAAGTCTTTAGGACTTGCTGAATTATCAACACGAGATATTGGGATAATAAAACCCCGCACACCTGCAAGTGGTTGTAAAAACTGTCTTGGCTCTTTGAGCTTTGGCATTTTGAATTCTTTCGGGAGTGGTAAGAAACCATATTCGTTGCCTTTATCAAGAGATTCGAGGGTGTAGGGATTAGAAAATGCCGTATCGAGCCTCTGGATCAACTTTGCCATCTCTCTATAGAGCAGACGTATATCTGGAGTCCTTGATTCTATCCTGACATAGACAGGTGTCTTACTTTCTGGAATATCTTTCCGGAGAATCATAGTATCGTATGCACATAAGGTACAGGTTGCTCTGGCACTGTCTGTATGCGCACTTATCTGGGAAAATCCCCACCGCTTGCCACCAGGGAAATTCAGCGACTTCTGGGTAGGAAATGCCAAAGTAAAGCCACAGCCCTCGCATACACCTTTTTCAGGATTCTGGGTCAATTTGTATTCCTTATAACGATCAAATCTTTTAATAGCGATTTCTTTGAAATCAACTTCTTCCTCCATACTGATGAGGAAACTTAATTCATCTTGAAAAGTTATGTCTATTTTCTGAGGAAATACTTTTTCTGCCAGTTTGTATAAGATATTGTATAGTTCTAACGAAGGGATGTTTATTAATGCCCTATTATCTTCCTCATTTTCTATTATTCCAGATGGCATAATATCGCGTAAGGTTGCTTTTCTGAATATCTCCTTTAACATCTCTTTTAGGGGATCTGTAACATTGCCTCCCATGTCTATCCATTTCTCCCTTGCAATGGGAATACCTCTTGTCCCGCAAAGCCCTTTAAGAATGTCAAGAAAAGGATATGCATCCTTCACTTCAGCATTCAACCTTCCGGAAATATCAAGCATCTCTATGAGTATTTTGAAGAAGAAAAGGGGCGCTCTATCAAAATCTCCGAGGGCTTCTTTGAATAAATCTTCGTGAACCTCAAGATATAAGCGGGGGTTCTTGGCGGACTCACCCGCTAAAAATACTGCTGCAAAGTTAGTTACGAGAGGGAGTTGGAGCATTAAAGACTCACGAACAAGCCTCTCTTGAAATTTCTGAACAACCTCGTCTTTTTGTGGATATATAGCATTTTTAGGCGCTATGAGTATCAGACAATCTGAAAGGATAATGAGCACATCCCATCCCTTCTCCTTATAAAAATCCCATGCGGTATCAAAGAGCAGATAGTTGGAAGGCCCGCAAGGTCTGGAAATGGTTACTGCCGTTATCTGGCAGAAGGGTTCCAACGCGCCTGAAATACGCTGAAGCAATCTTCTGTCCAGTCTTTCCTGAGATGAAAGCCAATCAGCGTATCTGACAATATCTGCATAGGCAGCAAGACTTGGAGGCGCTGTTTTTAAGGCTTCATCAGGAAGATCATGATGCAGATGGGCGTGATAGATGAAGTCTATATCTCCTTCTGAAAGTGAAAGCAGTTCAATAAGACCATTCCTATGAAAATAAGCGTTGATCTGGTCTTTAGTTTGAGTATGTTTGACTTTGCCTGCCGACTCACCTGATAGGATAGATTGATTTTTGTCAGAGCCCTTGCCTATATCATGAATAAGCGAAGTAATCTCAAGCAACCGTCTCTCCTTATCATCAAAACGAGGGATATATTTCAAAATCTTAGATGCAATGTTCCATAATGTAAAGGCGTGAACCCACAACGGCTCTCCTGTGCTTTTACCCAAAAACCCGAATTGCGGTTTAAGAATTACTTTAACCTCATCTATAGAAAGCATCTATGCCCTTTCGAAGTCAAGTCGCAGGTTGGAATCTTCACAAAGAATGGTCAATTCATCCTCATCTGTATGTACTGATATCCTTTCGTACCGTTCTCTTAATCTGCCTTCGATGATCCCCCAGTATGAAAACAGCTTGTCTTTGATCAAGATATCTGTCATTTCTTCTTCTGAAATCCCATATCCTTTTAAAAGTTCTTTTTTGTTATGAATACTGAGGGTCTGCCAATCATTTATCCATTTAGACGGCTCATACATGGCAAAGATTGATTCAGTGTAGGACGAAAGCCTGCGCAAATCAAGGTCGTATACAAGAAAGGGATAACTGTCTCCTCTGAACATATCACCGCATACATGGCTCATCATCATATCCTTTAAGGCGGATTTTAGGATGTCATTTTCAAGACAGTCACGATTTATCTGATTATCAGCAGGCATGTAGGGCTCCATGTTTTTTCTCGTCAGAACTATGACATCCCCTTCGCAGAACCTGCCTACTCTGCCGATCCGTTGTATAGTAGATGTCCAGAATGAAGCCTCTGTAATGAGGCTCTTAAAGACCATATTAATCCCCACTTCGATGGATGATGTGCCAAGCAGGATGGTCTTTTCATCCAGAGAAGGGACTTCCTTATAGAATCCGCTGTATTCGAGTATCTTCCATTTTTCGCCAAATTTGGTTTCGAGCATCGGCTTAATATGCCGCAGTCTAAAGATGGAATCCGAAATAATAGCGAGAGGCTTGGGAAGCAGAGGCAAATAATGTTCCAAAACCGGTAACAGCTCATCACGCCTTGTGTATCTGCAATTCACAAATTCAAGTTTTAACGGGTAGTTGAATATATTATCATTTGCATTTCCCGCAGATTCTGAAAAATCAATTCTGGTAGATCTGTACTTTTCTAACAATGCCTTTAATTCTTCTGTAAACACAGGGGTTGCAGAAAGGAGAATCACCTTTTTGATCCCACATTCAAAGAGATTATCCAGCAAGCTTATAAAATGTTTCAGGTTGATATACAAATGAAATTCATCAAAAACAACAACACCCCCGTTTAGAAAAGAGAGGAGGCGTTTAGCATTACGATAGGCTTTTAAATTGGTCAGTAGATGAAGAACATCCGGTGACGTCAGCAGGATATTTTTTCTACTTGCCCAAACATGCTGGTGCAAGACAGTATCAATCAGTTCACTTCTATCAATGCGGTAATCTGCGCGTTTCTCTTTCAAGAAAGCAATTAACGAGTCAGTAGAATAATAAAATATTGTAGGAGCATGACCTTGGGGAATTCCTGTCTCATACGGCCATATTATTGAGTCAGGGAAATCTTTTTTGATGGCGCTTCTTTGCGTATCCATCAATATTTTTGTCGGATAAGTGAGGACAACAGCTCCATTCCAGTGATCTATAATCTGCCTGACAATATGACTCTTGCCTGAACCAACAGGAGCTTCAACAATTATAATCTGTTCCAGAGAATCAAGTGCGTTAATGGTAGCCGCCTGAAATGGCCTCATACCCTTAATTTCTTTAACCGTTCTTTGTCCTATCAATAAGCTCATTTAGCTTTATCTCAAAAATCCTTTTTGGATAACATGGCAACACCATTCTCCGTAAAGACATACGGCAACTTGCGTGTTCCTCCCCAACTTGATGTTCCAAAATGGAATGTCAAGTTCTTGAACTCCTCCTGAGTTAATTGAAACATAAAATCCTTTTAAGACGCTTGAGAGCATAGCCGCGCCTCTTTCATATGACTTCTTTACCAAGGTCTGTATATACCTTTAAAACCTTTTTCGAATACTCTACAGATGCCATAGCCTCTTCCTCTGTAAGGTCTTCCATCCCATATTCTGATTTTATGTATAATGTATACAATTTCCTGAATGTCTCAGAAATTTCTTTCCCGAAGTGTTTCTCTGCAAGAGGCAAAAGTATTGCTACCTTACTTGAATATCCTTCTCCCTTCATAGCCAGAACTGCCTGTATGGCATGCTTTGATGCTATAAAACAGTAATCCGCTATACCATAAATCATATCTTTTATTAAGAGTTCTTCTGCAATCTTTATCTTCCGCGATTCAAATTCCCGGGACTTTTTGAAAAACTCAGAATATTTGATCTCCGGTGAAACTGGATTTATAGACAGGTCTGCATTACCATAAATCACTTTACCTTCTTTCTTCACTGCTGTATAGAGGGGTATTTTTTCTTTATGAAAATCCTCAAGGCTTGTGGACAGTACAGTAATACTTCTTTCTGTTTCAATATTATCCACAATATCATTTACTAATTTTCTTATATCTTTGTCTGCCTTGTCGAAGACAGCAAGTAAGTCTATATCAGATCCCTTTCTCGCAGTCCCTTTTGCCCATGATCCATATAAGATAAGACATTTAAGATTGTCTTGAAATTTCCTTATAAGATTATTTGCTATCTTTTCGAGAATACCTTTGATAGCCTCTGGCAAAATTCCCTCCGGAGTTTTAATTTTTCCTCCCGTTTTCAGTAAAGGCGTAGGGTATGTATTTGATATTCTGTTCTCTATTTTAGCAGAATATTGGCCTGTTTTAAAGTAAAATGAAAGGAAATTTGTAACCCCTCAATCCCGATTTTATTTGACACAAGAAGTGTTCTTCTATAATATCCATCCTGATACCTGCACCGGGACGGCTCATAATTTTCCCGAATCAATTTAAAAGGGGGCTAATGTAATGACAAAAAAGCTTATATCATTTTGCGGTTTCCTTTTCTTTGCTATTCTTACCCTAACTTCCTGTGGCAGTAGTGATGGCAGCGGGGACCAGACAGGAATCTTTTCATCAACCGGTAACATGGATACCCATCGCATATATCACACTGCAACTCTTCTTCCGAATGGAAAGGTACTTATTGCAGGAGGCAAGGATAGTTTCTACGGGGATAATCTTTCGAGTGCAGAACTCTATGATCCGGAAAAGGGGACCTTCAGCACAACTGGTAACATGAATACAGGCAGGAGTTTACATACAGCAACCCTTTTGCCCAATGGCAAGGTACTTATTACCGGAGGGGTTGGGCCAACTCCTCTTTCCAGTATGGAGATCTATAATCCTAATACAGGTGCATTCAGCCCTATTACCAGCTTGAACACAGCACGCGCAGAACATGTAGCTACAATGCTTGCCG
>Ga0209343_10003690_pt1 | contig 19161 bp, 26 predicted proteins | sample RifCSPlowO2_02_FD_184026 | JGI IMG/M metagenome (GOLD analysis project Ga0209343, IMG submission 184026) | Groundwater microbial communities from Rifle, Colorado - Rifle CSP2_plank lowO2_0.2 (SPAdes) (version 2) | ecosystem: Environmental > Aquatic > Deep subsurface > Groundwater | place... | reverse complement strand
TGGAGAAGGGATTTATCTCTCAGGAATTTGAAAGGGAAGGGATAAAAATTAGACTCTCGGGGATAAAAGCATGGGTGTGTAGGGGTTGTGGCGAAACATATTTTCAGCCAGGTGGGGCAAACAAGGTGGTCAAGGCAGCTAATTGTCTTTTTGAATTAGCCCAGATAGAGAAACAACATAAAGGGACACTTGCCGTGCAGATTTAACAATCCAAATCCTACTTTATAACTTCTCACTAAGAATAAGCATCCAGAAGTTTTAATTTCAAGAAATAACCAAATCACCAAATTACTAACCAAAAATCAGCCTGTCCCCTTTTCTTATTTAAGAAATTTAAGAATATACTTGCAATTTTGTGGTTGCAATGATAATTTTAAACAGTGAAATGGGATGAGTTTATTCCATCTAAATTTGAATATGATTGGGAAAAGGATAAGCTCAGTGAACATAATATTACTTTCAATGAAGCCGTTGAAACATTCTTTAACGATTATCAGATTAGAAGAAATAAAAGGTTTAAAGACCGCTGGCAGCTAATTGGTCAGACTGATAGCGGTAGAAAACTAAAAATAATTTTTCAACTTAAATCTGGCAATATTGTCAGGATAATTACAGGGTGGCAAATATGAAACACAAAAAAAGACTGACAGAAGAAGAAATTGACAGGATAGTAATTGATGAGGCTGATGATAAGACAAAGTGGAGAAAACCAATAACCGTTAAGCCTGTTTTAATTCGATTTTCGCCATCAATTATTGAAAAGGCTAAACATCTCGCTAAACTTCACAGGGCAAGTGATTATCAGGTTTGGCTAAAACGAATCGTGGAAGAACGGATTAGGCTTGAGGAAGAGCTTCTTTCTGATTTCAAAGGGGGATTCAGCAGCCGCAGCCTATGAAAGATAGGTAATTTATTTCTACAGTCCCAATCATTACAAAAACTGATATTTCAAGACCTGTTACCGTTGTTTTATAAATAAGATAGAAAAAAAGATGGGGGAGGATAAAGTCTATAAAGAAAAATTATTGTGGTATTACAATAATGCAACAACGCAAGCCTGACCCCGTTTGATTCAGCTCAACAAAGCCTCTGGATGCCTGTTAGCTATACATAAAAGGGCAAATGCAGGACCAGAAGGTTTACGCCTTCCTTGCTCCCATTCCTGTAAGGTTTTAATACTTACACCCATGAGAGCAGCGAACGCTGATTGAGTTAGATGTAAGTGCTCTCTGGTTTTCTTGACATCAGAAGGCAACTCGACCTTAAATCTTTTTCCTTCACCCTTTTTAATTGCCTTTATACCCTCAAGTATCTCTTGGCCTATATCTCTTTTTTTCATTTCTCAATCTCCTTTCTTATCTCACGTAAAACGCTTACAGATATGTTTTCAGCCTCATTTTTAGCATAGAGAGTAAGTAGCCATACTTCGTTCTTTTTGCTTTTCCAGTAATAGATGATTCTGAACCCTCCACGTTTACCCTTCCCCTTTCCGCTCCAGCGTAATTTACGAATCCCGCCGCTTCCCCGAATAACATCGCCTGTATCCGGCCTTGAATGGCGGGGTCGTATCCAGAAATTTTCACCACAATGAATAAGAAGGGCACCAGAACACCAGTGCATCAGTAATTTCTTAGCCTTAACCTAACCTCAACCAGTAATGAAATCTTGTCTTCTTAACTCTTTTATAGTATTATAATAAAAAGTTAACATAGGGAAGGAGCATACACTATGCTTAAATCTGAAAGAATTAAAAAAGAAATAGAAATTCTTCCATCTGAAATGTTAGATGAAGTAGAAAAGTTTATCAGGGGACTAAAGGCACACAAAAAAACAGTTAGAAAGAAGTCGCTGCTTTTATATAAATTGGCAGATATTGCCGCCGATGCAGGACTCCCGCAGGATTTTTCTATACAGCATGACCATTATCTCTATGGTTTGCCAAAGAGATGAGCATTATATTTCTCGATACAAGTTATCTTATATCGCTGATTAATAAAAAAGATGAATTGCATAAAGTTGCTGTAGATGCTGCAAAACAGTTTCATGGGCCGTTTCTTACAACACAACTTAAATGACCCTTTAACGACAATTGTTCCGCTTTCTGCCGATAGGTTCAAGAATGCCTTTTCACTTTTTAAGAGACGCCCCGATAAATCATGGGGAATGATTGATTGCTTTTCATTTATAGCTATGGATGAATTCAATGTAAAACAAGCACTTACTTTTGATGAGCATTTCAGACAGGCAGGCTACGGCATTCCACTATTGAAAGATTAAAGAATAGAGAGGATAGAGGGCAGGTCTTGAAATATCACTTTTTCTTTTTATAAATCCAACCCATGCAACAACCCCCGAACCCCCTTTCCTGTCTGCCGTAGCACAGGCAGGTGTTAAGGGGGAATTGCTTCGCTCTCCTTCACCCTCTGGGAGATGGTTGAGAAGAGGGAGGGGTGAGGGGTTAGTAATTTGGTGATTTGGTTATTCTTACCCGGTGTTATCATACCGCTTGTGCAATCTCTCTCACATGCAATATCTCTTTATTACTCATCAACCTGATGTCATCGGTAGTAAGTGTAAGAACTGCAATTGTTCTTCCTTCAACAGTAACAAACTCAACTTCAAAGGCAGTAGTATCTCTAGAGCAATGCACTACTGTCCCTATATCACCCTCTGTTAAATCGCTTTCTTCAATATTGTGCGTTAAAACAACAGTATCTAATTCTTTAATCATATTATGTCCTCCTTATAGATTGTTCATATTGGATAAGCAGTCACAAATCGTGGCTGATTTTGATCTTTATTAATAATCCATACTGTTCTTATCTTAATAGAAATTCCATTTGTGCAATATTTATTAAACCTTGCTTTAGTAAGCCAATATTCATTTCATTAAACCCAACCGAGCGTAAATATTTAGATTTTGATTTACCTATCGGATGAGTTTTTGACATCAGATAATCTAATAATTTTGAAAGCGGAACATAAGCTTTATCTTTATTTGGGAGCTTCATAAGTTTTAGGTTTCAATTATAAGAAGTCTATCAAATTATATTAATGTTTGTAAACTTATTGTAATATGTTGTAAAACTTTAAAATGGGGTCAGGCTTGCAAACTTGCATTTATTGCCTGAAAAACCATTTACATTTGCAACTTTGGGGTCAGCAGTGTTTTGGGGTCTTGAAATATCACTTTTTGTAACAACCCCCTCAATCCCCCTCCTTCCATTAACCAATTTAACCTTTGCCTCCTTATTCCTACTATCTCCTCATTAGGGATTAAGGGGTGGTAGGTCTTGCAATAACAATTTGACATCCGTGCCAGATAAGTTTATGAAAAAGAGCCTAAAAAAGGATTGATTTGAAATTATATTATATTGCTATTATTTTCCTTATGGAAACGGCTACTAAAAAGACGACGAATATTCTTGACTTCCTAATCCCCGAAGGTGACTTTGACTATAAGCTCAGAAAGATTCTTAGTGAAGATATTAAAAGGAAACTTATAGAATTTCAGATTATTGATAATCGCTTCCGAAAAAAATACGGGATGACCCTTGAGGAATTTGAACAAAAGAACATTATTAAAGAGAAAGGATTTTCATTTGAAGTAGAAAGCGATTATCATGAGTGGGATTCGGCTGTAGATGCTATAAAAACCCTGAAGGCTAAGATAGAAGACCTCTCCAAGGGATGATAGACAATGTTGAAAGACAGATTTATGAAATTGCCTCTAAGTTTATCTTTCTTTTACCCGTCTCTCTAACCTTTCATAGAATCCTTCTCTTGAGCCTACCATTATCACTAAGATAACTTTTCCTCTTTCCAATATCCTATAGACAATTCTGTAATCGGTTCCTTTGAATTTAAATTCATATTTCCATATTCCCTTTAGCAGACCATGAAGAAGTTCTCCACAATATGGATTTAGACTTAAATTTTTTAAGTGGCTGGGATATTCTTTCCTTACCTCTGGAGAAAGTTTTTTAAAATCCTTACGAGAGACATTGGAGGTCTCAATTCTATAGATTTATACTTTTATCTCTTTCCGAAAGTTCTCCCATGAAACGGTTTTGCCTGCTTTAAATTCTCTCATTGCCTCATAATCCCTTTTTAAGAGTTCTTTTACCGTTTCTGGCTCATAAAACCATTCAGGATGCTCTTTTCCTAATGATTGCCGGTAAGCATCCTCAATTTGCTCTTGAGTAAGATAAACAGTTATAGGGAATATTTTATTTTTCATTTTTTTTATCATAGAATTCCTTTGCTCCTTTTTTAAAATCTGTTTCAAAGGTGTGTTTGAATAAAATTTGAAATATCATATATCTTGCACTTTCCGATTAATTAACCGCAGCATCTCTTTGTCTTTCTTCTGGAGTCTTTTGAATTTTTTGTCAAGACTTTCCTTGACGACAAGTTTATACACTATTTTAGTCCGTATCTCTTTTCAAAGCCATTAACCATAATTGACCTTTCCAGTTCTACATCTCTCATCCGCAATATAAAATCTTTGCGTAACTCCGGCTCTTCTAAAAGACGCGGACTCTTTTTAATCTGCACTACATCACGCTGCAGATCAGTAACTTTTTTGTAAATAACTTCGAGTGTTATATTCTCCATTTTTACGGCCTCCTTTTCTTCTATGGTAACACATTTTTACCTGCATTCAAGCTTTCTTTCTCAAAAGCAAAAAGAACAAGCAAAAAGAAAAATGAGGATCACCCATTAAAAGTCACCTGTCAGAAAAAAATGAAACCCCATTAAGCAAAAGACTGTTTTTTTGCCTTTCTTTGTTTAAACTGGGAGACCTTTTCGCTCAAAATCTCCGCGATAGTATTCCCGCCATTAAAGAAAAGCTGGAACGGCTAACGGATGCATATTTAGCCGAAGCGTTGGAGCTTGCGGAATACCAAGAGCGAAAAAATACTTTAATGGCGGAAAAGAAAACAATTGAGGAGAAATTATCTGATTTTGAGCGAAAAGGTAATCATTGGCTCGAACCGCCGACTTTCGGCGGGAATTCTTTTGGCGGAATTCAAACCCCCTGGAATTTCTTGGCGGAAACCAATGCCGAGAGGCGAAGCCCCGAGGCAACTTCTTCGGCAAATCTGAAATGGTGGAGGTGGCGGGAATCGAACCCGCGTCCGAAAATGTTAAACTTAAAGCATACTACATGCTTATCCTCTGATTTAAAGTCTCGTCACTCTCAACTCCCGGAGGCAGGATTCTTGAGCAACCAGCCTGATTAGTCTCGCCCCACACCCTCAGACATGATGTGTAGCCAGCCTGTATTTATAACATCCTTTTTCCGTCTTACAGACAAAGACAGAGAGGATGCCGGCTGTTAATTAAGCAGCCAGAGCATATTCATAAGTGTTTGCACTTATGAGTTTCCATCAGGATTTACGAGGTCAATGGATCCCTCGGCATGCAGCTTTAGTATCACTATTCCCGTCGAGACCAGGTCACCCCCTCTTTAAGAATATGACTCTAAACTAATATTATTATATATTTTATACAAAAAATAATCAATTACAATCCATCTTTTGTAATTTTTGAAAAATTTAAGCCACCTTTATTTTGTCTTTATTTAGCCTTTTATAGCTTGCCTTCTTCTCCAATATTCTTAATTGTCTTTCTTCGCTTACAGCATTATATATAGAAGAATCTACTTCAAAAGACTTAATTCTTCTTTTAGCTGTTTCAATGTATTCCTTGTTTGCATCAATGCCAATAAATTTTCTTCCTAATTTTTTAGCCGCTACCAATGTTGTTCCACTACCAGCAAAGGGGTCAAGAACAACCGCTTCATTTGAGTAAGTTGTTAAGTTTATAATATATTCACACAAACTTAACGGCTTCACAGTTCTGTGCAAGTTAAAATCCCCCTTTTCTTTTTTATCTGGCTTTGAAATCAAAAAACATTTATCAATAACTTCATTTATTTTATCAGTTGAAACCACATTAGACGGAAACATATCTTGGCCGATTTTCACATTAGTATTTAACAATCCGACATTATATTTTCTGAAATTGTTTAAAAATGTTCCTTCTGTTTCTTTTTGCGCCATTACTATTGGTTCGTAGCATGATTTGATTTGAGGAGTTTTCCATCCGTTCAACTGGTTTTTGAGAGCATTTTTAATTTCTTTGTCTTCATTTAATTTCTCAATAAAATGATTCAAGCTCATGGCCTTCGGCTGATTTTGCGTGTACAGCCAAATAAAACAGTCCCTTATCAAAAACCCAGCATCATCAATTGCAGAGACCATTCGGTGATATAATCTTGGACTTGAAAATGAAAAGAAAAAGCCGCCGGGTTTTAAAACCCTTAAAATCTGTTTCGAAATTTTGAAATACCACTTATAAAAATTTTTCCCTTGCTCTTTGTCAAACTTCATACCAGCAGGCAATGACTTAACAACATGGTGATATTTAGTGCTGGCTACTTTCTTTTCATCCCAACGGTCATCCATCTTATCTAAAAAGTAAGGTGGGTCGGTTAATATTAAATCTATGCTGTTCTCATCAAGCATAGATAGAGATTTCAATGCGTCTTCATTGATTATTTTATTTAAATAAGCTTCATTCATTTGGGTTTGCTCCTTTAAATTCATTATACAAAATTTTGTAAATTTTCCACTTTATATCTTTGCTGCATTTTTTGACTATTGTTGGTTTTGCTATTCCCCTTACTCGTCCCCTTTCATCAAATACCCAAAAATTTCTATATGCTCTATTACACTTCTGACATTGAGGAATAATATTTCCTTCATTTAAATTTTTAAACGGGTCGAGGCCTTTTGTTGTGTATCGCAGCGTATTTTGTCTGTTCTTCTAAAAGTTGCAGTTGATTGGCTGCATTTTCCTGTTCCTCAAAAATTTTATAATTACTGGTAATTCTATGCTTGCCAGTAAATTCTCCATTTTCTTTTCTCTGCTTGAATGTTTTTTGAACAATATGTTTTTGTATTTCTTCTTCAACGGCTATCTTCTCTGATGAAGCGTTTTGCAATCTTTGTGCAGAGAACTTAATATATTCTTCTGAAATATCAATACCAATAAATTTTTTATGAAGAAGTTTTGCAGCTAATAAAGTTGTTCCGCTTCCGCAATACGGGTCTAATACAATTCCATCATTTTCATTGAGCATAGAAGCAATTATCCGTGCTGGCAATGTAATAGGAAATGGTGCCGGGTGTGGATTTTTTTTTCCACTGACTGGCGAAAAACGCCAAATAGAAGTCAGCAATGCGTGCTTTGATTCTAATTCCATAGCTGTTACAAGTAAGTGATTTGTTTTGCTTTGCAAATCTTACCCCATCAAACTTTATTTCAACACCCTCTGTTTCTTCATTAACCATATCACTATCTAATATGTCTACTGAAACCACCTTTTTAGCAACGATATCAATTTCATCACCTTCCTTTATTTTTCTTTTCAGGTATTTCTCTACTTGTTTAACTTTCTTGGATAAATTAACAGTAGCAAGGTATTTAACTCTTTCTACTCTTCTTACATCTTCAATTTTAGTTAGAAGAACTTTAATCTTACGCATTAAATTATTTTAGCCTCAAAAATTTCTCTCGACAAGCTATTAAAATTTATCTACAATCTCAAAGTATGCTTAAAAAAACTGTATCAGATTCATTGGCAAAAAACCAATGTAAAAAATATTTGGAAAATCTGGGCTTTGAAAATTTACATCCTGCCAGAGGAAACAGTTGTGATTTAATCGGATATAAAAATAACCAACAATATTTTTTTGAAATTAAATATTCCTCCAAAAGCCATGGCGACTTTTTTGGCTGTGTAATGTTTACTGAACTTTTTCAAGCGCTTTCAAATAAGAAAAATTACTTTTTTGTTATATGCAGAGGAAATATGAAAAATCTGGATAATTGGTTTTATCAAATTTTTACAGTTGAACAATTTTTTGAATTTTGCACTTTAACAACACCAATTTGCCACTATCGCTTGATTGTAGAGTCTAATGGAAACCTTAAGAGAGCCAATATTGGCAAAAAGAGTGTCATGGCAACAGAAAAAATGATATTAGATATTTGGAAAAAATTTAGGGAATGGAAACCTAAATAACCTTTACTATGCTTGTTCAATAACAACGCACTCAACGCATGATGAGGTTTTGTTGCATAACAAATGACTATTTGGGCTAAATCTTGGTTCATAATATAAATTGTAGTTTTGCGCCTTTTGTTATGTATTCGGATAATGTAAATTATTTCCTGCCTGCGCAGGCAGGTTACCCTCTTCTGAACCGCATATGTTGCATCTATTTCCTATCAGCGTCTTTTAATTTTGGCAACTTAACTCCATGCTTTTTTAAATATTCTTCATGGTAACCTTTAATAATTTGATATACTTCTTCAATTTCTTTATCTGTCATATAATTTATTTTTAAAATAGATAGAAAATTAGCTTTCGTAGGTAGAGTATAAACTTGAGAAAAATGTCTGTCAATAAAAAGTTTTTTGTCCCACAGATCCATGCTCAACCGTAAGACATTTTACTTTGTTTTTTAAATTTTGATATGTTATATTCAAACTAAATTATTTATTTTTATGGGAAAGGTTATTTGTATTGCTAATCAAAAAGGGGGGGTAGGAAAAACCACTACTGCAATAAACCTATCTGTCTGTCTCGCCGTTGCTGAGAAAAAGGTTCTGCTTATAGATATAGACCCGCAGGGAAACGCTACAACAGGGTTAGGCATTAGTAAAAATAATAATGCAAATATATACAACGCATTAATTGGCGATAAACATATTGCAGAGGTAATAACAGGCAGCGGTATTGACAATCTGGATATCCTCCCCTCAACTATTGACCTCACAGGTGCAGAGATAGAACTGGTAAGTTTTGACCACAGGGAATCAAGGTTGAAAGATGTTCTAAAAGAGATAAGAGAGAATTATGATTTTATAATAATTGACTGCCCCCCCTCTCTCGGACTGCTTACATTGAATTCATTAACTGCGGCAGGCTCTGTACTTATTCCGCTCCAGTGTGAATTTTTTGCCCTTGAGGGATTGAGTCATCTTTTGAATACAATAAGGCTTGTCAGAGACTCTTTAAATCCTGAATTATCCATAGAGGGAATCCTCTTTACCATGTTTGACAACAGGACTGCAATTGCATATCAGGTAATGGAGGAGGTAAAGGGGCATTTCAATGGAGAGGTTTTAAATACTATAATCCCAAGAAATGTCAGATTGAGTGAGGCGCCGAGCCACGGCAAGCCTATTATCTTTTACGATTGCAAGTCAAAAGGGTCAGATGCCTATATTGACCTCGCAAAGGAGATAATTTTAAATGCAAAGAAGGGCATTGGGTAAGGGGCTAAAGGCACTTATTCCAGTTACAGATGAAAAGAGCGGCGGGGCTTTTGAGATAGCGGTGGAAGATGTTCGTCCCAACAGGTATCAGCCAAGAAAGATTTTTAATGATTTAAAACTCACCGAATTAGTTAATTCCATTAGAGAAAAAGGTGTTGTCCAGCCCATAATTGTTCAAAAGTCAGACAACGGTTATGAATTAATCGCCGGAGAGAGGCGATGGAGAGCGGCGCAGAAGGCAGGACTAAACAAAATTCCCGCCATAATAAAAGAGGTCAGCAGTGAAGAATCGCTGGAATTGGCACTTATTGAAAATATACAGAGGGAAAACTTAAACCCGATTGAAGAGGCGAGAGCATATCACAGACTATCGGATGAATTCTACCAAACTCAGGAGGACATAGCAAAGAAGGTAGGAAAGGACAGGTCATCCGTTGCAAATTTCCTCAGACTATTGAAACTCCCGAAGGAGATTCAGGATAGCATCTCAAATGAAGAACTGACAATGGGGCATGCAAGGGCGCTCCTCTCTTTAGATTCTGCAAAAGAACAAATCTCACTTAAAGACAGGATTATAAAGAGAAAGATGTCTGTAAGGGAGGTGGAATCTTATGTAAATAGAAGCAGGGAGGCAAAAAAGGAGAGTAGTAAAAAAAAGGTAGATATCTTCAAAGATAGGCTTGAGGGGGAATTGCAAAGGTTCTTTGGGACTGAGGTTAATATTCTTAAGGCGAGAAACAAAGGAAAAATTGAAATTATTTTTTATACTGATGAAGATTTGGAAAGGATAATAGAATTAATAAAAGGAGAGTGATTTTTATGAACAAGCCAGAGGTAAAAGAAGAGGTAAAGGCGTTTTTAGGAGAGGGGACGGAATTTAATGGGCTGCTCAGTTTTGAAGGAACTGTGAGGATTGATGGGAAATTTGAAGGGGAGGTTGTAAGTAAAGATACCCTGATATTGGGTGAGAGTGCGGTAATGAATGCTGAAGTATCAGTCGGCATAATTATCGTGAGAGGGAAGATTGCAGGAAATATAGTGGCAAGTAAAAAGATAGAAATCCGTGCAGAGGGAGAGGTTATAGGAAATATTAAAACACCCCTCCTTTTTGTTGAAGAAGGGGCGATATTGGACGGCAAGTGTGAGATGATTAAAAAGGATAAAAAAGTAACTGTCCTTCCGACAAAGGATAGCGGCGGTTCCGAGCCGAAAATGACATCTGCTATAGCATCATAAGGTTTATGTTTGATATTGAAAAACTTAAAGAAATATTCAAAAATTACCCCTATATCGCCTCAGCATATCTCTTTGGTTCTTATGTCTCAGGCAGGATAAGCCCTATGAGCGATGTGGATATAGCAATCCTTTTAAAGGACAATGCCCCAAAAGGAAGGGAATTAATTCACGAAGAAGATTATCTGGCATATAGAATTGCGAATGCTTTTCAGTTAAAAGAAGTAGATTTGGTAGAAATTAATAGACAGGGGACCATCTTTGTGCATAATGTGCTGAAAACCGGCAAGCTGATTTATGATGCCGACCCTTACTTTAGAATACGGTTTGTGGCAAAAGCTATTTCTGATTACTGCGATTTTGAGCCGACACTCAGGTTTATGAAGAACTATTACTTTGATGGCTACAGGAGGAGACTTGCACGACTATGAAGAAAGAGGATATTCAGACAAAGATTGATATAGTTCTCGATAATCTTGAGAAGCTTGCCACTCTGAAGGCAAAGACATATAATGATTTTATCTCGGATTTCAGGAATATAGACTCTGCCTTACACAGACTCCAAACCTCCATTCAGGCACTACTTGATATTGGAAGCTACATCATAGCTTCTCTTGGCTTAAGGACTCCGAATACAAATGCTGAAATTATAGAAATACTGAGTGAAGCAGGATATGTTTCAAAAGACAAGATTGAGACATACATAAAAATGAGCCAGTTCAGAAACAGAATAGTGCATCTTTATAATCACATAGATACTGAAATGCTTTACGATATTCTGACGAATGAGCTGGGTGATATAAAAGAGCTGTATACCAATTTGCTAAAGATTATTGAGCAGCAGAAAGAATAAGGAATAAAACTATAGATAACTGTCCTTCCAATCTCTTTTATCAGAAAAAACATCTTACCTTTGGAGGTATACGGAATGGCTGAATTTATTCTTAAACTATTTCCTTACAACAATCTTTTCCCTCCAAATAATACATGGAACAATGTTCTCTCTTTCGTTCTTATTTTGGCAATCATTGTATATGCAATAATTGAGTTCTTGAGGTTTACCTACAATATACATAGTATAGAAAGCAATATTAAAGAACATGCCAAAAAACTGCCTGAATTTAATAATCATGCTACAGAATCATTTGAGGAAATAAAAGACCTATTTCTGTCTAATGAACTTCTCAGGGATAAATGGGAAGAGTATGAGTTTACTCTCATCAAACGAGATAATCCACGAAGAATCTATAAAACTGAATACGCAGAAACATATTTTAATGATTCATCAATTCTGTCTCATCGTATAAATGTCAGATATTGGTATGCACTTCCTGGGATTCTTGTCGGACTTGGGATATTTGGAACTTTTATTGGTTTAACTTTAGGGCTTTCTCAATTAAAGACAGATTCAATTGAGAACATACAGTCTGGTATAGACATGCTGATGAGTGGTATGACTACGGCATTTTCAACTTCTGTATGGGGCATGGGATTTTCATTGCTTTTTAACTGGTATGAAAAGAAAAGATTTAACGGTTTAAGTTCAGTGATTTCAAGACTTAACCGTCAGACAGATAAACTTTTCACCCTTACCACTCAAGAAAAAATAATGTTCGATCAAAGTGACCAGATTAAAATTCAGACCACGGCACTTCAAGCATTTTCAACCGATTTAGCAGACAGAATAAGAATTGCAATGGATTCTATAATGGCATCACGGCTTGATAGTCTTCAGGGAGTCGTGGAAAAGCTATACAAGGAAGGTGAAGGTTCAACAAATAAGATAGTTACTGAAATAAAGGCTTCGGGGGATAATATGACAAAAAGCCTTCAGGAAGCAGTAGGAAATATTATGATTGAGAAACTTTCTCCTTCGCTTGAAAAAGTTGCAAATTCAATAAATGCCCTTATGCCGGTTGTGGAGTCCCTGCGACAGGAAAAGCAGGAATCATCATTGGATGCAATAAAAAAATTGGTTGAAGAATTTAAAACCTCTCTATCAAGCAATACAAAGGGAGAGATGGAAAAGCTTTCTAATTTAATTAGAAATGCCGGGGAATCACTTTCCATGTTTCCTGCTTATTTAGAGGAAATGAAGGTTACTCTGAATAACCAATCATTGCAAATAAAACAATTACTTGAAGAAACTTCCTCAAAAGTTAAGACAGAAATGGAAGGCATGACGGACAAAATGAGGAAGGAAGCAGATAAAACTATTGTTGATTTTGGAGTAGTTATTGAGAGCTTGCAGGACAATGTAAAACAGATTCTTATTAGGCAGGAATCTAACGCTCAAATTGTTGAGGCTCTCATAAATAACTCAAAAACAATTTTACAGAAGGGTAATGAGCTTACTCATAATATGGAAGGAAGTATAAGAACTATTCTTGATAGCATCGGACAATTACGAAATACTGTCAAAGAACTTTCAACCAGTTCAGAACTGTTCAGTGATGTTACAGAAAAAATTATGATCATAACAAATAATTTTTCAGAACAAGGTGATAAGCACTTAGAAGCAAACAGAAAGGCTATTGAGAATATAACTACTACTTTGGGGAAATCTGCTCAATTATTAGAAGGATTTAATATTATGGAGAGCGGACTACAAAACATTTTTAAGCAGATCGAAAACGGTCTTATTCAATATTCACAGGCAGCAAGAGATAACCTTAATAAATATCTTTCAGATTTTTCAAATCAATTTTCACAGGCAGCGAAACAACTTGGCGGGGGTATTGAATATTTAGGTGAGGTAGTCAATGCTTTAGAAGGTAAGCTAAATGAAAAAGACAAATAAAAACTAAATGAGAACCAATAATATAACTCACCATCTTGAAGAAAATCCATATGGACTTTCCATAGGTGATTTAATGGCAAGTCTTCTGTTAATAATAATGCTTGTTCTTTCTTCCGTGATGTTAAGGCTGGAGGTTTTTTTAGAGCAAAAATCATCTCAACTTGAAGCAATTGATGAACAGGAAATTATTAAGAGGAACATAATTGAAAAACTTATTGAAAAACTTTCAGAATATGATGTGAAGATTGACCAGCAAACAGGGGTGATTTTAATTAAAGAGGGGGTGCTATTTGACTTTGGTAAATATGCTATTAAGCCATCAGGTGAGGATTTTTTAAAGAAATTTATACCTGAATATACAAATATTTTATTATCAGACCCTGAAGTCCGTCGGCAAATATCTCAAATTATAATTGAGGGACATACAGACAATACTGGAACTTATGAAAGTAATTTAGAGCTAAGTCTCAACCGTGCAAAAAGTGTTGCCAATTACATTTTTTCTAATATAAACAGCTTTCCATACAAGTTGGAATTTCAAGGTCTTTTATCTGCTAATGGTAGAAGCTTTGTTGAGCCCCGTTATACGAATGATACTCTTGAAGGTCGTGCCTCTAATCGCAGGGTAGAATTTAAATTCCGACTGAAAGACTGGGATATGGTTGACCCTGTAAACAAAAAATTGCAGGAAAGAAAATGGATATCAGATCAATCTTAAATTTTAAATTTGATTTTCACTCATTTCAACGCTCTGTTCCTGAGTTCAAAGACAGCTTTGGAATTAATGCTAAAAAGCTGCTTGAAGAGATAATAAATAATTTTAAGAATTTCCAGCCTATAGAAATCGCAGAAACAGATAAAATAGTAACGCACAGAAAATTCATGAATATTGCCCCCGGGGGGATGAATTCCTTATCCATCAGTTTCTCAAAAAGAGAAATCAGGGCACTTGCCTTTTGTCTTGATTATAAAGAAAAGGAGCAGCCCTATAATATAAAAATTATTCAAACAAGATATTTGAATTATGCTATTAAACTGCTATCCGATAATTACTCCAATTTAATGCTTATTCCGCTTATTGATTGTCATCTCAATTCTTGGCCGTATCCTAATGAACTTTTAATTGACTTCTTAAAAAAGCGCTTTGAAATATATAGAGGGAATCGTCCAGAATTAATATCAATAAAAAAGAATGCCGAATTTATTTTAAATAGTAGAGGGGCTATAATCCTTTCAGCAAAATTTTTTGGGGAGAAAATCAAACCTTCAGATGTCTGGAATTATCTTGGACTTCGTGAGCATACACGGTCTTTCAAATATTTTGATTCTTTTATTCTTCCATATACTGATAATTTATTACGCACTACCTATACACCTGACAAGATTGGTGAGATTATTGATTTCTTAAAAGTTCATAATAATGAGGAAACTGACAAGAAAGTCCTTGCAAGAATTATTATAAAACTCGGCTCAAGTGCATCTTTAGAATTTAAGGATAGGATAAAAAGTTATGTTCTAAAAAGAATTGGGGACCCTGTTTTCAATATCCATGAATGGCAGGCATCATGGGAAGGTGCAACAGAACGAGAGAAGGAACAATTGAATAAAGCCAGAGGAATTTTCACACAATGGTATGTAGAAGAAAACATAGAGATGTTTTTTGATAAATTATCAAGACAGATTGACCCTGAGGGTTTTAAATATCGTAAGGCATTCTGGTTAGCTTATGCAAGGCATATAGAGAACTTTAAGATTATTGGCAGTAAAAGGATAAAAAGATTATTACAATATGATCCAAAAACAGAGCAATTATTGGAGAGAAGATTTGCAATCTTGAGTAATATTCCTGATGAATCAGATGAGTCAGCCTTTCTTTTTAGAATAAAAAATTATGTCTTTGTTGAATTCGGCAAAACAGGGAATGCATTATATGTTTATAAGAACTCAAATCCAGATGCCCCAGGATTTGACAGGAGATCTTATACTATCTACCAGTTAAAACATCTAAAAATAAATCAACAGCTTTTTGATAAATGGGATAATGGGGAGGGAAGGGTTATCCATTTAGGGTCTGAATATTATAGATGGCAAGATAAACTTAGCACATGGCTAAGAAGGACTTTAGGAATAAATAATATCAGGGGATATTATATTTAAACAAAATGAAAGAACAAAAAAATAAAGAGGTGGAGTTGTGTTCGGAACCTATAACCGAAGGGATAAGATTTTTCCTTATATGTAATTCAGGGAAAATTATTTTCAATAACTGGAACGAAGCCACAGCTTCCTATGAAACCAAAGCCCAGTGGCTGTTACTCAAAGAGCTTCTCAATAATGGCGAAGCAGAAAGCGGAGATGATTTTGTATTTATTCCTAATGAAACGATATTCAACCTCTCTAATGATGATTTGAGGCTGTTAAACCTTCCTGATTTTTGTCCATATGATATAAAGATTGAATCAAGAGGGAAGACATTAAATCAACAGGATTTTAACTATAGTCTTTCATTCTGTGACTTTGATGATGAGACTATTTTTGCTGACAGAACAGGATGTATTCTTAAAATTTCTCCGCTCAGAAATTATCTCCTTACAAAAGAACAGACTGCCTTGCTTGATGCCATAGAAACATTTAATGGACTGCCACAAGAAGAAAGAGGATATACAAATAGTCTTCTCAAATTTTCAGAAATCAAAGAACTCTCGCAAAAGACAGGTGCAATTCTTGACAGGTATTTGAACAGCACGGAAGTAGTTTCTCCCAAAAAAATCTGCCTCAGATTAGACAGAATTGGCAATATTCTTGAAATCTCTCCGGAAATAGAATCACTAAGTGATGATGATAATACCGAGTTTCAGAAAAAGTTTGACCTTTATCCGCAAGCACAAGACGATTACGCAATACAGAAGCCTGATAACAGCAGGATAAGAATTGTGTTTAACAATGAGCAAAAAGAGGCTTTGGGTGAAATCAAAAGAAAGAGAAGGATAAACAGACAGGAGGCTGAGAAAATATTTGAATTGCCACAGGACTATTTTGACCCCGAAATTGTGGATTTGGATTCAACTTTTAGTGAACGAGTGAAGGAGATTGGCTTTTATAAGCCCCGAATGTATCCTTTTATCTTTCCGTATCAAAGTCAGTGGTTCCCTGGAATTAGCATTACAAAACCGGACGGAAGTCAAAAGAAGATAGAGATAAAATCAGAGAGCGATATTAAGAAAATAGAACAGCTTATAGAAAAATCCCGCAATGAAAATAAAGATACTATAATTTGGAATGATGAGGAGATTCCTATTAATGACATAGGAAGACATATCCCTTTTTTAAAACAGCAAACAAATAATCCCACACAGCCTACCGAGAAAAAGACCAGTGGCGGAGAACCTGTTCTTATCATATCGGAGCATATAGACGATACAATATTCAGAGTGCCGGCTCCAGACGACGAGGAATTTAGACATTTTTATGAAGCGTCTCCAAATTTAAAGCCTGAAATAGAAAAGATATATCCCCATCAACAGGAAGGTATTGCATGGCTGCAAGAACTATATAGGAAAAGACACGCAGGCGGCTTACTTGCTGATGATATGGGATTGGGAAAGACATTGCAGGTGCTTGCGTTTCTTAACTGGCATGATAAGTATAGAAAAGAAAAAAAAGAGCCTAAAAAACCTTATCTAATAATTGCACCTGTCACTCTTCTTGAAAACTGGGAAATAGAGTATTGTAAGTTCTTTTATCCAAAAATGAAGCTGATTACACTTTATGGAGATAATCTAAAAAAATATAAGACGGCTTTCGTATCGGCTCATGTTCCTGACATTCAAGGAGCAGAGCTAATTTCTAAAGTTAGAGAAAAACGGGGATGCCTTGATTTTAAAAGACTTGAATCGGCTGACATGATATTAACCACTTATGAGACAGTGCGGGACTTTCAGGTGGACTTGGGACTGGTAGATTGGGCGATTATTGTCATAGACGAAGCACAAAAGATAAAGACACCCGGAACACTGGTAACAAATGCTGTTAAAGCACTCAAGACCGATTTCCGTATTGCCTGCACAGGGACGCCTGTAGAAAACTCTCTGGTTGACTTATGGTGTATAACTGATTTTGTTATCCCCGGCTACATGGGCAGTGCGAAAGAGTTTGCAAAAAACTATCAACATCCTCTTCGGCACTCATCCACAAATACAAGAGATATTGGCGAAAAAGTTAGACAACGAATAGGGATATATTTTAAAAGAAGGCTTAAAAAAGACATACTTAATGACCTGCCAGAAAAATTTATTCACAGAAAAGAATTTCCAATGCCAGAAGTCCAATTACAGAGGTATCTGGAAGAAGTTAAGGCTATACAGGAAATCGGTATTAATAAGGAACATAAGAAATGTGTCTTACAGTCAATTAGGGAGTTAAAAAACATATCAGATCATCCTTATGTATCTAACTTTATTAATGAGCATGACATTGATACCTTTATAAATCAGTCTGCAAAGCTGATAAAAACAATTGAAATTTTGGAGGGTATCAGGAACAATGGGGAAAAGGCAGTTATTTTTTCAGAGCATAAAAATACATGCAGAATGTTACAGCAGGTTATTAGTGAGAAATTTGCTTTAAATAAAAGTGATATTTATATTGTAAACGGCGATATGCCGGGGAGTAAACAGAGAGAAGATGCTATGAAGGTTAGCCGTCAGACAGCTATTAATAAATTTGAGGCAAAGAATGGTTTTAATGTGATTATAATGTCCCCGCTTGCTGCTGGTGTTGGCTTAAATATTACAAAGGCAAATCATGTAATTCATTACACCCGGTGGTGGAATCCTGCAAAGGAGGAGCAGGCAACAGATCGGGTATATCGTATCGGTCAGAAATTACCAGTGCATGTCTATTTTCCTGTTGCAACTGCTCATTTTAAATCTTTTGACATAATACTACACGAATTACTTGAACGAAAAAGGGCAATAATGAGTGATACATTATTTCCAACAGAACAGGTTGAAGTCACCCCAGAAGAAATTTGGAAAAATATTTTTAAGGATATTCCAGATACAGATAACGAAAGCAGACAGCATCTTACTATGAATGATATAACATCAATTGACCCTTTTACATTTGAAGCAGTTATAGCAGCATTTTTTGATGATATGAATAAGACTGTTTATCTTACTCCCGAACAGAATGATAAAGGCGTTGATGTAATCGTAATGTCTGACGGTCAGGATAAGACAGGCTTATTGATTCAGGTAAAACATGCTTCAGAGGAAAGAAAAGTTGGCTCTGAAGCAGTGAAGGAAGTATTTACTGCCAAAAGGCTTTATGAAAGAAAATTTAATGTCCAGTTTGAATGCGCCGCTTGCACAAATACTGAATTTACAAATGATGCTATGGAATTAGCGACTGCAAATAAAGTAAAACTCTTGAGCAAACCATGGATAAAAGAAAATTTGGCAGAGCATAAAATCTACTGGGCTACGGTAACAAAAATGTTGCTCAAGAGGATGGAGAAGGTGTGAGCAGTTTGAGAATAATCCTGATAATCTGAGTCCATCTGCGTCCTAAATTTCAGGATAAGGGTTTTAAATCCCTTGCCCTTTCAAAGCCGAGCTGGAGTGCCTTCTTATTTAAATCCAGAAATGCAGGCGGCACCCTCGACAGAACAGCCTTTTCAATTGCCTCATGGGATACAATCTTTGTCAATTCCACAATCATGCCGAGGGAGATGATATTTGCGACAATTATCTTCCCAAGCTCATCTCTGGCAA
>Ga0209343_10003687_pt1 | contig 19170 bp, 16 predicted proteins | sample RifCSPlowO2_02_FD_184026 | JGI IMG/M metagenome (GOLD analysis project Ga0209343, IMG submission 184026) | Groundwater microbial communities from Rifle, Colorado - Rifle CSP2_plank lowO2_0.2 (SPAdes) (version 2) | ecosystem: Environmental > Aquatic > Deep subsurface > Groundwater | place... | reverse complement strand
GTTGTTTTTGCGATTATTGGTCTAACGGTCGCGCTTATCGGGTAATTCGGATAATTAATTTGGCTCTAATCATTATGTATAGTCCACATACTTTTATCCAAACAATGATGCCTCACTAATTATACGAAAATATAGCGCATAAAAACGAGTTATCGGAAATAGTAAAAAAGTATTTTCTCGCCAGAAAATACAAATTATTTTTGGAAATTTTTAAAAAGAAAAAGGCCAAGCATTGTGCTTGGCCTCAATGGAACACACACAGATACTCACGGCAGGACAACGGGGGCGAAACGAGGGTTCCTCATCTTTTCCTCAATCGCCAGACAGAGTCCCTTCAATATCCCTGAGAGCTTGAAGCCAGGTGGCTGGGTCAAAGATTTGGTAATCACCTTCGCTCCGCCCGCAGTTAGTCCTGTTATAAGCGGAAGCACCCTTCTTTTCCTCTTTTTCCGAAAAGCAAAAAGAAACTCTCCTTCATTTTTCGGGCGTGGCACCAGCTTATATATTTCAACCCAGTCACCACAAACGCCCATTAAAAAAATACGTTTTGATTTACGTGCCATTTCTGCTCACCTCCTTTTTTAAAAAATTGCCAAAAATAATTTAAGAAATCGTGTTTTATATACCACGATTAGTTATCAAAGAACATCATTACAATATACACTATTTAATAAAAATGTCAAGACACGATGGTAATGTCCACACACATATGGCGGTTTTTGCCTCAAGCCGTTAAGGTAGAGGCATATGTGTATAAATATTCTTAAATTACGAAATGCAAAAATTTACAGTCTATTTGAGCAAAAACATTTAGAAGATAAAGAGGTTTTGCGATTAGAGGACCTAAATTTTTGCATTTCGTAATTCATAGTATAATAGTTTTATGCTAAAAAAAATTGACCGACCATTTTTAATAACAGTTATTATTTTAGTTGTGGCGGGGTTTTTTATTTTTACATCCGCGTCTCTCGGACTTTTAGCGCGAGACGGCGCGCGATTTTCATCGGTTGCGTTTAGTCAGTTTTTCTTGGGTATTTTTTTAGGCTTACTCGCAATGCTTACGACGACGCATATTAAATATACATTTTGGAGAAAATACGCTTTTTATATATTTTTAATATCAATTTTTACAACACTATTAGTATTTATTCCGGGTCTTGGAGCGGAATTCGGAGGAGCGCGAAGGTGGATTGACCTTAGTATAATCACATTTCAGCCGGTGGAAATGCTTAAAATCGGCTTTGTTATTTTCTTCGCCGCATGGCTTACTAATGTAAAAGACAAAATACATACATATGGGCACGGGATAATACCTTTTATAATTTTACTTGGAATTATCGGTGGTATATTGCTCTCTCAGCCAGACACCGGAACATTTCTTGTAATTTTAACCGCAGGTCTTGCTATGTTTATAGCGGCAGGAGCAAGAAAACGCGACATATTGACATTTTTGGCAATAACGGGAATCGGGTTAAGTGCTCTTACGTATATTTATCCGTATGTAAAAGAACGAATCTTGACATTTAAAAATCCGTTAAGCGATGTTCTTGGCTCCGGCTGGCAAATCAAACAATCATTAATTGCGATCGGCTCCGGAGAATGGTTCGGAAGAGGTTTCGGGCAAAGCGTACAAAAATTTCAATACTTGCCAGAGCCGATAGGGGATTCTATTTTTGCCGTTGCAGCGGAAGAATTTGGATTTATAGGAAGCGTTTTGCTTATAACATTATTTTTATTTCTCGCTTTTAGAGGATTGAAAATTGCCGCGAAAGCGCCTGACAGTTTCAGTGGACTGCTTATAGTCGGAATTGTTATACTTATAGTATCGCAATCGTTTATAAATATCGGTTCAATGCTTGGCGTAATGCCTCTTACAGGACTGCCTCTTTTATTTGTAAGCCATGGCGGAAGCGCGCTTTTATTTGCGCTTGCGGAAATAGGGATTATACTTAATATTTCAAAATTTAGAAAAACATAATAATATTATTCAAAATTATATTTATTTATTTTATGAAAATCGTATTTACAGGAGGCGGAACAGGTGGACATTTTTATCCAATAATAGCCGTTGCCGAAGAAATAAGAGCTATTGTGAAAGAAAATAAACTTCTTGAACCAAAGCTTTATTATATAGCTCCAAATAAATTTGACGTAAGAGCTCTCTATGAAAATAATATAAAATTTAAAAAAAGTCCTGCGGGGAAAGTGCGCCGATATTTTTCCATACTAAATTTTTTTGACATATTTAAAACGGGAATCGGTATAATAAAAACAATATTTCAAATTTTTATGATTTATCCCGATGTTGTTTTCAGTAAAGGGGGATATGCAAGTTTTCCAACAGTATTTGCCGCTAAATTTTTTCGCATACCTGTCATCATCCATGAATCAGACGCCGCGCCCGGAAAAGCCAATTTGTGGGCCGGAAAATTCGCAAAAAAAATCGCCGTATCGTTTCCCGAAGCAATAGAATATTTTGATAAAGATAAAACGGCATATACGGGAAATCCCGTAAGAAAAGATATATATCATCTTGCTTATGAAGGCGCTTATGAATTTTTAAAACTTGAAAAAGAAATTCCAACTATTTTGATTATGGGAGGATCTCAGGGTTCGCAAAAAATAAATAATACCATTATGGAAGCCCTTCCGATGCTTGTTGAAAAATATCAGATTATTCATCAAACAGGAGAAAAAAATTTTGAAGAGATTAAATCAACCGCGCGGACTATTCTTGAAAATTCAAAGAATAATTATAGGTATAAAATATTCGGCTATCTAAACACGCTTGCTATCCGTATGGCGGCTGGAGCGGCGAATATCGTAATATCAAGAGCTGGCGCGTCCGCGATTTTTGAAATAGCCATATGGAAAATTCCGAGTATAATTGTTCCGATAACGGATTCAAACGGCGACCACCAAAGAAAAAACGCTTTCGCATACGCAAGAGCCGGAGCATGTATCGTAATTGAAGAAATAAATCTTTCACCAAATCTTCTTGTCTCGGAGATTAATAGAATTATGGAAGACAGTATGATTAAAGAGCGAATGAAAAAAGGGGCTGAGAATTTTTCAAAACCAAGCGCGGCGCGCAAAATCGCAGAAGGTATTATTACCGTCGCTCTAAAACACGAAGAATAGATAACCAAAATGACCCAAGCAAGGTTTAGGCCATAATATAAAAAAATGAGTATAAGATCTCACAATTTTGTAAAAGACGAATTTTATCATATATACATACATAGTATAGAAGATTTAAAGATTTTTCCTAAAAAGAGAGACTACGAACGTTTTCTAACACTTATGTTTGTAGCAAACAATAAAGGTGAAATACCACGCCTTGAACGACATAGTGGTCTAAACCTTGCTTGGGACATTGTTACTGGTAAAGTAAAATTAGAGGAACCACTAATAGATATTGTCTGTTTTTGTTTAATGCCGACACATTTTCATTTATTATTAAGAGAAAGAAAAGATGGTAATATTTCAAAATATTTACACAGAATATTATTAAGTCATTCAAAATATATAAATATAAAGTATGAGAGAAGAGGGCATCTTTTTGAAAGTAAATTCAATTCAAAACATGTTGATACTAATGGTTACTTGTTAACCTTGTCATCCTATATTCACAAGAATCCAAAAGATTTACCAGATTGGAAGGACAAAGAGGATAAATATCAATGGTCAAGTTATCAAGATTTTATAAATCAAAATAGATGGAATAATTTGTTAAGTAAAAATATTATCATAGATCAGTTTAAAAATAACAAAGAATATAAAAATTTTGTAGAAGAAAATTATCAAAACATAGATTCTAACCTAAACCTAACCTAAACCTTGATTAGGTCATTAATCATTAAAAAATATGAAGAAAAGCCAAATTAAAACACGAATAGCTCCATCTCCGACAGGGGATTTGCATATTGGCACAGCAAGAACCGCTCTTTTTAACTATTTATTTACAAAACAAAATAATGGTAAATTTATTGTGAGAATTGAAGATACGGATAAAGAACGAAGCAAAAAAGAATTTGAAGACAATATTTTAGAAGAACTAAAATGGCTTGGTTTAGATAATGATAAACTATATCGGCAATCAGAAAGAACCGATATATATAAAAAATATATTGAGAAACTGCTTAAAGAAGGCAGAGCGTATCTTTCAAAAGAAGAAAGCAAAGCGAAAATGGGGAAACAAATTGAAGTCGTGCGCTTAAAAAATCCAAATAAAAAGGTGGAATTTGATGACATAATTCGCGGGAAAATTGAATTTGACACAACAGAGCTTGGTAATTTTGTGATAGCAAAAAATATAAATGAGCCATTGTATCATTTAGCTGTTGTCGTGGACGATTATGAAATGGAAATTAGTCATATAATTAGAGGAGAAGACCATATTTCAAATACTCCTCGCCAAATCCTTATACAAGAAGCATTGGGAATAGACAGACCAAAGTATGTTCATATTCCGCTTATTTTGACTCAAAACAGGTCAAAAATGTCAAAGCGAGACAATGCCACATCCATAAGCGAATATCGCAGAAAAGGGTATGTTTCTGATGCTTTAATCAATTATATGGCTCTGCTTGGCTGGAATCCGGGTACAAATAAGGAATTATTTACCATAAACGAATTAATAGAGGAATTTAGTATTGAAAATATACAAAAGGGCGGCGCGATTTTTGATATAGAAAAGCTTAATTGGTTTAATAGGGAATATATAAAAAAAATATCTGAAGATGAAATATTTAAAAATATTAAGCAAAATTTACCTAAAGATATTTTAAATATGAGCGAATATAATGATAAAATTCTAAAAAAAATTATTCCTATAATAAAAGACCGTATAAGTATATGGAGCGATGTCTTAAAAATTGCGGAAGAAGGAGATTTAGATTATTATTTTAAACAACCAAAATATAAAACGGAGGGTTTGCTTTGGAAAACGGACTCTGATTTAAATATTGTCGCGAAAAATTTACTAAAAATTATAAATTTTTTTGAAAATATTTCAAATGATAAATTCAGTTCAGATGAAATAAAAAAAATAATCTGGGATTTCGCGGAAAAAGAGGGAAGGGGCTCCGTGCTTTGGCCTATCCGTTACGCGCTCTCAGGTCGCAATAAATCTCCAGACCCATTTCAACTCGCGGAAGTGTTGGGGAAAAAAGAAACAATTTCTCGTTTGCATAATGCGATTAATAAGATTGTATAATTTCAATGTCAAGATGAGACCTTAACATTAGTCGATTCTCGTGGAATACGAATTGGCGATAAAAAGATTGGCTTAGAGACAAAATTGTTGGACATCCTATGTTCAACAATTGAGATGTCCAGCGACAAAAAACCGCTTATTGGCGGATTTTTTGATATAATGGTTTTATGCCAAAAAAAATTGACAGGCAATTTTTAATAACGATGATTATTCTCGTAATTATTGGGTTTTTTATTTTTACCATAAATAATGTCCGGGCGTCCATTATAGATGAACTAAAAAATCGCATATCTGACAGAAATATAAAAATACAGGAACTTGAAAAAGAAATTGAACAATACCAAAAAGACCTTGATATTGTGGGAAAAGAAAAACAAACACTTACAAATGAAGTAAAAATTCTTGAAATATCACGGCAGAAAATTTCAACTAACATAAAATTAACGCAAAATAAAATAGATTCCGCAAATTTGCAAATAGAAGAACTTTCTTTTGGTATTGGAGAAAAAAAAGAAAAAATTGATAAAAATAAAAAAGCCACAGCAAAAACACTTCGCGCGATAAATGAAGCGGAATCAAATTCTCTTGTTGAAATTATTTTATCAAATGACAATTTATCGGGATTTCTTGATAAAATAGAAACATTACGGCAATTTCAAATAACAATGGGAGACGATATTAAACGACTCGCTGGATTAAAAAAAGAACTTGAAGGAAAGAAAAATCGGACGGAAGAAAAACAAAAAGAACTTGCGAATTTTAAGAATGATTTATCAGACCAAAAATACGCTCTTGATATTAACAAAAAAGACAAAAACGCGCTTCTTGATATTACGAAAAACAAAGAATCAAATTATCAAAAACTTGTTGAAGAAAAAACGGAGGCGCGGGAAGCGTTTGAGCGCGAACTTATTGACCTTGAGTCGCAGTTAAAAATTGAAATTGACCCGAATAAAATTCCCGCCACCGGAAGTGGTGTTCTTGCTTGGCCGCTTGATAGTATAAAAATCACTCAATATTTTGGAGATACGGAATTCGCAAAATTGGGAGCATATAAAGGAAAAGGGCATAATGGGGTGGATTTTCGCGCGTCATCGGGCGCGAAAGTTAAAGCCGCGCTTACTGGAATTGTGGAAGCGACAGGGAATACCGATGAAGTAAAAGGATGCTATTCATACGGCAAATATGTTTTGATACGGCACAATAACGGATTGTCCTCGCTTTACGCGCATCTAAGTTTAATAAAAGTAAGCAAAGGAGATGTAGTGATTACGGGAGATATAATTGGGCTATCCGGAAATACGGGATATTCAACAGGTCCGCATCTGCATTTTACGGTTTACGCGAGTCAAGGCGTGCGGATTGTGCGATACGGAGATTATACAAATGGAAAGACAAATTGTGGCGACGCTTATATTCCGGTCGCGCCATTTAATGCATATCTGAATCCTCTTAATTATTTATAAAAAATTTAAAGAAAAAACTGTTTATTCATAATTTTTATAATTTATTCATATACATACTATGAATTACGAAATGTAAAAATTTAGGTTATAGAATCACAAAACCTCTTTATCTTCTAAATGTTTTTGCTCAAATAGACCATAAATTTTTGCATTTTGTAATTTAAGAATATATACATACGATACTATAATGCGGAGGAGATTCAGACCTTCCTCAGCTACTCAAAGTATTATCGACGCACTCATCTCGTAATTTGTATTGACAAAATTATATTTTTTAGTATATTTTAGATAGATATTTAATTTTTAATTTTTTTAAAAAAGGAGGTGGGTGTAATGAAAAAAAAATTAGAAGAAATAGTAGGAAAAAAAATTATTGTAAAAAATGGTAATAGGACGGTGACGCTGGTGGCGGAGGAGGTTGTAGACGTAAAAAAAGTGTTTTATTTTATTAAAGAGGAAAATGTTAAAAAAGGATTGTTGTGTGTTATTAACGGCAACGCCCTCGCCATTGATAACAGATATTCAGATGATAAATATTTAGACGAGCTAATTAGCTCGTCATCATCTAAAGAAATTTCTGTGTTTGTGTATGAAACAACAGAAATTTCTCTTTTTCCTTATAAAAAGGAAAAAATAGAAATTTTGTATGATTCATTATAACGGCGACGCCCTCGCTGTTAATAATAAATACTCAGATAATGAGTATTTAAATGACGAGTTATTAATTAGCTCGTCAAAAGAAATTTCTGTGTTTGTATATGAAAATACGGAAATTTCTTTCTTTTGGGATGAAAAAGGGATAGAAATATTGTGACAGTTGTATTTAATGGCACAATAGAGAAAATATCGTCTGTCGCTTCATTAGTTTTATACTAAAACTAATGAAGCGATTTTTATATCATTAATATCGAGGTTGAACCTCGATGTTAAAACTTCCTGTATGCGTTTTGCGACACTGTGATATAATAAATTATATGATACTACGCAAACAAAAAGGGGGATTCCAAAAACCGTGGAAACTAAAGGAGATTGCTGCCGGATTTGAACATTTTTATAAAGAACATAATCGCTATCCCACAGCAACGGAAATTGATTGGTACCCATATTTACCAGCGTCTCGTTCTATTGAGCGAAGTTTGGGTGGACTGGTAAATGTACGTAAAAAATTAAAGCTAAAAGGACAAGAAGATTTTCGCTCCGGAGAGCATAGTGTCAAACGCGCAAAAAAGATAAACAAAAGAGCCCACGAGATAGAAGCAAAAATATACGAATTTCTTTGTAAATCATTTAAAAAGGAGTTTATACACCGTGAGTTCTTTTTTACAGATGATAGGCGTAGCAGGGCTGATTTTTTTGTGTATGATACGTGTAATAATGGGTTTTGTGTGGATGTATTTTATCCTGCGGATCGGCGTAATCTGACAGGTTGCCTCAATAGTAAACTACAAAAATATAAAAGTGAGTATATGAGCCAGTATCCGATAATTTTTCTTCAGATGAACGAAAATATATCGGAGAAGACAATAGAAGATATTTTAAAAAATAAAAAGAAAACACTTGCGAAAGGGCAGTATTTAATGGGGTGGCAGATATTTCAAGAGTTCTGCGGGTCACGAAAATCATTGAAAATACAAGGATGATAGAGAAGTGGTGCCTTGGGCAAAATATCGTGTTGTTTAGACTGTAAAGCAAGAGAAACGGAAAAGTATTCTTTTCTATTTCCGAGCCGACGAGGCGCTAATTTAGTTTTTTTGATATTTATACTTTGTGTCGCAAAAGATATCTGAACAAAAGATATATTGTGCGACACTTATATTTTTAAGCCCCCAACAATAAAACCGTCTTCCCTATTCATAATATAAAAACACTATAAAAAATATAAAAATACAAAACCGCCACTGACTTTAAGTAAGTCAGTGGTGGTTTCTTATCTTATCTTTTTGTCTGATTATCAGACATAGCGATATGATTTTGGACACCCCAACATTTTGAAGACGCAAGCCACGGGGTTGTTCCCTCTTTATCAAATAGATATTTTGCGTATTCCACATTCCCTTCCAATGTATAGATGTTGAGACCGAGCTTGTCGGCTTTATCAATATGATAATACTCATTGATTTGCATTACACCGACATCGGCATGGTTCTTTTCACCTCTCACTATATCGCCATTTTCTTTAAAATGTCGAAATCGCGATTCACACTTGGCGACTTCCGCCATAATTGAATAATTTTCAAAATATTTTCGCACATACTCTTCAACACTTGAAGATTCTGTAAACCCTGTAAATTCTTGAGTCGTCGCGTTTTCCGCTCTTGCCGGTTCTATTCTATCTGCTATAAGCGCATTGTTTGAATAAGCAAGAAAAGTCGCGATTAATATTATTATTTCTATAATAAGCTGTTTTTTATACTAATAAATTTCGCTTTTTTGTAATACTGCAAATAAAAGCAAAAAATCGAGCATTTGCTCGACTTTTAGTATTATAGCATATTAACAATATTTGTCAATCCTAAATGGTAATGTCTAAACACTTCTGACACTTTTGATAGATTAGTGGTTAATATCTATTAAAATGCCAAAAAACATAAAAGAGGAAAGGTATCACAATTCAGACGTCGCACATCCGAAAATTTTAAAAAACAAAATACAAATTTGGAACGATGAATACAACAATCTGGAGCATTACGGTTTAAATGGAAAAACTCCGAATGAAACGTTACAATTATTTAAACTAAAAAAAGTATCATAAGAGGTTAGTTAAAACATTTCCATAATACAAAAACTCGATGTTTAGATCAGGTTTTTATATTATTCAATCGTGGAAATTAATTTACCGCAGCTTCCCTAAATTCTTGCGTCGCACTCTCTGAATCATAGAGTAGATTGCGTATCCGGCAAGCGCAAGGATTATTACGGCAACCAGTAAGCCAACAATAACGCTATCGGTGCCGAGTGTTACGATGCTACCGACTGCGGACAGCATGGATTGTGCCACTATTGGTTGCGATACGGTTGTCGGCTCTTGAACGACTGGTGCCTCTTCGCCTAAAACAGCCCCTTCTTCAGTCGGTTCTATCGCAGGAGTCGTTGGAGTCGTCTGGACTGGAGCAGGCGCTGATATTGCTACCGCAGTTTGAACCGATGCTCCGGCAATAACATTTTGGTTGTTTGCGTCCAGCGCGAACGAGTTATTGTTTAGAGTAATCGTTCCGTTGCCGCTCTTTTTTGCGAGAAACGACACAGTTCCGAAAGTAGCCGCCGAAGATATGCCTCCCGGATAACCAGCGGTTTTTATAAGCACTCCATTCGTATTATCGGCGAGGTCGTAACCGGGTTGAGCAAGCGGCATCCAGCTCGGCGCGAAAGTGAATGACTTTACTTCCAAAAGGTCGGCTGGATAATGAAGTTCGGTTTTTGCGGTGTAGTTTTTCACTCCTTGCGGATTTACTCCGATCATAAGAGTAAAGGTTTGCCCTTGGCGCACGCTCACATTGACTGGCGTAAATGATACGCTAGTCGCGGCAAGAGCGGGTGCGGCAATAGCCATTGCCCCGAACGCTCCCAGTAAAATTGTAAGTAATATTTTTTTCATAGTAATTTTATAGTGTCCAATTAATCATCAGTAAGTTGAAATCAAATACATCAACCTTGCCGTCACCGTTGAAGTCAGCCACATTATTGGCGCTCGCGCTTCCCCAATGAACCATTAATGCGTTGAAATCCAAAACATCAATTTTATTATCTTTATTGGCGTCAACTTTCTGCGCCGCGGCGCTTAGTGTGGAAGATTGAGCAACTATTCCACCTCCGCCTCCACTCGGCGTTGGGGATGGCGTCGGCGCAGGCACAGCCGTCAGCGAGCCGAAGCTCGTGAAGTGATATGTCACTATCTTGGTGTCGGTTCCGTTGCTGATAGAGCATTCGCCATTCGCCGGCGGGTTGCCTGGAGTTGCATATGGGCTGGCACATATATTGGTAATCTGCACCCAGGTATCCGAGCCGGACGGTCTGTATCCAACATCTCCTATAACTCCCGAAAGAAGTATTGTAACGGGCTTATCAAAGACCAAGGTGCCATCTGGCGAACCGACTGAAATGACCGTACCGCCGACACTAAACCCTGCAGGTGCGGTTCCTCCGCTCGGCGTGCCGGAAACCGGCGGTGTTATTCTTCCGTTCCATCCGGACGGACCGGTAATTTTAGTCCCTTCGGGAAAGCTCGCGCTCACGTTAGCGAGGCTTGAATTAGTTAGAACAACCGGCTGACCGCTAATACCAGACTGCAAGATAACTTCGTCACCCACCAGTCCAGATGAAAGATCCATCACTGTCGTGTTAGTTAGGACAATGTTAGTCGCTCCCGCGGGCAAACTGGCTTCCCCCGCGTTCGCGGAAGCGAGGGAGACGTCGGCGCTATTGCCAAACACCGTGTCGCTCGGAACAACAGTGGTTAAGTCTAACTCGATGTACCCGCCGTTAGCAAACACGGCCGTTGCACCGGTATCAACAGTTCCAATGAAAAACTTCAGCGTTGACCCTGCTCTGTCGCCATCCGGATCGGTAACTAACAATAAGTTGGGATTATAGCCGTACTTGCCGCTCGAAATCGGCACCGAATTCACCTGGGTCGTCCCAATCTTGACGACGACATTGCCACTGATGATATCCGAGTCGTTCGTGTACTTGGCGGTACCATAAAATTGGTGCGGTATGCCAGGCGCCGCCAAGGCGACGCTTGGAATAACCAGGAAAAGCGCGCTAATAGAGGCCGTTCTAAACAATAATTTCATGTTGATAAATCTTACGACTAATTGTCTGATTAGTCAATGGTTAGGGTTGATCGGCAATACCAGGAGCGTAGATATAGGTATCTGTCGCTCTACCGCCCATCAGAATCCAATAACCTTGACCAGAAGACAGAGACTCGCTGTTTTCTACGGTACCGAATTGTTTAGCGCTATTGTCATGTTTTACTATCATTGACCACCATGGAATTGGGGTGGAGTCCTGACTTTTCAAGGTCTTCAGCGCATTTGTTACTATGGCAGTGGTATTTGATTCTCTCTGATAATAACCGATTAGATTCCAACCGGCCTTAAGAGTTCTCGACGGAGGGGTATTCTCTCCAGCCAGGAACAGATTGCCAGCCCCGCTCAATGTTACCGGTGATGCACTCGTGTAATTGACCCAATAACCGGTTCCGGCAGTCATACTCAATAACGAATCATTGTCGACTTCGTCGTTTGGATGATTTACTGACCAAACGTTAGTAACCGCGTCATACGACCAAATTGATTCAACATTGGTTGATGAACCTCCCAGAATAGTTGAAACTGTATTGTTGTTCGGCACTACTCCTAAGGCAACAAGATTCCAGCCATTTGTCAGTGTAAACGAGTAACTGCCTGCTGTCGTAAATGTCCAGCTGGTTTCTGGCAAAGCATTCCCCGCTGTATCCGTTACGCCTGTGAGAGTAATAGTGTAGGTGGTGTTATTCGCCAAGTCAGATGTCGGGTTTATGGTCGCGGTGTTTGTCCCCGAACCGGTCACGCCTGCCGTCACACCTGTCACGTTGTCTGCAGTAATAACTACGTTTTCACTAAACACAACAGTGATGTTTGATGTCGGGTCAACACCTACCGCACTAGCGTCCGGAGTCTTGCTCGTTACTGATGGTGCGGAAGTATCCTTTGTCGCTGTTGGCGTAGTTGCCGCATCGCTCACATTTCCGGCCGCATCGGTAGCGGTAACAGATGGAGTAATTATGCCGTCTGTCAAACCAGCAGGAGCGGCAGTGGTGCCATCAATTGTTATGCTGAATCCGGTCGCCCCGTCTGTAAGCTGTTGCGTACCACTCTTGCTGTTTACACCATCACTCAAAGTTATACTTACCAGCGAATCAGCTTCAGCGGTTCCAGCCACGACAATCGCCGCTTTTTCAGAGTTGTTAATGAATTCGTCGTCAGCGATTGAAGTGATAACTGGTACACCGGGAGCTATTCCATCAAATGTGACATCACTGCCTCCTGTTTTTGTCGTAACTTCCGTTCCAAGATTTGTCGCAATATCACTAAAATTAATTGTAAATGGAACTACACCTTCTGCGTCGCCGGATTGCGCGACATAGGTAGCCGTCCAATTCTTTGCATCGCTACCCTCTGTAACGGTTGCCGAGTTACCGGCAATCGTAACTGTTGGTTGAGAGATATTCTCGTCTGCAACTATCGTGAGGGTAATTTCATCGCCTACCTTTGCGAGAGAAGTATCGTTCGTATTATCAGATTGGATTGAGACCGTAGTAAGTATTGGCGCGGTTGCGTCAAATTCAATGCTAAGCTCTGAAGCCACCGTGTTAAAGTTTCCAGCCAAATCCCACGCAACATTTCCAGCGATACTGACTGTTATCGTCCCGTCGCTTTCTGGGTCAATAGTAAATTCATATTCACTTCCGGAGACTTCATTAAAGCTTCCCGGTGCAACTGCGCTGTTATTATCTATGACCAAATCGCCTTCTTCAAATCCGAAAACCGATTCGCTGAATATTACGGTTACGGGAATTGGCGAAGTATTGGTTGGCGAAGTTGAAGTAATTTCTACCGTTGGAGCATCCGTATCCAATTCGGTCATCTCAACCGTAGTGTGCCACGGTCTGTAATCAACATTGTCACTTACCGTGTCGCCTGTGCCTGTCGGATTATCAGCATGAGTCGGACCATTAGCACTTCCCCACCAGTTCTGGGTAGCGTCAGCTGGAAAATCCGGACTATCTAAAGCATTAAGAACGCCATAAACAGTATTGCCTGTAATACTATTATTGTTGATAGAGTTGTTTGCCGGATCACTGCCTGCAGATTCTCTGCTAATCAAAACACCAATTTTGTTATTAATGAGAGTATTTAAGCGTATGGTGTTACCGTTGCTGTTCTCGTGGATATAAATGGCGGAACCCTTACCCGCGGTTATAGAATCTCCCCAGAATGTAGTAACGACTTCTTCACTCACATGACCCGACACAGTGTTTCTCTCTACGGTAGAGTTTGTAACTTCGTGCATATTAATACCCATGGCAGTATTGTCAGCCACAATATTGTCAGTTACAACGTCGCCATCGTCATACTTGATGCTGATTCCATTGCCGGTATTACCGCTAACAGTATTGTTGGTTATGGTATTAGGACCGGGGCCATAAGTAGAGATTCCTGAATTAGTATTATTTGTAATTTGATTATTATCAATGGTTATGTAGGAAATATGTTGTGCCGTATAATCACCCGCGTTGTAAAACGCAATTCCTTTGCCACTGTTTCCGGTAATTTCATTATCTCGGATTGTAATATGATCGATACCTTGGCCTACGCCAGATCCCAACCTAATTCCATTGCCACTTCCAGTAATAACGTTATTGGAGATTGTACCACCGCTTACTACAGCGCTGGAGTCGTCTATAGTAACGGTCCCGTTAAATGTAAAACTATCAAGAGTGCTACTGGCTGTGATTATTTGATTCCCAGTAACCGTCACAAGGGACGATTCCTCTCCTTGTAATGTTAATCTTTTATTTATTGTTAATCCTTCTGTGTAGCTTCCCGCCGCAACATTTACTGTTCCGCCATCTTCAACCGCGTCAATCGCCTCCTGAATTGTGGCAAACGCGTTATAACCGAAGTAGTAACTGCCAGAAGTTCCATCAGTATAACCATCATCAACTGAAACAATCGTCGGAACGGTACTGCTCAAGATTGTTTTGGCCGAATCAACATAGTACGGATCAAAATCTACTTCTCCATCTATAAGAGAATCAATCGTATTAGCAACTGCTGTTCCCCAATAGTTATTTATTGAGTCTAATTGTGCGATATCTGTGTTATTAAGGTTTAATGTGTTGTCCTGAATAGTGTTTTCATTGACTGATACTTCTTCTGCGCTTACATGAACAACTACACCACTATCACTCCCAGTAATTGTGTTACCCGTAACTACTATATTGGATAGAGTGTGTCCTGCCCCACTGTCGCCAAATAAGATACCTGTTCCGAGCCCACCATTACCGGTTATCGTGTTTCCTGTTATAGAAACAGAATCAATAACTGCGGTTCCCCAATCTACTACCCTAATGCCGCTATTACCCCAAGTTTCTCCCGTGTCGGTATTTGTAATAGTGTTTCCACTTATCGTTGTGTTTGAACGCTCTGTTGTAATAGCTCTCCAAATATGACCAGTAAGAGTGTTTCCACTTATCGTAACAGCATCAGTTCCAATATCTGGATTTACATATACGCCGTAATATCCTTTTGCTGGAGTACCATTAAATGTGTTTCCAGAAACAGTAAGTCCAGAAACATCACTTGTCGGTACCGCTGCTTTTGAGTAGGTCTGAATAGCAACGCTTGTATTGCTGTCATTGTTCACAGGAGGTGCCCCCGCTTGAATCAAAACAAACGCATTGTTTGTAATCGTGATGTTTTGACCTGTAAGCACTACACCGCTTGAATACTCTCCGTCAGCGACATCAGGACTTTCAATAGTAAATTCTGAAATAGTCACTCCATCAGCTTGAATATCAATGTTTGGAGTTGCTAATGGGAAACTTGCGTTTGGTTCGGTTGCTATTCCTTTAATTTTTGTTGTCGCTTTGTCAGCACCTTGAAGGATGAGTCCTTTAGTAATAACTATGTCTTCGGTATATATTCCCGCTAGGACATTCACAGTTCCATCAACCTCCACCGCGTCAATCGCCTCCTGAATTGTCGCAAACGCATCGTAGCCGAAGTAGGTCGCTGGGTCTCCTACATCATCTGGGTCTGTCCAGTCCACTTCTCCTGCCCAATCGTCATCAACATAAACCGTAGTTGGAACTGCTAATATTTCTCCTGTTCCTGTAGCAGTTTCGTCAAAATCATAATTCCCCGCATCATCACCAGCGAGAGTTATGCCGGTAGCCGTCACACCCTGTATTCCCACATCAGGAGAGTCAAAAGTTGCTATACCGTTATCGCTAATTGTTACATCATCTATCACGTCATCAACGGATATAATGCTGATGAGCTCCACATAGACAATCGTGGCATCCGTAGTTCCATTTACAACCTTCTTTTCAACAGTAACGGTCGCCGTAAGTGGCGCTTTGATAATTTCACCAGTTGAAACCGGAGTAAATGTAACCGTGTAGTTACTACCTTCCAATGTCGGGTTTCCGTCAACCACAACACCACTCGGAGTCAATACTTTTCCTGTTCCGAAATGTTTGGTGTCAAATGTTTGGATGAAGTCCTCAATATCATCTCCCATTATTGGACCAGTAGTAAGTGAGCCACTATTTTCAATCGTCGGCTCCCCATCTGAAATTTCTGTTCCATTATATATTTTAGAGTCAGTCACCGCAGTAACAGTGATAGGACGCTGATTAACATTTCCTGTCGTAGTGTTTATTATGCCGATTTCGTAGTTATTCTTATCAGCGCCTGTAAGCGTGAATCCTGTCGCGGTAGCCGTTAGGCCAGTTCCAACATGCTTGTCGGTAAAAGTTGCTGAACCAGAGCCGTCCGTAATTGCCACATCCTCGGTGCCTACAATACCGCTATCAATAAAGCGACCGGTAATTGTGGCAATGTTGTTACCGTTATAAGTTTTGTCTGCATGAGTGGTAAAAGAAACCGTAAGTTGCGCTGGCGTAATGTCAGCTGTCGTTGCGGTCGTTGTGTCGCCGAGAATATAATTGCCCGCATCATCACCGCCAGTAATGGCGATGACGGTAACGCTCACTGGCTTGCCTGTGCCGACATTCTTGTCAGAAAAAGTTGCTGTGTATCCGAATGTTACTTCATCGCCATCAACCACATCGCCCGAGAGAACTGCCTCGGCAATTTCATCTGCGTCGTAAACTTTATTAACACCGGTTGCCGAAACTGCTAAGGTTTTAGGTGTAATTTCAAAAATCTCCGCAACAAGAGTCAGGGAGTAATTATCAAGACCATCCCCCAGACTGCCGATCTCGTATGCGTATGTATTTACGTCTTCTCCCGCAACGCGGCTCAATGCGCCTGTAAGGTCGTCGGGCGCAATTAGATCAGGAAAGCTTGTGAATGTGAATTCTATTGGATCATCTTCTCCGTATATCTTGGTCTGATCAGCATTTGGAGTAATGGTGATTTCCAATGGCGTGATATTAGCCGCTCCCGTAGCTTCTCCATTAAAGATGTAATTTGGCGCTACTGGTTCGGAACCGAGCACGAGACCTGTAGCTGAAACCACCTTATTTGTCCCAACATCTTTAGTGTCAAATGTCGCCGTGCCACCAGTGACGGTTACTACATCGCTAAATTCCAGACCAACAAGAGCGCGGCCTGTGATTGTGGCAGAAGTAAGACCGTCATATACCTTATTATCTGCTGTGAGGGTGGCGGTAAGTGTTTTTTGTGTAATTTCAAAATCATCGCTTACAGCGCTTGTGAGACCTGTCGCGGTAGCAGTCAACTGCTTGCCCGCACCAAATTCGTTTACCGTCAAATTAGTGAAAGTTACAGTTCCGTTACCTACGCCTGTTCCAATGTCAAGTGTCGCATCACCTACCAAGTCACCTGTGCCAGAAGTTTTAGCAACCGTTACATTTAAATTCGCGGCGAGTTCGCTGGTAGAGTCATTTCCGAATTGGTCTTGGGTTTTTACGGTTGGTTGCGGGCTCAAAAGTGAGCCATACACCGCGCCTCCGGGCTGTGTCGTAAACACAAGCTGGGTAACTGTTCCCGCTACAGTAGAGAGAGTTCCAAAATTCGTGCTTCCAGTAACTCCATCAATTCCGTCGCCGGAATAAGTCATATTGCCGGTGCTTGGAGTAGTGCCGGTCGGTCTGACTTTAAGACCGCCAAATATAATAGTGCCAGCAAAAGTTGATGGGGTAGTTACCTCAAAAGAGAAAGATGTTGCATCGGGTGTGATGCTAGTAGAATCAAAAACTATATCGTTAGTTGGAGTAATAGCAATCAGTGAGCTTGTATCAAACTCCCAACCAGTAGGCAAGCTGATAGTATGGATGCCAGTAGCGATATCTCCATTTTCAGTACCGAAACTGGGACCGCCTAACGATTTCCAGCTTGGGCTTGTTCCTGCAGAAGATGTATCAATAGAGATATTTGTGCCGTTACCTACCGCCGTAACCGTTGCCGCCGCTAAAGCAGAACTTGGCGCAAAAAATCCGCCTGCGACAAGCGCGATGGCGGTAATAAAAAAAGATGTCCCTTTAAGAAAATGAAGAAAATTATCTTTTACGAGAGAGAGAGAGAGTTTACTTTAACTGTTTTGTTTTGGTGATTCATAATGATTTAGTTAATTTATAATTGATTACTTTTTATAAGTAGTAATTTTGGGGTGTTTGACTAAACATTCCAAAATACCCATGTTTATCGTATTAATTCGGCCTTTTTTGCTAACTTATCACAATATCAACTTGATGTCAAGGACAAAAATCGTCCTTCGCACTATACTATTATACTTTGAATTACGAAACCCCGCAACCTCACTTTTCCACACCCGCGCAAAACAACCTCAAGTTTTCTTGAGTCAAGAACAAAAGTTTAATTTTTCTCAGAAACAATTTCTCTACGCAAGTACATACGCGAGAAGTGAATAAATATAATTAGCAAAGTAGCCGTCAATAGATCTGGGAAACGAAGTGATAAAGGCATAAAACATTTTCAGATTTCGGAAGTTAAGTTTAATCAGCGTGCGGGTATTGTACAGATGATATTGGAATGCGGTAATGATTTTTTTCATATTGGCTCTCGGTTTAGCAAACAGAATTCTTTTGTGTTCAACATAGAATTCTTTTTCTAAATCTTTTGAAAAATATCCAGCATCTGCCACAAATATCCCATTGATATTTTTGTTCATTTTCTTAAATGTTTTTCTGTCGCCGCTATTGCCTGTTCCAAATGAAACCGCAGGAAGATTTCTTTTCAAATCAGTGGTAATACTCATTTTAAGCCCATAGTAGAAGCCTTTTCCGCTATGCCCCCAGGAAGCAAGTATTTTCATCGTTTTGTGATATTTTGCGTTTTTGTTTAGACAAACAGGTATATCGGTGGAGTCCGTATGTTTAATGATATGAGCATTTTTTTGATTCCATTTGAGGATTGCGTTTAAGACCAGAAGCGCTTGTAAGGCAAATCGGTTCATCTGCATACAAAGTGTTTTGTAACACTCTTTCGGTTGGAAGATTTCAAAGATCTTTTTCTTAGTAGGAATACCCGCATTTTGTTTGAAGAGAGCCAGAGCGATTGTTTCTTCTCCGGATATCGCTAATTTTCGACCAGTACTTTTACACAGTTTTAATTTTAATTGTTTTGAGAAAAACCGAACTTCTGTTAGAATAACATCATATAGTTTGATGAATGTTTTCATACAAAAAGCGCCTCACGGCGCTTTTTATATTCTATCATATTTGTGGTATATTTGGGGGATTATTGGAGTTTCGTAATTCAAGGTAAT
>Ga0209343_10003684_pt1 | contig 19179 bp, 18 predicted proteins | sample RifCSPlowO2_02_FD_184026 | JGI IMG/M metagenome (GOLD analysis project Ga0209343, IMG submission 184026) | Groundwater microbial communities from Rifle, Colorado - Rifle CSP2_plank lowO2_0.2 (SPAdes) (version 2) | ecosystem: Environmental > Aquatic > Deep subsurface > Groundwater | place... | reverse complement strand
CCGCGATAAATTGATAATCTGTCGCCTTCCGACAAATGCTTGTATTCCTTCATGCAACACATTTTACTCAAGTGTTGCGCTTAGAGTTAGAACTGGGGGAAAATGAGCGCTTTTAAAAAATTTGCTAAACTTGGTGTGCCTGTTCATAAAATAAAGAATGCTAGACTTAAGTTTGACCCAAGTAAATCAGATGATCCACTGAGTAATTTTTTCAATAATGATGATCCGGTTGTGCCGTTGCATTTTTCAATGAAAGAAATATTAACTTACACAGATACTATTTTTAATCATTCAAGACTTTTTAGTAAAATCGATACCAATTCATATCAGTTTCATCCAAGTGGATTTAGTCTGCTCAAAGGATTTATTTATAGATTGGTCTTACTTTTCAAACCAGAGTAGAAGTTTTCAACTTCTTCAACAAGCATGTGTTCCGAGTAAAATATTGGAATTCCAATCGATATCGCCAAATTATGTTCCCACGTACTTCCTATACTTGATTGCCAGAGAGGTAAAAAAACTAATCCATTGATTTTTCCAGATTCCAAAATGGGTTTATAAAAATAATTCAGTAGAGGATAGTCATAATCTTTATGGTCTTTCAAAATACAATTTAGGCGCCTCTCATACACTATTTGATTAAATACGGAAATCCCTTTTTTTGAACTCTCAGAAATAAAAGACAATAGACATTCTATGTTATCTACGACAGAACCAAAACCACCAGTTGATATTGGCCCAGAAAACAAAATGATAGGCTTGGGCATTTTTGAAACAGCAAATAAAGCGTCGCTCGCCGCTCGTTTTAGGTCATTTTCATACTTTCTAGCATCATCTCTATGTGATATAGTTGTCATTAAGTTATTATTAAACATTCTATCATGGCATCTCTTAAAGAACAGCAGAAAAAACTTTCCTTAAATGTTATTAACTATGATTTGGGAAAAATGTGGGGATCAAATTCAACCATTTCTGATTTGAGAAAAAAGGTCAATTTGTTTTTGCCAAAAGACAAATTATATGACCCTCAAGATTTGGAACACCAGACTCTATTTAGATTGACGACTTTTGATCCTAAAGATATTACCGACGAGGTTATTCAATTCATTATTGAGGAACAACTAAAACTGATTGAAAATCGTCTGGAAAAATCAAATTTCGACTTGGAGTATCTTTTCCGAGGATTAAAAGGAAAATATCACGATCTCAATGTAAAAGATCGACTAGAATTATGTTGGGAAAACGAAAAGTTGATTGCAAAAAATGCGAATAGGTCTTTTAATGTTGAGTTTAGAATTGTCCACGACGAGAGAATTATTTCTCTGTTTTCAAGTGATTTACATTATATACACCGTGACCGTCCCAGAGGAGAAACTTTCGGTTTTTACTTTTCCGGAGATGATATGCCGTGGGCTGTCGAAACTACAGAACCATCGGCTATAGCCAAACAATACAAGAGGGATGCTTTACTTGCGAATGGAATTGATCCAAATAAGGCTATTGAATTAACGCGATTCTACACTTTGCCGGGTGCTCCCACTAATGCCATTTCTTTGATGGACGGTTTAATTTCAAAGTATTACAAATCAAAGGGGATAGAAGCTCTTTTCACAACAACAATGCCTATGTATTCAAAAACGAAGAGCACTACTATCGCGGGTGGAATTAACAAACCACTTCTTGTAAAGGACTTGAGACATAAATTTATTCCCATAAAAATTAAAGAGAAAATTTATTACCAGCATGTAACAACAATACCCGAGGATCATCACGAGGTTGATGTTATTAAAACTCACCCTAATTTCCCCACTATGTTGGTTGTAGAGGTTTTCAGGACTATAAACACACTGAGTTTGCAACCCCTTCCGATTTTGGAAGATGGGAAAAAAGTGGTTTATGTTGTGCAACGCGACCATTTTCACACGGAACAAGAGATAAAACTCTCGGTATCGGACATTTCTTCAGTTTTGAAAAAAATTAGAAAAATTGCCTCTTATTCCAGAACTGAGTATATCCGCGACATCATCTACGGTAGAAAAGAAGATAAAAAGAAAATCCGTCTTCGAATTCTAGATAATTTTGAATTTCAGAGTATCAATGCTACCAACAAGTATAGAGTTTCTATTGAAAACGGAGTAAAAAAGGAAATCGAGGAAATAGTATATAAGGGAAATTGTTTTGATGAGGCATTTGCCATGATATCTCTTCAGGGGGATTTTATAGAGGAAAATTCTTACGAGAAGATTAGAGTATTATTTGTAGATAAAACTTCTTCTGAAATAACTCTTGATTTGTATCCATTTGGTTGCTGGATTGAAATAGAGGGGAAACCCGAAGAAATTCATAGAATTGTTTCCAATCTTGGCTATTCGCAAGGCGATTATATTACGACTAGCGCCGATGACTTATATCTAGAATGGCACAAAAAACATAATTTGCCAGAAATGTGGGACGTAAGATTTGGTTTGGGCGGAAAGAAATAATATTTATAAAGAAACATGAATCAATCGCCAAAGCCGAAAACTAAGTTTTTTAAAATTTTAATATGAAAAGGATAAAAAAAATTCTTCAATACGCTTATACTCATGACTTGTATCCCGATTTGCATTTTGTGGAAGGCCCACCTGAACCGGAAGTGATTGTTGATGGTAAGAAAGTTTTGATGTTCACTTCAAATAATTATCTGGGTCTTGCCACTCACCCAAAAATTGTAAAAAGCGCCATCGAAGCGACAAAGAAATGGGGCGTTGGGTCGGACGGTTCCAGGTTGCTCTCGGGTAATCTAAAAATCCATCGTGATTTTGAGGAAGCTATCGCCGCTTTCAAAAAAGGCGAGGACGCGATTGTCTGGCCAACCGGTTACAGTGCCAATGTCGGCGCTGTGAGTGCCATCGCGCAACTTCTGAAAGTTGGTCCGGTTGATTTTTTATCGCTCAAAACGGTCATCATCAGCGACGAATTGAATCACGCCAGCATTATTGACGGCGCGCGGCTGAGCAAGCAGAAAAAAATTGTCTTTCGGCATCGCGATATGAACGACCTGGAAACGAAACTTCGCTGGTATAGATTCCGCAGGAAATTGGTAGTCACCGACAGCATTTTCAGCATGGACGGCGATATCGCCCCGCTAGATAAAATGGTTGAGTTATGCAAACATTATGATGCAATGCTGATGATTGACGAAGCGCACGCCACCGGCGTCTTGGGAAAGACGGGACACGGGAGCTTGGAGTATTTCAATTTGAAACCCACTACGGATGTTGATGTGGTTTTGGGAACTTGTAGCAAGGCACTTGCTTCCAGCGGCGGTTTTGTTGTCGGTGATGAAAATTTGATTTCTTATCTTCGTGTTGCCAGTCGTTCTTATATGTTCTCTACAGCGATGATGCCAGCCGCTTCGGCGGCTCTTATCACCGCGCTTCAAGTGATAGAGACGGAACCGGAGCACCGCGAGGCGCTTTGGAGAAACGCCAATCACTTACGCTCAAGTTTGAAGGAAAATGGTTTTAACACTTTGACTAGCGAAACGCAGATTATTCCAGTGACGGTAGGAGAAGACGAAAAAGCTATCGCTTTCAGCCGGAAACTTTTTGAGAAAGGGATTTATGCGCCCGCCGTCCGTTGGCCGGCCGTATCCAAAGGACTAGCCCGATTGAGATTAACGGTAATGGCCACTCACCAGAAAAGTCAGTTGGATTATTTAGTAAAATCTTGCCGTGAAATCGGCCGCGAGTTGGGGGTGGTGAGGTGAAATTCAAACACGAAATGGAGTATCCGGCAAGATTGACAAAAAATTGCGTAGTAGTAATACCCAACTTGGATGTAATGCATCCGAAACTGAACAAAAAGGATAACTATGAATGCTGAACAGTTAGTTGAAGTAGATGAATCCACCCCATTGCTTCTCCGACGGGCTGAAAAAAGACCTCAGATCAATGAGCAAGGTTTGGGATTATCCGCGAGTCATATGACAGTGGTTACAACTCCTGGTAATATACCAGAGATGCACGACCAGCAAGAAGACTCATCTCGCGATTAGAGGTCATGTTCCTCTTTTTCTTTCCGAGAGCAGCAACGTGTGTTGCTGCTTTTTTATGGGAATTAAAACCATTTTGTGATAAATTTAGGTAATTCCTTTTAAGATTTTTATGCTAAAAACAAAACAATCACAAAAATATTTGCTTGAATTGGAAAAATTGGCGCAACAAGGAAAATATCGCTTAGGTTTACGAACCGTGGAAAAATATCTGAAACAATATCCGGCAATGGACGAATTTCTTCTCAAGCACGCGTTTTTTTTATATCATCACGCGGCAGATTTGAAGTATTCGCGAAGCGCCAAAAAAGAGAGAGTTCAAACACTTAAAATTATCAACTATTTTAATCAAGCAATTCGCATTTGCCGCAAGCTTATAAAAAGAAAAAAATTTTTGCCACAACGAATATATCTCAACGCTCGAATATATTTAGCCCAAATATACGCGATGCTGGGAAAATCAAGAGAGGCAAAAATATTTGCTAATGCTACCTACAAATATTTGCCCATTGCCCTAACGGCTGAGAGAGTTGCCGATGTTTGTCGGCGACTCAATGATTTAAATGGCGCTCGACGATGGTATCAAAAAGCCGTGAAGAAAGCCAAAAAAGCTGACGAAAAAGCAATGGCGCACGTCGGATTGGCAATGTTATACAGACATCTGGGTCAGGTAGATAAAGCTCTCAAGGAAGCCCGAGTAGCGATTTATTTCTTTAAACACGCTGACCATCCTAAATTATTGAATCTAAAACTTTTGATAAAAATACTTCACTCGCATATACCGGAGCTCAAAAAAACCACACTCCTCGTTTGAATAAGAATGTGGCTTTGAAGTGAGATTGCTGCTTAAAAGGATTCGAGCATATCCGCTACCGCTTTAGGTATGGGCAAACCAGCAAGATCAGCTATCCAACCCCATTGACCAGACGGATTGACTTCCAGAAACACAAATTCTCCTTGGGGTGTTTCAATCAAATCAATCGCGCCATATCGCAAGCCGACTTCAGTCATGAATCGTTTCAGAGAATCTTTCACTGATGTCGGTAGTTCGGAAGCAATATGCGCGACATTCTCAAAATCATAATGTCTCCAATCAGTTTTCGTCTTTTCGCTTGCTTGAGAATCAATCTTGCATGACAGTACTCTGTCACCGATAACCATAACTCTGTGCTCGCAACTTTTTTCGATATATTTTTGCGCGAAGATGGGACAACAACAAATTGCTCTTTTGGCTTTTCTAAGTTCATTGGGGGTGAACCGTTGAGAATAAAGAAAATATTCGCCGTTATCATCAAGCTTAATGTAGCCCATTGATTTCAAGAGAATGTCTCCGTCGGAAGCAGAGAACTCGGCGACTGACGCGGGGTCATTGCTGATTAATGTTCTCGGTGTCAACAATCCGCACTTTTGCGCCATTATCTGTTGGTAAAATTTGTTGCTCGAGAGTCGGTCAACATCCTCTTTTCGATTTACCCAAACGCATGGCAATATCGAGAAAAACGACCGTAGGGCGACTCGCGATTCATTTCTGGCAAATCGTTTCTCAATGCTATCGCTTTCCTTTTCCAAGGAATTAGTGCCCTCACGCAAGTGCCACGCTATGTTAATATCCGATATCGGCAAGCGAATATCTTCGTGCTCGTTCCCAACATATTTAATGACATCAACGAATCCGCTCATTGCTAGTCCGTCACACTTTATACTTACAGCCGCTTGCTCTGGGAAACGCGATGAATCAAATAGATAAATCGTGATGTTTCTTTCTTTGCATGCTTCCACAAACGGGAGGTAATAATATTCTTCTTTAAGTCCCGCTATAAAAAGTACGTTTTTCATTGATTGTTCCTTCCTAGGGTTTTGGTTTTTCAAAGGTCTATTTGGTTTGGATATTATGTCACCTGTCTGATTTTGTAAAGCGACTAGAAAAAGATTTGGAACTTTTTGCGCCCTTTTTGTTTCGGCGGTATAATTGCCGCGATGGACGAAATAGAAATGAAAAAAAAGTTAGAAACCTTACTGAAAGATTTTAATTATGTCCCACAATACCAAGTTGATGTGATGGGAAAGAAAATTAATGTCATTTAATATGCCAAACAATAATAGTATAGTTATTTTCACTATTGATAGTCTATACAGCGTTATTATTCTAAATCAAATTCTTCCAGTACTTCGCAATAAGGTTGCGTTGATTGTACTCTCGGATCGTTACAAAGGGAAACACGGATCATTTTTTAAGCAGTTTCGAAAAAATTTATCTAGATCTGGTTGGAGTTTTGTACTTTATCTTAATTTAATTTTTGTTTTACATAACTTCTTCATCTTTTTTCATAATATTTATTTTAAATTTTCAAAAACTATACCGAATTTCCTAACAATCAGTTATCTCACTAGAAAATTTAATATTCCAGTAATAAAAATTGCGGATATTAATTCTCATCGCAGTGAAAAAATCTTGCGAGAGATTAATCCAGATATTATTATTTCCTGTTATTTTGATCAACTTATTAAGAGAAACATTTACGAAATTCCTAAAATAGAAACTATTAATTTTCATTCAGGTAGTTTACCAACCTATCGTGGCCCATTCCCTCCATTTTGGGCTCTTTTACACGGACAAAAAAAATTTAGCATTCATGCACATGTCGTAGAGGAAAAATTTGACACAGGGCCAACTCTTGCTAAATGTGATTACTCACCAACTAAAATAACAAGTTTGTTGCAGCTTGAATGCGAATTGTATCGGGAGATGGGCAAGTTTATTTTAGAATTTTTTTCTAATTTTAATCAAAACAACAAATTAACTGTACACAATGATGGTACCGAAGGATATTACGGATTTCCCTCAAAAAAGGATATAATAGAAATGAAAAAAATGGGCATACCTTTATACAATATTAATGATTTTCTAAAAGAATTATTCTAATGTCTTTACTTTCACTTTATACAATAACTTATATCATCACAGGTCTCATTGGGCTTGTTCTGATGATTGTTGTTTTGCACCGTAATTGGAACGACCGCTTTAGCGTTTTGTACGCCCTCGTAAATATTAGTTTGTTTGTCTGGGCAACTGGAAGGTATCTTTCTCTCATTACTACTAATCATGACGTTGCACTTTTCTGGATTCGTATTTTGTATTACGGCTCAGTACTGATCTACATTTTTTTCATTCACTCGATTTTGACCTTTATTAGGGTATCGGGAAAACGGAAAATCATTCTTCTATTTTTTAATTCACTTGCGGTAATTTTACTCATAGCTAATACTACCGATCTAATTTTTAGTACCAAATTTCTCATTAGTGATGCGGGGCCGAAATTACTTTTCCCTTTTTATGAAATTCCAGGACGTATTTATTTTGTCCAACTTTTTATAAATATTGCTATACCACTGTATGCGCTTTTTGAGTTATTAATGGCATATAGATATGCAGAGGGAAAATTTCGAAGTCAAATTAAGTATATAATTTTAAGCTCTATATTCGGCTTTGTCGGAGGCGGAACAATTTTATTACCCGTTTATGGGTTTAACATTCAACCATTCGGCATACCTTTTGTAGCTCTACAATTTATCACTATTACCTATGCGATCACTCGTCATCGTTTGTTTGATTTGAAAATTATTGCGACCCAGGTTTTCACATTTACACTTTGGATTTTTATATTTATTAGGACGCTACTATCAGACAATCCAACAGATATTATTACAAACGCAAGTTTACTTGTGCTTACCGTGGCTATCGGCGTTTTTCTTATTAAGAGTGTTATGAAGGAAGTATCACAGAGAGAAAAAATTGAAAAACTTGCGGTGGATTTATCGGCCAGTAATAAGCAATTGGTTATCGCGAAAGAAAAAGAAATCCAGCACAGCAAAGAAGTTGAGGAATTCAATCGAAACCAAGAAGGTTTGATCCATTTAATCAGCCACGAAGTGAAAAGCGGTTTGAGCAAGGCCATTGATGTTTTTGCTGAAATTGTTGAAGGCACTTACGATTCGGATCAGAGACGTTTAAAGGAAGACGCTGGTGTGGCGCTTAAGGATGATAGAAAGGTCGTCGAGCAGGTAGAAGATGTTTTGAATTCAGCAAATTTCAAAACTGGCAAGATGGTTTATGATATACAGCCGTTTGATTTCAAGGAAGCGCTTGTGGAAAGTGTTAATAAGTATAAACCGGAAGCCGAAGCCCGCGGGTTGAAGTTGGAAGTCAAAATCAAAGAAGGTGAGGATTACACCATCAAAGGCGATCACAAACTCATCGTTGGTCATTTATTCAAAAATCTTTTTGAAAACGCCATCAGTTTTACACCCTCGGGCAGTATCGTGATTGATTTATCAAAGAGAGATAAGGAAATTAAACTCTCGGTAAGGGATACCGGAGTAGGCATTACTCCCGAAGACAAAGAGGTACTCTTTACTGAAGGTGGTCACGGAAAGGACTCTCGAAAAGTCAATGTGCATTCTACCGGTTTCGGTCTTTTCATAACCAAACAAGTCGTTCTTGCCCATCACGGCAAAATCTGGGCCGAATCCGAAGGCGCGGGCAAGGGCTCCACTTTTTTCGTGGAGTTGCCGGGAAATTCTAATATTCAAAACAAACAAGCTTAGTATTTAGAAATTCTCTCGCGTAGCTCGGCGTCCTCGGTGTTTATTCTCGCCATAATTTCCGTCATCCGTTTTGGATATTCGGTATCTTTTAATTCGCTTCACAGCTTCTGCTCAAGGGCAGAGGTTTTTAATTTAGAACTTTCTTTCAGAAATTAGTTCCCGTTTTTAATCGTGTCTATAGTCGAAAAATGGAAAAGATTTTCTAGTGTATTTATATATTTTAGATTAACATTTAATTCTTCTTTGTGTTTTTTATCTATTGGGTCTAAACTATTCATGAAAAAATCGTTTGCTTTTTTAAAATCATTCGATTCCATAAAATAATATAAATACTTACTGTCCTCAGAAATAAAACATGATTCCGAAGTTATACCTTCTTTCTTTAATGTTTGAATAACTTCATCCTTGATTGTTTCTAACTCTTTAATCCATTTCAACCAAGCCTCTTTTCGACCCGGTTTAATTTCGAATTTTATTAGTTTTACTTGAGTCATGTTGTTAAATTATCCAAAAGGATGTGGATGATTATTAAAATTAATAGATTTATTTTTCAGTCGTTTTCTAATACTTTCTTTATTTGTGGGAGAAACACCGCTACCAGGATACATTTGGCAAAGTTCTTTTATTATAACACGAACACAATTTAATTTAACATTTTTCAGATATTTATTTGCTATTTCAATTGCTATAACTTCCATTCCCTTATTAGAGAAATTTTTTATTAGATCTGTGTAAGAGAGCTTTCTTTCAAAACCATATTTTTTGACAAGATTTGATAAACTATACATTTTTGATCCCAGTAAAAATTTCCAGTATCTATTATTAGACGGGAAAGAGTAAAATTTTACGTGATCGAGAAAACATTTAATGTCACTCTTTTTAATTTTCCTTAAACGCCCGTTTAGTTTTAGTATGTCTAATGTATTTCTAATCATAATCGCTTCCTCGAGAGATTTTAGTATTGCCCGGTTAATATCAAAATCTGAAGCTAACCCGAATGTTATTACAGGTATCTTATTCTTCGGGTCGTATATTGCGGCTATTACAGATGGAATATTTAAATCTATAGAAGATAAAAATACCATAGGTATAAGGTTTTCTTTCTTTACATTTAAAACAAGTTTTGAGATCCGATTGTTGTGGATATTACTCATATCAATTCTTGGGACTTTTCTCTTTGTTAACCAAACCAACATAGCTGCGTCTCTTTCTACTAATTCTAAAATACTATGGGTAATGGCGGCAACAGGTGTTTTATGAAGAGATAGCCCACATGAAGTTGTCCTTGCGAATTTATTATTTTTTCTTGCGTCGTAATTTAGAAAAACAGCAAAAGCAGGAACGTGGATAATGGCTTTTTTAAGATATGACCATCCTTTTACCCATTCTAAAATAGTTCCCGATTTAATAAAACGATAATTGGCTCTTTTAGTATTAGTATCAAAGCTGGTAATCCATTTTGGATTTAGAAAATTAATACCCCTCTTCTCTAAAGTTTTAATTGGATAACTATTAAAATGATTTGACGATAGACTGCCGAAATATCTTTCGAGAGCTTCATATACCGCCCTGTTTTTTGCTGTTTTTTTATCAACGCTTAATCCACTCCCTGTTCTTGTCGCTTTTTTCCTGTTTCTATAGTTCACTGATGCTACATAATCGTATATGTATTTTCTCTCCGTGGGTCGAGGTTGTAAGATGATTTTCATTTTTTATTATGCCGATGATTTTATTTTACACACAGGGCAATTCAACTGTTTTGGTACTTCATGTCTCGTTATCTTTAAATCTCGAGGGTCTATTCGCAAGACACCGTTATAAGTTTCGCACTTAAAATTTAGAATATGAGCCACTATTTCCTTCGCCGCCAAAATACCAGTTATAGAGACTACAATTGCCAATCCAGGGAATCTAACGTCCTTATCTTTTTCCAGTTTTTTTATTATTGAATCATATGCCGGAAATTTTTTTACCAATAATTTTTCCAAACATTCATAACAAGCGGTTTCAAAAGGAATAGAAAATGGTCCAAGTCTACCCGGAGTACAGACTATGTTTGGTTTTTTGTGCATCAGACACGCTCTGTTAATCATTCTGTGAATTTTAAATCGTGGGTGATCACAGCAATGAACTATTATGTTACAATCTTTAATGATTTTTGTTATCTGTGTTGTGTTAGTTAATTCTTCATTCACTGATTCAACTTTTATCCCAGGTTTAGCTTGCTTTATATAATCGGATATGACATCTGTCTTGAGCTTTCCTATGTCTTCCTTTTTAAACAAAAATTGTCTTCCCAGATTTCGTTCATCAACGACATCAAAATCAACACATTTAAAATTGTTAATACCGGAGGTAATCAGCGGTGGTATAATGTGTTGCGCGATGGTTCCTAATCCCAAAATTGCCACTCTCGTGTTTTTTATATTTTTCTGAAACTCATATGGATTATCTCGAGGAAATACTTCCTTGAAAAACTCAATTTGGCGATCTAGCCCTAACAGGTATTTTGGTGATAAATCACAAGCGAATTTACCCCCGTTTTTTTCTAGTGCCCCGATTTTATCTAATGACTTTACGGTTTCTAAAATTAATCTTTTTGTTACTGAAGGAAATTTAACCCTTATCTCTTTTTCTAGTTTTATTATATCTGTACCGATTCTTACTTTTGATAATAAAAAGGAAATAAACTTACTATCTCCACTTAACGAAAAAATTTTAGGGTTTGTTAGATTGTAAAGATAAACTTTGTTAAGTTTTTTACCCATTCCCCAATTTTTCTTCAATTTTAATTTCATTATGTAAAAAACTCAAAACCACCCTCACACCGCTAACACCATATGACTTTCACAGAAAAAGTGTCAGCGGTGTTATTTAAAACAAAGAAAGATGGTATAATTTTATTCTCTAATAATCATCACAGAACGATATCATTGACGCGTATTCAGAATTTTCTTTCACTTCAATTATTTCAATTTTTTTCATGAATTTTACAAAAAATGACCATAATAATTGTTAGCAAACTATTATATCGACCTTCATGAGAGAGATTAGTATTTTCTAATATATCTGTCAACCTTACCTAATAGCTCATAAAAAAGTCAATGAAATAATGTCGTACGTTTCTACGAACTCATTTGTCTCTACCATAATCACTTCATCGCTTAACAGCCGAAGAAAAAGGGTTGTCATTTGAGAGCAATGTCGCCGACGGTGATTACCATATCATTGGCGACGCCGTTCAGCTTGGTGAGGTTTTTAAGAATCTAATTATGAATGCGGTTAAATACAATACTCCCGGAGGCAGTATTAAAGTGGATTTGAAACGCGAGGATGGAGAAATTATTTTCTCGGTTAAAGACACCGGTGTCGGCGTTTCCGATGAAGACAAATCGAGATTGTTCACCTTCGGCGGTATGGGTAAAGATTCAATCAAGCTCAATGTGGAAGCCGCCGGTTTTGGTTTAGCTTTCGTGAAAGGCGTCGCCGAAGCCCATAAAGGCATTGCCGGTTATAGACCCAACGATTCGGGCAAGGGCTCCACTTTTTTCGTGGAGTTGCCGGTGGTTTAAACGATTTTCACCAAAAGTTTTTGATTTGTAAGTTTTCCGATATGGGTATTATACACCAGAAATCACTTGCGAGTTGATGGTGTTTTAATGTTGCGAAATTTTACACTTTGTGTCATCATTTTTGATAATAAAATATATTATAGAAAACAAGAATATGAACAACCCTATCTTCGCAATAATAACAGATTTTGGTTTCGATTTCTCCGTTGCTTCAATGAAAGCTCTGATTTTGAGAAACTTCCCAGATGCACTGGCCCGTACCCCAAATTTTGAACACCAATCTTGTATATAATTATCAGCATTAGTAACAATACAAGTTTATGGTTTTATTAATTTAGACGAACTTTATGTCTTGTTCTCTAAGTATAGGAATTGTCGGTTTGCCGAATGTGGGGAAGTCCACTTTATTCAACGCGCTGACGAAAAAGAGCGTGCCGGCGGAAAATTATCCGTTTTGCACTATTGACCCGTCGGTTGGTGTGGTAGCTGTTCCTGATGAACGGCTTGCCAGATTATCCACTTTTTCAAAATCGGCGAAAACAATCCCAGCGGCAGTGGAATTTGTGGATATTGCTGGTTTGGTAAAGGGGGCGGCGGAAGGGCAGGGACTAGGAAATAAATTTCTGTCGCACATTCGGGAAACGGACGCCATCGCGGAAGTCGTTCGGATTTTCAAAGACGACAAAATTATTCATGTGGAAAATAAAATTAACCCGCTAAATGATATTGGTGTTATCAATTTGGAATTAGTGTTGGCGGATTTGGAGACCGTGACGAAACGACTGGCTTCAATTCAGAAAGATGTTAAAGCCCACAAGAAAGAGGCGATTTTGGAAGATAATTTACTCCAGCGAGTGAGAAAAATTTTGGAGGAAGGGAAATTGGCGAATGGCATATTATTACATGATGATGAAAAGTCAATTTTAAAACAACTGAGTTTATTGACCGTTAAGCCGATTTTATACGTTTTGAATTTTTCGGACGCCGGCGAAAATGATGAGACCATTTTATCCAAAATTCCCGGCGCCTTCGTGAGAGTTGACCCGGTTTTTGAAAATGGTTTAAATGATTTAATTAAAAAAAGTTATGAAATTTTGGATTTGATAACTTATTTTACGACCGGAGAAGACGAGACGCGTGCCTGGACAATCAAACGCGGTTCTACGGCGCCGGAAGCCGGCGCCGCCATTCACACCGATTTCCGTGAAAAGTTTATCAAAGCCGAAGTGATTGAATGGGATAAATTACTCGCTGGTGGCTTGACGCGGACAGAGGGAAAAAATTATATTGTGCAAGATGGGGATGTAATTGAGTTTAAAATTTAGTTTGATTTTTTGCACCTAAATTTGCTATCGCGGAAATAGGTGCAAACGCAAATCCCTCCCCATGCGCGGGGAGGGATTACGATTTTTGATTTCGCGTCTATAAGCCGAATTCTGTGCCGATTTTGCCCACCGAAGGTGGTGCAAAATCGAGCACTCCGACTTTTCGTCGGAGTTGTCCCGATGTTTGCTTTTGCAAAATCGGGACGCTCAATTTTGTAACCGCCTATGGCGGACAAAATTGGCGATGGCCATTTATCTAGCCCCAATGTCGCCATTGGGGTCAAGCGGCACTCTCCGATTTTTACATCGGAGCACGGCCTTGCAGCCAGGTAAGGATTTAGCGCGTTTCAGCCGGACTTAACCGGGTCGTTTCTGTTCGCACCTCTACTCGCGCTCCGCGCGAAAGCTCCAAGTTCCAACAATCAAGCTCCAAACAAATCTTAATAATCAAAATTTAATTTTTGAAAATTGAGAATTAATTATTATTTGGAATTTGGGATTTGGATTTTAGAAATTCCGTGCGAAGCACGGTGACGGGCGTTACCCGCTACCCTTTCCGCCTCATCGGCGGATGACAGTTCGGACTTTCCTCCCTCCGCCAAAGGCGGAGAGTAGCCACCCAACGCGAAACCATTGCTACACTATCACAAAAAATAGAAACGCGCTATACTCAAACAATTAAAAACTAATAAAAAACTATGGACAAAATCAAAACGACTCCCAAAGATTTCTTTTTACAACTCGGTGTGATGGCGGCGCTTTATGTTTCCGCCGTTAGTTTAATCAATCTGTTGTTTCAGACAATTGATTACGCCTTTCCCGACGCTTTGGCTCATTACGGCGACCCTTATTCTACCGGCATCCGTTTAGCAATTGCTTCGTTGGTCATAATTTTCCCATTGTTTATTTTCCTGTCGCGGTTGAACGGTAAGGATTTTGCCGTTTGGCCGGAGAAAAGAGAATTGGCGGTGCGCCGCTGGCTGATTTATTTGACACTGTTCGTTGCCGGCATCGCGGTGGTGGTGGATTTGATTGCGTTAGTTAATACTTTTTTAAGCGGCGAGATTACCACCCGCTTTGCTTTGAAAATTTTAGCGGTGCTGATTATCGCTGGCGGCGTGTTCGGCTACTTTATATATGATTTGAGAAAAGGCGGCCCGCTTCGCCGCGAGACGAGTGCGCCGTCGCGGCAGGATAAAGTTTTCGCTTGGCTGGCGGCGGCGGCAGTGTTGGCGTCAATCGTCGTCGGCTTCTTCATTATGGGTTCGCCGGCGACGGCGCGCGCTCGAAAATTGGACGACCAGAGGATTGCCGATTTGCAAAATATCCAATGGCAAGTGGTGAGTTATTGGCAACAAAAAGAAAAAATGCCTAAAGCGCTGGCCGATCTTGCCGACCAACTTGGCGGTTGGAAAGCGCCAGCAGACCCGCAAAACAATACGGCTTACGAATATGTTTTTGATAAAGGAACTTCTTTTCAACTTTGCGCCGATTTCAGCCGTTCCAATCTGGGCGAGAGTGAAAAACTGAAAGGGCGCGGTGGTTACGGCAGTTCTTATCCGATGCCAATGCCGGTTTACGATGGTGTCTCCGGCATCGCAACTGACAACTGGGAACACGCTGTCGGCAAAATCTGCTTCACTCGCACCATCGACCCCGACAAATATCCGCCTATCAAGAAAATCGGTTATTAATTAGAAACCCTCAGTTTCCCCGAGTCAGACTCGGGGAAACCACAAGTTTGTAATTTATGGAAAATCCCGATTTCTTAAAGCAAAAATACGACTTGCATAACGCTCCGGAAGTTGAAGCGGCGGCTAAACGCGCTGAAAAGCGCGTTGGTGAAAAAGTTTCGCAAAGTCCAGTCGCTCGCATCCAAAATTACCTAGATCGGTTTAAAGAAGTCATCGAGCGCAAAGAGCCAGCTAAACGGGAGCGGGGCATTGAGGCGCTAAAACAGGTTCTCCATGATAAGTTTGTTATTAAACCAGAAGAAATTTCCGAAGCATATTTTAACTCAGTGAAGGAACGACAGGCCGAAGAAGGCCGTCCTCCCGGTGGCGTCTTGGTAGTGAGTTTGTTTTTCGCTTTCGTCTCCGCAAGCACAAGCAATAAATGACTTAACTTTTCAGTTTCCCCGAGTCTGACTCGGGGAAACTCTGATGGCATAAGGGTATTTTAGGACAATTTTTTAAAAACTATTCAAAAACGCCAAATTCATCAGTTTTTCTGCCGAGCATCGTATCTCTGGCGAATTTCTTAAACTTTTTTGAATTGTCGAACAGGTCAGCCAATAATCCTTTGTCAATTATCGGCGATTTTCTGTTGCTGCCGTAATCGGCTAAACTGGAAAATCGGTATTCTAGAGATTTTTCCCAAGCTTTATCAAAATTTTTGATTGCCCTATCTAAACCGCCCGGTAAAAGTTCAAAAGAATTTTTAACCATAATATAAATCGCTACCCGTTTAAGATATTCGTCAGTTTCAACAAGTCGTCCTCTATAAGCACCCTGAAAGATGCTACCTTTTTCTTCATATTTTTCATTGAAATGAAGAGTCATACTTGCGCAGAGTCCGTGCATAAAAATTGAAACACCGTTCTCGCGGATTTCTTTGAGCAAAAGATGAAAATGATTGGGTATTAATGTGTATGCCACTATTTCAACCAATTTTTCTCTCGGTGGCCAAGACGATGGCCATTCAAATAAGGCAGTTTTCATTTTGAAAAGTTCGCCCTCCCATTTTTCTTGTTTGTAATTATTATTGTTTAGATAAAAAAGCGATTTTAAAAAACGCCAGCGATCATTTTCATCACGAACAATTTCCATACCTCTCGCGCCACGCTTAATAACATGAACATATGACCCAACAGCATGTGGTTCAACTCTCGGCATAGATACATTATATCACAAAGGTTTCCCCGAGTCAGACTCGGGGAAACAAAAGATGGACACTTAATAAAAGTTGCTGTATTCTTTTGTTATGAAGTATGACCACAAGAAAATAGAGAAAAAGTGGCAACAATACTGGGAAAGAAAAAAACTTAATCACGCCGAAGAAAACCGAAAGAAAAAGAAGTTTTACGGCTTGATTGAGTTTCCATATCCATCTGGCCGAGGGCTTCATATTGGCCATATTAGAAGCAATACGGCGATGGATATTATTTGCCGCAAACGCCGAGCCGAAGGTTTTAATGTGCTTTATCCGATTGGTTGGGACGCTTTCGGTTTGCCGACAGAAAATTACGCGGTCAAAACCGGCATCCAACCGGCGGTAGTTACTAAAAAAAACACTGGCACTTATCGGCGCCAGTTGAAATCGCTCGGCTTTTCTTTTGATTGGACGCGAGAAATCAATACTTCCTCGCCGGAATACTACAAATGGACCCAGTGGATTTTTCTAAAATTTTTTGAAAAAGGATTGGCTTATAAAAAAAAGTTTCCGATTAATTGGTGTTTGTCTTGTAAAATAGGTCTAGCAAATGAAGAAGTGATTGATGGAAAATGCGAAAGGTGTGGCGGTCCGACCGAAAAGCGGGAAAAAGAGCAATGGATGCTTGCTATTACCAAATATGCCGACCGATTAGACAAGGATTTGGATGAAGTGGATTATTTGGAAGAAATTAAAACCCAACAAAGAAATTGGATTGGGAAATCAGAGGGTTCTCTGATTAAGTTCCAAATCACAAATTCCCCGCCCGAACGACTGGAATCGTTCAGTCGGGCGGGCAAGTTCCAAACAAATTCCCCGCCCGAACGACTGGAATCGTTCAGTCGGGCGGGCAAGTTCCAAACAAATTCCAAATTCCAAATTCTAATAGAAGTATTTACGACAAGAGCCGATACTTTATTTGGAGCAACATACCTTGTGCTCTCACCAGAGCACTCGGAAATTCCAAATCACAAATTCCAAATCACAAATTGGGGAGAAGTAGAAAAATATATAGAAACGGCGCGAAAGAAAACAGAAATAGAAAGAACAGCGGAGGGAAAAGAAAAAACCGGTGTGGAGTTGAAGGGAATTAAAGCTGTAAATCCAGCGAATGGCGAAGAAATTCCAGTTTGGATTGCTGATTATGTTTTGCCCGATTATGGCACTGGCGCCATTATGGCTGTGCCAGCGCACGACGAGCGCGATTGGCAGTTTGCGAAAAAATATAACTTGCCGATAAAAATAGTAATTTGTCCGAATTATCCGGAATCAACTTGTCCCATTCTTGATATGGCATTTGCCGGCGAAGGACACCTTATTGACTCCGGAAAATTTGATGGGATGGAAAGCAAGGAAGCGGCGAAAGCAATTACGGAATTTGTCGGCGGAAAAATTACGACTAAATATAAATTGCGCGATTGGGTTTTCTCTCGCCAACGCTACTGGGGTGAACCGATTCCTTTAATACATTGTGAAAAGTGTGGTTGGGTGGCAGTGCCGGAAAAGGATTTGCCGGTAAAACTGCCGAAAGTAAAAGATTTTAAGCCGACCGATAGCGGCGAATCGCCGTTGGCGCAAGCGACAAAATGGGTGAATGTAAAATGTCCTAAATGTGGCGCGCCGGCGAAACGCGAGACCGACACAATGCCGAACTGGGCCGGTTCATCTTGGTATTACATCGCTTATTGTTTAAGCGAAAATCTCAAATCCCAAGTTCCAATTTCCAAACAATTTTTAAGTTCCAAAATTCAAAACAAATTTAAATATTGGATGCCGGTGGATTGGTATAACGGTGGTATGGAGCATGTGACCTTGCACCTGCTTTACTCGCGTTTTTGGCACAAGTTTTTATTTGATTTGGGATTGGTGCCGACTAACGAGCCATACAAAAAACGAACGGCGCATGGTCTGGTTCTTGCCGAAGGTGGAGTGAAAATGTCCAAGTCAAAAGGTAATGTTATTAATCCGGATGATTTGGTAGAACGATTTGGCGCTGACGCTTTGCGTGTCTATGAAATGTTTATGGGGCCGTTTGCTCAAGCGATTAATTGGAATACAGATGGAATGGTTGGGACGAAAAGATTTTTGGAAAAAGTTTGGCGAATCGGCGTGAGGATTGAAAATAAAAAGTTACAAGTTACAAGTTACAAGTTACAAATTCTGCTACATAAGACAATAAAGAAAGTCACGGAAGATATTGAAGCGATGCGATTCAACACGGCAATTTCGGCATTGATGATTTTGACCAATGAAATGGATAAACTGGAGAAAATAGCGAGGGAGGATTTTGAAATTTTGCTTCGTTTATTAGCGCCTTTTGCGCCACACATTACCGAAGAATTGTGGGCTGGAAAAAAGTCCATTCACCTCGCGCCCTGGCCAAAATATGACGCCGCTAAAATTCAAGAAGCATCGGTCAAAATTACCATTCAAGTGAATGGCAAAACGCGCGGGATCCTTGAAATTAGCCGTAATTTGTCGCAAGGTGAAATAGAAAAACAAGCTGTTGACTTGCCCGAAATTGCCAAATGGTTAGTTGGTAAAAATACTAAAAAAATTATTTTTGTGCCAGCTCGCTTGCTGAATTTTGTCATCGCTGCATAAGGTCAGATACATATTGCACTCTTTGGTTTCCCAAAAGGAGTGAGCTACTTCAACAAATTTCGGGGCACAAAAGGATTCATCAGCACTTGGGAGCGCGTGCTACGCT
>Ga0209343_10003675_pt1 | contig 19201 bp, 26 predicted proteins | sample RifCSPlowO2_02_FD_184026 | JGI IMG/M metagenome (GOLD analysis project Ga0209343, IMG submission 184026) | Groundwater microbial communities from Rifle, Colorado - Rifle CSP2_plank lowO2_0.2 (SPAdes) (version 2) | ecosystem: Environmental > Aquatic > Deep subsurface > Groundwater | place... | reverse complement strand
TACTCGGCCTGCGAGCCGTCGCACCATTGGACGCGCTCGGGCTTCGCGAGCCGGGTGATCTCGGCGACCCAGCGCTTCAGGCCGTCGTGCTTCACCCAGGCGGGAACGTTGGAGAGTTCGGTCATAATCGGCGGCCTCCCTAAAAGCAAAACGGCCCAGAGCGCTTCCGGGCCGGTTGGACGATCCACTGGGGGGCATTTTAACCCCGCGGCGGGGGCGGGGAAAACCACCTGCGGGCAAGGCGAAAAGCGCTCCCGCTGGTGCTGACCAGGACGATCACGCGGGTGACGTGCGCCGCGGTGACCAGCGGCACGCCGAGCTGCAGCGCCTGCGCCGTGATGCACATCTCGGCGATCCCGCCGGGCGCCGTGGCAAGGATCAGGGTCGGCCCCGCCAAGCCGGCGAGCCGGGCGAGCGCGATCCCGGCGAGCGCGGCAAGCCCGAGCGCGAGGAACACGCTCGCGAGCACGCCAGCGACGTAGCGCGGCATACTTTCGAGCGATCTGCGCTCGAAGCGCGCCCCCAGCGCGCAGCCGAGGAGGAGCTGACCCGCATTCGACTTCCAGCCCGGCATGGAGGAAAAGCGCATGTCGAGGGCGGTCAGCGCGATCACCGCGCCGAGCGCGCCGAGCATGAAGGGGTTCGGCGCGCCGGTGAGCGCGAGCGCCCAACCCGCAGCGCCGGCGATCGCGAGCAATATTCCGAGCCGCGCCGGATCGAGCGGCAATGATTCGGGCCGATATGCATCCGTGCCGACGACGCCTCCGTAAGTGAGCGCATACGGCACCACGATGACCACGATCAGGACGCGCAGCGATTGCGCGAGCGCGACGCGGTCCGCGCGCGCGCCGCAGCGCTCTCCCGCGACCACCATTTCGTTGGCCCCGCCCGGCACGCTGGCGAAGTACGCGGTCGCCGGATCCGTCGCGGTGAACCTGGCGAGAAAACACGCGCACGCCCAGGCCACGAGCAGCGCGAGCAGCGCCGCCGCAACGAGCAGCGGCCAGGCCGCCGCGACTTCGCGCGCCACGGCGGGCGTGAAGTACAACAGGCCGAGCGCGGCGCCGATGATCACCTGGCCCAGTTGCCGCCCGCCTCCGGGGGCGCGCAGCGCGGCGCCGCCGAAGTTGGCGAGCGCCATCGCGCTCATCGGACCGATGATCCACGGCAGCGGCAGGCTCAGCCACGCCATCGCGCCGCCACCGCCGGCGCACAGCAGCAGCGCGAGCGCGGGGTTAAGCCACGTGTCGCGCGGCGCCCTCACTTGCCGACGCAGAAGCTAGCGACCGAGCACAACTCGCTGATGTGGCGAGTTTGCGCGCCGTGTTGGTTGCGAGATGGACACATTCTTGGACACGTGCGCAGCATTCGCCTCGGGTGTCGCCGGTGCCGCGCGTGGCTGTGATTGTCCACCATGACGGCGCTAATCGCGCGTACCGCTTTCGCCGCGGTATCCTGTATCGAGAATGAAGCGGATCGTCCGTGCTGCGGTCATCATCCTGTTGCTCGCAGGGTGGCTCGGCTTCTGGTTCTGGCCTGCCGATGATGCGATGCGCGCCAAGCCCCTAGATTCCGAGATCCGCGCACTCGAGCTGGAGCGCAGTCAGGTCGAGGCGAACGCCCTCAAGCGGCAAAAAGAGCATGTCGCGGCGACCCAGGCGCTCGCCGGCGCCGACGACGCCTCGCGGGTGCTGGCCGAGGCGGAGCGCATTGCTCAGGAAGTCAAGACCGAGCACTTGAAAGCGATCGACGCGCTGGTGTCACGCAAGCGCGAGGATCTCGCACACCTACGGCCATGAGCGCGCTTCCGAAGCATCGCCGTCCGTCGTGCGGAGCGTACTGCCGGTCCACGGGCAAGCCCTGCCAGGCGCGCGTCTGCGTGCGCCCCGATGGCACGCTCGCTCGTCGGTGCCGACTTCATGGCGGCCTGAGCACTGGGCCGCGCACGGTCGAAGGCAAGGCGCGGGCGCTCGCGGCGATGACCAAGGGCCTGTACGCCTGGCATGCCCGCCGGCGCATCGAGCGGGAACAGTCCCGCTCGAGCACGAAGCGCAACGTCGCTGAGGGCCTGTAGCGCAAGCGGCGCGCCGATCGGTGGCACTGGGTTCGCCGTGGCGCGTAGCGCCCGGCAGCGCGCGTAGATCGAGCCCTCGCCACCCAGGGGGGGTGCCCCCGCGCGCTCGCGCGGCCGGCCATATAGGGGGTCCCATTCACGATCTGACGGCGATTCTCAGGAGCCTCCCCCGAATCCCGCCGCGCTCGCGCGGGGCCCACCGCAAATGCCAGAAAGGGGACCCTTCTCCAGCGGGTCCCATCCGGGGAAGACCGGAGTAGGCACTCATAAAAATACTCGCGGACGTGCGCGCGCGCGCATTCGCGCGTGTGCGCGTCTAGGGGTTCCATGCCGGCAACTCGCCTGGCGACCGGAGTACGATGTCAGCCGAGAGTGAACTGAATCGCCCGACAATGAACCAGAAACTCGCGTTTCTCGGCGACGAAGAGATCGGCGATCGGGCCTTGAAGCTGCTGCTCGAGGAGCCCGAGGAGGACCGGCCGGCGCTGATGCGCTGGGCTGCCGGCGAGTTCGAGCGGTTCGGGCTCGGCGAGCCCTCGACGGAGGATCCGCGGCAGTTCGTCATGGACGCGATCTGGGAAAACCCGATGCTCGGCGATTGGATGCGGGCGCGGGGGGTGTACAGCGAGAACGTCCTGAACGCAGAGACCTTCGCGGATCTGATCGACTGGCTGACGCCCGCCTACGGGGACGGATGACGGTGCCAGAGGTAGAAGACCCGATCAGGCTGGACGGCGAGTGGAGGAAGAAGCCGTCGAAGTTCGACGTCCCGGACTCCGCGGCAACGCCCCCACTGACGGGCGAAGCGCTAATCTGCGAGCTGGCGGTCGGCAAGCTGTTCGGCGATTACCTCACAGCGTTTCCGAACGCCTCGCGCGATGCCGGCGACATGCTGCGGGTCGCGGTCCAGATTGGCCTGGTTGACCGCTATCAGGACCTCCTCGCGCGTGCGCTCAAGGAAAAGCGGCCGGTGCCCGAGGGAGATTGGCACGAACTCTGCGCGAAGGTTCCCTGGCCGCGGCCACTGCCCAAGTGGCAACGGGAGCCACCGCAGCCCGTTGTTATCGGCCCCTGCCCTGTCGGTCCCAACAGCCCGCTCGCTTGGCCCGAGCGAACGGGTCTGCTCGGTTGGCTGTTCGACGACAGCCCGATCAGGCGCGAGCTCTTTCCGTGGAGGAGATCGCTGGTCAAGGTCGTGGCGATCGCCACCTGCGTGTCGATTGTCGGCCTCGCGCTGCCATCGTCTGAGACGTTCGACTTCTGGATCGCCATTGCTGCGCTCGTGGTCGCGCTGATCGCGGCGGCACTCTAGGGAGCTCGCCGTGTCGGGAGCAAAGCTCAATCCGGTTTGTGCCTCGTATCGATCGCTGCGGCAGAAGCTCCCCGACGCAATCTTCGAATGGTTGAGAAGCCTGGCGAGTTAAGTGCGCACCGGCGACGCCCTACCGCAGTTGGTCGTCAATCACGCGGATCTGGTCGACGCACGAAAGGGCAAGGGCGGAATCGAATACTGCCCGGAGATCCGCGCCAGTCCTAGGTGTAAGGTAGCTGCCTTGGGCCAGTTGCCCCCATAGTTGCACCCGCGTCCCTTGTGAGTGGAGTACTGGCGCCGACCCAGCAGTACTCCACAGCGGCCCAGAACTCTTTCTTCGGGATCCCCAGCTTGGGCAATGATGGACTTCACGTCTAGGTCGCGGACCTCGCCGCGGTAACAGTCCACGGTCATCACGCGCTTGCGACCCTCGCGTATTGCGACCCACTTCTCGTGGGAGGTTCCCGCCATCGGACGGCGGGAATCGAATACCGTCCGCAAGCCCCCGATTTTACTGGGCATGGCGGGCAAACTCCGCCACACCTACCGTCAGAAATACCGCCAGCAATACCCCGATGTGCGCGATGGCGGCCCTCAGCAACCGACATCGCAATCCGGTATTCGGTGGCGCGGGAGGATAATATCTGCAGGCCGTCTCGCCGGACCTGCCGCCGGGTCAAAGTGGACATGCTGGATGTCGCAATAGCTCGACCTTTTATCAACGGTCGACGGGTAATCGGCGGACGTTGACCGAATTGATGAAAGGTCACCCATGGCCGCTGTTGCCTTCACCGAAACCGCCCTCCAGAACGTCAAGCGAGGGCTCAGAGAGTCGTTTCCCGATCGTAAGTCGTCGCACCTGACCGAGGCGCTTGCCGCGGCGCTGGGCTTTCGTACGCACGCGGCGCTGCTCGACAGTTTGACGCGGGCGAACCAGGTCGACCCGGAGTTCGTGCTGCTGGACGATGAGGCCTTCATTCGCCGGTTGTTCGAGCTTGACCACGACGGCGAGCCGAAGGACGAAGATCTCGAGTGCTTCGAGGTGATCGGATACCCCGACAATGACGGGGTGATCAAGACCAGGTCGCGCACCTGGCACGAGCTGTCCTATAAGTCGCCGAGGGCGCGGGCATGGAGAAACCTGATGGTGGCCACGGTGAACGCCGCGATCGAGCAGCGGATCTTCACGATCCGCCCTGGCGACAACCGCTGGCCACGGGATCGAGACGGTGGCGGGACCAAGGTATTCGGTTTCAGCGTCAATGGCATCCCTGGCGTTGGTTCCGTGGCAGACATTGGATACGACGAGCTGACCATTCACGGGGCGTTGTGGCCGACCTCGAGAGGCGAGCACATTATTCGCGCGTACCGGGCCGGATTCGAGGCGGGAGAGGCTGTCGCCTACGGACACTTTGAGCGTCGTGACGGTGCTTGGCTCCAGTACAACGGGGTGCCAGATCTCGCGTGCCGTAAGAGCAGGCTTGCAATTGTCGCTGGATTGACTGTCGCACCGCTTTGCTACGCTGACCGCGGCGACTTCAAGATGTAAGTACCGAGACGCGGGAGGAGGCATGCCAGCGGGCGCGAACTGGGCGGCTGTATCAGGGTTGGTCGCCGAGATCCACATGGAAGAAGGGGCGGGTCACTTGATGGGAGGACTCGCCCTCTCGTTCATCTGCATGGACACAATAGCGTACCTCTCGAGACCTGCGGGCCAGGCGACGCACACTCGCGCAGAGTTCATCTCCTGGGTAGACAAATACCTCCGAGGTCACCACGACCAGCCGTACCAGTACCGAGGGTTGGACGTGTACGCTGCGCGGTGCGCTGTCCTCCATACCTACGGTAGCAAAGCGGCACTCCATCGCGCTGACCCGAGTACAAAGCTCTTCGGCTATCACGATGGCGGCCGGCACATGCATGACCCAAACGAGAATGCGCGCCTCGTGCTGATTGGGCTGCTTTCTTTTCTCAACGACGTGCGCATCGCTGTCGGTGAATTCATGAAGGACTGCGCTACGGACCCGGCGCTTCGAGAGCTGGTCGAGCCTCGGCTGGGCAGTCTCCTGACGCACCTGCCGCTACTGACGCCCGCCAGCAGCGGCGCGCTCGACAACCGGGGCGGGCACTCAGGCCGTAGTTGAGCCGCCAGCGACATAGCGCCCCGGATAGCCGGCCATGACATACGTTGTGATCTTTATCGTCATCGTGGTCATCCTGTACGCGCTGGGTGCGAGGGGTCGAGGACCTGCGACAGGGTCCACGTCGGCGCGCAGTGGCTCCAGTTCAAAGGGATCGACCGGCAAGCAGCGCATCATCGAAGCGAATCAAGAGTGGCTACGTGAGCGGTGGCGGTTGGCCGACGCCGAGAAGGCGGCCGGCAACCTGCGGCACTTCCCGAAGTGGTTCTTCGACGAGGCGACCGATCGGCAGCGAAATCGCCTCGCCGAGGACGGCGTCACGATCACGCGCAGCGCGTCGAAGGGCCCGCATTCGGACGTGATCGGCCTATTCGAGGAGCCGGACAGCGAGGACATCGACAAGCTGAAATTCTTCGGCGTCATGCTCAAAGGGCCGCTGCTGAATCAGACCCGCGCCCGTCATGAGGTCGCAAAGCTCGACTCCGACCCGGAGAAGCAACGCGCCTGGCTGACCCGACCGGCCAGCGCGATACAGAAGGAATTCTACCGATTCATTGGCGAGAAGGCTCCCGCGGAGCTGACGTGCGAGCAGGCGGAAGCCAGGATGAACGAAGCACAGGAGACCATGACCGAGGCGCAGCAGGATGAGTGGTCCGCGCTCGAGAACCTGATCGAGGAGTTCGAGGATCGAGAGCTTCGCAACGACCTCGAAATCCGCAAACCGTCGCCCTCGGACATCCGCTCGGCAATCACGGCGTTGAAGGCCGAGGGCAAAGCGTTTGACGATCCGTATGAAATCGCCGACAAGCTCCAGGCGATCAAGCCGGCCCTGGTGCGCGCTACCAAGACGTAGCGGCTATCTCGCGAGGGACGATTGCTAGCTACATGGCCGATATAGAACGCGACTCCACTGGAGCAACATTCGGCATCCGCTCGGCCGTGGACCTTCTTGAAAAGCTTCGCCACGAATCCCGCTACGTCTGGGGCGGAGGAGTCCCGCCCGACGCGCGTCTGCGGACCTACGCGATCATGAACTGCGCGATCACTGCTTGGCAGATGAAGGACTGGGTGTACGCCGAGCTGCGGGAAACCAATCGCCTGGATGCCCTCGAGCGCCTCGCCGGCCGCCAGATCGGAAGCGCCGCGCTATTCGGGACGTGGCTCTGCGAGCAGAATCGCTATTTGGCGATGTGCTACCAGATCGCCACCGCCTCAAAGCACGTCACCGTGACACAGCGGGCTCGCCCACAGGTTCGTACCATTTCCGAAACCCGAAGCAGCCAAGCGCAGCCGAGCGGCTCGTGGACGGAACTCGTGGTTCAGGCCGGCGATGATGAGATCGTTGCCGAGGACCTCATCATGTACCTGTGTGCCGTCTGGAACACGATCTTTCGAGACCTCGGCCTCTTGTCGCCAGCGCAAGGTTCGTGATCGGCGGCTCAGTTAACCTGCTGCCGCGCGACCGGATTAGAATGGGTTCCTCATCGCAGGTGCAGGAGACGGGGGCGCGCCCCCGCTCGATCCCGCGACCGGGCGACGCGGCCCGCGCGCGGACCGCAGTCTCGACGCTACCGGAAGGTGGCGCCCATCGGTGGGCAACCGGCGTTGAAAGCCGGGCTGGCACCTCAGCAGTGCCAAGGGCTCGGCTCGTTCACCTTCCGCCAGATGCACCCTGCGCCTGTGCTGGCCCTTCCCACCGGATGCCGGTCTTTAAGTATTGCTTGGCACTCTTCTTGAGTCTGTCGATGTCGGCTGCAGAGATCACGATTTTTTCCCCAGCTTTAGAATGAATGACCAGTTTCTCAATGCCATTTTTGTGCAGTCTCTCGATGCTATTTACTACCTCTTCCGCAAGTTCACGGCCTGCGCGAATGGCAAGGCGCTCACTGTCCATCGCGTAAACCGAAAGCATCGCCCACATTCTTACCACGACCTGAGGAAACCAATCAGAAACTAGATGTCGGTGAAAAAGAGACCCACGAACCATGTAGTGAGCTTGGCTAAAATATGTGAGTTGATAGTCACACACTGAACGCAACCTCGGTGTTTGCCAGATGTGCTTAACGAAAACCGTGGCCTTTTCGTCAATTGTCGTCCCTTCCATTTCCATGAACGCCTCGTAAACCAGCCGGCGCTCTTTATACGCACGACCCAAAACATCGTTCAGAAACGCACCTATCCGCGTTTCTTCGATCTCATAGTAGATTACCGCTGCAATTAAGAGCTCGGCGAGAACAGATCCGGTTGCATGCCAGGCGTCAGTTAACGTCAAGCCAAGAGCTAGAACCGCGATTGCGCAGAACAAGAACCACGGTCGTGTCGTATGAGATTCCATGCGCTCCTCCGTTCGAGAATCTTACCCCCGGAGTAGACTCACCGGACGGAACGTAGAGCAAGGCGCCGAAACTAGCCCAACAAACAATATGTGTGGCCGCTACGTCAGCCCTGACACCGCCGCAATCGAGCGCGCCTGGCACATTGGCCGGACGAACAGCAATCCGTTCCGCCGGCGCTTCAACGTCCTGCCAACCACGAACACCCCGATCCTCCGCGGGAACCCCGCGACTCGAGCGCTCGAGCTGGTGGAGGCTCGCTGGGGCCTGATCCCGCACTGGTGGAAGCAGGCCAAGCCTCCGCAGCACTGCTTTAACGCCAGGTCTGAGGAGGCCGCCGGCAAGCCGATGTGGCGGCATTCGTACCGGCACGCACGTTGCTTGATTCCGGCCGCGGGCTGGTACGAGTGGCAGGCCGTCGAGAGAGCCGATCCACGGACCGGCGAAATCAGGATCTCCAAGCAGCCGCACTTTATCTATCGTCACGACAAGAAGCTGATCTGCTTCGCCGGGGTGATGGCGATGAACACACCGGAGGGCAAGGATCCGCTGCTTACCTGCGCCCTTCTTACTCGGGATGCGGCGCCCTCAGTCGCGATGATCCACGACAGAATGCCGGTCGTGCTGCCTGGTGCGCTGTTCGACTCCTGGCTGGATCCGGATCTCCAAAAGTCGGAGGACGTGGCTGCGGTCGTGGCTCGAGCTCAAGTTGACTTCGCGCACCACCCAGTAAGTATCAAACTAAACACGGCGAAGAACGATGACCCAAGCCTGATCGACCCGCTTGACTGACCGATGGACGCCGCCCGATTCCTCCTGGAGATCCAGCGCAAGGCGGGACAACCTGCCGACGTGCGCGATCCGCTCGCCGTCGCGCGAACCTTCCTTCGGTCCTGCCCTGATACGCCGGGCGCCCACGGCTTGCGCCGGGTGATCCGCGCGCTGGTCTCCGGCCGAGGGATGTTCACCCAGGCAGATCTCGACGCCCTGACGGAGGACTATGCCGGCCTCGCCCCGGCGCTCGTCGACGCGCATCTGCGCGGCGTCTACTCGGAGAACGAATGGCGCTCTGCCGCCTTCCTTGGTGTCGTCCTCGGCGTAGCCGCCGGCGCCGCGGCGGCTGGCGAGCTCGTCGGCCAGGTGGAGTCCATCCACGACGGCGATACGCTGACGGTGCTGGTAGCCCGCAAGCAGGTCAAAGTCCGCCGCACCGAATTCGACGCGCCCGAGCTGGGTCAACCCCTTCGGCAACCGATCGTGGCAGTCGCTCGGCGAGCTATGCTGCAGGCGCGAGGCGCGTGTGTTGAAAGCTGGGAAGGACCGCTACGGCCGCACCCTGGGCCGCGTGACTTGCGCCGGAGCAGACGCGAACGCCGAGAAGGTCAGACGCGGCATGGCGTGGGTGTTCGATCGCTACGTCACCGACCGAAGCCTGTATGCCCTTCAAGACGAAGCTCGGTCCATGCAGCGGGGATTATGGGGCAATGCTCATCCGGAGCCGCCATGGCGCTGGCGGGCCGGGCAGCGCAGAGCCCCATAGACATCCGCGACAGGGAGCAGTTTGTCCTCGTTCGTGCCGCTTCGGCTGTGTCCTGGGTGGCGGGGTACTGATTCGGCAGACGTGGGTGACGGCAGGCCCCTGTCAAGCTCGTCCCGGAGCCCCAGTCATGAGTGTCTTAGGGGAAAAGTACCTTTACCGACGTCTCACGTGTATCGTTGGCGCCACCGGATTGAACGAAGGAGTTGAACATGTCGGACAATGAAGTGAGCCAGACAGCAACGGTAATCGCGCTGAACGCTAATCAGGCTTCGCGTGCGTCCGAACGGAAATGGGGTCGGGCGGTGATGAAGCTTGGATTCAGCATCGTGCCGTCGCTGATTTTTCGAGCACAGCAGCGGCTTGGGCTCAATGCATCGCAACTCGCGATTCTTCTTCAGATCGCTGATTTTTGGTGGGATCACAACCGTAAGCCCTACCCGAGCCTAAAGACGCTCGGTGAACGCCTCGATCTGAGCCCGCGGCAGGTTTCCCGGTATATCGACGGGCTCGAGGAAGCACGGCTGGTCAAGAAGATCGAGCGCCACGCGAAGCACAAGGGGCGGATGAGCAATCAATACGACCTCAGCGGCTTGGTTGCGCGGCTGGCCAAGCTTGAACCGGAATTTCGCGAGGTTGAGGAAATGAAACGGAAGGTTTCCCGCAAGGGCGGGTTGACCAAGAAGACGGCCGGACAAACCCCGACAACGGCGGCGTAGCTCAGAGGAGAGAGCGCCCTTCTTACGACATACACGAACTGGCACTTCGATTGTATGGGGAGGGAGGTCGCGGGTTCAAGTCCCGCCGCCGCATCCACTTCCACTCGCTGCCTGAACTTCCGCGCCGCGGCAATACAAAAGCGCCTAGCGGCGTGACGCGGCGCGTAGCTCCGCTCCGATTGAGGCGTGTAGCTGCATTGCTCCAGGCGCCCAGTTCAGCTATGTGACAATCCCGTAGGGACGGCGCCAAGGGTGGGCGCCAAATTCAACCACGGACGGAAGGCGCAGAAACACGCCAATGACGCCGCAGGATTTCGCCAAGAAGTGGAAGGCCTCGACGCTCAAGGAGAGCAGTGCGGCGCAGGAACATTTCATTGACCTGTGCCGGCTGATCGGTGAGCAGACGCCGGCGGAAGCCGACCCGGATGGTTCTTGGTACTGCTTCGAGCGTGGCGCGAAGAAAACCGGCGGTGGCGAAGGGTGGGCCGATGTTTGGCGCCGCGGCTGCTTCGCTTGGGAATACAAAGGAAAGCTCAAGGACCTGACGGCGGCCTTCACCCAGCTACAGCGCTACGCGATCGCACTCGAAAATCCGCCGCTCCTCGTCGTGTCCGACATGGACGCGATCCTGATCCACACGAACTTCACGAACACGGTTCAGGAGGTCCACGTCATTAGGCTCGCCGAGATCGGCGCCCCAGATAATCTCCGCAAGCTGAAGTGGCTGTTCACTGAACCCGAGCGCTTCCGTCCCGGCAAGACTACGGCCGCGATCACGGAGGAAGCGGCGAGCAAGTTCGCGTCGCTCGCGGAGGTCCTCCGCCAGCGAGGTGCAGGCCCTCAGCAGGTTGCGCACTTTCTCAACAAAGTGCTGTTTTGCCTTTTCGCCGAAGACGCTGGACTCCTGCCGCCGCGGCTCGTCGTTCGCCTACTCGAGGCCGGGCTGAAACACCCCGAGCAGGCGAATGCGATGTTGCGGTCCCTGTTTGGCGCGATGACCAAAGGCGGGCTGTTCGGGGCCGACCTGATCGAGTGGTTTAACGGCGGACTGTTCGACTCCGACGAGGCGATTCCTCTAGAGCCGGACGATATCAAGGAGATCCTGTCCGTCGCGCGACTCGATTGGAGCGCGATCGAGCCGTCGGTGTTCGGGACGCTCTTTGAGCGCGGCCTCGACCCAAGCAAGCGCTCGCAACTTGGCGCCCACTACACGGATCCACAGTCGATTATGCGGATTGTTCAGCCGGTGGTAATTGAACCTCTGGCTGCTGAGTGGAATACCGCCAAGATCGGGATCGCAAACGCGTTGGCGAAGAGCAGAAAGGCCATCCCGTTGGCGAAGAGCAAAAAGGCGACGGCATCCGGTAAAACGGGACCTCGCAAACAGGCCGAACAGTTCTACAACAGATTCCTGCATCGCTTGGCGGAGTTCCGAGTCCTCGATCCTGCCTGTGGTTCCGGCAACTTCCTCTATCTCGCCCTACAAGCACTCAAAGACCTCGAGCATCGCGTGATGCTCGAGGCAGAGCAGCTAGGCCTGCATCTCGGCTTTCCGGGCATGAATGTGGGGGTCCAGTGCGTCCGCGGCATCGAGATCAACACTTACGCGGCCGAGCTAGCGCGCGTTACGGTTTGGATTGGCGAAATTCAATGGATGTTGCGTCATGGAATTCCGCCCTCGAAGAACCCGATATTGAAGCCTTTAGAGACCATCGAGTGCAGGGATGCGGTGTTAAACGACGATGGAACGGAACCAGATTGGCCGAGTGCCGATGTAATCATCGGTAATCCGCCATTTCTGGGCGATAAGAAGATGTTTGGTGACCTCGGGACGGACTACGTAAGACAACTGAGAAAGCGCTATATGGGTCGCGTTGCCGGCGGCGCAGACCTTGTGACGTATTGGTTCGAAAAGGCGCGCGCCATGCAGGCGGCCGGAAAAGTGAAGTACGTTGGTTTAGTCGCTACCAACTCAATCCGCCAGCGAACGAATCGGCAAACACTAGAGCGAATAGCAGAAACGGGCGCAATATTTAGCGCCTGGTCGGATGAGCCTTGGGTGAATGAAGGGGCAGCGGTCCGAGTATCAATAATTTGCTTCGGCCCAGAGAGACCAGTGCAGAAAACGTTGGACGGCAAGCCAGTCGATTACATAGGCACCGATCTTCGCGGTCACCAAGACGCAAGGCGAGACACTCATGATCTCACCTCTGCTGAGCGACTCGATGAAAATCGAGGGGTGTGTTTTGTGGGAATCGAGAAAGCGGGGCCATTCGATATTGATGGCGAGACTGCGCGACGCTGGCTCCTAATGCCAAACCCAAAGGGCCGCAAAAACATTGATGTTATCAAGCCTTACCGTAACGGGAAGGAGATTCTCCGCCGAGATCTAGACCGTTGGGTTATCGATTTCGGGACTAATATGCCAGTGAAGGAAGCCGAGCTCTACGAGGTACCCTTCGAGCATGTTCTAAGAAAAGTGAAACCCGAGCGGGACTCGGTCCGGAGGGATAATCATAGGAAAAATTGGTGGCGGTTCGGCGAACCGCGGCCGGGGATGCGTGACGCTTTGGCGCGTTTGCGACGATACCTAGTCACGCCAATGGTCGCGAAGCATCGCGTGTTCGTCTGGTTGCCACTAAGTGTCCTGCCTGATCAAAAACTCGTTGTTATTGCGCGCGACGATGATTGCGTGCTCGGCGTTTTAAGTTCCCGCTTTCACTTGCTGTGGGCACTTAAACAAGGATCGACGCTCGAGGATAGACCGACCTACACATCCACAACGGTGTTCGAAACGTTCCCCTTTCCGCCAGGGCTAACATTGAAGCTAACTCCGGACGCCTACACCAATCCTTTTAGGAAGCGAGTCGCCGAGGCAGCAAAAAGGCTTCACGATTTGCGCGACGACTGGCTCAATCCGCCCGAATGGACAACAAAGGTTAAGGAGGTTTTCTCCTCGTATCCAGATCGGATCACTGCGCTGCCGGGCCACGAAGAGGCCCTGAAACACCGCACGCTAACAAACCTATACAACACGCGGCCGACCTGGCTCGCGAGTGCGCATCGCGATCTCGACGCGGCCGTCGCGCGCGCTTACGGCTGGGACAATTATGAGGATTCGATGCCGGACGAGGAACTACTATCGCGTCTCTTAAAACTGAATCTGGAGCGAGCAGACAAGACTGCCTCGGGAGACTAGTCGGCGATTGGCACGATCGCTACGCCTCTGCCCGGCGTCTTCGCGGTTCGCAGGTACGGCTTGCCGTACTGAATCCACCGTTGCCAGCTATCGAGTCCCGTCGCGTCGTCGTCGAACTTTGCGGTGAGGTCCACGCCTAGCGCCGGGCCGACGGCGTACATGTAATGCTCGCGCTTCACGTGACGCGGGACGTGGAGCCGATCGCTCCAAAGCAGGGCTAGCAGATCGATGTCCTTCGGGTTTAGCTTGGTCGAGACGAAGGATCCTCCCACCCAGATCTCGCGCGCGACGTGGCGCAGCACCGTGCGCGTTCGCTTGAAGCGGTCCCACAGGTCGCGGCGCGTCCTAGATTCTGGGAAGGCCTCCACGGCCAGGCGGTGGAGTTCCGCCGCCGTCAGCGCCCATCGGCCTGGAGGCAGGAGCGGCGCGCCGGCATCGCCGAGCGCCTCGAGCTGCCAATCCTCTAGCTCGACCGTCATCGCAGTTCCGGCGGCAGTCGCAGGCCACAATAGGCGCAGATCCCAAGGTCGTCGAACGCGGTCTCCACGTTGTCCATGGCCTTGTAGATCGCCCTGCGGGTGACGCGGCAGATCCGCACGGCCTGGGAGATCTTCCTTCCCTCGACCATGAGGAGCCGCGCGCCCTCGTAGCTCTTGTTCTCGCGGCCGTTGTGCGTGATGCCGAGCCGGTCGAGCGCGAGATCGAAGATGGCGCCCTCCATGCGGCGCTTGGCGATCCCAGTCATGGCCGTGTCGCTGGCGCAGCGTTAGCGCGGTGCCGAGCCTCAACGAGATCATTCCAGTAGTAGCGCAACAGAGAAGGGCTATTCGCCTTCACTCGGAGAGCTTCGTTTCCCGTCGCCCACTGCCAAAGCGATCGAATATCCTCGAGAGTGTGTCCATCCTGGCGCATCTCTAAGACGAAGCCGGCCCAGATTTGTTCCAAACCATTGGACTGCCCATCCGCTTTCAACATCTCGAGGGCCAGGTGGATGTCGTCGAAGGTGGGCTCGCTTCTTCGTTTTCGAGGCGCGGCCTTGGTGTTGGCCAGATGCGCGGCCGGCGCCGCGGATTGTGGTGATGGCGCGCGAGCGGAAACGGGCGCGGCTGGTCGGGGCTTCTGCCGGTCGGCGGGCGACGACGACGAGGCGGGCCGACGCAGGGGCGCGGACAGACTTGAGCCGCCATTTCCACCTTGTACTCGTTCTCCACGCGCCCTCCCCACACCCGAGATCTCAGAGGCGCATCCCCGGGATAACGGGCTCGAGGCCGTTTGCGGTATCCCCGGGATAACGGGTTGGCCATTTCTTTGTATCCCCGGGATAACGCCTTTTGTATCCCCGGGCTCCACCGGCGAGTTGCTGCGATCGCCCTTCTTCCGAAACGGCCGGCTGCTCTCGTTTCGATCCTTCTCCTTGCTGCGGTCCCGCCGCGTCACGGTCCAATGCATGCCGCTCTTCGAGGCCTTCCATGACCGCCAGGTGTCGCGAGCGTGAATGGTCGGAGTGGCGTCGTGCGGGTCGTCGGGTTGGCGGGGGTCGATCTTTGCCCAGATCAGCGCAAACATCGCTGAGCGGGCGCGCAGTGTGCCCAGGGGGCGAGTTCCCGGTCGCGTCTCAAGGATCAGGTCCCGCGCCTCGAGCTCCCGCAGCGATTCGTCGATGGCGTAGGGATTCGTGATGCCGTATTCCAGCGCTGTATCCCGCGTCAGGGTCAGGCTGCCGTTGTTGTAGCCGCGGTATTGGGCTGCGAGTGCAACAAGCACGCTACGGGCCGGGTGAGGGAGCGTTCGGTGCGCGTCGCTCCTGAGTACCTCGTCGGGCAGCTTTGCAAACGTCTCGGCATCGCCGCCGCTGCGCCCCTTGTGCAGCCGCAGATGTTTCCGCGTGATCTTGGTTTCGCTCACGGCGCCGAGGCCACTAGTTTGAGCGCCCGATCGCGCGATTCCGGGTCGAGCCAGTAGCGGCAGCAGTGAACGGGTCCGAATGCGCCTGGGACGGTCTCCTCTTTGCGGAGGATCGTCAGACCCCGCCGCTCGAGCTGCGATACCGTTGTTGGCAAGACGTGGTCCCGCAGTTCTCGGGCGGCTTCAAAGCGATTCCACCCACGCGAACCGCGGTCTACAAAGCCACCCAATACCCGGAGCCACTTCGGGACTTGTTTCGCGCCGACCGTGGCGCTAGGCTGCTCTGGCTTGCTGTTGCCTATGCCCGTGCCCGCGGTGCCACCCGCGGCCGGGCGATTCTCGTTGCTCATGACCGCGCCTCACGCGGCGGCTTTGCGCTCGGTGCCGCGCGCAGCGAGACGCTCCGCAATGAAAGCCTGTACTTCGCTCTCGTCCCAGGCGCGCGCCCTCTGCCCTAGAGGGACCGCGCGAGGCGCGCGGCCGATCGAGATCAGGCGATACCACTCCGAGCGAGAGAGTCCAACGCTGTCGAGCACTTCGGGAAGGCGAATCAGGCGCCGGTGGCCTTCTGCAATGCGGCGCTCAAGGTCGGGAATGTCGGCGGCTTGCGTCTTCATCTGCACTCCGTTTCCAAGAAGCCGCAAGCGGAATTGCTAGCGGCCTATGGAGTGCATTTTTGTGTCAACGCGATCTGAGAAAAAGCCGGTCGCAGCTTCCAGTTGCCGCTACTTTTTCAAATCGTCCCTTCGACGACGGATGCGAATCCGGTGATCGAAGATCTGTTGTCTTATGCGCTTGGTGTCTTCTTCTATCTGCCCTTGGCTGTCCTTCGGGTGCGTCATCGTCAAGATTTTCCGAACGGCGTCGCTAGTGTTTTTCGCTTTCCCGCAGTTGATCGCTTCGTTCGCGATCTGTTCCCACGCTTCGATGTGGGCGACCTGCTTCGCTTTTAGTGGAGGCCGCCCTACCGGCTTCCTTTGCTTCCCGTACTGCAACTTATGTGAAAGCGCACCTCGTTTCCTCTGTGCCCGGCCAGACAGTCCTCGGAGCGGGTACGGTGCATCGCGCCGGATTTCTTGTAATGCCTCGTAGTAGTACGGATCGGCGAACAGCTTGAGCAGATGCTGCTTTGCCTCCTCCACCTGGGCAGCGGCATCGCCGGTCACTTTCCAGAGCGACCCGCGCCTCGGGCGGATCTGTCGCGGCGGATTCTTCAAGGCAAACCGACCAGCACGCTCGCAAGAAATCGGGCGAACACTGGATCAGTGCTGCTCGGCCGGTCGTCGAGTTCGCGCGGTTCGTGCCAGCGGCGAACTTCAAAGATGTCCTGGCCGTGTCGCAACCGTTGCACTTTCCACCGCTGGCTCGGGTTGCTCTTGTATCCCTTGTAGCCGCCGGACTTCATCCACCCCGCGGGGAACTGATCGTCGGCGACGACGCCAGCGTCGACAAGCGCCGCCTTGGTGCCGACATAGACGCGCAGCGTCGAGTACTCCCGCACCGTGATTCCGCGCTCCGCAAGCTCGGCATGACTCAGTCCGTCCTTCATGGCGCAGCCCTGCCATCACGCTGCGCGAAGCTCGCCGCGCGCTTGGCAAACACCTTGACGCTTTCGATCTCCCGAGCGGAGATTCGTGCGAGAAGATCCCGGCGCTCTAGCAGTGCACCGGCGTGGATGCGTAGCGCGCGTCGGATGTCGCCGTGCGCGGTCGCGAGGTACACGGATGCAGTGCCGAACTCGCAGGCGATGAAGGTGAGCGGCGCCCTCTGGGTGGTACGCTTGAAGTTAGCCATGATGCAAACCTCCTTGCAGGTTGCGTTATGGACAGGCCGGCGCGGCGTTTGCCCGCCGCGTTCGGCCGTTCCCGCACTTACAGTTCTTCGACTACGGCCCAATTCATCTCGGCAAGCACGGGCTTAAGTTCCTCGATCTTGCCCATGGCTTCCCAGATTTGTACCCCTGTGTCGCACACATACGCGCTGTAGCGGACGACTTCACCTTCTCTCGAGGAGTGACCTTCCTCAGAAACGACCGCTTTTCCTCGCTTCGAAGAGTCGAGACTATCGGGGTAGTCGGGCTCGATCTCGTAGACGTGGAACACCTTCCATCGGCTAGCGCCGTGTCTGCTTTGGCTGATCGGTGCTGTCTCGACACTGAGAACCAGCCTGGCCCGTTTCACAAGAAGATCGGCGTGACCGTCTCTCTTAATGAGGATCTGCCCGTAACGCTTCAGAACCGTCGGACGGACGACGTTCATCGCCTTTGGCATACATACCTCGTGAGGGGAACTGCTAGAAGCTGCCGGGACGGCAGCAGTAGACGTGCTCATGATTCACTCCTACACAGGACCGGAAAACACCCTCCAGTCACGGGGCTGCGGCACACGCCGCAAGAGAATGCTATCCGCGAAGAAGCGGCGTTGCAATAGCGGCTTCCCGGGCTCAGCCGGAGCGGTTCTTCAATCTATGCCGCGCGCGCGATGCCGAGCGTGACGACCTCGGCGCCCTTCGCGTTCAGCCACGATTCCACCATGTCGGCCCACTGCTGCAGCATGGCGCGGCGCTGCTCGGCGTACTCGGCGCGGTTGTAGATCCCACGTACCCCGCCGATGGTGTGCGCGAGCGCCTTTTCCACCACGTCCGCGGGAAAGCCGGCCTCGTGCAAATGCGTACTCGCGCTGCGGCGGAAGTCGTGGAGTACGAAGTCGGCGATCTCGACCCCGAGGGCGCGGATCGCAACGTTGAGCGTCGAGTGCGCGATCGGCTCTTGGAGCCTTGAGCGGCTCGGCAGCACGTAGGGCGAGCCGCAGGCCAATTCGCGAAGCTCGCTGAAAAGCTCGCGCACCTGGCGCGACAGGTAGACGATGTGCGGCTTTCCGGTTTTGGTCTCGGGGATCTCCCACGCGCCCGCGTCAAGGTTGACGTGCTCCCACTTCGCACCGATCAGGTCAGCCTTGCGCACCATCGTCAGTAGGAGCAGATGGATCGCCAGCTTGTGGGCGCGGCGCATGCTCGAGCCGTACACGGAGCGCAGCAGTTTCCCGATCTCGTCTTTCGTCAATGCGCGATCCCGGCTCTTGGCCGTGGCGATGTAGCGCGCCTCGATCGCAGCAGCCGGGTTGAACTCGGCGCGCAGCCGGGCGATGGCGTAGGCGTAGATGCGCTTGAGGATGTTGCGGACCTGAAGGGCGGACTGGTCGGCGCCCCGCTTCTTGATCCGGTCGCAGAGGGTGAGCACGTCGGCCGGCGTCACGTCCTCGAGCCGCTTGCCGCCGAGCCCTGGCACGATGTCCGTCTCGACGTAGCGCCGGACGTTCCGGGGGTTCTTGTTCGCCTTCTCGGCGACCTCAGCGAGCCAATAGCGGGCGAACTCGGCGAGGGTGTTCCCGCCCGGCCCAGGATCGCGCAGGGCGCGTTTGGCAGCCTGCGCCGCGCCCGCCGGGGAGCGCCCCTCGGCCAGCATCACCTTCGCCTCCTCGCGCCGCAGGCGCGCCTTGGCGAGGCTCACCGCGGGGTACTTGCCGATCGTTAGCTTCTCGGGCTTGCCGGCGAGCCGGTAGCGCAGGCGCCAGACCTTGGCCCCGCCGGGCATGACCTCGATCACGAGCCCGCCGCCGTCGGCGACCTGGTAGGGCTTTCCGCGGGCTTTGAGCGCCCGCAACGCGGTGTCGGTGAGTGCCATGCGCGCCTCCGTGGGTGTGTCCATGTACCCTCGTCCGTGTCCATGATTGGCCGATTCGAGGGCGGTTTCGTGTCCAAGTGTGGTAGCTCTAGGACACCATGGACACAGGCTGTTATGGTACAGACTTGGACACTACGGGACAAGTTCCCCTAGGAATAACCGGCAGTTGGGCTGATCTCGCGGACTGCCTAGGACCGCCCTGAACGCGGACTTATTTTCCGACGCAGAAGCGCGCGAAAATCTCGCCAAGCAGGTCGTCGGCAGTGAACTCGCCGGTGATCTCGGAGAGCGCCGCCTGC
>Ga0209343_10003674_pt1 | contig 19202 bp, 18 predicted proteins | sample RifCSPlowO2_02_FD_184026 | JGI IMG/M metagenome (GOLD analysis project Ga0209343, IMG submission 184026) | Groundwater microbial communities from Rifle, Colorado - Rifle CSP2_plank lowO2_0.2 (SPAdes) (version 2) | ecosystem: Environmental > Aquatic > Deep subsurface > Groundwater | place... | reverse complement strand
CTCGGTTTCAAATGCCCGGTCGAGTTGTTCATGCCAGACGCTTTTGACTTTAAGCTACATCACGCTGCACTTTTTGCACTTGGTGCTTGAAACCGCCCATCTCTGTTGGCGTAAAAGGTTTGAGATTCGGCGCAGGCCCACGTGGTAATTACGTGCACATGGGTCGCGGTGGCTTGTATTACAGAGCGACTATCCCATCTTCCTCGACATCTCAGCCACGACGCCAGCATACGAATTCTATTGCCCCTGTTATTCCAGATGGAACTCACGCACCACTAGAGGAAATTGAATCAGCCGATATTTCACAGATCGCTGACTCCTCCTCACGGGAACTCTTGAACGAACTAAATCAAAAGCGAAATAAAATGCGACTATGGCCAATAGCTGTTACAGCCTCAACGTTTATTTTATTTTTGGGCTATCTAAATACTTGGCCGAATTGGCTATTGCTTGTAACTCTAGTTGCTGGCTTTGCACTCATATATATTGCTTTCAGTCACGACACATTAGCAAAAACAGTTGTGCTGTTTTATGACTTTGATCCTGAAATGGAAGAAGCATATGGTCAACTTCACAGTGCTGCGGAAGGGATAGCTGGCTGCGCTGCGGCATGGCATATCGAAGCCCAAGGCAACGTACATGACCGAAAATACCACGCAGGAGCAAGCAGTCTTGTCCAACGAAAATCGACATTTATCCGCAAGGCTGAGCCTCCCTACGTAAAAAGCAACATTGAAACTATCGCTATCGGGGTTGGACGCCAAACACTGCATTTTTTCCCTGACCGTGTTCTTATTTACGATTCAAATGGCGTCGGCGCTGTCGGCTATCAAGAACTTAGCATCAATGTAAAGCACAGCAAATTTATTGAAGATGGAACGCCTCCCCGAGACGCAAAGGTTGTGGATCGTACATGGAAATATGTCAACAAATCCGGTGGACCGGATCGCCGTTTTAAAGACAACAGGGAACTTCCTATCTGCCTATACGATGAGATTTTCTTATCGAGCCAGACTGGACTAAATGAACTTTTACAAGTATCTCAGTGTGACATTGCAGGTGCTTTTGCTGATGCCATTTCAGCTTTAGCAAGAAAAATTCCAAAAGAAAAAAGTAACCTTGCACTAGCTACATAGCTCGATAGGGTAGGTACCCGTGCTCACGCGACAATTCAATAGGTGGTGGGCACAACGCGCCCACCCTACGATTTTAAGGTTTTGGGATTTTGCTTTCCATCCCCTGAGCGCCGCCGAGTAGCGGAGGCGGGTCAGGGGGTGTCGGCGAGGACTGTCTGAGCGCGTAGCGCGAGTTCCGCAGCCGCCTGACCAGTCGAGCAACGCAGGGAACCCGAAGGGCGGCAAACCGGGGTCGCCTTTTCTTTTCTTTGGTTACTTTCTTTTTGGCGAGGCAAAAGAAAGTGACTAGCTGCCGGGCTACCCCCGGCGGTGTTGATTTACTCCCTCTCCCCAACCCTCTCCCGCGAGGGGAGAGGGAGTAGTTGTATCCCTGGCGGTGTTGATGTTGAAGTTTGCACACCCTTCGACAAGCTCAGGGCGAACGGCTCATTTATGGTTAGTGTAACTCCCACTACACCGGATTATCCTGATCAAAAAACTTGTGCTCCAACCCGAACCGCTCCGCCAAATGCTCCCCTAACGCCTTAATACCATGCCGCTCGGTAGCATGGTGCCCGGCGGCGATGAAGGCCACGCCGCTCTCGTTGGCGATATGGAAACTCTGTTCGGAAATCTCCCCGGTGATGAAGGCATCCGCGCCCCGCGCAATGGCTTCTTCGAAATAGCCCTGCGCGCCGCCGCTGCACCAAGCCACCTTGCGGATATTCCTGGCGTTATCTCCAATGACTTGCGGAACACGCTGCAATCGGCCCCCGATCCAGGCAGCGAATTGGGCGAGTGTCTGGGGAGGCTCCAGCATGCCGATGCAGGCGATGTTCTGCTCGCCGAACCGGCCTTGCTCCGTCAATCCCAATAGTTTGCCGAGCCGCGCGTTGTTGCCCAGTTCGGGATGCGCGTCGAGCGGCAGGTGGTAGGCCAGCAGGCTGACGTCGTGGCGCAGCAATTCGGCGATGCGGCGCTTCTTGATGCCGGTAATTGCGGCATCTTCGCTGCGCCAGAAATAGCCGTGATGTACCAGGATCGCATCCGCACCCCACGCGATGGCCGCATCCAGTACCTGCTGCGAAGCCGTCACGCCGGTGGCGATACACCGCACTTCGGGGCGGCCTTCTACCTGTATGCCATTCGGGCAGTAGTCCTTGAACAAGCCAGTTTGTAGCAGGCTTGCGTTATAATCGCGCAGTTCATTGAGCAGCATGGGATTCCTTTAATCCGGGGCGTGTCGTTAATCATATCATGCGTAAATACTGGCTCTTATTCACCCAGGCCGTCACTATCGCGCTGGCGTTGCTGTTTATCGTCCAGACATTGAAGCCGGAGTTGTTGCCGAGCGCGGCGCGTGGCGGGGTAGTCACTTTGCATGAAAGTGCGCCGCAGGAAACGAGCGGTAATATCCCGGCGGCAGGATTGAGCGCCGCCGCGAAAAAAGCCATGCCCAGCGTGGTGAACATCTTTACCAGTACCGTCATCAAGACTCCGATCCATCCGTTCATGGATGACCCGCGTTTCCGCTTTTTCTTCGGCGACCCCGGCGATCTTGAGCCGCAAAACAGTTCCAGTCTTGGCTCGGGCGTGATCGTCAGCCCGGACGGCTACATCCTTACCAACCATCATGTGGTGGAAGCTGCCGACCAGATCGAAGTTGCGCTGGCAGATGGCCGCAAGGCCAAGGCGCATGTCGTTGGAACCGATCCGGAAACAGATCTTGCCGTGATCAAGATCGAATTGCCCGGCAAGATCCCCGCTATCACGTTCGGGCATCCGGAGCGCGCCCAAATAGGCGATATGGTGCTCGCCATCGGCAACCCGTTCGGCGTGGGGCAGACCGTTACCATGGGGATCATCAGCGCGCTGAAGCGGGATCATCTGGGATTGAGCACTTTCGAGAATTTTATCCAGACCGATGCGGCAATCAACCCCGGTAATTCGGGCGGCGCATTGGTGGATGTAAACGGTGATCTGATCGGTGTCAACAGCGCGATCTATTCGCCGAACGGAGGGTCGCTTGGCATCGGCTTCGCCATTCCCGCTAACACCGCAAAAAAAACGATGGAACAGATCATCCAGAGCGGCTCCGTGACGCGCGGCTGGATCGGGGCAGGCGTGCAGGAGCTGACTGCCGAGTTGGCGGAGTCCTTTAAACTTGGGGATCCCAAGGGCGTGCTGATTACCGAAGTGGTGCTCAACAGCCCTGCCGATAAAGCCGGAATAAGACCGGGGGATATTCTGGTGTCAATCGATGGGAATGCCATCAATAATTGGAGCGCCATGCTGGAAACCGTTGCTAATTTGCCGCCCGGCAAAATTGTGCCCATCAAGATGATACGTAACGGTGCGGAAATTGTGGTGCAGGTCAAAATCGGCAAGCGCCCGAAACCGAGGGCGCGTTGATTCCGTTTCACTATTGATTTGCAAATGTGAATTTTAGAGGCTCCCTTAAGCCGATCAGGAGCGAAGCGTGAATAAAGAAGCAGGACAAAAAGAGGTCGGCGTTGTCACCGCGATTTACCAAGAGTTCGAGAACTGGGAGGTCAATACCGGCGACAAGACCGTTCATGCCAAACGCATGCCGGGGTTTTTCCGCACCATAAAGAATTGCACCCAATCGCTCTATCTGCTGTTTTTCCTTGTCCCTTATCTGCGCTGGAACGGCAAGCAGGCGATCCTGTTCGACATCGAGCATCGCCAGTTCAACTTTTTCAGCCTGACCGTGCTTCCACAGGATATCTGGATGCTATCGCTATTGCTGTTGTTGCTGGCGATGGCCTTGTTCGCGGCGACGTCGGTGGCCTCTCGCGTTTTCTGCGGATATTTCTGTTTCCAGACCGCATGGACTGACTGGTTCGTCTGGCTGGAAGATAAGATCGAGGGCGCTCCAGCCGCCCGGCGCAAACTGGATGCGGCTCCCTGGAATCCGGAGAAAATCCGGAAAAAAGTTATCAAGCATTTCATCTGGATGGTGATCGCGCTGCTTACGGGCATCAGCTTTTCCATCTGGTTCGTGGATGCTCACTGGTACTGGAGTACGCTGATCCGGCTCGAATTACCCATGGTCGGGTGGGTGACGCTGATCACATTCTTCTTTGGCACCTATATCATGGCCGGGCTGCTGCGGGAGCAGGTGTGCATGTGGATGTGCCCCTATGCCCGCATTCAGGGCGTGATGACGGACTCACAAACAATATTGCCAGCTTATGACTATAAGCGTGGTGAGCCGCGCGGCAAACTGTATCGAAAGGCCGCGGCAGAAGGGGGCGTTGCGCAAGGCGACTGCATCGATTGCTACCAGTGCGTACAGGCGTGCCCGACCGGAGTGGATATACGCGATGGGCAGCAATTGGGCTGCATCACCTGCGGCCTTTGCCTGGATGCCTGCGATTCCATCATGGACAAGGTTGCCAAACCGCATGGGCTGATACGCTATGCCTCGCTGGATGAACTGGAAGGGAAGACCGTCAAGAAGATGTACCAGCATCCCCGCACATGGGTGTACATCGCCATTCTTCTGATCGCATTGGGCGGCATAGTTTACGGCTTGACTCATATGGGTTCGATGACGCTGAAAGTGATTCCGGAGCGCCAGCCGTTGTTTGTAAGGATGAGCGACGGCTCGATCCAGAATAAATATGAATTCAAGGTGCTCAATAAAACCGGCAATAATCTCTCCGTGACAGTTACGGCGGAGGGTGGCGTGAAGGATCAAATAATCCTTGGAACCGAAAAACCATTGCTGGTGCATCACGGGCGGGGCACTTCCTTCACCATCTTTGTCAGGGCGCCCGGCGACAATGTCCGGAGTGAAGTGACGCCGATTAAATTCCGCGTGCAGAGTATTGAAAACCCGCTCATCGGCGCGGAGTATGAGACAAAATTCAACGGCCCAAAGCCCTGATTGCACAGGAGCAAACAAAGAATGATTTCGCAGCACAACAAAAAAGGTTTGCACAACCCCTGGTTTCTCGGGATGCTGGGGATGATTATCCTGGTGCTGGCGGTGAACGGCATGTTCATCTGGTTTGCCATGCATAGCCGCCCGGCATTGGTTGACAGGGATTACAGCGTCAAGGATCGCAAATCCAATGCCGCCGTGGCAGATGATCTGCGGGAACAAAAAGCGCTTGCGTGGAGGATCGCGGTCAATAAACCCGGACATATCCTGATGGGTTTGCCGGTCAAATATGAAATCAGCGTGGTGGATCGGGAAGGTATTCCGGTCAGCGGCTCCATGGAAGTGGAAGCCTACCGTGCATCGGACGCGGGCAAGGATTTCACAACGGCTTTCGCGGAGGTGTCGCCGGGTAACTATCGGGGCTATATCAACCTGCCGCTTAAGGGGTACTGGGAGCTGCGCATTCGCGTCAAGCGCGGCGCGGATACGTTTGAAGCCGGAACTGACAGGTTCATGGTTTCGGTCGCGCCATGACTGAAAAAGCCGTTTTCGGGGGCGGGACTATTTGGGCGGCACGGCGCATGGAAGCAGGAAAGCCATACCGGCACTATTGGTTGCACCCGGTTACGCAAAAAGATTGCGCCGATTCGGTCGGTGGCCCGCTGTGTCGTTCCGATGTGATAGCTCTGGTTATTCTCTAATTTAGCTGTTGAAACGATATGTATTTAAGGCCATAATACGCATATGCTTTGGAACGTACTCTTTCACGATGACTTTTACGCCGAGTTTCAGGCGATGAATGACGCGCTTCAGGATGAGTTGTTTGCCCATGCCCGACTCCTTCAGGAATTCGGCCCCCATTTGGGTAGGCCAACAGTGGATACGCTCAAAGGCTCGAAGCACGCGAATATGAAAGAGTTGCGTTTCGATTGGGAAGGCGGGGTATGGCGGGTGGCTTTTGCATTTGATACGGAACGTGCGGCAATCCTGCTGGTGGGTGGTGACAAGGGTGGCGCGGATCAGCGGCGATTCTATAAAAAATTGATTGCCAGCGCTGACGCGAGATTTGACGGGCATCTGGCTATGCTCAAACGGGTGCCCGGGCAAGAGTTTTTCGTCGCTACCAGTGTTTCAAAGCAAGTAAAGGAGAAAAGTCATGGCAAAAAATCTAAATGACGTGTTGGCTGCGCTGCCACCCAAGCGTCGTGCAAAAGTGGAACAGCGTGCGGGTGAACTGGCAACGCTCAAAGATTTACGCTTGGCCGTTGCGCATACTCAACAAGACCTCGCCGCAAGCCTTGGGGTGGGGCAGGACACGATCTCGCGCATCGAACACCGCAGCGACTTGCTGCTCTCCACGCTGAGACGCTACATCCAGGCAATGGGCGGCGAGCTCGATCTGGTTGCGCGTTTCCCGAACCGCCCGCCCGTCTTGCTCGATCACATCGCTCAAAAGCCAGCAACAAAGGGGCGCATAGCTTCGACAAAACGAGTCGGCACACAACATAAAGCAATTGCGTAACGGAGCTATTTGTTGACATGCCCGGGTGATTTCTCAAATGCCTGCATGTGCCCGGTTGTTGCGGCTCTCAGCTTGACCCCTTCCTTTCTTGCATATAGATTGCGGCATTTTTTGGTATATTAACCTTCAGTAAACGTGGGTGAAGTGAAGTAACTGTAATACGCCGGATACAACTCCTTATTGCCTCGGAGCCAGTCCACCATCGAGCGACGGTATTCCGGTCGGTCTAGCTGCATTACCGAAACTCTAGGCATATCTCCTCCCTTGATAGGGTCTTCCAGCAGGAAATACACCTGACGTATGCCAAAATCCATCAAAGCCTTGGCGCACATAGTGCATGGTTGCAACGTAACGTAGAGGGTTTTTTCCTTGCTGGCAGCAAAATCTTGAGCCATTTTCAGGGCATTAATCTCGGCATGAGGTTTCTTGTCTTTGCCGGTATTTCTTGTGTTACGAGCGCAAAATCTCTGTCCATCCACCACCAGAACTGCCCCGATAGGGTAGTCTCCCGCCGCGAGCGCCAGATTGGCTTGCTCTATAGCCAAATCCATAAATGAATCGGTAGGGTCAATGGTCATTTGAGATTTTCATTTCGCCCGGGCAGCAGTCTTTTTATCCACAGACAGGCGGCAGAAAACCCCACACCGTAAACCACGGGCATTACGCTGGACAAGGCTATCGCCAACACCAGATCGCATGCCACCTTTTCACAATAGCTTGCGTAGAACCAGGAAAAACCGGGGTGCCCGCCGAATTTTTTGCGCAAAACGGTGCCGGACAAATAGCGGATTGCCACGAACAATGCGATATAGGGAAAAAATTGCAGGAGCAAATCCAGTCTTGCGCCAAAATACAGCGCCAGCAGGAACAGGGAAAAAACATGGCTGGGAAAATCGATCTTGTTTTTGACGATCCACTCCACGCACAGGCCAAACAGCATGGGATAGAGCACCGGGAACAACTCGATTGACCATGCCATACTCGCCGCCGTGGCAAGAGCCGCAAGGTAGGCCAATAGCGTTCTATGCCGCTCGATGATCCGGTGTTCGTCGATCCGATCCATCAGCGTGAGCGCCACGCCCGACACAATCCCCATCACCACGCCAACAAGGCAATCCATCCCCGTCAAACCGGACAACAGGCCGCCATGCAAACCTTCGGAAGCAATGCTCATCGTGGTGTGCGCTCACCCAACTGCGCCAGCACCTCGCGCACCGGTGTCAAATCTCGATCCCTCTGTGCCAATTGCACCGCCCGGTAGAGCGCGGGCTGATCTTTTGTTTTGATGCTGTGAAAATAGAACGGCGGCAAACCTTCCCGGATCGCCAGCAGGTCGGCCAGGATGCAGGCGGTTCGGCCATTGGCATCGACGAAGGGGTGGATAGCCGAAAAACCGAGCGCGAACCAGAGTATCGCGTCCTGCTTCCGCCTGGCATCGTTAGCGGCTAATAAGGCCACATTGAGGGTGTTCACGGCCTGCGCCATTGCCGACGGCACCTGTTCGGGTGCCAGAAATACCACCGTTTTTCCCGGCTGCAGATAACTTTCGCAGACGTTATTGCTGATGGACTTGTACTCCCCCGGTAACATCCAGATTTTCTGGCCGTCGCGCGTGATCACTTCCTGCCGGTAATCCGGTGGAAACATGGCTCGGTGCAGGCCGCGAATAAAATCCGTGGTCAACGAGCCTGCCCCGCTGTAACCGGCCAGACAGAAATCGGCGAGAAACGCCATGTGCGCGGCAAACTGGCTTTGCAAATACGCGTGTTGCGCTTCCGGATTTTGTGCCAGCACCTGCGCCAGATAGGGGCGAAAGGCATCCTGGATGGCGGAGAGAATCAAGTTACGCATCAAGCCAACCCAAGTCGGTTTCGGAAGAAATCTCAGCCACCGCAAAGTGAACTGCGCCACTGGCCGAGAAGGCGCAACATCTGGTCATGCCAGTTGCGCCGGGTTTTCATGTAACCGATGCTGCAACCCTGGCTATTGGCTGCCGCGTCAGACATCATGGATTTCCCTTCGTCGGCCTTGCCTTCATCCGACAGCAATAGAGCCGCCCCCAGCCTGATTTCTGCCTCGTCATTTTTGGTTGCCTTGTGACTGATCGCCCGCTTCAACGCCGCCTGTAGCGCCTGCAAGGCTTCCTTACGCTGCCCCTGCTCCGCCATGCTCAAGCCGAACATTGTTGCAGCGTCGACATCTTCGGGATTAAGGTTGGCCGCGAGGCGGAAAGCACTTTCGGCTTCGGCATACCGGCGATGCTGGTAATAAGCCCAAGCTAATGACAAGTAGTTCATGGGGTTTTTGCCGTCACGCTCAACGGCCTGCTTGAGGTAGCCTTCCGCCTCGGCAAAGCGTTGATCCCTCAATGCAACACCCAATAGCCGATAGGCCTCAGCATTCTTTGGTGCAAGTTCAAGAAACCGTCGCAGGACGGCTTCGGCTTCGACATACTGTTTCGAGTCCAGCAACAGCACTCCGTAGCTTCGCAGCATGGAAGTGTCCCGGGTTTTCAGCCGGAAGGCCTGCGCATAAGCCACCAGCGCTTTGTCGTTCTGCTCCTCAAACCGAAAAATATTTCCCAATAATGCGTGATAATCGGCCTTGTCGGGAGCCAGGCGTATCGCGACCGCGATGGAGTCCTTCGCATCCTGCCATTGCTTGCGGGCAGCGTATAACCGGCCCAACTGGTAGTGCGATTCGGCATCGCCAGCATGGTTGCTGACCCGTTTCAGCAGCAGGCCTTCCGCCTCGGTCAAGTATTTGGCTTGACCGCTGTCGATGAGAGTGGCTGCAAACGAGCGGATCGCGAGCGGATCGTTCTTGTCGATGTGTTTACGCTGAAATTCGATCCATTCGTCCAGATGCTTGGTGTTCAAGTTGGCGATTTCCTCTTGGTATTTCAGCTCCAGATCGGCCAGCTTGAGCCGTTCCGTGGAAAGGATATCGAACATGCGTATCCGCTGCTCCTGCGTCATCTGGGGCAACAAGGCATACCATTCGGCTCTTCCCTTGTCGTCTATGCTATCGGTCTTGGCGATTAACGACTTGAGGATCGGCTCCAAGCGATCTGGCGCTTTTCCCAGCGATTGGGAAAGCCCCGCCCGATCAGCCTCGGAGTGCTCCATAAGGTCGAAAACCTCGCGCTCGACGGCCGGAATCGCGATGGCAACGCTGGATGTTTTCGGCGCGGGAGTCGCGGTGTTGGACGCCATCATCGCCTTCTTCACGTTTGCTTCATACTTGGCCTGAAGACCCCGGTAGTCCTGTTCGATGGAAGCCAGTTGCGCCCGCAGGTCAGCTTTCTCCCGTTCCTGCTGCTTGGTCAACTTGGTTTTTGCCGCAAGCTCGGCTTCACGATCTTTCGCCTCCTTCCGAAAACGGATCAGCAACTCGTCCTGCATCTGCATGTGCTTATCCAGCGGAACGCCATTGGGTGGCGCGATATGTAGATGTATTTCATCTCCCACTTTTCCACCCACATTTATCAGCGCATTATTCCCCTGACCGCCGAAACTGGAAAAGCACACACCCGACAACAAACATCCAACCAATACTCTGCGCATGAGATCACCTCGCCTCAATTTTTCGTTACGTCGCCCACCTGTCCAAACAAATTAAAGATAGCAAAATTCCCCGATCCCGCACTGGCCAGTGTCAGCGTTGCCAGTGCCGCCAACCCGAAGAGCAGCTTCAAAGCGAGGGACATCAAATCGTGCTGCCTTTTTCCCGGCATAGTACTTTTACTGTAGCTGCGAATCGCCCATCCGACGGCAATGAGCAACAGCAATCCCAAAAACGCCGCCAAGGCATGGGGATTATCAACATTGAGTGATGCTTCGATTAGCGGCGACAGCATAAAATTGCCCTCTTTTACCGAGCGCCCTTATTGTTCCCCCGGCAACTTGATGAAGTCGGTGCGAATTTCCATCAGGCCGGGAATGGCGATCATTACCGCATTGACGGCGGCTGGCGAGGCGGCGGCCATGAGCGCGGATGCGGCGGAAGGTGGAGCCGCGACGGGGCGTTCCGCCAGCGCGCGGGTGATCTGGCCGCCGTCCGGCTGGTTGTCGGAGAAAGTTGGCGGGACGGCGGTGATGGCCAGCACGCCATCGACGAAGCTGATCGTGTAGTTACCGGAAGTCAGTCCGGAGGGAATGAGGGTGTAGCTGCCGATATCGACCGCGCCCTGACCGGTGCCGCCCCAGGCGAGCGCGCCGCCCAGCAACGCCGCCGTCTCGCCATTAACGAAGCCGGAATAAGCCACGCCGTTGCCGCCCGTGTACGCGAGGCCGTCGTAGGTCTTGCTGGCGGCGTTGGCCGTGGCGGTGAGCGGCGCGAGTGTGATGGTCAGTGTGCCGCCGACGTAGCTGATCGTGTAGTTGGCGGCGCTGCCGGTGCTCAAGGTTTGGATGCCGGGGGTAATGGCGTGCGCGGTGCCTGCGTTGGCCGTCGCGGTGGCGCTGCCTGCCGCCGTGAGGGTGGCGTTGCCGAGCGCATCGCTGCCAGCCAGCGTGCCGGTGGTGACGGTGGTGCTGCCCGTGGTCGGGTTGGCGCTGCCGTAGGCGCGGGTCTGGTTGTTCGCGGTGACGGTGATGGCGCGGGGGTCGACGGTCAGCGTGCCATTGGCGTAGGTGATGTCGTAGCCCTGCTGGTTGGAGTAGAGGCCGGACGGGGTGATCACGTAAGTGTTGGCGTTGATCGCCCCTTGTGAAGTGCCGCTATAAGCGGCGGCGCCCAGATAACCTGCCGCGCCACAAGCGCCGGTCGAACAGGTGATGCCGTTGCCGCCGCCGTAGGCATTGCCGTCGTAGGTCTTGCTGGCGGCGCTGGCGGTGATGGTGGCCGGGGTGAGGAAGCTGCGCAGCAGCGGCGCGCTCTGGCCTGCGTAGATGCGCCACACCGCGTTGCTGCCGCCGCTGGCGGAAATGTCCCAGCCGGTGAAGCTCGCGAGCTGCTTCATCTCTGCGGTGGTTTTGCCAGTACCACCAGAACTGGTGGCTTGACCGGAAGTTTGGGTGTCCCAGTAACCGTTGTTGACAGTCCCGCTGTTGTTCACGCCTATCAACCCGCCGACGGAGTTCCCCGTGACGCTGCCAGTGGCGTAGCTGTTGCTCACGGTTCCAAAGTTATTATAGCCTAGCAGCCCGCCGACAAAGTCTCCCGTGACGCTGCCGGTGGCGTAGCTGTTGCTGACAGTTCCCTCGTTAAAGCCCACCAACCCACCGACACTTTCGTTACCCGTCACGCTGCCGGTGGCGTAGCTGTTGCTGATAGTTCCAATGTTTCTGCCTACTAACCCGCCTACCTCCCATTTACCCACTACGCTGCCCCCCACCATTCCGACATCTCTCACCACGCCCCCAATCCAAGTCCAACCAAAAAGACCCTGAGAATCAGAGGCTGGCCTATTGATAACGAGCCCGCTAATGGTATGCCCCAGACCATGGAATAAACCTGAAAACGTATTTCCCCAAGACGGTCCAACGGCTACAAACCCCGCCCCCGCATTCCACCCCACCGTGGCGCTGGCATCAATGTCGCTACCGAGCACATACTTGCCCGTGAGGTTATTCTTCATGCCTTGCAAGGTCGTAGTCGTCGCATCGCCCGCCACACCCAGGCTGGTGATCACCGTATAGTTTGCCACCACGCCATCCGAACCCAGCTTGGTGCTGAAGTTTTGCCCGGCGGGCAGGTTGACCGCAGCATGGACGATGTAGTCGCTGAGGTTGCCTGCCGCCACTGCGCCTTGGCCGTATTCCAGCGCGAGCTTGGCAGTGCCTGAGCCGTTGAGGTTGGCGTTGAGGTTGATGTTGTTCTGGGCGTTGAGGGTGAGCGTGTTGGCGCTCCAGGCCACCACGTCATTCACGTTTACGTCGCCCGCCGTACCGGCAGTACCGTTAGTGCTCTGGATAATGATGTTGCCTCCGCCGAGGTTGGTGGAAAGCGTCGCGCCGGTGATGTCGCCGCCCGCTGCGGCAATGGTGTAGTCAAACGGGTCGATCAGCCAGATGCCGTTTTTGCCACCGTTGGCGCCCAGGGTGGTGACGCGGGCGCTGTCGGCGATTTTGACGTGGGCGGCGGAGGTTTCGACGAAGCCGCCAGCTACCCCCTCTCCCCGGCCCTCTCTGATGGAACTACTAGCCATCTGACTAGGCTGTCCAACTACGACAGCCAAGTCATTGGTTACCGCGAGGGGAGAGGGGGTCAAAGCGGCGGAGGCATCGATGTTGCCGGAAAGGAGGACTTCGCCTTGTTGCATGTCGGCCAGCAACATAATGCGGCCTGCGCGGTTTTCCAGAGTGCGCGCTTCGATGGCACCGGGGTTGGCGACTACCGCCGAGAGCAATGTTCCTGCGGCCTGGGCGCTCATCAGCACGGTGCCGCCGTCGGCCTGGACGAGGTGGCGGTTTTCCACCAGGGTGTTGACGGTGGCGGGGTCGAGGGCGACGGACAGCCTTCCGTCCGCACCCACGCTCAGGGTGGCGCGTTCCCCGGCGGCGAAGGCGACGCTGCCGAGGCGGGCGCTGACCACGCCTTCGTTGATGACTTCCGGGGCCAGCAGGGCGATGTATCCGCCATCGGCGGCGCTGAGGTTGCCCTGGTTGCGGATGCCGCCGGTCGCGCCGTTGCGCTCGAAGCGCAGCCGTCCGGCCATGAAGTCGTCGTTGGCGATGTTCAGCGTGGAGGCCACCAGTCCGCCGACATCCACCCGGCTGCCGGAGGCGAAGATCACCCCGGATGGGTTGACCAGGAAGACCTGCCCGTTGGCGCTGAGCTGGCCGTGTATCTGGCTGGCCTCTCCGGCCAGCACGCGATTGAGCGCGACGGCGGCGCTGTTGGGCTGGTTGAAATTGACCTGCGCGGCGGAGCCAATATTGAAGCTTTGCCAGTCTAATATGGCGCGCTGCGTGGTCTGAGTGATGTCGAGGCGCGCGCCGGATGTGTTCAGGCTGGCCTGTCCGGCGACGACCTGACCGCCTTGCGGCAGTGCGGTGGACGCCGGTGCGCCTGCAAGGGCCTGGTTGGCGAACAGGGCGGAGATCAGCAGCGGCAGGGGGCGGAGGCGGAAGGTCATGGCGGTCTCTCAGTCAGGTTGGCGTGCGGGTTCAGAACAATTTCCCCAGGCTGAGCCAGGCGCGGGCGGCATGGGTTTTGCTGCCGTCGCTGTTGCGCCCGGCGGCGGTTTGGCCGGGGTTATTGCCGAGCGGGGCGGCGAGGGTGAGGCGCAGGCTGAAATCGCCCGTTTTGTTCCACGCCAGCCCCAGCCCGGTGCCGCTCAAGCGGTAGCGGTTGGGGGTGGCGGTGCCGCCCTGCCAGCCGACCCATTCGTTGCGGTGCTGGTACACTTGGCCGCTGTCGAGCAGGCCGAATACCTGCCAGCCCGACCACAGTTCGCGGCGCAGTTCTAGGTTGAGCAGCCAGCCTGCGTCACCCGCCCCTTCGTTGACGGGATAGGCGCGCACCCCGGCGGGGCCGCCGAGAACGAATTTTTCCGAAGAATCGAGGTTTTTGCCGGCAAGCTGGGCGTTTAGGGCGGCGGAGAGGGTGAAGCCTTCGGGTAGCCGTTGCAGGCGCGAAAGGTTGGCGGCGAGTTTGGCGTAATCGCCGTTGGCGCGCGCGCTGGCCTGGTCGGCGGCGAGGTCGGCGGCATTGCCGCTCAAGTCGAGGCGCCCGGCGGCAAGGCTGGCTCCCGCCTGGGTGAGGCCACCGCCGCCCAGTTCGTCGATGCGGTCGCCGTCGATTTTCAGCGTGAGTGTGTCGGCATGGCGGCGGCGCACAGCAGCACCGAGGCTGTCGTCGGCGTAGCGGCGGGTTTCCAGCCCGGCGCCAAGATGGAGGTTGGCGGTTTGTGCGCGCAGCCAGGGGTAGCTCAGGCCGAGGCCGAGGACTTGTGCGTTACCGCTGGCATCGAGGCTGGCGAAATCGCCGCCCAGACGGTAGCGCATGTCCGAGGCGTGGGCGGTCAGGCGCAGGCCGCCGGCATTCAGCGGCAGGGCGTAGTGCAGGCGCACCATTTCGCTGCCTTCGGAGACCAGCGCCCGCAACCCCAACTGGTCGCCGCGCCCGCTGGGGCTGTTGAGCAGCATCCCGGCAGAAAGCTGCGCGGTGCCGGTAGATTTGACGCCGTTGTTGGACAAAGCGGCATCGCCCGCCAGCAGCGGGGTGTCCTCGATTTTCACGCGCAAGCGGGTTTCGCCGACGGTGCTTCCGGGTTCCAGCACGCCGGTGGCGGCGATGCCGGGCAGGTCGTTGGCGAGCAGCAGGCTGCGCTCCAGGCCGTCGGCGCGCAACGGTTCGCCAATCGTCAGAGAACGTTCCACCACGCGGCGCACGAAATCACCGTCGCTGCGGCGAGAGGAGGATTCCATATCGACACCGCCGAGGCGACCTTCGACGATGGCGATTCTGACCACGCCGTCGCGCACTTCCTGCGCCGGCAGGTAAACGCGTGCAAACCAACCGTGGGCGCGATAGTGCGCGGCGATGCGCTGGGCGGCGCGCTCCAGATCGGCCAAGATGAGGGTTTTTCCAACCAAGTCGGCGAGCAACGCGGTGAGCTCGGCTTCGGGAAGCAGCGTCGCGCCGCTGATCTGAAAAGCGCGCACGGTGACGCTGGCCCCCTTGTCCGGCGCCTTCATCGGGGCGGCGGGTGCCGCAGGCAAGACAGTGCCGGGTTGAATCAGAATGCGGCTGCGCTCGCTTTCGCGCTGCAAGGTGCCTGCGTCGGGCGGTGTTTGAGCTTGGGCGGAGGCATTCAGCAACAGAGCAATGACCAACAGAGTCATAGGGAGGAATTTGTTGTTCATTTTTATTGAAAATTTATTTTTAGGGGTTTCATATATCCCTACTATCTGTGTGAAAATATCAGAAACGTTACTAAAAGTCACGATTATTATAGAAACTGCTAGGCAATGCTTGCCTTGATAGCTTTCGAGCCATGGAAGCCATCAAAGAGCGGGAACGATTCAGCAGGCGGTTAAAAGAGGCGCTGTCGCGGGCAGGAGAGGTGTGCGACAGTCCGGTGGCGCTGGCGCGGGCATTTAACCGGCGCTACCCCGGCAAGCCGGTGTCGGATTACGCGGCACGCAAGTGGCTGCAGGGGGAGGCGATTCCCGGCCAGGACAAGCTGCGCGTGCTGGCGCAGTGGCTGGGAGTGACAAACGACTGGCTGCGCTTCGGAGAGGGAATTCAGCCTGGTGCTTATGTGGCGTGCGAGGCATCCCCTGTGCTGGATTACGAGTTGATGCGCGACATTGCGGGGTTATCGGATGAGCATCAGGCAGTAGCACGGGAACTGGTGGCGGCATTGCGGCGCGCGGAAGGGAAAAAATAATCCTCCGGCTCAAACTTACATCGACAACTGCTCTTGTTTAACAACAAACCATTCGCCCTGAAATTCTATGGTCTGCATCAGGTGTGGTTCGATACCTCACCACGAACGGCTAAAGCGAACAGCATTGGGGTTAAACGGAGCAATCCAGAATTGTTTCTCGTGCCTGCATGCGAGGTGCCAAAGTGACCCTGCACGATCATTTTGACGGGACACAGGTGCTGCGCTGGAGAAATCGAAAATACACCTATTACGACACTCACAAAAGCACAAAGAAAAACAGCAGCTAGTCGCCCTTGGAGAAAAATGCACGTCGGCAAGCCCGCCACTGATAGCAAAACCGTTATCCAATAAAACCGATGATGAAGGGAAAAGGGGACTTTCTACTTTGCAAGCGAGGGGGCATTTCTATTTAGCGTTGACATGTTGCGCAAAAAGATTTGCAAAAGCCTGCATGAGCCACTAGAATGCGCGCCTTTCCGTTGTACCGAATTCTCAAGGAGTAGTCATGGCAAATAGCGCACAAGCTCGCAAGCGTGCACGTCAGGCAGTCAAACAGAATGCTCATAACAGCAGTCTGCGCTCGGAATTGCGCACTGCGATCAAGAAGGTTGCCAAGGCGATCGAAGTTGGCGACAAGGCTGCCGCTCAAGCCGTTTACAAGGATTCCGTCAGCACCGTGGATAGCATCGCCGACAAGAAGATCATCCACAAGAACAAGGCTGCCCGACACAAGAGCCGTCTTTCTGCGGCCATCAAGGCGATGGCCTAAACGCCGTTTTGTTCCGATTTACCCCGACAAGCCGGCAGAAATGCCGGCTTGTTTGCTTTGGGGGCAGTATGTTTCCCTTGCCTAGACGGGGTTGTTTGGCTCAATATATGCCCTGAACGGCGGATGTGTCCGCCGTCTGTATTTTAGAGGTCCGATATGTCGCATGTGATGAACACTTATGCCCGGCTGCCCATCGCATTTTCGCATGGCGAAGGTGTGTGGCTGTGGGACACCGAAGGCAAGCGCTATCTGGACGCGCTATCCGGCATCGCCGTAAACACGCTGGGGCATGCGCACCCGCGCTTCATCGCTGCGCTGAACGAGCAGGTCGGCAGGTTGATACACTGCTCCAATATCTATCAGGTGCGCGAACAGGAACTGCTGGCCGACAAGCTGTACGGCCTTGCCGGTATGCAGGAAGTATTCTTCTGCAACTCCGGATGCGAAGCGAACGAAGCCGCGATCAAGCTGGCGCGCATGTACGGCCACAAGCAGGAAATCGAATCCCCCGCGATCATCGTGATGGAAAAGGCCTTCCACGGGCGTACGCTGGCAACTCTTTCCGCGACCGGCAACCGCAAGGTGCAGGCCGGTTTCGAGCCGCTGGTCAGCGGTTTTGTGCGCGTCCCCTATAACGATCTGGAGGCGATCCGCCAGGTTGCACTGCACAACAGCAACGTGGTTGCGGTGCTGGTCGAACCGATCCAGGGCGAAGGCGGCATTCGCACGCTGGACATCCATTACCTGCAACAACTGCGGCAGATCTGCGACGAGCATAACTGGCTGCTGATGTTGGACGAGGTGCAGTGCGGCATGGGCCGTACCGGAAAATGGTTCGCCTTCCAGCATACCGGCATCCAGCCGGATGTGATGACGCTGGCCAAGGGGCTCGGCTCCGGTGTGCCGATCGGTGCATGCCTCGCGGCAGGCAAGGCGGTTGACCTGTTCAAACCGGGCAATCACGGCTCGACGTTCGGTGGCAATCCGCTGGCCTGCACGGCGGGTCTGGCTACGCTGGACATTATCGAACAGGACAAATTGCTGGCGCACGCCGAAAGCCTTGGACATTTCATACGGCAGGGTTTGGTCGCCGCCTTGCAGGGCGTGAGCGGCATCAGGGAAATTCGCGGACAGGGGCTGATGATCGGCATCGAGCTCGACAAACCGTGCGGCGACCTGGTCAAGCGGGCGCTCGCCAAAGGGCTGTTGACCAATGTGACCGCCGACAACGTGATCCGCCTGCTGCCGGCACTGGTGATGACACAGGGCGAGGCGCAGCAAATGCTGGATATCCTGTGCCCGCTGATAAAAGAATTTTTGCAATCCTGATTGGTAACGAATCATGCCAGCAAAAAAGACAGCGCCGGTAAAACACTTTTTGCAGTTCAAGGACCTCACCCGCGAAGAGTATGAATACCTGTTCGAGCGCACCGGTATCATCAAAAAGAAATTCAAGGCTTACCAGCAGTATTGGCCGCTGACCGACCGCACGCTGGTGATGATCTTCGAGAAAGCCAGCACGCGCACGCGCCTGTCGTTCGAGGCGGGGATGCAGCAGCTCGGCGGCGCGGCGATCTACCTGAACACGCGCGATTCGCAACTGGGGCGCGGCGAGCCGGTTGAGGATGCCGGACAGGTTATTTCGCGTATGTGCGATATCGTGATGATCCGCACATACGAACAGTCCATCATCGAGCGCTTTGCCGCATATTCGCGCGTGCCGGTGATCAACGGCCTGACCAACGAATACCACCCGTGCCAGGTGCTCGCCGACATCTATACCTTTATCGAACATCGCGGCAGCATTCAGGGCAAGACCGTGGCATGGATCGGCGACTCAAATAACATGTGCAATACCTGGCTGCAAGCCGCGGAAGTGCTGGATTTCAACGTGCATGTCTCGACTCCGCCCGGCTATGAAGTCGAACCGGAGCGCGCCGGACTGTACGGCCACGAGCACTATGAGGAATTCGCCGACCCGATGGAAGCCGCGCGCGGTGCCGATCTGGTGACCACGGACGTGTGGACCAGCATGGGCTTCGAGGCGGAAAACGAGGAGCGCCTGAAGGATTTTGCCGACTGGCAGGTGGACGAGGACATGATGAGCGTTGCGGCAAAAGACGCGCTGTTCATGCATTGTCTGCCCGCGCATCGCGGCGAGGAAGTTTCTGCCGGCGTCATCGACAACCCGCAAAGCGTGGTATGGGATGAGGCGGAAAACAGGTTGCATGTGCAGAAGGCGCTGATGGAATACCTGCTGTTGGGTAAAGTAAATAATTAATTATGTAGGGTGGATAAAGGCATTTTGTGCCGTATCCACCGTCTGGATTGGTGGATACGCGCTCCGCGCTTTATCCACTCTACGATGGAGAAAAACAAAGCATGAGTGAAATCAAAAAAGCCGTCCTCGCCTATTCCGGCGGGCTCGACACCTCGGTCATTCTGAAGTGGCTGCAAGACACGTATAAATGCGAAGTCGTCACCTTTACCGCCGACCTCGGCCAGGGTGAAGAGCTCGAACCGGCTCGCGCCAAGGCGTTGAAAAT
>Ga0209343_10003673_pt1 | contig 19205 bp, 17 predicted proteins | sample RifCSPlowO2_02_FD_184026 | JGI IMG/M metagenome (GOLD analysis project Ga0209343, IMG submission 184026) | Groundwater microbial communities from Rifle, Colorado - Rifle CSP2_plank lowO2_0.2 (SPAdes) (version 2) | ecosystem: Environmental > Aquatic > Deep subsurface > Groundwater | place... | reverse complement strand
AAGCTTATTAACTGTATTTTACAGTTTATCATAGTTCATTCATTTTGTCAAGTATTTTTTTATGTTTATTATAATAAATTTACTTTTAATATAAGAATATTTCAAGTCACAAAACTCCTTGAAACACAAGAAATTATGTAATACTCTTGAACATTCTAAAACAACGTAAACCAAATTATTTTTACTTAGATTTACTTTTGTACAGGAAAGTATAAAACACTTTCCCCATACCACAAGCCAGCAGGCAGTGGTTTGCCTTCCGATAGGCAAAGCCACAAGCCAGCAGGCAGTGGTTTGCCTTCCGAGAAGGAGATTTTCTTGATAGATGGGTAAATTAGATTGGAGAGGTAAAAATAGAGGCGTTGAAATTATTAGTAGTTAACTTTGGCAGTAACACTATCAATGATTGTGCTGTTATAGGCCACATTGGCCGTAAGGTTATTTAAATTTAGATTGGCTGAGACGGTAGCGGTTCTTCTGAGCTCATCAAGAGCCCTCACTGCCGCAGCCTCTGCGGTATAAAATGCGCGCATACGTTTAATCTGCCTTTCAGTAAGCCTGGCGTGATTAGTCCAGAGGAGAAGAGCTACGCCTGCCATAATGATTAAAATTAGAACAAAGATAACCGTTATAGTTGCTATTACTCCTCTTCTATTGCGCATCTTTTATCTCCTCAAGGAAATCTTATAATTATCGCCTTCCTGGTTCAGGATAACATGGCCTTCTCTGGCAAGCCAGCCTAAACTCATCAACAGAAGGTCTTTTGGCCTATTAATCTCTGATAGCAATTGGATAAAGCTCACCGCTTCACGGTGCTGGTCTAAATAATGCCATATATCGCCCGCCGTAATTCCTATTTCAGTAATCATTGACTGCTACCTCCTTCTTGTCTTGGTGGCCCTATGTTTCTATATATCATATTTTAAAATTATTGCAAGTAAAATTTGACGGGCAATTATAGCTTTGGCTATCGGAAGCCGCACCCTGCCTGCCGGCAGGCAGGCATTGCCTTACTGGCTTATCGCTCGGTAGCAATATTAACCTCCTCCACCCCTGAATCCCTTGCCATATCCCAGACCTCAACTACCCTTCCCATACTGGCGTATTGGTCAGCCATAATCAGCACGGGTATGTTGTCTTTTTGCGCGCGGCTCAGGACCTCCTTAAGTTCTCTATTCGTGAGCACCTTTTTGTCAAGATAAAGCACGTTTTCCCGCGAAATGGTGATGGTTACATTCTCTTCTCTTCCCGGCTCTGCGGTCACTGCTTTAGGAAGGTTAACCTTGATTCCGGACTGCATAATAAAGCTTGAGGTAAGCATAAAGAATATCAATAATTGGAAAACCATATCAATAAGCGGGGTAATATCGATCTGCCGCAGTCCGTGCTCTAATTCCACATGCCTCTTAAATCTCATTTGGCCCCTTTACCCCGCCAGGAAGTTGACTAATTCCGCAGACGCCCTTTCCATTTCTAAGATTATGTTATTTACCTTACTTACCAGAAAATTATAGGCAATAAATGCCGGTATAGCCACCATCAAACCAAAGACGGTAGTCAAAAGCGCCTCCCAGATGCCGCCGGCCAGATCTCCGGGGCTTACCGGGTGCAGGGCGCCTGCCTTTAGCTGTATGGTCTGGAAACATCTAACCATGCCGGTCACTGTTCCTAAAAGGCCCAGAAGCGGAGCGGTATGGGCTATGGTGGCCAGGGCGCTCAGATTTCTTTCTAACACCGGAACCTCATATAAGGAAGCGTCCTCTATGGCCTCCTTGATTTCCTGCCGCGCACGGCCGCTTTTAAGGATACCCGCCTTCAAGAGCTGGCCTATCGGATGAGAGGCGCTATCGCAATGCGAAACCGCCTCTTCTATGTTATGCTGCTTAACCTTCTCTAAAATTCCTTTTAAAAAAGTATGCGCATTAAACCTGATACGGCTTAAGTGCCATAATTTTTCTATAATAATGGCTAAAGCCCATATTGAACTGATTAATATCGGCCACATCACCGGCCCGCCGGCTAAAAAAATTTTCCAGGGATTCATATGCCAGATATCCATTTTTCATTTCCTCCAGAAATAACCTTGCGTTTACCGTTAACTGCTTACCGTTAACCGTAAATGGCACACGGTAAACGAAGCAATTACTCATATTTCCTGCGGGTTAGATAGCCTTCTTTTATTGCTTCTATTCTTTCGTTGGCAAATTTAGACTCCTCGCGCTTTAAGGCGGCGATTTTTTCATACATTTTAATTGCCGACTGCCAGTCCTCTTGTCTTTCATATATTTTACCACAACGCAGCATTGCTTTCACCATTAAAAAAGGCTCATCGGCGATACGGGCATATTCTTCAAGCGCCGAACCCAGCGCGCCGGATTCCTCCAGAGACTCCGCAAGTTTAAACCGCACCATAGGTTTATCCTCGGCATTTTCTGCGAGGCTAATACGATAATAGGAAATAGCCTCCTGAAATTTACCCATAGACTTATAGAGAGCGCCGAGCCGGGGATACATTTTCTCTTTGCCTGTTTTTATTTTTAAAAAGGAATCAATGGCTTCTTGCTCGCGGCCGTCCTTCTCGTAAGATGCGCCTAATAAATAATATGAATCATCTAACAGGGAGGCCTCAGGGTAACTGTTGACTAACTCTAAAAGATACCGCCTGCAGAGGTCAAGCTGATTCAACTCAAAATAATGCCGGCTCAAACGCCATAAAACAAGGCTTAAGATCCGCGCATCCGCATATTTTGAACGCAAACGTTCCAATCTTTCCAAGGCCTCATCAATTCTTCCCAGCTCATATAAACAATCGCTCATGCGCAGTTCAAGGTTAGCTAAGAGCTGCGGCTCCCGGCTATAGGCCAGGGCCGTCTTAAAAATGTCGTAAGCATCTTGAAAACGTTTTAGCAGTGTAAGGCTCAATCCCTCAATGAAAAGCGCTTCAGCCCTTAAGGGGCTTGAGGGATACTTACTAACAAAATAACTTAAACGATTGGAGCTATTAAGATAATCCGCGGATTCATAATAGGCCTTCCCTAAATAAAAGCTTGCCTGCTCTAAAACCCCATCACAGCTATGGCAATCCGGATAATCCTTTAAAATTTTTTCGTAAATATCTATTGCCCTGGGCAGGTCCCCCGCTGCATAGTATACTTGCGCAAGCTTTAATAGGCTTGAGATTCTCATCTTGATATCCTGGGTATCCTCGCTCAGTGCAAGAAACTCTTGCTCAGCCGCCTTAAAATCTCCTGACTTAAACTCGCTCTCCCCCAAGCCAAGCTTGAGCCTTTCCATCACTCTACTACTGACACCGAGCGCAGTCAAACCATCAATTTCTTTATCGGCATACTGCCGGGCTTCCTTATAGGAAGCGATTGATTCCGGATAACGTTTAAGGAGATAAAGGATTTCGGCCTTGCCCGCGTATGCTTGAAATATAAGCTGGGGATTTTTTGTTTCGTCAATGAGCTTTTTATATATATCCAATGCCTCCTGGTATTGGGCATTCATCTCTAAGCATAAGGCCTTTCCCAGAAGCGCGCTTTCAATAGTTTGGCTACGCTTGCCATCAGCATCTTTTTTCGTTTGGGCAGGGAGCACTTTCTCAAAGTTAGCGCTGGCTAAGGCAAAATCGTTATCTTTTAGATAACTCCAGCCGAGTCCGAGATAAACCAAGTTCTTTAGATTGCTATCCGCAGCCAGCTCTAAAACTTTAGTATAATTATCTATTGCGCTGATATAATCTTCTAGATAAAAATAGCTTTCTGCTAAATAAAATTTCAATAAGCCCGCTTTCTCAGTGGTTTTGGCAGAAAAATTTACGATATAGTCCTTAAGCTCGCGGTAATCCTTTAAATTATAAAGGCACTCAACAACCTTGAAATCTGCCTCATCCGCTAAAACGTCGCGCGGGAATTTATTCCTGAATTCAAGGAATTTTTCTTTTGCCTCCCGGAATTTTCCCTGCTCAAATAAACACCAGCCCAGCGAATAAAAGCTATGCGCATTATACCCTGAGAGGGGACTCTCGGTAACTAACTTCTCATAAAACTGATATGCGCTTAAGAAATCGTTATTCTTAAAAAATGACTCTGCGAGCCAATAATAGAGTTTATCCTTTAGCAGATGCGCGTTCTTTGCGTCAAGAACGCTGCGGAATACTTTTATGGCGTCATCATATTTTTTTTGGTAAAAATAACACTGGCCGATGTAAAAATTTGCCTCAAGGCCATACTGACTCTCAGGGTATTTATCCAGAAATCGTCCGAAGAGCGTAAGGCCTAAGTCATAAAAGCCGTCGCTAAAGGCATTCTTCGCCAGCTGCAACGTTTCCTGTTCTTTCGAGGCATCCTGCTGGGCATATGCCGAAATGCAAAATGCAAAAATCAAAACCACAAACCAAAAACCGTAAAGTGTAAAGCTTAAAGTTTTGAGTTTTAATATAAACGCATTAAATAATCTTACCTTTGAGAGCGAGGACTTATACCTTTGCGCAGAATGTGTGCAGGCCGAAGCGGGCACGGTGTCCCGCCGCAGGCGGGACGAGCGAGGCCGAACCCCAAGCGAAGCCAAACCACGCTGGGGTTTGGCAAGCGGTTCTGCGCAAAGCGTATAAGTCCGAGCCGAACTTATAGGTAAAGTCTTTAAATGCGTTTGTATTAGTTTTGCGCTGACTTCATTTTGATTTTTGATATGATTTTTAGTAGAGTTTTCAATCATATTACTTAAACAGTTAATACTTTTTTTAAATAGCTTCCGGTATAGGATTTATTGTTTTTCGTCAATTCAAAAGGGCTGCCGCAGGCAACTACCTGTCCGCCGGCATCCCCTCCTTCGGGGCCTAAATCAATGATATAATCGCATGCCTTAACCACGTCTAAATTATGTTCAATAACAATAACGGTGTTTCCTTTTTCCACCAGGCGATGCAATACCGAGAGAAGCTTATCCACGTCGGCAAAATGGAGCCCGGTGGTCGGCTCATCCAGGATATACAATGTCCTGCCGGTTGCGCGCTTGCTCAATTCCGCTGAAAGCTTAACCCGCTGGGCCTCGCCCCCTGAAAGGGTAGTTGCGGATTGGCCTAATTGAATATAGCCTAAACCCACGTCGCATAAGGTATCAAGGATATTTTTTATCTTCGGTATATTGCCAAACAATTCCCTCACCTCTATAACGGTCATCTCTAAGGCATCAGCAATTGATTTCCCTTTATACCTGGCCTCTAAGGTCTGTTCATTAAAACGCCTGCCCTGGCATACGTCGCAAGCCACATAGACAGGGGGGAGGAAATGCATCTCAATCTTTTTTATGCCATCGCCCATACAGGCCTCACAGCGGCCGCCCTGGACATTAAAAGAAAACCTTCCCGGTTTATACCCCCGCACTTTTGATTCCGGAAGCCGGGTGAATATATCCCGGATATGGCTGTAGACGCCGGTATAGGTAGCCGGGTTAGAGCGGGGAGTCCTGCCGATAGGCGATTGGTCAACCACAATCACCTTATCAATAAACTCATAGCCCTCGATTCTTCTATGGCTTCCTGCCTTCATTTTGCTTTTGAACAACTTTTGCATAAGCGCAGGATAGAGAATATCCTGGATTAAGGTTGACTTACCGGAACCGGATACGCCGCTAATGCAGACAAACAAACCCAGCGGTATTCGGACATCTATACTTTTTAGGTTATGCTCGCTGGCGCCGATTATCTTAAGCATATTCCTGCCGTCCGCCGCTCTCGGCTTTGAAGAAGGATGAATTCTTAATTCTTTGTTTAAGTACTTTGCAGTCAGAGATGCCCTGCATTTACAAAGCTCACTAATAGGGCCATTAAAAATAATCTCTCCTCCGTGCCTTCCGGCGCCCGGGCCCAGGTCCACCACCCAGTCGCTTGAACGGATGGTCTCTTCATCATGTTCAACCACGATTAAGGTATTGCCTAAATCCCTGAGGGCCTTAAGGGCAGCGATAAGTTTATCGCTATCCCGCCGATGTAAACCTATGCTCGGCTCATCCAGGATATACAAAACGCCGACTAAGCCGCAACCTACCTGGGTTGCCAGCCGTATGCGCTGGGCTTCACCTCCTGAAAGCGTGGAACTCAAGCGGTCTAAAGTCAAATAACCCAGGCCCACATCAATACAAAATTTTAACTTTAGCCTTATTTCTTTTAACACAGGGTGCGCTATCTGCCTTTGCCGGTCATTGAGTTTTAAATTCTCAAAAAAAATCAGGGCATCCGCGATAGACATCCTGGCTATGTCATAGATGGACAAACCCCCTATTTTTACGCTGAGCGCTTCTTTTTTCAGCCTTGAGCCGCTACATTGCGGGCAGGGCGCCTTTGACATATACCGCGAAATCTCGCAGCGTAAAAACTCAGAATCGGTTTCTTTAAATAATCTTTCCAGATGCGGGATAACGCCTTCGTACCTTCTCCAGCCGACTAATCCAGGGCTTCCGTAAAGAATGATTTTCTGTTTCTCCTTAGGGATCTTGTTAAAAGCCGTTTCTAAATCTATATCCAACGAACTGCAAAGCTGTCGTAACAGGCTGCGGTAGTACATAAGATATCCCCTCCCGCCTTTTCTCCAGGGTTCTATTGCGTCAATGACAGGACTATCTTTATCGGGAATAATAAAATCAATATCAAATTCAAACTTGACTCCCAGGCCGTTACAGGCCGGGCAGGCGCCATAAGGGGAATTGAAAGAAAAAATGCGCGGCTGGACCTCGCTATAACTGATGCCGCATTTGCTGCATGCGTACTCCTGGCTGAATACATAGTCCCTCCCGGCGCAGGCAATTACGACTATGCCTTTGCCAAATTTTAAAGCTGTTTCAACAGAATCGGCCAGCCTCTTTCTCTCTTCGGGCCGGATAATCAGCCTGTCCACCACTAGATCAATATTGTGGAGCTTATACTTATCAAGGCGGGGGAACAATTCTAATTCATAGATTGCGCCGTCAACTCTCACCCGGGCAAATCCTGCCTTGCGCACCTGGTTGGCTGTATCGCGGTATTCTCCCTTTTTGCCCCTGACTAGCGGAGCCAGAATTTCAATCCGCCCGCCAATTAATTTTGTTAATATATCCTTGATGATTTCATCGGCGCTCTGGCGGGTAATCGGTTGGGCGCAGCCATAACAGTAAACGGTTCCGACGCGGGCAAATAAAAGGCGCAGGTAATCATAGACCTCGGTCTGGGTGGCTACCGTTGAACGGGGGCTGCCGCCCGCGGTCCTCTGTTCAATGGAAATAGCCGGAGACAGGCCTTCGATATATTCAACATCGGGTTTCTGTAACTGCTCTAAGAATTGGCGGGCATAGCTGGAGAGGCTTTCCACATAGCGGCGCTGGCCCTCGGCATAAATGGTATCAAAGGCAAGCGATGACTTACCGGAACCGGAGAGCCCGGTAATGACGATAAGTTTATTGCGCGGAAGCCTCAAATTAATACTTTTAAGATTATGCACCTTTGCCCCGCGGATAATTATCTCTTCAGTCGGCATATTTCTGCCCTCTTGCCTTGAGGAACCCATAAAAACTACCCCCACACCAATTGCGAATTTAGCCTACGCTATACTGCAATTGGTGTGGGGGCTAAAGCAAAACAACGGACTATCTCTTTTTCCTCTTGCCGCCTCTGACCATCTTGGCGCAGGAGACATCGCCCTGCTTATCCACAAAATAAAGATAGCCGGATTTCTTTTCCACGCCAACCTTGGCCACCTTCTCAATTTTACCGCCTTTTTTGCCGCCCCGCGCCATCTTGGCGCGAGAGATATCGCCATGCTTATCGACAAAATAAAGGTAACCTTCTTTTCTCTTTATTCCCGCCTTAGCTACTTTCTGTGCCATATTTTACTTCACCCCCTTTCAAATTTGCCCCGCCAGCGGCGGGGTGAACTTACGTTCCAATCTTCACCGCTTCAAAAATTTGTCTTAAAGTCGCGATTGCGGATAGAATAGCCAGATAACTGGTCTTAGGATTATCCGGGCTGGGATTATTTTCACAGCGGACAAATGTCCTGCCTGCCTCGGATTCAATTTCTATCTCATGGATATTTACCGGTTTCGGCGAACAGACAATTTTTACCCTGGTTTTTTCTCTGCCGATTCCCGCCAGGCTTAAGGTGGCGGCAACATTTATATTCTGAGGAAAAAATTTTACCGCCTCCTGCGCGCTGCCTTCAAAAATTTCTGTTTCTTTCTTTAGGGCGGTAAGATTTATTTTGTTTTTAACTACATACGGAGAGTCCCTTAAGGCCTGCGGCGGTTTTTTAGTAATAAGCGTTACCCTTCTGATACGAGCTAACCTGTGCGCCCTTAGCCCGTCAATTCCGCAGATTGCCCCGGAAGGAATATATACGGAACAACCTTTCTTGCGAGCTAACTTAAAGATATCCCCGGCATCAAGCAGGCCGCCTACGCTCATTATCATACAGTCACGGCCAGCGGAAAGTGCTCCTCTGGCTATATCCCCTGAGGCCCTGGCTGAGGACGCCTCAACCACAAAGTCCGATTTCTCAATTAATTCCTTTAAACTCAAGACCACAATATTTCTTTTCCTTAACAACCTGGCCAACTTCCGCGCTTTATCGCTATCAACATCATAAAGCGCAGAAAGCAAGGCCCTGTCTTTTAAAACAGAGCATACCGCTTCGGCAATTTTTGAACCTATAGCCCCGCAGCCGACTATGCCGATTTTTTTTGGTTTCATTTTAACCGATAATGATGTTATCAATCAACCGGGTCTCACCCATCCATACTGCTAAGGCGAGCAGGCTTTTGCCTTTGATGTATTCTAACGGCTCTAAGGTCCTGGCATCCACAACTGCAATATACTCAATCCTCCGGCTCCCTTCTTTTCCCTGCATAATTTCTTCTTTAATCTCACTGATAATCTTCCGGCTATCTCTTTCACCGCTTAAAATCTGCTTTTTGGCTTTTTGCAGGGAGCGATATAAAACCGCTGCCTCAAGCCGTTCTTGAGCATTTAAATAGGCATTGCGCGAGCTCATCGCCAAGCCGTCAGATTCGCGGACAGTCGGCATAACCCTTATCTTCAGTGGCATATTCAGATCCTTAACCATCTTCTGAATTACTAATGCCTGCTGATAATCCTTCTGCCCGAAATAGGCAATATCCGGCTGGACGATATTAAAGAGCTTTGTCAGCACTGTGGCCACCCCCTTAAAATGGCCGGGCCTTCCCGCCCCGCATAGGCAATCGGTTATTTCTTCCACATTAACATAGGTAAGATACCTTTTAGGATACATATTTTTGACTTGAGGATAAAATATGCAATCGCAGCCGGCTGATTTAGCCAATATGCTATCCCGCTCTAAATCACGCGGATAAATCCTATAGTCCTCTTCTGGTCCGAATTGAATGGGATTAACAAAAATGCTTACTATGCAGGTATGGCAATCTTTCTTTGCCTGCCTTATCAAGGAAAGATGCCCCTGATGCAGATAGCCCATGGTCGGCACAAAACCTATGGTTTTATGTTTTTTCCTTTCCTTGAGCTTAAAGGAGCGCATCTTAACTATGCTAGAAATGATTTTCATTTTCTTAGCCAAAGATTTTATCCTGCCGGGCGCTATTTCTTTGAGGGGCCTAAGAACGAAATCCCTTTCCTCCAAACGCGGATGAGGGATTTTTAAACCATGCGCATCTATTTTTCTATCTCCGTAGAAAAGAATATCCAGATCTATTGGGCGGCGGCAGAGCACTTCCCTGGCGCTATTTCTGCCCAATCTCTTTTCAATAGTTCCTAATCTTTCAAGGAGCTGCCGCGGATTAAGAACAGTTTTAATTTTTACCACCCCATTAATGAATCGCGGGCTTCCGCCAGGACAATCCTGAGGCTCGGTCTCGGATAAACTTGATAAACGTTCTATCTTTATGCCGCCCGTCTCCCTCAGGCAGTTTAGCGCCAATTCAATATTTTTACTTCTCTGGCCTGAATTTGAACCCAGGCCGATATAGCAGGTTACCATCCTAAAGACGCTTTTTTATGCGCTCAACAGCTTCTGCTATGCGCTCTTTTGGAACAGTAAGAGCAAAGCGGATATATCCTTCGCCAGAGCTTCCAAAACCAATACCGGGGGCGGCCACGATATCGCATTTCTCTAGTAATAGCTTTGCGAAACTGCGGGAATCAGAGCCAGTTGGCAGAGGAACCCAGGCATAAAAGGTAGCCTGGGGAATTGAGGCCTTCCAACCGATTGACTCAAGCCCGGCGCAAAGAACATCCCGCCTTTCTTGATAAAGAGCGCGCATCTTCTGAATATGCTCCTCTGGCCCGGTTAGGGCCGCGATGCCGGCGATTTGGATGGCGCTAAATATCCCGGAATCAATATTTGACTTTACCCTGGCAATACCGCTTAGGATATGCGCATTGCCGCATACCCAGCCAATACGCCAGCCGGACATATTGTAGGTCTTAGATAAGGAATGAAACTCCACTCCCGTATTTTTTGCGCCCTCAAGCTCAAGAAAACTCATCGGCCTATAGCCAGCGTAAGAGAGCTCTGAATAGGCGGCATCGTGGGCAATTATGGTATTATACTTAAAGGCAAAATCTATCACCTTTAGATAAAATTCTTTATTCGCTACCGCTGCCGTTGGATTGTTAGGATAATTAAGAAACATAAGTTTTGCTTTTTTTCGAATTTTTAGGGGGATTTCCTTAAAATCCGGCAGGAAGCTATTTTCAACAAGTAAAGGCATGCTAAAGCTCTGCCCGTCAGAAAGAATGGCTGAACCGCGGTAAGGAGGATAACCGGGGTCGGGCGCCAGGACATAATCGCCAGGGTTCACAAACGCCAGAGGCATATGGGCAATGCCTTCTTTGGAGCCGATTAAAGGAAGAATCTCGGTTTCCGGGTCTAGCGCAACGTTAAAACGCCGTTTATACCAGCCCGCGATTGCGCGGCGCAGTTCCGGTATTCCCTGGTCCAGGGCATACCTATGATTCCTGGGGTCTTTAGCTGCCTCGGATAGTTTCTCAATGATATGGCCTGGAGTAGGTAAATCCGGATCCCCTACGCCTAAATCAATTAAATCTCTTCCCTCTTGACGGGCATATCTTTTTGCCTTATCAATCTCGGCAAATAGATACGGCGGTAGATTCTCTAAACGTTTCGAAAACTCAAATCTCATTATTTTAACACATCCTGCATTGAGTATAGCCCCGCGGGTTTACCCGCAATCCATTTGGCGGCCCTGAGCGCGCCTAAAGCAAAGACATCCCGGGAATGCGCCTGATGCTTGAGCTCAATCCGCTCACCTCCTCCAGCGTAAATAACTATATGGTCGCCAACGATGTCGCCTGCCCTTAGCGCATGAACTGCCGGGATTCTTGCGGTTTCATCGGCAATAACCTGGGCCAGTTTCTTGGCTGTGCCCGAGGGCGCATCCTTTTTGGCTTTATGATGCGCTTCAACGATTTCAATATCATAGCCCGGGCCTAATTTCCTGGCAATTTCTCCCGCTAAGCCAAAAAGTAGATTTACGCCAATAGACATATTGGGCGAAAAAACAACGGGAATAGCTTTTGCCGCTTCCTTGATTTTATCGGCCTCTTCCTCGGTAAAACCGGTGGTGCCTAAAACAAGCGGTTTTTTATATTTGAGCAGATAATCTAAATTCTCCAGTGTTGCCTGGGGTAAGCTAAAATCAATCGCTACGTCAATGAGAAATATCCCATCCGCGGCAGAGGAAATTTTGATTTTATCAATGTATTTGCCGCTTAACGGATGTCCTCTCTTTTCCAAGGCAAGAGTTAGAGCAAATTCCCGGTCATTGAGGGCAAGTTCAATTATGCGCCTGCCCATCCTTCCGCCTGCACCCAATACGCCAAGCTTAATCATAGCTTTTCTCCATAACGTTGCGATATTTCATAATAATCCATACTCCTTCAATGCCTTCTTCAGCTTCTCCAAATTCTCCGGCGCCATCTCACACATCGGAAGCCGCAGATCCGGCGCGCACATCTTAAGCAGCCCCATTGCTGTTTTTACCGGGATGGGATTGGTCTCAATAAACATTGCCTTTATCAAAGGCAATAATTTATAATGCAATCCTTGAGCCTTCTTTAAGTTCCCTTCAAGAAAGGCCTCAATCATATTTGCCATATCCCGGGGCACGATATTGGCGACCACAGAAATCACGCCCGTCCCGCCAATTGCCAATACCGGCAGGGTAAGCGCATCATCGCCGGAAATAAGGGCGAAATCCGGCGGACAAAGCAACTTTATACGCGACATCTGCTCTAAAGAACCGGAGGCCTCTTTGATTCCCGCGATATTTGGACAATCACGCGCAAGCTTAGCAACGGTCTCGGGTTCAATATTAACGCCGGTGCGGGAGGCAATATTATAAAGAATTACCGGAATATCCGCGCATTCACTGACCGCTTTAAAATGCAGATACAAACCGGCTTGAGTTGGACGGTTATAATAAGGTGCGACATGCAGGGTGGCATCGGCGCCGGATTTGGCTGCCTGCTTAGTCAGCATTACCGCCTCTTCGGTTGAGTTAGAGCCGGTCCCGGCAATTACGGGAATTCTTTTTTCTACCGCCTCAATCACCAGCTCAATTACCCGCTCATGCTCTGCCCAGGATAAGGTTGCCGACTCGCCGGTTGTCCCGCAGGGAACCAGGCTTGAGGTTTTATTTTTAATATGGAATTCAACCAATTCCTTAAGCTTCTTCTCATCTACCTTAGCATTTTTAAATGGCGTAACAATTGCCGCCATTGAGCCCTTAAACATAGTAATCTCCTTTGCAAACAATCTTTACTTTACCTTCTAACCAGATATCGGTAATTTTATCCTTGTTTTTATGAAAACAAATCTTTAAAGTTTCTCCGCCTTGCGTGCGAACATTTATTTTATATTTTTTGGCCTTAGCTCCTGAAAATTGAAGGCCAAAAACAATCGCGCCCGCTGCTGCGCCGGTGCCGCAGGCAAGGGTCTCATCCTCAACTCCGCGTTCATAGGTCCGCACCTTAATCGTATCATTATCCACCGCTTCTACGAAATCTACATTTGTCCCGGAAGGAGCAAAACATTCATAATAACGAATCTGCCGGCCCAGATTTGAAACATCGATATGCTCTATTCCTTCCACAAAAATCACTGCGTGGGGGACGCCTGTATTTATGAAATTTATCTTGAGCTCTCTGTCGTTTATCTTTATGGGAAGGCCCGCCTTGTAGTCTTTGGAGTCCGTAAGCTTAATCTTTACATTTTCGCCTAAAACCCTTGCCTCAATTATCCCTGCCTTTGTTTCTATCTTTATTACTTTTGACTTCAGCCAAAGGCCGACGCACCGCGCTCCATTCCCGCACATTTCCGCCTCTGTGCCATCGGCATTAAAAATACGCATTCGGACATCCGCAACTCTGGATTTTTCTAAAACCAGCAGTCCATCCGCCCCTACTCCATACCTTCTATCACAAATATTTTTAGCTAAGTTCTTTGAGTTACTTTGAGTTGCTTTGAGTTCAACGATGATGAAATCGTTGCCCGAAGCCGCCACTTTTGTAAACTCTACCCTTCTCATTTAAGAAACTCCGGAATAATATCTTTACGCACCAAATCCAGATAGCTGTCGCGCTTACGCACGATATAAAATTTATCGCCTTTAACCATAACCTCAGCCGGCTTCAGGCGGCAGTTATAATTAGAAGCCATAGAGAAACCGTAAGCGCCGGCGCTCATTATGCTCAAATAATCTCCTTCTTTTACCTCAGGCAATATTCTATCCTTGGCAAAGAAATCCCCGCTCTCGCAGAGCGGACCAACAACATCTACCTTATTCCTTGCTCCTCTTACTTGCCTCGTCTTTCGCAACGGAAGTATCTCATGATAGGCTCCATAAAGTGAAGGCCGAATCAAATCATTCATTCCCGCATCCATAATCACAAAATTCTTTAAAGGCGTTTTCTTCAGGTATAAAACTTTGGATACTAATATGCCGGCGTTACCCGCGATAAACCTTCCCGGCTCTAAAATAATCTTGAGCCCTGTATTTTTTAGAATGGGTGAAACCTTCCGGGAAAATTCTCCTGCCGTCTGCGGCTTTTCTTGAGCATAAATAATGCCTAAGCCGCCTCCGATGTTAAGATATTCAATCTCAATCAATTCTTTCTTTAATTTTGCGATAAAGCCGGCCATCTTTTTAATGGCTAATACGTAAGGCCTTGCCTGAATTATCTGTGAGCCGATATGAATATGCAGCCCCTTAAAATTCAACGAGCTGAATTTTGCCTTATTTTGAAGAATCTTATACGCGGCATCAAAATCAATTCCGAATTTATTTGTAAGTTTTCCGGTGGTGATATAAGTATGCGTCCCGGGCTCTACGTCAGGATTTATCCGAAGAGCAACAGAAGCGGCCTTTCCGATATCTTTAGCTACCTTATTTATCAGCTCAAGCTCAGATAACGATTCTACATTGAAAAATAGTATTTCTCTTGCTACTGCCCGGCGGATCTCTTCTTCGGTTTTACCCACCGAGGCATAGACTATTTTCTTAGGAGAGCATCCCGCCAGAAGCGCCTTGTATAATTCTCCCCCTGAGACAATATCTAAACCCGAACCCGCCTTAACCAGGGCACGGCAAATGCTCAAGTTAGAATTTGCCTTCATTGAATAGCAGATAAGCGGCCTTAGGGAACTGAATGCTTCGGCAAGCTTGCGATAATGGTCAAGTAAGGTAGTATACGAATAAAGATAAAATGGCGTGATGACCTTTTTAGCGATATCCGCAATTCTTACCGCCTCGCAATAAAGCTGGTTATTTTTATATCTAAATTCGCGCATCTATTTTGGGAATTTTTCTTGAAACTGTCTTCTTTGACGAAACTGCGTATTCGGGGTTCATTATTTTTCTTATCACCTTTTGATTTAACTCTTGATGATAGCATTTTAACTCTTCATCCGACATCTCTTTTATTTTTTTATTTTTATCCTGAGAATCCCTGATTAATCTTCCAATGAGAGTGTGCGCTTCTTTAAAGGGAACACTTTTTTTAACTACCAAAAATTCAGCCAATTCTGTGGCGTATAAAGATTCATCCTTTAATGCCTTTTCAATCACATCTTTATTTAGTTTTATTCTCTTGATAAACTTTGCCATAATCTTTAGTTCACTCTCTATTGTTTCAACCGAAGAGAATAACGGCTCCTTATCTAACTGCATATCCCGGTTATAAGACAAAGGCAGGCCCTTCATTGTAGTTAAAAGTGAAACTAAATTACCATAGATTTTTCCTGTATTACCTCTTACCAATTCCAGAAAATCAGGATTTTGCTTATGCGGCATCAAACTGCTTCCGGTGCAAAATTCTTCGGGTAAATCTATAAAGTTAAATTCTGTTGTAGAATAAAGAATCAAATCTTCGGCCAACCTGGATAAATGCATCTGAATTATAGACAAGATACTCAAAAATTCAATAATAAAATCCCTATCGCTGACATTATCAAGCGGGCCTCTAGCCAGTTTTATTTTTCCGTCTTTACCGATAAGCCCAGATTCTTTGATTGCTTCATTATAATTTTTTATTGATAAAGCGCTACCGGTTAAAGCACCGGCGCCTATATAGATAAATAAATTTTCATTATATCTTTTGAGCCTCTCTGTATCTCGTGTAAACATATCGCAAAAAACAAGGAGGTAATCAGCGAAATAAATGACCTGCGCCCTTTGAGTATGGGTATAACCTATAAATTTTTGTTTCCTATTGTTTTCGCCGAGGAACAGTAAACTTTTCATTAAATTAAGTAACGCTGGTACAATATCTAAATACTTTCTTACGCAATAGAATCTTTCATCAAAAGCTATTTGATCATTTCTCGATCTTAAAGCATGGAGTTTTAATGCTAGGGCGCCCACTTTCTTTTCAATCGCATTTTGTATATCGGTATGAATATCCTCAGAGTTGAAATCTGGATTAAACTTCCCTTTTTTTATTTCATTAGAAATCTCTTTTAGAGCAAGAGACAATTTTTTCCATTCGCTATTTTTCAAGATGCCCGCAACCCTTAGGGCTGCTGCATGAATTAATGAATGACCTATATCATATTGGGCTAATTTATAATCGTATTGTATAGATTTCTGGAACTCAAAGAAATCCTTATCAATTTCTTTTTTAAACCTTCCTCCCCACAATTTCTTTGTCATATTTAACTCCTTCGATGAACAGATCCTTAAAGCAGATCCTTGACATCTCCGATGTCAAGGATCGAATTCAGCCAGCGACTTACCTGCCTGCCTGCAGGCAGGCGTTCACTATCGTTCCGTAAGTCGCGGCTTCATTTGATATGGCATTCCGAAAATCCTGATAAACCCTTGAGCTAACCTCTGGTCAAACTTATCTCCGCTGGAATATGTGGCTAAATCCTGCCTATACAGCGAATAAGGCGATTTTTTCCCGGTGACTATGCAATTACCCTTATATAATTTAAGCTTCACCGCGCCAGTAACATTCTTCTGTGTTTCGGCAATAAATTTATCTAAAGCTATCCGCAAAGGCGAATACCAGAGCCCATAATAGATAAACTCAGCGTATTTAGGGGACATACCGTCTTTGTAATGAGCCAATTCCCTGTCCAAAACCAACGACTCTAATTCCTTATGCGCAAGATAGAGAATAGTCCCTGCCGGCGCTTCATATATTTCCCTTGATTTAATACCTACCAATCTGTTCTCAATTAAATCGCTTCTGCCAATTCCATGCAGAGAACCAATTTTATTTAACTTTTCAATCAATCCAATACCGTCATAAATTTTCCCGTTTATCTTCTTAGGAATACCCTTTTCAAAGGTTAACTCAATATAACCTGCCTTATGGGGCGCACTTTCAGGAGATTTTGTCCATTGATAACAGTCCTCCGGAGGCTCTATCCAGGGATTTTCTAGAATCCCGGACTCAATAGAGACCCCCCATAAGTTTTTATCAATGCTATATGGCTTTTTCTTAGTCGCCTCTATGGGTATCTTTTTGGCTAAGGCATATCCTATCTCTTCTTCCCTGGATTTAAATTCCCAGATTCGCACCGGCGCTATAATTTCCAATTCAGGATCCAGTATCTGAGTTGTAACTTCAAACCTTACCTGGTCATTGCCTTTTCCGGTACAGCCGTGGGCAATTGCTTTAGCTTTTTCCTTATGCGCTACGTCAACCAGATATTTAGCAATCAATGGCCTACCCAAAGCGGTAGCTAAGAGGTATTTTCCCTCATATATCGCATTTGCCTTAAGCGCAGGAAAGATAAAATCATCAACGAATTCCTGCCTTAGGTCCTTGATATAGACCTTTGAGGCTCCGCCGGAAAGGGCGCGCTTTTCAATCTTGACAAAATCTTCTTCCTGCCCTAAATCCGCAATAAAGCAGATAACCTCATAGTTCCTGTCTCTGAGCCACTGCGCACAGCAAGAAGTATCAAGCCCTCCGGAATAAGCTAACACAACTTTCTTCATTTTTCTTTAAACCCTAACCACTAAACTCTAAAACCCTAAACCAAACTCAAAAGCCAAAACTCAAAACAAAACCTGTGTTTTGAACCTTTGGATTTTGGGTTTTGGATTTGTTTAGAGTTTAGGATTTAAGATTTCGGGTTTCTCCCCTTTAGCAGTTTTAATAATATTGCCTTCTGCAGATGCAATCTATTTTCTGCCTGGTCAAAAATAATGGAATTTTTTGAATCCATAACCTCAACAGCTATCTCTTCCTGCCGATGAGCGGGCAGGCAATGCATAATCAGGCAGTCCTTTTTAGCGTACGATAGTAATTTTTTATTTACCTGAAAATCCTTAAATATTTTCTTGCGCCCCCTGGCTTCCTTTTCCCGGCCCATACTCGTCCAGACATCGGTATAAATCGCATCCGCATCTTTACAGGCCTTGAGCGGATCATTGCCTAAATTGATTTTTGCTCCGGAGACAACAGCAAAACCCTTCGCCTCGCCGACGATATCTTTTTTTGGCGCGCACTTCCCGGGGGTGGCGATATTTAAATTCAGCCCCGCCTTTGCACACCCATAAAGAAGAGAATGCGTTACGTTGTTGCCGTCTCCCACATAAGCCAGGACCCTGCCTCTAAACGAACCCCATTTTTCCCTTAAAGTATACAAGTCAGCTAAGGCCTGGCACGGATGCAGAAGGTCAGAAAGGCCATTGATAACCGGGACGCTGGAATACTTAGCTAATTCAAGAATGTTCTTATGTTCGTAGGTGCGCAAAACTATTCCGTCAACATAACGGGAAAGGGTCATTGCCACATCCTTAATAGCTTCTCTCACTCCTAAGCTTATCTCAGCCGGCCCCAGATAGATGCTTAAGCCCCCAAGCTGAAACATACCTACAGCAAATGCTACCCGCGTGCGGTTAGAGGGTTTCTGGAAAATAAGGGCAATGGTTTTCCCTTTCAGGCTCTGGGAATATTTTTGCTTATTTTCTTTAAGCTTATCCGTAAGCAGAAAAATCTCTTCTATTTCTTTTATGCTTAAATCCTTAATTGATATTAAATCCTTTTTCATTTTTGGCTGCGGCTATTCGGAAGCCGCACCCTGCCTTGCCGGCAGGCAGGCATTGCCCTCTGGCTTATGGCTGCGGCTATTTGGAAGCCGCACCCTGCCTTGCCGGCAGGCAGGCATTGCCCTCTGGCTTATGGCTGCGGCTATTCGGAAGCCGCACCCTGCCTTGCCGGCAGGCAGGCATTGCCCTCTGGCTTACTGGTTACCGCGCTTAACGCCCTATCCAGAATACCGATTGCCTTATCCACCTGCTTCTTATTCACATTCAGCGCCGGCATCAGCCTCAATACTCTCTCCTGGGTGCAGTTAATCAGTAAACCATTTTTGAGGCATTCTTCAACTATTGGCTTGCCTTCAATATTAAGCTGGATTCCCAGCATCAAACCCAGACCTCTGATTTCCTTAATCAAAGAATACTTAGCGGCTAAATTTGTCAATTTCTCCTTCAAATACTCGCCCATTTCTTTAGCATTGGCTAAAAGCTTTTCTTTTTGAATGGCTCTGAAAACCGCAAGCGCGGCCTTGCAAACCAAAGGGCTCCCCCCAAATGTGGAGGCGTGGCTGCCAGGAGTCAGGCAATCGGCAATTTCTCTTCTGGCAAGCATCGCTGCGATAGGCAGCCCCCCTCCCAATGCCTTAGCCCGAGTCAGGACA
>Ga0209343_10003672_pt1 | contig 19208 bp, 16 predicted proteins | sample RifCSPlowO2_02_FD_184026 | JGI IMG/M metagenome (GOLD analysis project Ga0209343, IMG submission 184026) | Groundwater microbial communities from Rifle, Colorado - Rifle CSP2_plank lowO2_0.2 (SPAdes) (version 2) | ecosystem: Environmental > Aquatic > Deep subsurface > Groundwater | place... | reverse complement strand
GCGGACGGTTTGTTAGCTGGAGGATTCGATCATCCCGGATTCCCGTATCAAGAGCGCCGAGGAGCTGCAACCAAATTTTCAAGGAGCAGAACATGCACCCGCTCGTCCGTTGCCTGATTGCCGCTGCATTCGCATTCGGGTTCGCGCCGCCCGCCTGGGCCCAGGCCTGGCCGGTCAAGCCGATTCGACTGATCGTCAATTTCCCGCCCGGAGGCGGCCCCGACGTGATCGCCCGAACCTATGCTCCGCAGCTGGGCGAGGCGCTCGGCCAGACGGTCGTGGTCGAAAACCGCGCCGGCGCGGCCGGCAACATCGGACTCGAGGCGGCGGCCAAATCCGCGCCGGCTGGCACGCCGCGCGAGATCGTCACGCGCCTGAACCGGGAAATCAGCCGTATCATGCAGACTGCGGAAGCGCGCGCTGCGCTCGCCGCCATCGCGACCGAGGCGGTCACGGCCTCTCCCGAAGAGTTCGCGGCGCATCAGCGTCGCGACCGCGAGCGCTTCGGCGCAGTCGTTCGCGAGGCCAACATCCGCGCAGATTGAACGGGCGCGCCTGGGCCTTACCCGGGTGGGCTGCCCGGGCGGCAAACATGTAACCGGAAAAGGATCGCAACGCCATGTCCGACGCCACGCCGAACCAGATCGAAAGACTCGCGTTCAATTCCATTTCGAAGCGCCCGCGCCTGCGCTGGTCCAACGGCGCACGTGTCGCCGTCTGGGTGATCCCGAACATCGAGTACTTCCACATCACCGGGCACGGCGCGAGCATTCGACAGAACCCGGTGCCGATGAATCCCGATATTCCCAACCACAGCTGGCGCGAGTACGGGCCGCGGGTCGGCGTGTGGCGCCTGATGGAACTGATGGATCGCTTCAGGGTGCCGGGAACGGTCGCGCTCAATGCCGCCGTATGCGATCACTATCCGGAGATCCTCGAGGAAGCGCGCAGACTGGAGTGGGAATTCATGGGACACGGCTGGACCAATGCCGAATCCCTGACCGGACTGTCCGCGGATGGCGAGCGCGCGCTCATCCGCCGGGTGCGCGACAGAATGAAGGCGTACTTCGGCGTCGCGCCGCGCGGCTGGCTCAGCCCGGCGCTGAACGAGAACTGGGCGACGCCGGACCTGCTCAAGGAAGAAGGCTATGCGTACACCTGCGACTGGGTGCACGACGACCAGCCCACGTGGCTCGCCACGCGCGCCGGCCCGCTGATGACCATGCCCTATTCGCTGGAGGTCAACGACCTGCCGGCGTTCGTCGCGCGGCACGCTTCGCCGGAGGATTTCTGCCGGACGATCTGCGCCCAGTTCGATCAGCTCTACGAGGACGGCGAAAACCAGGCACGCGTGATGGCGATCGCGCTGCACCCGTTCGTGATCGGCACGCCGCACCGCATCCGGGCGCTCGCGGATGCCTTCCGGTACCTGCAAGGCCGCCGCGGCGTCTGGTTCGCCCGGGCCGGCGAGATTGCCGACGACTTCGTCAAGCAGACCGCGGTTTAGTTGCTGCGCAGTCATGGGAATAGAGCACAAGCCCGGCGTTTGTTGACAAGCGTTACGAGTTAAACGAGACTCCAAAAGGGTAGCGGGGAGGCTGCGCTGGAATGGCGAAACTGACCACCGCTCTGCTTGAGGTTGGGCGGAGAATTCATATTTTTCACTGCCCCGTTCGGATCTACATCCAGCAAAGGAAGGCTCGGACGAAGATACCGGGCGGCGTTCCATGCGCGCGACACTCCTGCAGCGCGCTGCCCTTCGGGCGAGCCTGAGAAGGTGCGAGCTTTGCCTGAATTCCTGCGACTGCTGATAGGATCGGATCAGTTGGGACTCTTACGGAGATTATTATGGTCGAAATGATTGTTTCGAAGCTGGCCAAGGGCGCAGAAGGTCAGGTTCTCGTGGATTTCGAGGACCGCATCGCATGGGTGACGATCAATCGCCCGGAGAAGCGCAATGCGATCAGTCCGGCGCTCGCAGCGAAAATGTCCGAAACGCTCGACGCGCTCGAGATAGACGATCGATGCGGGGTAGTAGTGATCACCGGAACCGGAAAGGCCTTTCACTCCGGCATGGACCTAAAAGAATTCTTTCGGGAAACGGATGGAATGCAGGTCGAGGCCAGAAGGCGTTTGTCCGAGATCAATTCTGATTGGCAATGGAGGCGTCTTCTCTTCTATTCGAAGCCCACGATCGCGATGGTGAACGGCTATTGCTTTGGGGGCGGACTGAATCCCGTCTGCGCATGCGACATAGCCATTGCCGCGGAGGAGGCTGTTTTCGGGGTGTCCGAAGTGAACTGGGGAATCATACCTGCGGGGAACGTGTTGAAACTGCTCTCGTCCGTCATGAGCCCTCGTGACGGACTCTACTATTCGATCACAGGCGAGCCATTCAACGGGATTAAGGCCGCCGAGATGCGATTCGTCAATGAGGCCGTTCCACTGGAGCGCCTGCGCGAGCGGACCGCCGAGATGGCGAGGTCGCTGCTCGGGAAGAATCCATCGGCGCTGCGCGCGACGAAGCACGCCTTTCGCCGGGTTCGCGAGATGAGCTGGGAGGACGCGGAAGACTACCTTTATGCCAAGCTCGAGCAGCATCGTATGCAGGATCCGGAGAAAGCGAGAGACAAAGGCATGTCGCAGTTTCTGGATGAAAAATCCTTCCGGCCCGGACTGGGCTCGTTCCGCCGCGATTCCTAGTCACGGAAAGAGGTGCTTTTGCGGGGCGCTTGCATGGATCTGAATGGAGCAAAGCGAAAAGTTGAAGCTCTGCTCTTTCCCCGAAATGTCGCCCTCGACGCTATCGTTATCTTGAGTGGCGGAAGCCCGATCGAGACCGACGAGCCAGCCGAAAAGGACTCGCACATCCAGAGGGTGAAAAGGAGGGAAACCATGTCCTACGAGCCGTTACGCAAATTTGTCTTCCTGTTTACGATGTCCTGGGCAATAGTAACCGTGCCGTTTGCTGGACCGGCTTTTGCGCAGTCAATGGTCAAGCTGAAAGTAGGTGTGCTCAAAGTTGCGGGTCAGACGAATGCGTATGTGGCGCAACAGCAGGGGTTCTTCAAAAAGCGCGGTCTTGAGGTCGAGCTGATCAACGTTCGGTCCGGGGGCGAGGGTGTCTCCGCAATGCAGGGGGGATCGCTTGACATGGCGATCACGATTCCGAGTTTTGGCATCGTGGCAAACGAGCGCGGGTTCGGTCTGGTCATGGTAGTGCAGAACCAGAGCGCCTCGCCTACACCACCCGACCATGCGGCGATTATGGTAGCGATCGATTCTCCAATCCGCTCGTTGAAAGATCTCGATGGCAAAGTTATCGGGATCAACGCACTACATGCGCAGGAGGCCGTATCGGCGCAACATGTAATCGGTAAAGCGGGTGTGCCGCGTCAGCGCCTCAAGTACGTGGAGGTGTCATTTCCGTCTATGGGCGATGTCCTGCGGAGAGGGGACGTCGCGGCGGTCGTTCCGGTAGCGCCGTTCATCACCGGCATTGAGCAACGAGGTATCGGCCGGGTGCTTGCGTGGGCCTACCACGGTGCCGTCCCGGCCCAGCCGACTGGTGCCTATTGGGCGAAAAGAAACTGGGTGGAGGCTAACGCGAAGCTCATTGACCTCTACGCGGCGGCGATAGATGAGGCGAACGAATATCTGCTTTCGGATTTAGGCCGGGCACGCGTGCTCGTTGCTCAATATACCGGCCTCCCGTCGGCTTTGGTTGAGGCGATGCCGATGATTAACTGGACCACCAAGGTAGATAAGGCCAAGTGGGCAGCGCTGATTGCCATGTTACGGGCAGAAGGTGAGCTGGAAAAAGATCAGCGGCCGGAGGATTTTATTCTGTCGCTGATGCCGGTCAAGCGCTAGGATACCTATTCCCATGGGCGTCACGACCGAAGTCCCGGGCCGGGCCCGAGGATTTGGAACCGGAAGCGGTTCGATCATCGACGTCAGGGAAGTCTCGAAGTCATTTTCCGTGGGCCAGAATCGGTTGAACGTGTTCAGCGGATTCAATTATCGGATCCCTGAGGGCCGCTTTCTTTCGATTGTGGGACCTTCAGGTTGCGGCAAGTCCACCCTGCTCAAGATGATTGCCGGCCTGGACAATCCGACTAGCGGCGAGATTCTGTTTCATGGGACTCCGGTGACGGCGCCGCCCAAGGGCATGATTTACGTTTTCCAGCAGTACACGAAATCCATTCTTCCCTGGCGTACCGTGCTGCAGAACATCCAATTCGGCCTTGGAAGTCGGAAGAAACTACCGGCACGGGAGGCTCGCGAAAAGTGCATGGAATACATGCATCTTGTCGGGCTCCAGGGTTATGAGAGCTATTATCCCTACCAGCTCTCGGGAGGTATGCAGCAGCGCGTCGTTATCGCCCGCGCGTTGATCTGCGAGCCTGAGGTGCTACTGATGGACGAGCCATTCAGCGCCGTCGACGCGATGACGCGCGCGATCCTGCAGGAACTGATTCTGAAAATCTGGGAAAGAATCGCGATCACCATCCTGTTCGTGACCCACGACGTGGACGAAGCCGTCTTCCTGTCCGACCACATCATCTCGCTCAGCCGGGCTCCCGCAACATTGCGCGAGGACGTTGCCATCGATCTGGCCTATCCGCGCGACCAGATCGAGACCAGGGGTCACCACAGGTTCACTATCTACAGGCAGCGGTTGTTCTCCAGTATTTTCCTGCAGGAAAAAGAAGGGCTGACGCAGGTCTGATCTTCGATGGTGCCCGGAGGTGAACCATGAAAAAGCGCTGGCCCGGATTCCTGCTCATTGCCGTCCTGCTGATTGCGTGGGAGGCCGCGTCCGCGAACAAGTGGATCGACCAGGTAACTTTCCCTACGGTGTCGACTATATTCAGGACGTGGTATGCGAACATGATCTCGGGTGAACTGATCAATCAGCTCTCATCAAGCCTGGGCAGGATTTTTGCGGGTTACTTCCTCGCGGTGTTCGTAGCGGTTTCGCTCGGCCTGCTGATGGGCACCGTCTCCATCATCTACCGGATGCTCGAGCCGATCACGGAATTCATCCGCCCGATCCCTTCGTCGGCTTATATCCCCGTCAGCATACTGATCCTCGGGATCGGCAATGAGATGAAGATCTTTGTCGTGTTTCTCGCTTGCACCTTTCCAATTCTGCTCAATACCTACGGAGGTGTTCGCGGGATAGATCCTGTACTGATTGACACCGGGCGAACATTTGGGATTTCACGGCTCAGATCACTGCGCCAGATCATCATGCCGGCCGCGTTGCCCTCCATCCTGACTGGCATGCGTATCAGCCTCGGCATCGCCCTGATCGTCGCGGTGGTAGCCGAAATGATCGCCGGCAATAGCGGTATCGGCTATTTCATTCTCGATATGCAGCGCATCTTCCGCATACCGGAGATGTTCGCGGGAATATTTACGCTCGGACTGCTTGGATACATAATCAACTTCTGTTTCCTTAAAGTCGAAGCTCATTTCCTGAGATGGAGAGGCACGAGTGTCGAGAATTGATCCAGCCAGGCACCGGATTGCGGACGACCGCAGCCTGGCCGCGGGTGCGAACGACAGCCGCTTCCGGGTTGCTCGAAGGTGAAGGCAAGCCTGCTACGCGGATCGATGGTGCCGCGAGCAGGATCGATCCGGCGGGAAAGATGCTCCACCGAGATCCTTTCCGCCATGGACGACGCGCGACCTTCGCGTCCTGTTGCCGTTGCGACGGGGATCGCCGCAGCGGCGGCGCTCGGTCGATCAGACCCCGCGCGTGCTCGCGCCCTGCTGCACGAGCGCTTCGATCCGCGCCAGTGTCGTCTCGGCACCCGCGTCGATTTCCCGGATCACTGCTGCGACGCTCAATAGCTCGTTGATGCGCCCGGTCACCATCCCGATCGGCACGCTGGAATTCGGAGCATCGCCCCGGTTTTTGGCGTCCGTACCCCGATCCTTGAAAGCGGCAATCTCCTCCTCGGAGGCTCCGCGTTTTTCCAACTCCATCAGGGCGCTGGTAAAGAGGTTCTTCCAGTGCCGGTTTCGACCCCAGACCCCGGACACAATCACGGTGTCGGTCTCACGCGCATCGAGCAACTCCTTGTGAATTCTGGGATGAACGAAACGAGCGTCCGTGGTCATGTAAAAGCGGGTTCCCATCTGTATTCCCTGGGCGCCGAGGGCCAGCGCGGCGACGAAACCGCGGGCATCGCATATGCCTCCGGCTGCAACGACCGGCACGGTGGCCGCGTCCACGACACCCGGCACCAGCACGAGCGTATGCACGGGCTGATAACTGACATGTCCTCCGGATTCGTATCCTTCGGCAATGAGGAAGTCGACTCCGGCTCGCTGGGCTTTGACGGCGTGATAGACGGTGGGGACTACATGCCCGTGCACGAGCCCGGCCTCCTTGAATGAAGTGACAAACGGTGTAGGGTCTCCGGCCGCGGTGACGATGACGCGTAGGCGACGCTTCACCTCGGGATCGTCACGGCGGGCTTCAAGGAGGGCTTCCAGCCGCTCGCGGCACCATTTTGACGCCAGTGGCTGGTTGAAACCGAATATTCCCGTAGTTAAGCTCTTAACTTTGTCAATGTTCTGGCGAGTGGCGCCCTTTACATTGCCCTCTTCCACGTATTGGCTGATGACGCCAAGCCCGCCGGCGTTTGTCACCGCGGCGGCCAGGTCCGTGGTGTCGTTGGGGCCCATACCTCCCTGAAGGATAGGGTACTGAATACCCAGGAGGTCGCATAGGGGCGTACGGATCATCGGGTTCTCCCTGCTCTCAAATGGCGGACAAGTCTGGCGAGCGGCACTATCCCGTATCATGTGCGTGCGGCAAGGCAAAGGCTGCCAGCACGATGGGAGGGTGTGCCAACGGCGTCGAATCTACTCGATAGTCCGCTTCACATCAACCGGCACGGCAGCTTGCCGCCATTCGCCGCTGATTCGACATGGAGGATTTCATGCCCAAGTCCCGCCCGACGAAAAATGCCGGATACCGATTCGACCCGGGCAAGACGAAGCTCGGCTACGGTGCGATAGACATCGTGGTGAACGTCTACACGCCCCAGGCATTCGCCGAGGGGCGCATCGGGACGGATGACGATTTCCGCTCCAAGGTCCGGCTCAAGTCGAGCTACCGCAGGGGCATAACCATGGAGGATTACCTGCTCAAGATGGATCGCGCCGGCATCGAGCGCTCGCTCCTCGTGGCGGCGCGCTGCGGCGACCTCCGCGTCAAGGGCTCGACCGAAATACCCTATGAGTGGGTTGCCGAAATCTGCAAGAAGTACCCGCACCGCTTTTCCGGGCTCGCGGGCATCGACCCGACGCGCGGTATTGCCGGACTGAAAGAGCTCGACGTCGCGGTCAGGAAATACGGATTCGTCGGCGCGCACTTCTATCCGCATTGGTTTGGCGAGGCGCCCGATGCGGCAATCTGGTACCCGTATTACGCGCGCTGCGCCGAGCTCGACGTCCCCATCATGATGCAGGTGGGCCACTGCCTCGTATACCAGAAGGACCGGCGGTTGCCTTCGGTGGGCCGGCCGATGACGCTCGACAAGGTGGCGATCCATTTCCCGGAACTCAGAATCATCGGCATTCACCTCGGCTATCCGTGGACCGACGAGATGATCTCCTGCTGCTGGAAGCACCCGAATGTGTACATGGGCGGCGACGCCTACGCCCCTAAACACTGGCCGGCGCAGGCGGTGCACTACGCTAATACGTACGGCCAGGACAAGTTCCTGTTCGGCACCGACTTCGGCGTGGTCGATCCGGAGCGCGCGATGGCCGATATCGTGAACCTGGACTTCCGCCCGGAACCGCTTCGGAAAGTTCTGCGCGACAACGCCGTCAAGATCTTCAAACTCAAGGACCGGGCTTGACCGCGGCCGGCCCCTTGGTCGCCGCATCGACAGTCTCCGACCGCAGGCCGATGAGCTTCACGACGCGGCTCGCGTAGGAGCGATCGACCTTCAGGAACTCTGCGAACTCCGCGGGCGAACTGCCCGCCGCGTCGAACGCCTGTACCTCGAGGACCCGCTCCTGATAGCCCGGATTGCGCAACGCTTTCACGTACTCGGCGTTCAGCCGGTCGATGATCGGCCTGGGCGTACGTGCAGGCGCGAACAGCCCGAACCATGTCGTGATCCCCGGGTCGAGGCCGTCCTCGGCAAGCGTGGGGACGTTCGGAAAATAGCGCGAGCGCTGCGGCGTGGTGACCGCAATCGCCTTCACTTTGCCCGCTCTGATCTGCACCAGGATCTGGCCTATTGCAAAGAAGCTTACATCAACATGACCGGCCACCATCGCGATGATGAGCGGGCCGCCACCCCCCTTGTATGGAACGTGAACCATGTCCACACCGGTCTGGTTCTTTATCCACTCCAGATAGATGTGAGCCAGGCTCGCGACGCCCCACGACCCTGCATTGAGCACGCCGGGCTTGTCCTTGGCGTAGGCGATCAACTCCTTCATGCTGTTGAACGGAGCGTCCTTGTTCGCCACGATGCTGCCCTGCGTTTTGACGAGGTTCGTGATCGGAGCGAAATCGCGCTCGGTGTCGTAGGGCAGGCTGGAAAACAGGTAGGGGCCGAAAGACATGCCTTCCCCGGAGGTCACGCACAATGTGTATCCGTCCGGCGCCGCCTTCGCGCACGCCGAAAGCGCAATCTGGGAACTCGCGCCCGGACGGTTGTCGATCAGGATGGGCTGGCCGAGCGCCTCCGAGACCATCTCGTTCACGCCTCGCACCAGTACATCGGAGACGCCGCCAGCCGCATAAGGAAGGAGGACGCGTATCGGCTTGCTCGGATACGCCTGTCCGTGAGCAGGCTGGACGCAAAGCGCGCCGGACAACATGAACATCAGGAATGCGACGCGATGCATTAAAGCCCCGGTCCAGGCTAACCGGTGACAGCCTGACTCTACGAAAGTGTGGTCACGCATAGGTCATCCCTCCTCTTACGCTTGGAAGCGATCATTCCGTAACGATCAGCGCGTCGAGCGCCGTCGCGCTCTGTCCGCGCGGATGGGCGACGAGCGGATTTACGTCGATCTCGACGATTTCGGGAACGGTCAGCATCAGTCGTCCGATCGACGCGGCTGCGCGCGCGACGGCATCGAGGTCGACCGCCGGCGCACCGCGGAAACCACCCGAGAGTAGCTTTGCCGAGCGCAGGCGCAGCAGCTCCTCGACGATTCTCTCCTGCGTTGCATCGGGCGGCAGCAGGCGCACGTCGCCCATCGCCTCGACCCAGACCCCTCCCAGGCCGAGCAGCAGCACCGGGCCCCAGGCGGGGTCCCGCTTCGCGCCCACCATCAGTTCCACCCCGCGCGACGCCATGGCCTCGACCAGCACGCCGTCGAGCACGAGACCCGGCTGCGCGCGCGCGACGTTTTCCGTCAGCGTTCCCCAGGCATGGCGCAGCGCAGCTTCGTCGGCGACGCCAAGGATGACGCCGCCCGCTTCGGTCTTGTGGGAAAGCGCCGCGGCCTGCGCCTTGACCGCGACCGGATATCCGACGCGCGCCGCCACGGCAACCGCTTCGTCTGCCGTGCGGGCGAGCGCGCCGTCGGGCACGCGTATGCCGGCGGCGGCGAGGACCTTCTTTCCCAGCCATTCCGGCTGGCTCCCCCTGTCCAGGGCAGGCAGCCCGGTGAACGTCGCGGGCGGCAAGTCGTTCCGCGGCCGTGCGAGTGAGCGTCCATAAGCCGTCACGATTGCAATCGCACGCAAGCAGCGATCGGGGGAACGCAGGAACACGATCCCGCTCTTCTTCGCGGCCTTCAGGATCTCCGCGGAAAGCGCCGACGTATCCCCCCAGGCGGCAGCGAGGACCGGTTTGGCGGATCCTTCCACTGCCTTCAGGAAACTATGCATCGCCAGGACACCGAGTTTTCCGTCCATCGGAAAGAAAAAGAACAGGCTGCCCATGTTCGGGTCATCGAGGAGCGCCCTCGCCGCTGCCCTGATTCCCTCGGTATTGGTCGCGAGGATATCGACCGGATTGGCGGCCACCACGAAATCCGGCAGGACTCGCTTCAACGTCGCTTCGGTATCCGCGGACACCTGCGGTACGTCCAGGCCCAGACTTTCCGCAATATCGTTGGTGAGCGCGGCAAACGCGCCGGAGGCGGTAATGACGGCCGGGCCGGCGGTCGGCGGCGCGGGGTAGCGAACGAGAAGATCGCCCGCGTCAAGCAACTCGTCCAGGGTGTCCACGACCAGGACCCCGGCGTGCCCGACCAGGGTGCGCATGGCGCCGAAGTCCCCGACCATGGCGCCCGTGTGCGACTGCACGGCGCGCTGCGCGCGCGCGCCGCGGCCCCCATGCAGCAGGACTACGAATTTGCCTGCGTCCCGCGCCCGGTTGCAGGCGGCCAGGAATTTCGCGGGCCGCCTGATCTGCTCGGCGTAGACAACGATGACCCGCGTCGCCGCGTCCCCGACCAGATACTCGGTGAAATCGACCAGGTCGAGCCCGGCTTCGTTGCCGGTCGAGATGACGTAGGAAATCGGCGTCCCGCGCGCTTCGCACGCCCGCCGCACGTGCGAGAGCATCCCCCCGCTCTGGCCGACCAGCGCCATGCCGGGCGCCGACCGCGCGGTAAACCGCTTTGCCTTGATCGAAAGAAACATCTGGATGGCGAGGCCGTCCACATTGTTGATGAACCCCTGGCAATTCGGGCCCGCGAGCGCAAGGTTTCCCTCGCGCGCCATCCGGCTCATCCGCTCCTGCGCGGCCCGATCGCCGGTTTCCGCGAAGCCAGAGGCGAAAATGAGGGCCGCCCCAACCCTGCGCCTGACGCAGGCGGCGACGGCCTCGCCGGCCGCGGCGGCGGGCAGCGTGAAAACAGCCAGGTCGACGCCTTCCGGCAGGTCATCCGCGCCGGCAAGGCAGCGCAGTCCGTCGATCGACTCGGCGCTGCGGCTGACCAGGTGGATTTCGCCCGAAAAATGGTTGATCCTCAGGCATTCGAGCACGCCCTGTCCCGCGCTTCCCGGACGCGAGGTAATGCCGATGATCGCGACCGACCGCGGCCGCATCAGGCGTTCGACCTGGCTCGGATCGCGCTTCTTCAACGCGGCAACCCCAGTCCGCGCAGCGCGATTTGCGTGCGCTGAATTTCGTTGGTGCCGCCGCCGATCATCGGCATGATCGAGTGGCGCAGGACCTGCTCGAGTTCCCCGACCGGGGCGGAATCCGCATCCTCCGAGAGCAGGCCGCCGGACCCCAGGATGTCCAGCGCAGCCTGCCCCAGACGTTCCTGGAGTTCACTCAGAAAGACCTTCGTGACGGCGGCTTCATAGCGGGACGCCTGTCCCTGCTCGACCATGCTCGTATTGCGCAGCAGGAACTGCCGCGCAACCTCAATCTCCGCGGCCAGCGCGCCGATCCGATCCCGGATGACCGGGTCGTTCCTCATGACCTTGTCTCCTACGGTCGCCGTCTTGATGTATTCAGTCACGTTTTTGAAGGCCCGTTTGACGATAGCCATGTGCATGCCGCCGAGCATGATCAGTTCCTCGACCAGGGCGCCGGTAATGACTTTCCAGCCGTTGTTGAGGCCTCCAACCATCGCGCGCGATGACACGCGCACGTTGTCGTAGAAGACGCTGCTGAAGGTCCTTCCATACATGGCCAGGCCTGGCCGTATGGTGATGCCGGGAGACCGAAGATTCACAATGAACACGCTGATACCGGCGTGTTTCTTCACCTCCGGTTCGGTTCGCACTGCAAGCCACACGTACTCCGCCTTGTCCGCGTTGGTCGACCAGAGTTTTTGTCCGTTGACGATCCAGTCATCGCCGTCTCTTAGCGCCCGGGTGCGCAAAGAAGCAAGGTCGGATCCTGCCTCCGGCTCGCTGTAGCCCAGCGAGAAGAACCGCGCGCCCCGAAGTATGGCAGGCAGGTACTCCGCTTTCTGCTCCGGCGTACCGTGAAGGAACAGCGCGCGCGCAACGATGGACGCGCCGACGTTGTGGGCGTGATAGGGCACCCGTGCGCTCACCAGCTCCTCGATGAATGCGATCTGCTCGGAAGCGGTGCGCGCCTGCCCGCCGTACTCCTTTGGCCAGCCGACGCCAATCCATCCGTCGCTGCCCATCAAGCGGGAAAATTCGGGATCCCAATGACGATCGGTGAAGGGCCGCCGTTCGTTCTCCGTCCGGCGCTCCTCGGTCCAGTGCCTTGCAAGCCAGGCGCGGAATTCCTGCCGGAAGGCACTGTTGGAAGCGGCCGCATCTGGTGCTGAAACGGTAGCCGTCAAGACTTCTCCCCCATGGGTTGCCGTGGGTCGCGCGGCGGGTTACGCAACCGGACCCAGGACCGAGTCCGCCAGTTCCGCGCGGGCGCGTGGCGCACCGCCGAACCGGGCGAGATCTGCGTGCACGCGCCGGAAATGCCGGGGCGCCTCGTGTTCCTCGGCATATCCGATGGCGCCCAGCGCGCAAATCGCCTGGACCGATACTTCCCGGATCGCCGGACCCGCGAAGGCGAGTGCCGCCGAGCCCGATGCCTGCCAGCCCGGGACATCCATGTCGCGAGCCTCGGCCGCGTGATCGAGCGTGAGGCGCGCACCCTCCAGACTGATCAGGCAATCGGCGAGTTTGTGCTGAATCGCCTGGAACTGGCCGATGACCCGATCGAACTGGCGGCGGACCTTGGCGTGCTCGACGGCAAGCTCGAACGACCGTTGTGCAGCGCCGACAGCGCGCGCGGCGCAGGCGAGCCGTGCCAGGAGAACCAAATCCAAGAGCGTCCTGTGGTCAACGTCAAACCGTGTTCCCGGAGCCTCCTGGAACCTCAATTCGCTGAACGCAGGCACCGCGAGTCCGGGCGTTTCCCTGAAGGATAGTCCCGCCGCATCCGCGGCCACGATCGCAACGCCCGAGGGCGAGTCGGTGAGTACGATGAAATGGCTTGCACCGGCCGCGCCCTCGACAAACGCGATGCGGCCATCGAGGGTGCACCGGGAGCCGTCGCCATTCACGGTTACCCGGCCGGCGTCCGAATCGCCGTCATGCGCTCCATAGGCGGCCGCGACCAGGGCTTTCCCCTGCCGGATATCCTCGACCAGCGCGGCAGCGAGTTCAAAGGCGGAATCGGGTGCGTTCGAAGCCGCGCACAGCGGCGCAAGGGCGAAGTTGGCCGTCATCGCCCCAAGCAAGGGAGCGGGGCAGGATGCGCGGCCGAGTTCCTCGAACACCAGGACGAGTTCCCGGAAACCGCCTTCGGCCGGATCGGCGCCCAGGCTGGTCAGGCCCTGCGCGCCTAGTTCGCGCCACAGCGCGGCGATGGCCTGCGGGTCAGCGGACTTCGCCACGGCTTGCGACGCAGGCCAGCGCCGGATGAGAAGATTCCGGATCGAATCGCGCAGCAGGACGCGATCCGCATCCGACAGACCCGCGCCGCGCCCCCCCGCGGCGCGCTCTACTTGTCCCACTTGTAGGCGCCAAGCCCGGGACGGTAGCTCTTGTCCTCCCTGAACTGCTTGACGCCTTTCTTCCATGTCTTGCCTCCCAGCGCGTCGAGTTCCCACCACATCGCCCTCTCCCAGGCCACCGCATCCTCCAGACCCATGCTCAAGCCTACGCGGAACGCTTCCTTGCAGGCTGCCAGTACGGCGGGGTTCTTCTCCTTGAATTCCTCGGCGAGTTTCAGCGTCGCGGCGTCCAGTTCGGCAGCCGGCACCGCGAAGTTGACCAGGCGCATCTCCGCGGCCCGCTTCCCGTCGAACGGCTTGCCGGACATCACCATGTAGAGGGCGTCGCGCGGGTTCACCAGCATGCTCGCGAGCTTCGTCGCCCCCCCGGCAGGAAGGATACCCCAGTTGACCTCGGACAAGCCGAAGGTGGCCGTCTCGCTTGCCACCGCGAAATCGCAGAGACACGTCGTTACGACCCCGCCGCCGAAGGACCAGCCGTTCACCTTGGCGATCGTCGGTTTGGGAAGCACCTTCAGATGCCGGTACATCCAGTTAAACGTCGCCTTGCGTGCGGCCTGCCGCTCCGCAGGCTTGCCCTCGGTATCGTAGAAGAATTCCTGCAGGTCCAGCCCGGAGGTAAAGCTGTCGCCGGCGCCGGTGATCACCAGTACCCTGCAGTCGTCATCCTGCTCGACCTCCGTCAACGCGTCGGACAATTCATACATCATCGTGGGATTCATCGCGTTCTTTTTCTGCGGGCGGTTGAGCGTGAGGGTGGTGATCTGGTCCTTCCTGTCGAGAAGCAGGGTCTTGTAGGTCTGGTAGGTCATGACGGTAATCCTCTTTCCTGTGTGGTGATCCAAGATGCCAGGCCGCGCGTGGATCGGCGCGATGCCGTCGCTGCGATATCGTTCGCGCCGTTCCGGGCATGAACAGATGGCGTTCGGGCGTATCCGATACATCCGAATCCGTATCCGATGCACCCGAATCGAATCGAGTCTATCACCTCTTTCCGGGCATATCACCACCGTTCGGGTGTCGCGCGGCCGCACTGTCCGGCCCGGTCGAACCGGGCTGCCGTTGACACCTGTAACGCAAAAGGTGAATACTGTTTTCGGCGCAGTGCGCAGCGGAGCATGTCCGTCTCGGCCGGGTGCAGACGGGACCCGGGCGATCCGCAGACTCGAGGGGAACGGGGGACATGGCCGGGAGCAGCGCTGAAGAGTCGCGTGCGCGCGCACAGTGCGCCCTTTAAAGGAACCTCATGAAGACGAAGATGATCGCCGCGCTCCTTGCCCTTGCGGCCGTTTCCGCAATTGCCACCGCGCAGACTGAATTCCCGTCCAAGCCGATCCAGCTCGTGGTCGGATATCCGGCGGGCGGGAACACCGACTCGATCGGGCGCACGCTCGCGCAGGAGGCGAAGAAGTTCATCGGCCGGGAGGTCATTGTCGTCAATAGACTCGGTGCCGGGGGTGTGGTCGGAATGATGAGCGTTGCCGATTCGCCGCCCGACGGCTATACGATCGGTCTCGCGACAAGCTCCGGTTTGACGATTGCGCCCTTCCTGATGGACGTGCCGCCGGACCTGATCGAGCGCACCACTGCGCTCGTCTGGCTGGGCCGCCCGCAGACGGGCATCGCCGTCAGGCGTGACAGCACGATACACACGGTCAAGGATCTGATCGAACAGGCGCGCCGGAACCCGGGAAAGGTATCGATCGGATTGCAGGGCACCGGATCGGGGGCGAGCCTGGCGCTGCGGGCGATGGCGCTGGACGAAAAGGTGGAGTTCAGCCTGGTGCCCTTCAAGGGTGAAGCGCCGGCCGTGACCGACCTGCTGGGCGGCCACCTCGTCGCCGTCGCGACTTCGGCCTTCTCCTTTGAGCGGTTTGTCAGTGCCGGGAATCTGCGGACCATCGCTTCGACGAACGAGGACCGGCTGCAGTTCGAGCCGAATGTTCCCACGCTGACCGAACAGGGGTATCCCTACAACTTTCCGGTGATTTTCTACCTTCTTGGTCCTAGGGGACTTCCGCCGGCGGTGGCCAAGCGGATCGCCGACGCGTTCGGCCAGGCCTCCCGTACTCCCGCCTACCTCGACGCGACGGTGAAGAATGGAGTCATGTACGGCAACCCGATTTCCGGCGAAGTTCTCGAACGTGTTCTGATGGAGGAACGTGCCAAGACCGGCGCGATGGTCAAGAGGCTCGGGCTCAAGAAGGGCTGAACCGAACCGTGCGCCTGGCTCCGGTGCTCCGACGGCCTCCATAATGCGATGCGCCTGATTGGTAATGCCAGACTGACGCAGTGCCTGCGGCAATCGTGCGGCAGTCGACATCACCTGGATTCTGCGAAAACCGATTACCGCTCGTCGAGCGGTTAGTTTTTCGGTGGAGCCAGCCGCAGGGAATGTCCTAACAATCCCCTTGACGCAGGCTATTGACGCCCGGCGCGAGCCTAGGTTAAATGCAAAATCGACGATTAGAGGGGACGACCGTGGTTACGATGGCATCGAAGCTCACTTTCGGCACGGGTATCGCGGATTGGCAGGAACGCATCAATGTCGACCGGATGAGAAGGGAGCGGGCCGACAAGGCGCGCCAAGTGCTGAAAAAAAACGGAGTGGCCGCCATCGTTGCGGCGCGAAACGAAAATAGGCGGTTTCTCAGCGGCCTCAGAGGCCCGGATTTTTTGACGGATCTCTGGTACGTGCTCTTCTTCGCCGAGGGTGACCAAGTGGTCTTCCACCACGCCGGCTGGCTGCCTACTTATCCTGCGGAAGCTCCCTGGATCAAACACTGGCGCTTGGCGCGCAACTGGGTGAACCGGGGATGCGGACCTGAGGCCACGGAAGAGGAGGCAAAGCTTTTTGCCGACGGAATTTACCGTGAACTGGCGGAAAGAAAACTCACGAAAGAAAAACTTGCCGTGGTCGGCTTCGACGGCACGGCCACACAGGCCCTCGTCGCCAAAGGCCTTAACGTCATCGATGGCTGGCCATTGATGCTGGAGGCGACCAAGACCAAGACTGTCGATGAAATCAGCTGTCTCAAGATGGCGTATGCCATCACCGACAACGCTTGGAACAAGACCTGGGAACTTGCCAAGCCCGGCACCAGCGATATCTGGGTGGTGCAGCAGGCAATGCTCGCGGCCTTTGAGGCGGGAGCCGACATAACACCGCGCGGAAATGTGCATAGCGGACCTACCAGTTACGAGCGGGGTTTCAACCACACGGCTCGCATTCTTCAACACGGTGATCTTCTCTATGCTGCGTACTGCGGCATCGGGTACATGGGATATAACACCTGCTACTACCGCACCTTCTCCGTCGGCGCCAAGCCCGAACGCAAAGTGCTGGGCTGGCATAAGGAACTCGTCGACCGCATGAACGCGGTCATCGACTCCATCAAGCCCGGAGCCACAACAGCCGATGCGGCGAAGCACTTTCCGCCGGCAAGCAAGTGGGGGTACCAAGACGAGGCCGAGGTGCTGTCGATGGAAATCGGCCACGGCATTGGCATGTACCACTACGGTTATCCGATTATCAATCGCCAGTGGTCGCTCAAGCATCCTCAGGTATTTGAAGAGGGAATGACCATCGCCATCGAGGGACGGGAGGGAGAGCCCGGGCTTGGTGTGCGCATCGAAGACGCCGTGGTGGTCACAAAGAATGGCGCCGAACTGATCGATCATTGGCCCAGAGACGAGATTCTCGTAGCGCCCCGTGTCTAGCAGTCGGGCTTGTTTGTGCCGCGCCCAAAAAAGCACCGACATCGCACCCGTTTTCCCTTCGGAAATTACGATCCCACCGCTCAAGAACGGTTCCTTTCGCGCATTCTTGAGGATCAATGAACTTAGAATTTGGAAGAAAGGAGATTAAGAAATGAGCGGAATAGCCTACGGTATATCTGGAACTGATTGGCAAGAACGCATTAACTATCCGAGAATGCGGCAGGAAAGACTGTCCAAAGCTCAGGCTGCTATGAAAAAACATGGGATAGCAACCTGTATTGTGAATAGACCGGACAATATTCGTTATTTTACCGGGGTTAAGGGGCCGGAGTTTGCTCCAGCGCTCAGATATGCTCTTGGCTTCGCGGAATACGATCCAGTGGTGTATGAATTGGGGGATATGCTGGAGCATAATCGAGTCCACTGCACCTGGATAAAGCCTGAGAATTGGCGGTTTTCATATTGTTGGCTTGGGGGGATCGGGGGACCAGAATCGTCGTGGGATGCGGCCCAAAAATGGGCTGCCTCAATAGCCGATGATCTCAAGACGAAGGGCGTACTCAAGGAGAAGGTGGGTGTCGATGGAATGGACGAATTTGCTGCAAGAGCGCTGGCAGAACTCGGCATCACGACTACGCCAATTATGCCGGCGATGATGGAGGCCAGACGCACCAAGACTGTTGATGAAATTAATTGTACCAAGATAGCCAGTGCGATCTGCAATGCTGCCTTTTACACTTGCGCTGCTTTTTCAAGACCGGGCGTCAGGGATTGTGATGTCGGCGCGGAAGGACTCAGAACATTAATGCGATCCGGGGCAGATTATTGCAATGCCGGCTCCCGGTCAGGTCCTAATACATTCGAGATGTATCATATGTCGAATATGGATAGATTGATCCATTTTGGAGACCTACAGACCGTCAACCTTTGCGGTACCGGCTTCATGGGTATGCGCACCTGTCTTTACAGGAGCTTTGTTGTAGGTCGGGAACCAAATAAGAAGGAAAAGGGGTTTTATGAAAAATGCCACGACCGTGTATATTCAGTAATAGACGAAATAAAACCGGGAGCGACCACAGCGGACGCAGCTAAGCATTTTGCCGAAGCCAGCGAGTACCACTATGAAGCTAATGAAAGATTGTTGGTCGCGGAAGTAGGACACGGGGTTGGCCTCGCGACATATGAGCAGCCCGTAATCAGCCGGATTTTTTCGTTTGATCACCCAATGGTTTTTGAACCGGGAATGGTCATTGCAGTCGAGTGCCGCGAGGGAGAACCTGGATATGGAGGAGTGAGACTGGAAGAGAATGTCGTGGTGACAGATACCGGCCACGAGGTCGTTAGTACCTGGCCATCAGATGAGTTAAAGCCGGTAGGAGTTCTCTAATCTTACTGCCACAGTAAGACTAGCCGCGACGGCATGGGAGCTTCGACGGATCAGGTTCTTGAAGTTTGTCTTCCGACCCCATCACGAAGATGTTCGGTTTGCCGGGCATATCGCTCGGTTCGCAGCGATCCCGGCCCGCAAGGTTGCGGACCATGACGCCTGCGGCGGGAAAGTCATCAATCCCTGGGAAGCCCGAGCGGACGCCGCGTGAGCTACTTGAGGCCCAGCCCGCGCACGCGCCGGGCAGCCCCGCCCATCCGCCGCATGAGGTAAGGCCCGTCCAGAATCGCAACGGTGAAAAGAACGGCGCCCATAGCGACATCGTTGACGAAGGGCGGCGCCCCTACCGCGTTGAGCCCCGATCTCAGCGCGGCAAGAATGAGCACGCCGGTGGCGATTCCCAGCGGCCGCCCGGTTCCGCCGCCGAGCGACACGCCGCCCAGAATGGCGGCGGCAGCAGCCGGAACGATGACATCGGACAATCCCTGCGGCGTGGCCGAGGCCAGGCTGTAGCTGAGCAAGGCGCCGGACAGCGCAGCGCAGAAGCCGGAAAAAGCGAAGACTCCAATGATAAGGGCATTGACATTCACGCCCGCAATCACGGCCGCGCGCCGGTCGCTGCCGATCGCGATCAGGTCGCGGCCGAGGCGGG
>Ga0209343_10003671_pt1 | contig 19209 bp, 22 predicted proteins | sample RifCSPlowO2_02_FD_184026 | JGI IMG/M metagenome (GOLD analysis project Ga0209343, IMG submission 184026) | Groundwater microbial communities from Rifle, Colorado - Rifle CSP2_plank lowO2_0.2 (SPAdes) (version 2) | ecosystem: Environmental > Aquatic > Deep subsurface > Groundwater | place... | reverse complement strand
CGCCATTATAGTCAAATCAACCTCAAAGTTAAATGACACGTTTAATGCAGGAGAGAGTCTTGAATACGCTTCCTGAGCTGCACGAAGCCCTAACGCAATAAATCCACCCTGATAGAGACCATCTCGCATCAAATCAACCGTTATGGCACTCCCCGCATCGACGACAACCCCCTCATTAACCGCTTCACACACCATTACCCGATCAATTCCCATCGTGGAATAGTATTTATCCCAGTCGATAAATGCTCGCAGATCATGCCAATTCATGAGGTCATAAATACGTTCATTCAAAGAAGCATTAACACTGACATAATAGACATCATCTTGAAGTGTCACAGGATTAAAATCAGCTACACTGAGCTTGGTACGTTTACCATCCATGAACAAATCAACCGAGGTATTGCCGATGTCACATAATATCATGAGGGTATTATAGCTTAAGTACCCCGCTCACACGTGCGACATTGTCTCCTTTATGCAGACTTAGACGAACAATCGAATCTTCAATGGCATTAAGGTCGTGTATAACATTTGGTTTCAATGCAATGACATCCCCTGCGCCGAAAATCATTCTCTCTTCTCCTATTCCAAAATCGATCTCTCCCGAAACAATCATCACCGTGATCGGAAATGATGTTTTATGCGCTTTCATCGATTGCCCTGCTCGGAAAACGATTCGGATCTCTTTCGTAAATTCATTGGTGATGAGCGGAGTAATAACAGGCTGTGTATCGCCGAAGATCACATCTGCCGTAAATGAAGCATAGGTCATAACTATATCCTTTTTTGAAATGGATGATAACTTTAACAAGAAAATAGTTTCTTGACGAAGATCAAGAATGTGCCATCGGATGATGTTTCAATACCGTCTCTTGAAGATTCTGTTTTTGTACATGAGTGTATATCTGTGTCGTCAACAGTGATGCGTGTCCCAGTAACTCTTGGACAACGCGTAAATCAGCCCCGCCGAGTATCAATGCCGTTGCATATGAATGACGCAATGCATGGGGAGAGACACCCAAATATTTTTGGGTGATTTTGAACGCAGAAATTCGGCTGAGAGGCTCTCCTCTGTAGTTCAGCCAAAGGTGTGAACGCCGATAGGGGCACGATTCTTGATAGACACGAAGTGCCTTTAATGCCTCTGGGGCTATGGGGATATAACGCTCTTTCTCCCCTTTTCCGTGACGAATACGAAGCCATTCCCCTTCGATGTCCCCCTCTTCCACCATCAAACATTCACTGACACGCACCCCCGTCGCGTATAAGAAAAGGAGTATTGCATAATCTCGTAGGCCAATCCATTCGCTCCGATCAACTAATCTTAGTCCGGATTGGATGATTTCAAAACTAAGGTATTTAGGGAGATTTTTCGGAACTTTGGAGAGGGCAAATTTGGAAGATACAGAATTAAAGCGGTTACGGTGACAAAAATCGAGAAAAGAGTTAAATGCAGAGAGTTTACGGTTAAGCGTTCGTTTATTCGCAATCGTTCCAAGAACACGGAAAACCGTGTTGGAATCAAGCTCAGTGAGACATTTCTCTGAAGTATGCTCGATTTCATTCAAATCATGGCTATAGGCTGTAATCGTTCGAGGACTCAGCGCTTTGATAACCGTAATATATTCGATAAAAGCCTCAAGCTCTTTCGACATTATTTGATATTGATATAGCGGTCGTCAAAATAAAAACGTCCGTCTCCAAGGAAAATTTTGTTATCGCTGTCCATGTCGATATCATAAACATCATACGCCAAAAGGTTCTTGGTCAGGGCAATCATATACCCCTCTTGCTCCAACGCGTAAACACGATCATTTTGGACACTGATCCCTACAAAGTGAGCAAACGGAAATTTCTTTTTCGCTTTAAATTGCAATGTCGGGCTAAGAGCAATGATTTCACCTTGTTTGGTCGTCAGCCAAATACCATCAGCGGTATAAGCGATATTTCGGATTTCATATTTTTCACGCGCCTCTTTTTGCGAAAGCGCCAATACCGCCGTGCCGGTCGATGCCACCAGATTATTATCAACAACATTCATGTAGGTAATATTGTTAAAAAATTCATCCGAACTGACAACAACCGAACGGAGAACCTTTTTTGTCTCCGAGTTAACAATGACGATTTTTCCATCAAGGGTTAAAAAGAGTACCAATTCTTTCAGGAAATGGGGGTTTGCAACACGGGCATCAACAGCGATAGGAGCATTGGAAGACTCTTTAAAAAGGAGTTTTTTGCTCTCAAGCGAATAAATTGCCATTTCATTATTGGTGAACAATATAGCAACGCTATCGTCTTGAATACTCGCTGCAGCAACACCGCGTTTGAGTTCAAAAGTTACCTTAGCATCGGTTCCGTCTTCCGGAAAAAGGACGAGATTTCCCTCAGGACTTTCGGTGATTACCCATGCGCCATTTGCATTGATTAAACGGTAGTTTTCAGGGATTTTAATATTTTTCTCCCCCTCTTTGGTCAACAAACGACCGTTATCCAACAATGCAGCTGATTGTGTTGATTGAGCAATAGAAGCACTTAAATGTCCGGCATTCCGCCATTCACCCTTCACGTTTTCAGGCTTATAGACCTCTTTGTGTGAACATCCGCTAAATAAAACAAGCGCACCCAAAGATAGTATCAATGTCGTTAATTTCATTATTTTACTCCATAATGCGATAGTGCACTGGCAACTTGATACATAGGTGATTCTTCACTGATCTGCGCAATTTTTTGATGAGCCGCTGCAATGTCGCCTTTCTCAATAGATGCAACAGCAACTTCCAGTAATGCAAGATCTTTATACAGGGCCCCTTGTTTTTTCGTATATTGCTCAAGCGACGCAGTATCGTTCTTAATAGCAGCAGCTTCATACGATGCGATATCGGCAACACCGAAAGCTTGGGAGTTTTTAAGCCCTTCAAGAATCGTTACATCGTTTTGGGCAATTCCACGGGAAAGTTTCCACACATCGTACAATGCAGGATTGTCATTTTTAAGCGTTTGTTCTGCTGTTGCATCACTCGGGTTGGTCAGTAAAACGTTAAATGCCGCATTTGAACTTTCAATTTTTGCGTTACTATACGCTTGATATCCAATAGCACCGCTCACAGCCAGTAATGACGCAGCTACTGCCGCTATTAAAGGCTTTTGGTATCGTTTAACAAAACGTTCCGTTCGTACAGCGCTTTCAAAAAACTTCTCTTCAGAACTCAGCTCCTCTTTGAGGGCATCCATATTCTCTTTTAGACTCAAAACGGCTCCTGTTATTACTGCTCATTAATTGGGGTAATAATATCTCACCCTACGTTAAAGTTTAGTAAACCTTTTTTTAGGGTACAATTATTTCTATAAATTTATCACGACTTAGGTTAACCATGCAAATTGATGAAAAACTCTTACAACGTTTAGAAAAACTCTCTTACTTACAAATCCCGCAAGAACATCGTGAGGAGATGATAGCGCAACTCAGTGAAATCGTCTCTTTTGTCGATAACCTCTCTGAGCTTCCTACCGATGGAGTAGAAGCGACATTTGCGATGTCAGAAAATTCAACCCTGCTTCGTGAAGACATCGGCAACGTAAATGGAGCGATCAATGATGATATTTTGGCCCATGCACCTCATTCTCAAGATCACTTTTTTATCGTTCCGAAAATCATTGAGTAGAACATGACACATATCTACGGAATTAAAAGTTGCGGAAGTGTCCAAAAAGCGCTTAAGTTTTTGGATACTCACGCCATCGCTTATACCTTTCACGATTTTAAAACTACTCCCGTTTCTCATGAAAAAATTGAGTCATGGTCTGCTCAAGCTCCGATTTCTACCCTTTTAAATACCAAAGGGACCACCTATCGAACCTTGGGTCTAAAAGAGTATAATTTGGATGACAGCGGAAAAATAGAGTGGATGAGCAACCACAATCTCCTCATAAAACGTCCGGTTATTGAATTTAAAGATAAACTCATCGTCGGCTTTGATCCATCTCAATACGAAGGAATATTACTCTCATGAATGCAGCATTGGATATTTATAAACTCCTCAAGAGTGTCGTTGCGTATAAAGCATCAGATCTTCACCTCGTTAGCCGTTCTGAACCCCAAATTCGTATCGATGGGCGGCTCGTTGCCCTTAATTTACCCGTTTTAGATGGCCGTGATATTGAAGAGATGGGCTATTCCCTCCTCACAGAAAAGCAAAAAAAAGCGTTTGAAGAGGCTAATGAGCTTGACTTTTCAATCGTTATCCCTGATGTCGGCCGCTTTCGTGCCAACTACTACAAAACGATGGATGATATCGCATGCGCCTTTCGTATTATCCCCGTTACTATCCCCTCACTCGATGATTTGAACGCAAAAAAAATATTTAAAGAGCTTATTAAACGGGAAAAAGGGCTTATCCTCGTAACGGGACCAACCGGAAGCGGTAAATCAACCACATTGGCGGCAATGCTCAATGAGATCAATCTCAATGAAGCCCGTCATATTATTACCGTTGAAGATCCCGTTGAGTTTGTCCATACCAATAAAAAATCACTGTTCTCTCACCGTAATATCGGTACCGATACCAAAAGCTTCTCGGCCGCACTTAAATATGCCCTTCGTGAAGACCCTGACGTTATCCTGATCGGGGAGATGCGGGATAAAGAGACAATCACTGCCGCACTAACCGCAGCAGAAACCGGTCACCTGGTTTTTGGAACACTCCATACCAACTCCGCACCTCAAACCATCAACCGTATTATCGACGTTTTCAGCGGAGACGAGCAGCCGCAGGTTCGAGCACAGCTCTCAACCTCATTGATCGCCGTTATCTCTCAAGCGCTTCTCCCAAAAATCGGAGGCGGTCGTATTGCGGCGCAAGAACTGATGATTACCAACCCTGCAATTTCGAATCTTATTCGTGAGGACAAAGTACATCAACTCTATTCACAAATGCAGCTCAACCAAACCGGTACAAGCATGACAACACAAACACAAGAGATTGTCGAATTTTTGCGTAAAAAGCTGATCACTAAAGAGATCGCGTTGCAATACTCCAATAAGCCCGATGAGTTACTGAGAGTCATCGAATCCCTCTAAAATTTCCCCTCAATGGAGGGGAATTCTTAAAGTTTATTTCAACACTCTGCTCTTCTCCTCTTTTTTATGGAACATCGAACCTATAATCGTTTATAATCATGAATTATGAAACATGAACATTTACTCAAACATCATCAGCTCAAAGCTACACCGCAACGGATGGCAATTATTGAACTTATGCACCATTCAGGGCATATCAGTATTGATGATCTGTATCAAGCGATTCGCAAAAAATTTGCCTCAATATCATTAGCAACCCTGTATAAAAATGTCCATACGATGATGGATGTCAGCCTGATTCGTGAAGTAAAAATTCCGGGGCAAAAAACCAAATATGAAATTGAGAAAGAAGCTCATGCGCATGTCATGTGCAAATGCTGCGGTGAATTAAAAGACATACCTTTTGACCCGGCCTCTTTACTTCAAAAATCGATGGATTTGAGTCACTATGCAGCAGATGAAGTATCGATTGTTATTTCGGGAACGTGCCCTGAGTGTCAGAAGAAGTAAAAAAGAACGAGCGTATTCTCATCCGTTCGTGGTGAGCTGGTCGAACCATGAACACCCTTCGACGAAGCTCAGGGCGAACGGTGAGGTTAACGATGCGCTTCTTTGAGCGTATCAGCGATCAAGAAAGCCAATTCTAACGATTGGTCTGCATTAAGGCGCGGATCACAATGGGTGTGGTAACGGCTTTTGAGATTTTCTGAAGTAATTTCAAATGAACCTCCGAGACACTCTGTGACGTTTTTCCCCGTCATCTCCAAATGCACACCGCCTGCGTATGTCCCCTCAGCTTTATGGACTTGAAAGAACTGTTTCATCTCAGTTAGAATCGAATCGACCGGACGAGTTTTATAGCCATTGCTTGTGATTGTATTACCGTGCATCGGATCACAACTCCACAATACTTTTTTACCTTCTCTCTCGATCGCACGGATCAAGGCAGGCATTCCATCGCCTACTTTATCCGCACCCATACGGACGATGACATTCAAGCGTCCTGCTTCATTGTTCGGATTGAGGATATCACATAATCGGATCAAATCTTCCGGATCCATCGACGGCCCCGCTTTGACACCGATAGGATTATTGATACCGCGCATAAATTCGACATGTGCTCCGTCCAGCTGACGGGTGCGATCGCCGATCCAAAGCATATGTGAGGATACATCGTACCATTCACCGGTCAATGAATCTTGACGCGTAAATGCCTCTTCATAGCTCAGTAACAATGCTTCATGCGAAGTATAAAAATCGGTTTCGCGCAACGTACGGTAGTTGTCGGAGGTGATCCCGCAAGCCGCCATAAAGCGAAGTGAATCATCGATTTGACGGGAAAGTTCATCGTATTTTTTGGTCATCTCATTTTGTCCGACAAACCCTAAATTCCATGCATGAACTTGGTGCAAATCAGCTAAACCGCCCGAAGCAAATGCGCGAAGAAGATTCAAAGTAGCCGCAGATTGGTTATAGGCTTGAACCATACGCTGAGGGTCAGGAATACGCGCTTGTGCATTGAAATCAACACCGTTGATAATATCTCCACGATAACTCGGAAGAGTAATACCCTCTATCGTTTCGGTATCCGAAGAGCGAGGTTTGGCAAACTGTCCTCCTAAACGCCCCACTTTAACCACCGGAGCACCTCCGGCAAAGGTCATTACTACCGCCATTTGCATCATGACTTTGAACGTATCACGAATATTGTGGGCATGGAATTCTGAAAAACTCTCGGCGCAATCTCCCCCTTGGAGCAAAAAGGCTTTCCCTTCACACACATCCGCTAAATTTTTCTTGAGTGTACGTGCTTCGCCCGCAAAAACAAGTGGAGGATAATTACGAAGCTTTGATTCAACCTCTTCCAAAATCCCTTGATCGGGATAAGTAGGCTGCTGCTTAATCGGTTTTTCTCTCCAGCTTGATCGGCTCCATGTGCTCATATCATCTCCTGCGTGCTCTCGCACCATATTGTTAATGGACGAATTTTATCCTTTTATCCTAAAAGAGGACTGATTGGGTGAAGCAAAAGTTAGATTTATGTTTGAAAAAGTATAATGGCATTACATTTAGAGAGTTCTATTTCACCCTTTTTCAACGATTTGGAAAGAGTTTTTCAAACATCTCAAAATACATGCAATGCAAGGTAATATGGTGGATACCAACCAAGTTAACCCTTTACTAATCTATTTTTGCAAAGAGCTCTCTGTCCAATTAGAGTCACTTAGCAACCGGCAAGCAACGATAGATCCGGCAGAATTTGCCGAACTCATCGCTACCGCAACCCATGAAGTTCTGGATGCTTATGCATCGGGTGAATTTGATCTTTTAGCCTATCGTAACACGACAAGCGAAGAGTACAAAGAGATCGCACAAAAAAGTATCGAATCGTATTCGCGCACCAATGAAAAAATCGAAGAAATTAGTGAGAGGCAAGCTGAATTACTGAATGAAACGGCGGGGTCAACCCTCATCGATTTCGGAAAAATCAGTGAAAAGTTCAGCGATATACAAAATCATCTCAGTGACGAAGTATCCCGTGCTAACGAAGTTATACACGGTCTTTTGGAACAAGTAAAAACATTAGAACTAAAAACATCTCTTGATCCCCTCACAAAAGTCTACAACCGTTATGCACTTCAAGAACATCTAAAAGTTATCCTTGAAAAAGGAATCCTTGATTTTGAAATTTTTGTCTTGATGATTGATTTGGATAACTTTAAGCAGATCAATGACCGCTTCGGTCATGTCGCCGGAGACAAGGTTCTGATTTTTATCGCCAAACTCTTTAAAAAAGCCCTTCGCGATGGTGATCGAGTATACCGCTTTGGAGGAGAAGAATTTATTATTGTCCTCAACCGTACCGATTTGGAAGGTGCAAAACTGGTCGCTGAGCGGCTTCTTAGCCTCTGCCGCAACAACAAGCCGCTGTTTCAGAATCAACAAATACCGGTTACACTCAGTATCGGTTTGACAAAAGTGATCACAGCTGACTCAATCGATGCGATTATTGATCGTTCAGATAAAGCCCTCTATCGGGCGAAAAATAACGGTAAAGACCGCTTGGAAATGGAGCTTTAATGGATTTGAATTATTTTGACGTTGCGGTGGGATCAATCGTTTTACTTTTAGGGCTGAAAGGGCTTTTAAACGGTTTTTCCAAAGAAGTTTTCGGTTTGGCAGGTATAGTGGGGGGTGTTTTTGTCGCTTCTCATCTTGGCGGATTAATCGGAAAAATCTTAAGTGATACGCTCTTTCATTTTGAAACAGCCACCGCTGTTAATTTAGTCGGTTTTATTTTTGCGTTGGGTATCTTTTGGCTCTTAATGGTCGCATTAGGAGCAGGATTTAAAAAACTCAGTACTCTCAGCGGTTTGGGTCCGCTTGATCGTATTTTGGGCTTTGTTATCGGAAGCAGCAAGTTTTTCTTCATCCTTTCCATCATTGTTTATGCTCTTTTTAGCGTCACTGCGATTCGAGAAAATTTTGGAGAAAAAATGGCCGACAGTTTTTTCTATGAGCCGATGTTTGCAACCGGAGATTTTATTTTGCATATCGAAACCGAAGATGTCACTTCACTCATGGGTGATGATAACGAAAGTGATAGCAATAGTTCAGACATTGAAAAAGATCCATCGACTTCCGATTCTAAAAAGGGGAAATAATTTATGAGTCCATATACTGATTTTACCGAACGTACGATTGAATACAACAAACTGTTAACGGATTTCAAACAGCTCTTAAAAGCCAATGGATTAAAGTTTACCATTCAACGCGAAGTGATTTTAGAGATGCTCTACAACTCCGATGAACACCTGACACCTGAGGGTCTTCACCATCTGATCCAACAAAAGCATCCTGATCTCAACACCGGTATTGCAACCGTTTATCGAACGTTATCTCTTCTCGAAGAATCGGATATGGTAACGTCACTCTCTTTCGGTGCGCAGGGAAAAAAATATGAGTTAGGGGCGAAAGATCACCATGACCATGTTATTTGTACTAAATGCGGAGCCATTACCGAATTTGTGGATGAAGAGATCGAACAACGTCAAAAGCAAATTACCGAAGCACTGGGTTTTGTAATGCAAGAGCACTCAATGCAGATTTACGGAATTTGCAATAACTGTCAAACAAACCCTAAAAAATAACATACTTTAAGAAAGGAAACCCATTGGTATTTGAAAATCAATACGTACAACAACGAATCGAAAAAGCCGATGCACTGAGAGCAATCGGTATTGATCCTTATGCAAATAATTCATGCCGTAATACAACCATCGATAAATTTCACAATGTTAACTCCGATTTGTTTCAAATCGAAGAAAAACGGGATGAACATCGCCATTACACGGTAGCAGGACGGATCAAACTTTATCGACTCATGGGGAAAGCAAGCTTTCTCAAAATCGAAGACGAAAGCGGCATGCTCCAAATCTATGTTGCCCGTGATAATTTGCCTGAAAATTTTTACAATGATGTCTTTAAAAAATTGATCGAAGTGGGTGACATCATCGAGGTAAGCGGGTATCCGTTTGTAACACAGCAAGGTGAACTCTCACTTCATGCCGATAAACTTACCATCCTTACCAAAGCGATCTCTCCGCTCCCTGAGAAATTTCATGGGATTCAAGACAAAGAGATGAGATACCGTCAACGCTATCTTGATCTTATTATGAATTCGGAAGTACGTAAAACGTTTCATATCCGCTCTAAAGTAATCAGTTTAACTCGCCGATTTTTTGAAGACAAGGGGTTCTTAGAGGTCGAAACACCGATGATGCACCCTATCGCAGGCGGTGCCAATGCAAAACCTTTTGTTACCCATCACAATGCCCTCGGGATTGATCGCTATTTACGGATCGCACCAGAGCTTTATCTCAAACGTCTGATCGTTGGGGGATTTGAAGCGGTATTTGAGATCAACCGTAATTTCCGAAATGAGGGGATGGATGCGACCCACAACCCTGAATTCACTTCCATCGAGTTTTATTGGGCATTTAAAACCTATAAAGATTTGATTGTTATTACCAAAGAGTATTTTGAATATCTGTTTGATCATCTTGACCTCCCTAAACGTCTTCCCTATGGCGATTTGGAAGTCGATTTTGATCAGTTTAGTGAAATCGAACTCGTCAAAAGTCTCACTCTCATCGGCGGAGTTCCAGAAGAGATTGTCAACGATAAAGAAGCTATTTTGGCATTTTTGAAATCCAAAAACCTCGAAGCCAATGCGGGTATGAATCTTGGTCAACTCCAAGGGGAACTGTTCGATGAGTTCGTTGAAGCCAAACTGATCAATCCGACCTTTATCACCCACTATCCGGTGGAGATTTCACCGCTTGCTCGCCGCAATGATGAGCGCCCTGAACTAACGGATCGTTTCGAGCTGTTCATCGCGGGACGTGAGATTGCCAATGCATTCAGTGAGCTGAACGATCCGGTCGATCAGTTGGAACGTTTTGAAGGACAAATGGCCGCTAAAGACTCAGGGGATGATGAAGCCCATGAGATGGACGAAGATTTCGTGATCGCCCTCAGCTACGGTATGGCTCCTACTGCAGGACAAGGGATCGGGATTGATCGTCTTGTTATGATGCTGACCAACCAACACTCAATCCGGGATGTATTACTTTTCCCGGCAATGAAACCACACCAAACCAACCAAAACCACAATGGAGAAGAAGAATGAGTTTCCTCAAAGAATTCGATAACGAAATTTATACCCTATGTGAGCAAGAGCTCGAACGTCAAACCGATCATTTAGAGATGATCGCATCTGAAAACTTTACCCTTCCTGCCGTCATGGAAGCGATGGGATCGGTATTCACGAACAAATACGCTGAAGGGTATCCCGCAAAACGTTACTACGGCGGATGTGAATACGCAGACGGTGTTGAGCAACTGGCGATTGATCGTGCGTGTGAACTCTTCGGTTGTAAATTTGCCAATGTTCAGCCCCACTCAGGTTCATCGGCAAACGGTGCGGTCTATGCGGCATTACTTCAAGCCGGAGACAAACTTCTCGGTATGGATCTCAGCCACGGCGGACACTTGACTCACGGTTCAAAAGTAAGTTTTTCAGGTAAAAACTACCACAGTTTTTCCTACGGTGTAGAGCTTGACGGTCGTATCAATTATGAGCGTGTTATGGACATCGCTAAAATCGTTCAACCAAAAATCATCGTGTGCGGTGCTTCAGCCTACGCTCGTGAAATCGATTTTGCTAAGTTCCGTGAAATCGCTGATGCCGTTGGAGCAATTTTATTCGCCGATATCGCGCATATTGCCGGTCTTGTATGTGCGGGTGAGCATCCAAGCCCATTCCCTTACGCGGATGTCGTAACAACAACGACACACAAAACCCTCGCTGGTCCTCGCGGCGGTATGATCATGACGAACGACGAGGAAATTGCGAAAAAAATTAACTCTGCGATCTTCCCTGCTCTTCAAGGTGGACCGTTGGTTCACGTTATCGCGGCAAAAGCGGTTGGATTTAAATTCAATCTCTCTCCTGAATGGAAAATATACGCCAAACAGGTCAAAGCAAATGCTGCCGTTCTTGCGGACGTGTTAATGAAACGCGGATATGATATCGTCAGTGACGGAACCGATAACCATCTCATCTTGGTGTCGTTCTTGAATAAGCCTTTTAGCGGAAAAGAAGCCGATGCAGCTCTCGGACGTGCCGGAATTACGGTTAATAAAAATACTGTTCCGGGTGAAACACGTTCTCCGTTTGTGACTTCAGGGGTCCGTATCGGAAGTCCTGCGTTAACTTCACGCGGTATGAAAGAGAAAGAGTTCGAACTCATCGCCAACCGTATTGCCGATGTTTTGGATGATATTGAAAACGAAGCTAAACAAGCCGCTATCAAAGAAGAGTTGAAAGCATTAGCTAAAAACTTTGTTATCTATCAACAATCTACGTATTAATAAGAGGTAGTGCCCATGACATCGATGGATATGAAACTGATCAAAATGATTTCAGATCATTACTGGCTGAAACATGATAATGTTGTTGATAAACTCGATTTTAAAGGGCGTACTTTTTTTAATAAATACGAAAAAATTGATAAATCTCTGACCCAAACCATTATTGATCAACATCTCAAAAAGCAGATTACCGTTGCCCACTCTTTGATTAATAAATTCGACAAAGTAGAAAATATCGTTATCGATTACAACGGCAACGATCCTCAGCGTTTTTACCACAAAACCCAACTCCTTCTTCGTGAAGAGGGATTTATCAATTTTACCGCTTTTGAGACAAAAACACCGGGACACCTGCATGTTTATATCCATAAAGGGCATACGACTTTACAAGAAGCCAATCAACTGGGTAAAATGATTTCCATGAAATTAGCCGCAAAACAACCAAAACAGTGGCGAATGTTTCCAACGCTCGATTTGCCAATGGAATACAATATTCTCAATCTTCCCTACGAGGTTTACGCAAAAGAGCGTGGAGCTTCGTGGTCGAAGCACATGTAAGCAAAGCCATCCAAAGGATACACAATGGAAGAAAAAAACGAACTCAACGACATCATCCTCAATAAAAGCGGATCGGGCTCAAGTACCAAAAAACTTTTGTTAGCAATTGCTGCACTTACCTTGATTTTAATCATTGTTTTGGTCATTATGAACTCACTCAAAAGTGAAAGCGATGAGCGAGCGCCGCAAGCGGCAGTTCCACCTGAGCCTTCATCACCGACTGAAGTGATCGATGACCCTCTTTTTGAACCGGTAGAAGTGATCCAAGAAGGCGGCAATGAAAGTGCTTCCCAAGATTTAGGACAAATCGCCCAAAAGATCAAACAAGAGTCATTCCAGAATGCTCCCTCAAGCGCAACAGCTGCTCAACCTTCATCAGCACCTGTAACTGCTCAGCAAAATGTTCCTGTTCAACAAGCCAAGCCGCTCACGACAACTGCACCAGCCGTAGTTACAACGGTTCCAAAAGCACAACCTCAACCGGTATCGGTAAAAGCCGCTGCCGTTCCGGTAAAAGCTCAACCGGAACCTAAAACGGTGCGAGCAGAACCTGTTAAAGCTGTCCCGAGTGTTGTTAATACACCAACCATTAAATCGGTAAAACCCTCAGAGCCTAAAAAAGTTGCAACGGAACCAAAACCGGCAGTGAAACCTGCAACCACTCCGGTAAAAGCAGCTGCTGCTCCGGTACAAAAAACCGCTGAAAAAACGGCAGTTGAGCCGGTTGCAAAACCTGCTGCTAAAGCCGCTTCAACCGAAGGAACCTATTACATCCAAGTAGGGTCTTTCAGTAAAGAGCCGAATAAAGCTTTATTTGATCGCCTCAATGCGAGCGGTCTGAAATACATCACTTCACCAAGCGGGTCAATGACCAAAGTCATGATTGGGCCGTTCCAAGGTGAAAAAGCGGCACGGGATGTTCTCGGCACCGTAAAACGCAACATTGAATCTAATGCATACATAACAAAGGGATAAGGTGATATCTTCACGCCATTTTTCTCTCGATCAATTCGCCCCCATCGCCGTCTATGAAAAGGCTAAAAGCCTTTTCCCCTCAGAAGTCACCTTTTTACTTGAAAGTGCCGGAAACAGTGCCGGAAACTATACTATTATCATTATCGGTGCACGTGAACGTATCACGTATGGCGATAAAATAACCACCTATACTGATATTCAAGGTCATACAAATCGTCTTGATGTCTCCCCTTTTGATTTTTTAAAAGAGTATTATCACAAACTTGATCAATCTGCGTATCGTGAACGTGCGCGTGAACTGGGTGTCGGTTACATCGACGGATTTATCGGCTACATCGGATACGATATGGTGCAAGTTTTTGAACATGTTCTTGAAGATTCAATGAACAATCTTACCGATCAAACCCATATCCCCGATATGGATCTGATCCTCCCGAAACTTGCCCTTGTTGTTTCCCATAAAAATGCAACTATTACGATGCTTAGCTGCGTTGATTCAATAATTCGGCGTTTTGAAGAGATTGAAACCTCACTTAAATCACCCTATCACTATACACCGCTCAAGACAATCGAGAATGATAAGGGTGGAGAGTTCATCTTTACCAAAGAAAAATTTTTCTCTATGGTCGATGAATCCAAAAAAATGATCCTCAGCGGTGATGTCTTTCAGATCCTCATGACCAACCGCTATATCCGCCATGCTCAGGTTGATCCGTTTAGTTTTTATCGTGTTTTACGTCTCAAAAACCCATCCCCTTATATGTATTTAATGGAATACGAAGATTTCAGCATTGTCGGAAGTTCCCCTGAAGTGATGGTGCGCTTAAGTGACGGAGACATCTTGCTCCGACCGATCGCCGGAACCCGTAAACGCGGTGGAACAGCTCAACGCGATCTGGAACTCGAAGAAGAGCTTCTCTCTGATCCCAAAGAGCTGGCTGAGCATTTAATGCTGATCGATTTGGGTCGTAACGATGTCGGACGGGTGGCTAAAACCGGAACCGTACGGGTCGAGGAGATGATGCATGTCGAGCGCTATTCGCACGTGATGCATATTGTCTCCGATGTTCATGCTCAAATCGCCGATAACAAAGATATGTTTGATCTCCTTGCCGCAACATTTACTGCCGGTACAATGACAGGTGCACCGAAAATTCGGGCAATGGAGCTGATTGCAGAGTTTGAAGGGGTAAAGCGGGGGTTTTACAGCGGTACCATCGGGTATTTCGGATTTGACGGCAACATGGACAGTGCTATTACGATACGTACCGCCCTGATTAAACCCGATTTTGTCATCTTGCAAGCAGGTGCGGGGGTTGTTGCCGATTCAATTCATGAGCTCGAATATCTCGAAGTGACCAATAAACTCGGTGCCCTTACCAGTACATTGGATGATTTGGTTAAAGCGCAATGAAGCTCTTTAGTATCTTTGGTGATCCGATAGCCCATTCCAGGTCACCACTGATGCATAACTCTGTTTTTAGAGCACTCAAAGTCTGTGCTTGCTACAGTCGTACCCATCTTGTAGACGGATCACAACTGCGAGATGTTTTTTTTGCCAAAGCTCTTAGCGGCGCAAATGTCACGGTTCCCCACAAAGAAGCAGCCTATCAGCAATGTGATGAAGTACGCGGAATTGCCAAAGAGATACAAGCCGTCAATACCCTCGTCGTGGAAAAAGGGAAATTGATTGGATACAACACCGATGCGGACGGTTTTATGAGTGCTATCCAATCGTTCGGACCCATACGTAACGCCCTCATCCTCGGTGCCGGAGGAACGGCACGTGCCCTCTCCATCGCTCTGACTCACGGGGAAATCACCCCTACAATCCTGAACCGATCAGCCGGACGGTTAGATTTTTTTCATCAAAAAGGGATACAAGCATATTGTTGGGACGGTTTTACCGCCGCAGAATATGATCTTATTATCAATACCACCTCGGCTGGATTAAATGATGATGAGTTGCCAATCCCAAGAGCGCTTCTCGTAGAACTCTTATCCCGTTCAAAAGGGGCCGTTGATGTCATCTACGGTAAAGAGACCCCGTTTTTACGCGAAATAAAAGTGAGCGGTCTGCCGTATAAAGACGGTTCCGATATGCTTTTGGCGCAAGGGGTATTGGCCAATCACCTCTTTTTAAACGGTGCGTATCCTCTCGAGGCCATCGAACCTCCTATGAAACACAGTTTTTCCCTCTAATGCAAATCGACGGACGTTTCTGGCTCACCAAAGAGGGGCAAAGTTTTTTGGGTGCAGGCAGAATCGAACTGCTGGAGCATATCGATAAGATCGGTTCTATCCATGCCGCCGCCAAAGAGATGAAGATGAGCTACAAAGCGGCATGGGAACGAATCAATGGGATGAATCTCCTCGCCGATCACCCCCTCATAGAACGGACAACGGGAGGCAAAGGGGGCGGAGGGACGAAACTAACCCCCTATGCCCGCGAACTCATCGCCACCTTTCACCGTTTCAACGAACTTCATCGCCAGTTTATCGACCGTTTTTCTGAAGCGGGCAATGATCCCGAACGACTTGCCCGTATCCTCAGCCGTACTTTTCTCACCACCAGTGCGCGAAATCAGCTCCCCGCAACGCTTCTAAGTATTGAAGAGAGAGGACTTAACGGTATACTCACCCTCTCACTGACGGGAAGCCATACGATCCAATCTGTTATTACTCTCAAATCGATCCGTAATATGGGGCTTAGTGTCGGATGCGATCTCTACGCCATCATCAAATCCAGCGATGTCACTATCGTTACCACGCTCCCTAAAAGCGGTGAAGCGATGAACACTCTCAAAGGGACGATAAGCCGTATCGAATCCCAAGATGAAACGGATGAGATCACCTTTGCTCTCGATCTTTTTACCGAGCTAATCGCGCTAATGAATCCCAAAGATACGGCACAACTCTCAGAGGGGATGAACGCTTACGCACTTATCTCTCCAAGTCATATTATTATTGGGTTATAGTTTTCTGTTTCATTACGATACATACGATACCCATACATATAACCCTTCTTTATCACTCTCCTACAAACTTTAAGCCATTTTCCTTATAATTTCGTTATATCTTACAAAACATAACGAAATTGTCTCATTTTTTGCGAACCGTTTTTGCAATGTTTGGTTTGCGTTTATCGTTATATCAAAACAGATACTAAGGAGTTTGTATGAAGCCTTTTAAGCTTATCGTCACTTCCCTCGCATTCGCCTCTGCCCTTGCGGCGCAAACCATCACGGTTGCCGCTGCTGCCAATATGAAATACGCTGTTACCGATATCGCTAAAGCGTTTACGAAAGATACGGGAATCGATGTCAAAATCATCACCGGAGCCTCAGGTAAACTGACTCAACAAATCATGAGCGGTGCGCCGTATGACGCGTTTCTCTCCGCCGATGTCGAGTATCCTGCCAAACTGGCTCAAAGCGGATACACGACAACGCCATCACAGGTGTATGCGTACGGGACACTGATCCTCTGGAGCGATACGGGAGTCGATCTCTCCAAAGGTGTAGCCATCGTTGCCGACCCTTCAGTTAAAAAGATCGCTGTCGCCAATCCTAAAACGGCACCGTACGGGATCGAAGCGATGAACGCGATGAAATACTATCAGGTTGCCGACAAGACGGCAGGCAAAATCATCACGGCCGAGTCAATCTCTCAAGTAGGCGCATACGTCACCACCAAAGCGGTCGATGTCGGGTTTATGGCGAAATCGATTGTCCTCTCTCCCGAGATGAAAAATGTCGGCAAATGGGTCGAAGTGGATGGTAAGGCCTATAACCCAATCGATCAGGCAATGGTCGGACTCAAAAACGGGTCACCCGAAAATCAGATCGCCGCCAAAAAGTTTCTCCGTTTTATGGGTTCTGCAAAAAGTCAATCGATTCTCAGAGCGAGCGGATATAATATACCTACTACAAAATCTATGAGTAAAGAAAAATAATGTTTTTAGAACCGATCAATTTTCCCGCCATGTACCGCGAACACAAAGCTACCACCGATTTTAAAGGCAAAACCAGTGCCGATTGGGATGAGAAATCAGCCGATATGGCACTTTCAACGATCAACAGCCCCTACGTCAACGACTTTATCTCCCGTATGAAGCTAAACGGGGATGAAGTGGTTCTCGACATCGGATGCGGACCGGGAACATTGGCAATCCCCCTTGCAAAACAGGTCAAAGAGGTTATCGCCATCGACTTCTCAGAGCTAATGCTCGAAGAGCTCAAAGCCTATGCCGCTAGAGAAGGGGTAACTAATATTAAAACATATCATATCGGCTGGGACGATGACTGGAGTCACCTGCCGCAGATCGATATCGCCGTCGCATCCCGCTCAATGGAGGTTACTGATGTTGATGCGGCGCTCACTAAAATGTCGGCACATGCAAGCAGGGCATGTTATCTCACCTACAAAGTCGGGGGGAGTTTCGTCGATATGAATATTCTCGATTTCATCGGGAAAAAGGTAAAAACCAAGCCCGATTATTGGTATATTCCGATCATCCTCTACTCTCACGGCTATCTCCCTCGTGTCGATTACATCGAAACAGGACGGGGAAGTGTTCGAAGCAATACCGAAGATGAGTTCATCGAATCATTGCTTTGGAGCGTCCATGAGTTAAATGAGGAACAACAGAACAAAGCTCGTGAGTATTATCGTGAGGTGATCGTAGGACAAAACCGCCCTCCCCGTGCCGTCAATTGGGCATTTATCGGCTGGGAGACATCGATATGATTGCCCTCAATGATTTTGAACTCGAAGCACTCCTCGCCGAAGATGTCCCCTACGGTGATCTAACGACCGCATCTTTGGAAATTTCCGATCAACGAGCCCGTATTACTTTCGCTACCCGTGAGCGCCCTCTCGTCGTCTCGTGTATGGAAGAGGCGGTACGCCTGTGCGGACTGTACGGATTGGAAATCGACGGGTTCGTCAAATCGGGAACCCTTGTCCCGCCCAAGAGTCTCTTTCTCGAAGCCCACGGTGAAGCCGGAAATATCCACCGTATTTGGAAAAGTGTCCAAAACCTCCTCGATTACGCAAGCGGTATTGCCACTTATACCCGTGAAGCGGTACTCTTGGCCCGTAGTATCAATCCTGATATAGTGGTAGCCACCACCCGCAAAACCACCCCGTTTACGAAAAAAATCGCGATTAAAGCGGTCGAATCAGGGGGTGGAGTTGCCCACCGATTGGGTCTTTCGGAATCGATCCTTATTTTCGATTATCACCGTGTTTTCTTCCCTACCGATGAAGCGTTCGGCTCAGCATTGAACAAAACTAAAAAAGCCAATTTGGAGAAAAAGATCGTCATGGAGACCGAAGACATCACTCAGGCGCTGAAATTTGCCCGGATGGGGGCTGATATCCTCCAGTTGGAAAAATTTCCCTTGAGCAAGCTCTCCGATGCCGTCCACATCCTCCGAACCGATTATCCGCATATCACCCTTATTGCTACGGGGGGAATCAGTGCCAAAAATATCGCCGAGTATGCGGCTACGGGTGTCGATATGATCGTCACCTCATCGCCGTATAACGCACAGAGCGCCGATATCAAAGTGAGAATTGAGCCTTTATGAACACACTCCCCTCCACCCTAACCGCCATCACATCTTCAGACCATTTGAGTATCCTCACGGTTGTCGTGG
>Ga0209343_10003669_pt1 | contig 19215 bp, 16 predicted proteins | sample RifCSPlowO2_02_FD_184026 | JGI IMG/M metagenome (GOLD analysis project Ga0209343, IMG submission 184026) | Groundwater microbial communities from Rifle, Colorado - Rifle CSP2_plank lowO2_0.2 (SPAdes) (version 2) | ecosystem: Environmental > Aquatic > Deep subsurface > Groundwater | place... | reverse complement strand
GCCGATGCGCTGGCGAAGGTCGTGCAAAGACAGGTCGCGTGTTGCCACGCCGTCCAACACGATCTGTCCTGCGCCCGGGTCGTAAAAGCGCAGCAGCAATTGAAACACGGTGCTCTTGCCCGCGCCACTGGGTCCGACCAGGGCCACCGTCTGGCCCGGTTTCACCTCCAGTGAGAAATCTGTCAGCGCAGCCTGCGTCGGGCGGGATGGATAGTTGAACCGGATTTCTTCAAATTTAATAGCGCTTCCATCAAGCTGCACGGGGGCTAGAGCCGGATTTGATGGTGAAGTGATGGGCGACTGGCTTTTCAGCAATTCCATCAGCCGTTCGGTCGCGCCGGCGGCGCGCAGCAAGTCGCCATAAACCTCGCCCAGAATCGCAAACGCACTGGCCAAAATGATGACGTACAGCACGGTCTGGCCCAAATCGCCGGCGCTGATGCGTCCGGCTATCACCGCTTGCGTGCCCTGGTACAAGCCCCACAGCAGGGCCGCCGAAGTGGCAATGATGATGAACGCCACCAGTACCGAGCGCGCTCGGGTGCGTTTGACCGCCGTTTCAAAGGCGCTGTCGGTCGAGGCGTTGAAGCGCGCCGATTCGCGCTCCTCGGCGGTGTAGCTTTGCACCACGGGAATGGCGTTCAGCACCTCAGCGGCAATGGCGCTGGAATCCGCCACCCGGTCCTGGCTGGCGCGCGAGAGCTTGCGCACGCGCCGGCCAAACCACAGCGACGGCACAATCACCAGCACCAGCAAGGTCAGCACCTGCAGCATGACATACGGATTGGTCCAGATCAGCATGCCCAGGGCACCGATGCCCATTACCGTGTTGCGCAAGCCCATGCTCAGCGACGAGCCCACCACTGTCTGCACCAGCGTGGTGTCGGCCGACAGGCGCGATAAGACCTCGCCGGTTTGCGTGGTCTCAAAGAATTCGGGGCTTTGCTGCAGCACGTGGGTGTAGACCGCATTGCGCAGATCGGCCGTGACACGCTCCCCGAGCCAGCTCACCATGTAAAAGCGCGCCGCCGAAAAAAGGCCCAGCGCCACCGCTACCGCAAACAGGGCGACAAAGTGCTGGCGCAGGGCCATCACCTGCGCGCCTTTGTCCGATTGCACGAGGCCCGCGTCGATCAGGCTGCGCAAAGCCACCGGAAAAGCCAGCGTGGCCGTCGCTGCCAGCACCAAAAATGCCAGTGCCAGCCCAATGCGGCCACGGTAGGGCACCAGAAAAGGCAACAGACCGGACAACGAACGCGGCGAGGCTTTGGCGGTGGGAGGGGGAGGGGGTGGTGTCAAGGTGCTCATGGTTCAAAGTGTAGCCAAGAAGCGCCGAAAATATTTGCCGCACCAAACATAGCCTTGACAATAATTGCCTAAGCAAATAATATCGACGCCCTTATGAAGGCCTCAAAAAAATCCACCCGTTCCAGCCCCAAGCCCGCAAAAGCGGCCGGCGCAGCCAACGAGTTTTATTGCGCCGGGGACTACGTGCTGGAGGACAGCATGGGCTATCTGATGCGGCGCGTGCTGGGCCTGGTGGCGCACGAAGTCGAGCGCCGGCTCGAAGCCAGCGACCTGACCAATGCGCAATGGGTTCCCTTGCTCAAACTGTTCATGGGCCTGGCGTCCACCGGTGCCGAGCTGGCGCGCGAATGCCAGCTCGATTGCGGCGCCATGACCCGCCTGCTGGACCGGCTGGAAGCCAAGGGCTTGTGTCGCCGGGTCCGCTCCGTCGAAGACCGGCGTGTCGTCAACATCGAGTTGACCGAAGCCGGCAGGGAGGCCGCTAGAGGCATCCCGGCGGTGCTGTGCCAGATTCAAAACGCGCACCTCGCCGGTTTCTCAGTCGAAGAATTTGAAACCTTGAAGGGCTTTTTGCGGCGCATCCTGGACAACGCGCAGATTCAAACACAGACCTTAGCCCCGACCCAGACCATCTCAGGAGGCCCGGATGCACCGTGATTTTGAAATCGCGCGCAGACGCTTCAGCCGATCCGCATTGGCGGCCTTCGTGGTTCTGGGCCTGTCGGCTTGTGCCAGTATGCAAGAGATCGGGCCGCAAGCTGCGCTGCGCGATGCCGCGTCGCTGGGTTTGCCCGTTCAATCCAGCGCCGGTGTCACGCCCAACGCGCAATGGTGGCGTGAGTTGGGTGACGAACAACTGAACGGCTTGATTGATCAGGCACTGGCAGCCAACCCCAGCCTCAAAATTGCGCAGGCCCGGTTCGCCCGCGCTCAAGCCGGTGCCGCTGCAACAGAGGCAGCTGGTGGGCCGCAGCTCAGCACAGGCGTTGACGCCATGCGTCAAAAATTCACCGCCAACGGCATGATTCCGCCGCCTCTGGCCGGTTCAATAGCTGAATCCGGCACGGCGCAACTCAGTGGCAACTGGGAGCTCGATTTTTTTGGCAAGAACCGCGCTGCACTCGCAGCTGCCCTGGGCAGCGCGCGCGCCGCGCAGGCGGATGCCGATGCGGCCCGCACACTGCTGGCCAGCACGGTGGCGCGCAACTACTTTCAATTGACACGGCTGCACGCTCAACTGGCGCTGGCGCAGCGCCTGCTGGCGCAACGCACGCAGGTGCTTAAACTGGTGCAGCAGCGTCTGGACGCCGGCCTCGATACGCAGCTTGAATTGCGCCTGAGCGAGGGCAATTTGCCCGATGCCCGACTGCAGATCGAGGGCCTGCATGAGCAGATCACGTTGACCACGCATGCCCTGGCCGCGTTGATTGGACAGCCAAATAGGGCTCTAGCCCTTGCTCTGCCTTCGCACGATGCTATAAAAATAGTAGTTCCTACGACCGTGTCCGCCGACCTGTTGGGTCGCCGCGCTGACATTGCTGCAGCCCGCTGGCGCGTCGAGGCCGCCAGTCAGGACGTCGCCGGTGCCAAGAGCCAGTTTTATCCCAACGTCAATCTGGTCGCTTTTGCCGGTTTCTCCAGCATTGGGCTGGATCGCTTGCTCGGCGCGGGCAGCGAGCAATGGGGCGTGGGCCCGGCACTGCGTTTGCCGCTCTTTGACGGGGGTCGCTTGCGTGCCAATTTGCGTGGCAAAACGGCTGATCTGGACGCTGCCATCGAGAGCTACAACGCCGCCGTGATTGATGCCGTGCGTGATGTGGCCGATCAACTCGCCTCCACGCAAGCCATCACGCGTCAGCAGGCCGAGCAGCGCGCGGCGCAAGACTCGGCAGAACACGCTTATGCCATCGCCACGCGGCGCTATGAGGCCGGACTGGGTAACTTGCTCAGTGTGCTGGCCGCCGAGACTGCCGTGTTGAATCAAAGCCGCCAAGGTATTGACTTGAGCGCTCGCGCACGTGATACCCAGGTTTCGCTGATGCGTGCGTTGGGCGGCGGTTATCGCGCCGAGTTGCCTGCCGCTACCGCACAGAAATAAATCACTCCCATCTTTGACTCTTTCACACCATGACCGAACCTCAAAATCTCGCCCCGCCCCAGCATGCTGCGGGCAACCCAGCGCGTAAAAAGGCCTTGAGCGCCATTGCGGGTGTTGTTGTCATCGCGGGACTGGGCTGGGCCGCCTACGACTGGTTCGTGGCCAGCCATTTTGAATCCACCGACAACGCATATGTCCAGGGCAACGTGGTCCAGATCACACCGCAAATTGGCGGTACGGTGGTCGCCATCCTGGCCGATGACACGGACTGGGTCAAAGCCGGACAACCCCTGGTCAAACTTGACCCGGCGGATGCCACACTGGCGCTCGATCAAGCCAAAGCCAGTCTGGCGCAGACCGTGCGGCAAGTGCGCACGCTGTATGCCAACAACGCAAGCCTGCAGGCCCAAATCAGTCTGCGCGAGTCTGACGTGGTCAAGGCCCAAACCGAAATTTCGCGTGCCACCGATGACCTGAACCGCCGCCAATCCCTGGCGGGTGAGGGGGCCGTCTCGCGTGAAGAACTCAACCACAGCCAGACTCAACTGGCCAACGCCAAGAGTGCGATGGCATCGGCTCTGGCGGGGGTCGCCACCGCCCGCCAACAACTGGCCAGTAACCAGGTCATGACCGAAGGCGTGAGTGTCGAACAACACCCGAGCGTGCAAGTGGCTGCTGCCAAAGTGCGTGAGGCCTGGCTGACCAAAGAGCGGGCCGTTTTGCCCTCGCCAGTGGACGGTTTCGTGGCTCGGCGCAGTGTGCAGTTGGGCCAGCGTGTGGCGGCGGGTACACCCTTGATGTCCGTGATTGCTCCCCAGCAGTTGTGGGTTGATGCCAATTTCAAGGAGGTCCAGCTGCGCCATATCCGCATTGGTCAGAGCGTCGAATTGACGGCCGATTTGTACGGCAAAAAAGTGGCCTACAAGGGCGTGGTTAGCGGTCTGGGCATGGGTACCGGCGCCGCCTTCGCCCTGTTGCCGGCGCAGAACGCGACCGGGAACTGGATCAAGGTGGTGCAGCGCGTACCGGTGCGGGTGGCGCTGGACGCGGGCGAGCTGGCAAAAAACCCCTTGCGAGTCGGTCTGTCGATGATCGCCACGGTTGATGTAACCCGACAGGACGGCAAGATGCTGGCCGATGCGCCGCGTGATGCCGCGCTGGTGCAAACCGCTGTTTATGAAGCCCTTGAGCGTGGCGCAACGCAAGAGGTGCAAAAAATTGTCGCCGCCAATCTGGGGCACAGTTGACATGACGCGCAACTAAGCCCAGGCGCGCATGAGCACTGCCACGCCTTTCAACCCGCCGCCGCTGCAGGGCTCGGCCCGCCTGTGGGGCACCATCGCCGTCTCTTTGGCGACCTTCATGAACGTGCTCGACTCGTCGATTGCCAACGTGTCGCTGCCCGCCATTGCCGGCGATCTGGGGGTGAGCGCTAACCAGGGCACCTGGGTCATCACCAGCTTTGGCGTCGCCAACGCCATTGCCCTGCCGCTCACCGGCTGGTTGTCGCAGCGTTTTGGCCAGGTGCGCCTGTTCATCACCAGCGTCTTGCTGTTTGTGCTGAGCTCCTGGCTGTGTGGGCTGGCACCGAACATGACCATGCTGATCATCTTCCGGGTCATGCAGGGTTTCGTGGCGGGGCCGATGATCCCGCTCTCGCAGGGCTTGCTGCTGTCGAGCTACCCGCCCGCGCTGGCGGGCCTGGCGATGGGCCTGTGGGCCATTACCACGCTGGTGGCACCGGTAGTGGGTCCGCTGCTGGGCGGCTGGATCACCGACAACATCAACTGGTCCTGGATTTTCTATATCAACATCCCGTTCGGTCTGCTGTCAGCCTTCATGGTCTGGTCGATCTACCGCAAGCGTGAGAGTGTCACGCGCAAATTGCCGATTGACTCAGTCGGTTTGGGTCTGCTGGTGATCTGGGTCGGCGCCTTGCAAATCATGCTCGACAAAGGCAAGGAGCTCGACTGGTTTCATTCGCCGGAAGTGGTCGGCTTGGGGTTGGTGGCGCTGGTGGGGTGCGCCATTTTTCTGGCCTGGGAACTCACGGCCGAACACCCGGTGGTTGATTTGCACTTGTTCAAGCGGCGCAATTTCTGGTCTGGCACCCTGGCGATTGCGGTCGGCTATGGTTTGTTTTTTGGCAATGTCGTCTTGCTGCCCCTGTGGCTGCAGCAGTTCATGGGCTACCCGTCGATTGACGCGGGCATGCTGTTGGCACCGGTGGGCCTGCTTGCCATTATCCTGTCGCCGATCGTGGGCAAGAACGTGAACCGGGTCGATCCGCGCTGGCTGGCCAGCTTTGCGTTTGTGGTGTTTGCAGTGGTGCTGCTGATGCGCTCGCAGTTCAACACCCAGGCCGACTTTGGCACCATGATGCTGCCGACGATTATTCAAGGCATTGCGATGGCGTTCTTTTTCATCCCTTTGTCGGTCATCTTGCTGTCAGGCATTGCGCCCGACAAGATCCCCGCTGCCTCCGGTCTGTCGAGTTTTGTGCGGATTGTGGCGGGGTCGTTTGGCACTTCGATTGCGACCACCGTCTGGCAAGACCGTGCCGCCATGCACCACGCGCAGTTGGCTGAATCCATCCACCAAGGCAGCGCCACGGCCACGCAGGTGCTGGCCGGCATGCGCAACGCGGGGCTGACGCCTGAGCAGGCGCTGGCGCAGGTCAACCGGCTGATCGATCAGCAGGCCTATATGTTGGCCATTGATGACGTATTTTTTGCATCGGCGATGATTTTTCTGCTGCTGATACCGGTGGTGTGGTTTGCCAGGCCCAAACTCGCTGGCAGTGCAGGCAGCGCCGGCGGTTCAGGCAGCAATGTCGATGCCGCCGTTGGGGCGCATTGATGTTGTGCTGCCTGGTCTAGAGCCCTAGAGCCGCAACGCACCGGCATAGCCGGTCATCTCCAGGTAGCCGCGCCCGACTCGCTGGCCCTGGCTGTCCAGCAACTCGCTCAAGCCTTCCCAGTAAACCGCGCCGGTGGAGTTTCGGCTGTCGAGTTCCTGATCGTCGATGAGGGCTTGGACGCGGTAGACCGCAACCGGCGTGTGCACCCGCCACGCCACCGGGTAGCGCGCCTGCGTCAGCGGGCTGCGCCAATAGTGCAGCGGCTCAAACACCACCTCATCCGGCGCAAAATCTCGGGCGGGCGCACCAGCTACGGCCGGGCGAAACGAGCCGCCAGCCCAGACGGCGTTACCCGCCGCGTCGCGCAAGCGAAAAGCAGTCAACGCACTGCCGTCCATCAGGTTCATGCCGATCCAGTCCCAACCCACCGCCTGCGGCGGCAGCAGCGACTGACTCCACTCGTGGTCGAGCCAGGCCGCATGGGGCGCGGCGGTGTCCAGTTGAAACTGCTGGCCCTGCAGCGTGATCTGGCCGCTCACCGCCAGCTGCGGCAGGCTGTAGTAGTAGCTCGCCTGCGCGGCCTGGGGACCTTTGCGCGACAGGCCGCTGTCGCCCTGCAGCAGCCAGCCTTGCGTTTCGGTGCACTGCAAGTCCAATTGGAAGTCATTGCCCGCGACCTGCGCGCGGTAGCGTGAGCGCAGCCCGTCGTCAACGTTGACGACGGGCTTGGCCAGCGGCGCAGCAAGGATTGCCTCGCGCCTGAGCGACCAGTCGCGCAAACGCAGGTCAGTGTCAGTGTCGCTGGCGGCTGCAAGATCGATGTCGGTAGCGCCTGACGCGCGGGCAATGCGCTGGTCGTGCCAGAGCTTTTTGCCCTGCACATCGGTCACCGCCGCATGGGCAAAGATGAGTTGCCTGGCCGCAAAGCGCGAACGCATCGCCTGCGTAGCGGGCACACGCGAGCGAAAGAAGGTGACTTGAAAGCCAAATTCCCGCGTGCCCGAACTGGCGTAGCCGGTTAGGTACCACCACTCAATCGCGTAGTCGGGGTGGCTGCCCAGATCGCGTGGCGCTTGCAGCACGCGCCGCTGCAGCACGGGTGTTGCGTTTGTTTGCGCCAGGCTTGGCCAGGGCCACAGCGCGGCACCCAGGCCGGTGGCCAGCAGGTGTCGTCGCAACAGGCCAGGTGGTTCAGGCCGCATGGCAGCGTCAGGCCAATTGGGACTGGATGTGCGTCGCCGCCGCCGTGCAGTCACCCAGATGCTGGCGCACCCAGTCGGGATCAAAGTAGCTGGCAAGGTAGCGCTCGCCGGCGTCACACAGCAGCGACAGAATGGCGCCTTGCTGGCCTTGCGAGCGCATCTCGTTGGCCAGGACCAACATGCCGACAAAATTGGTGCCCGTTGAGGGCCCTACCTTGCGGCCGAGCAAGTGGGACAACACGCGCATGGCGGCCACCGAATCGACGTCACTGACCTCCAGCATGCGGTCCACCAGCGTGCGGATAAAGCTGGCCTCCACCCGGGGGCGCCCAATGCCTTCGATGCGCGAACCCGGTCCCGTCAGGCTGGCGTCGCCCGTGCGGTGAAACTCGCCAAATACCGATCCTTGCGGGTCGGGCACGCACACCTGGGTCGCATGGCGCTGGTGGCGCACATAACGGCCAATCGTGGCGCTGGTGCCGCCGGTGCCCGCACCGACCACAATCCAGCGCGGCACCGGGTGGCGCTCCCGTGCCATCTGCGTGAACATGCTTTGCGCGATGTTGTTGTTGCCGCGCCAGTCGGTGGCGCGCTCGGCATAGGTGAACTGGTCCATGTAATGGCCACCGGTCTGCGCGGCCAGCGTGCGGGCTTCGTCGTAGACCGCACTGGCGCTGTCCACCAGATGGCAGCGCCCGCCATAAAACGTGATTTGGGCGATTTTCTCGGGCGACGTGCTCTGCGGCATGACGGCAATGAACGGCAGGCCCAGCAGCCGCGCAAAGTAGGCTTCGCTCACCGCCGTGGAGCCGCTGCTTGATTCCACCACGGTTGAACCCGCGTGCAGCCAGCCATTGCACAGTGCATACAAGAACAGCGAACGCGCCAATCGGTGCTTGAGGCTGCCGGTCGGGTGCGTGGACTCGTCTTTCAAATACAGGTCAATGCCGCAGCGGGCAAAGCCCGGCAGGGGCAGGGCGATCAGATGCGTGTCAGCGCTGCGCTGGTAGTCGGCTTCAATCAGCGCGATGGCGGTGTGCAACCAATTCATTGTTCGCCTACTTCAGGCTGCCGGACAAAAACTGCGCCAGTCGCTCACTTTTTGGGTTGGCCAGCACCTGCGCCGGCTTGCCTTCTTCCTCGATCAGCCCCTTGTGCAAAAAAATGAGATGGTTGGACACGTCGCGTGCAAAACCCATTTCATGCGTCACCACCACCATGGTGCGGCCCTCCAGCGCCAGGTTCTTCATGACCTTGAGCACCTCGGACACCAGCTCGGGGTCAAGCGCACTGGTGGGTTCGTCAAACAACATCACTTCGGGCTCCATCGCCAACGCGCGGGCTATTGCCACGCGCTGCTGCTGGCCGCCGCTCATGTGCGCCGGGTAGCGGTCTTCCATGCCGGCCAGATCGACCCGCTTGAGGTATTTGCGCGCAATCTCCACCGCCTGATCGCGCGGAACCCCCATCACATGCACCGGCGCCTCGATGATGTTTTGCAACACCGTCATGTGCGCCCACAGGTTGAAATGCTGGAACACCATGGCCAGCTTGGTGCGCATGCGCTGCAGCTGTTTGGGGTCGGAGGCACTGAGCTCGCCATTGGCGCCCGGCACCAGCTTGAGCTCTTCACCGGCCACCACAATGCGGCCCTGGTGCGGCTTTTCCAGCAGGTTGATGCAGCGTAAAAACGTGCTTTTGCCCGAACCTGAACTGCCGATGATGCTGATCACGTCACCGGCATGGGCGGTCAGCGAGACACCTTTGAGTACTTCGACACTGCCGAAACGTTTGTGAATGTTTTCTGCCTGGAGTTTGAGGGTGGAAGTGGTCATGGAAAAAAAGTTTGGGTAGGCAGGGAACAAAAAAGGCTCAGGCCCCCAGCAACTCGCCGGTTCTGAACGGCGTAGCGCCAGCAATCTTGCCAAGTTCGCCGCCGGTCATGATGTAGCGATCACGGATGCGGGCATAAAAAACACCGTCCACCCCGGCAAGCACGCGATGTGTCTGGTTGGCAATCGGGTCAATCACCTGCGCCACCAGATCACCAACACGCAGGGTTTGGCCCACTTCGGCTGCAAACACCACCAGGCCCGGGGCCGGTGCCTTCAGGGTTTCGGAGCCGGCCAGTGGCGTGGGTTGGCACTTGAAGGCGGGCACATCAGGGGCTTCATGACAAGCCAATAGCCGGATGTGTTTGAGCCAGTCAACAATGGCTCGCGCATCCTGTTGTGCCAAGGCATGGCTGACGTCGAGTTCACCGCGCAACTCGATGGTGGTGCTGCAGCAGCCTTGCGGCAGCGGCAGGTTGCGGCCCAGGCCGGCAAAAATATCAGCCAGCCGCCACCACGCGCCCGAGAGGCATTCGTCAAACGGCCCGCTGCCTGAATTCTTGGCCAGCAATATGGCCTCGCTGCCCAGAAAGCGCGCCAGCGGCTCCAACTGCGGCCAGCAGGCTTCTTCGGTGTAGAAATGCAGCACGCCTTCACAGTCGCAGTGCAGGTCCAGCACAAAGTCGGCGTCATGCGCCAGCGTCAGCAAGCGGTGGCGCAGGCTCTGCAGCTCGGTGTCGGGCAGCCAGTTGTCCAGGTACCTGCCCAAGGCCTGGCGTACCAAGCTAACGTTTGCTTGCGGGTCGTCGCCCAGCGCATCGCGTACCAGTGGCCCGACGGCGCTGGCCAGGTCCGGGTAATGGCGGTTGAAGTTTTCCGAGGTAGCGAGATCAAAGCGGCCCATCGGCTTGTGATCCACCCGCTGCGCCAGCCCCAACGGATTGGCCACTGGCACCAAAATGATTTCGCCTTGAATCTGGCCCGCGGTTTCAGCCGTTTCCAGCAAGGCGCGCAAGTGGTGCGCCACCAGCATGCCCGGCAATTCTTCGGCGTGCAGGCTGGCCTGGATGTAGACCTTGAGGCCGCTGCCGGGTTGGCCAAAATGAAAGCTGGTCAAGGTCTTCTGGCTGCCCAGGCTGTTGGACAGCAGGGGATGATCGATGCGAAGCATACGGTGTGACCTGTCCTTGAACTACAGTTTGCGCGGGGCCAGATAAGCCAGCAGGCGCCCTTCGCTGAACCTGAAGAAACCTATCAGGCAAAAAGAGGCGACGAGGTAGATCGCCGCGGCAGCCAGATAGGCCTCAAACGGCAGGTAATAGTCCGAGTAGATGCGACTCGCCGCCGCTGTCACGTCCAGCATGGCGGGCACGGCGCTGGCCAGGCTGGTGGCTTGCAGCATCATCACCACCTCGTTGCTGTAAGCCGGCAGCGTGCGCCGCATGGCGCTGGGCAGCACAATGTGCAGCATCACCTTGAAACGGCTCATGCCATAAGCCTGCGCGGCTTCAATTTCACCCGCGCTGGTTTCCCGAATGGCACCGGCCAGCATCTCGGCGGTGTAGCCCGCGGTGTTCAGGCTGAAGGCCAGCAAGGCGCAAAAAAAAGGTTCCTTGAAATGCGTCCACGGCCACACCGTGTCCCAGCGCGCCTGAATCCATTCCAGTTGACCCAGGCCGTAGTAGATCAGGTAGACCTGAATCAAGAGCGGCGTGCCCCGCATCACATAGGTGTAGGCGCCCACCACCCAGCGCAGCGGCGCCCACGGGCCGGTCAGGGCCAGTGCACACAGCAGCGCCAGCACGGCGCCCACCGCCAGTGACGAAAACAGCAGGGCCAGGGTGGTCAGGATGCCGGTGCCGTAGAGCGCCAGGTTTTGCGGCTCGAAGATGACGGCGAAATTCATTACAACTGCACCCGTTTGGTACCCAGGCTGTAGCGGGCGTTGAGTCGGCGCAGCACCATGAGCGACACCGTGGTGTAGATCAAAAACAGCGCGGCGGTGAATAAAAAGTAGGCAAACGGCGAGCGCGTGGCCGCGCTGGCTTGCTTGGCCAGATAGGTCATTTCCTGCAAGCCAATCAAACTCACCAAGGCGGTGGCCTTGATCAGCACCAGCCAGTTATTGGTAAAGCCGGGCAGGGCGTAGCGCACCATTTGCGGCGCGGTGATGCGCATAAAGGTTTGCGTGCGGCCCATGCCAAAAGCCCAGGCGGCTTCTGCCTGCCCTTTGGGAATGGCCAGAATGGCGCCCCGAAAAGTCTCGGTCATGTAGGCGCCGTAGATAAAGCCGATGGTCAACACGCCGGCCAAAAACGGGTTGATGTCCACCGTGGCTTCGCTGCCCATGGCCTCCAACAAATTGTTCAGGCCGATGGTGCCGCCATAAAACACCAGCAGCATCAGCACCAGCTCCGGGATACCCCGGATGATGGTGGTGTAGAGCGTGGCCAGCGCCACCAGAATGGGACGCCCCGAGAGTTTGGCGCCCGCGCCTGCCAGGCCCAAAACAAGCGACACCAGCAGGGCGGCCAGGGACACGCCCACCGTGAGCACGGCACCATACAAGATGGAGGTGTAGTAGGAACTCATCGGTGGGGGCGGCTAGTGGCTACTTATTTGCCGTAAACGTCAAACTTGAAGTACTTGTCGTTGATTTTCTTGTAAGTGCCGTTGGCACGGATCGCCTTGATGGCGGCGTTCAATTCGTTTTTGAGCGCTGTTTCACCCTTGCGCAGGCCGATGCCAGCGCCAATGCCGAAGTATTTTTCAGTGTAGAGCTCCGGGCCGACCAGGTTGTAGTCTTTACCTTCGGGCTTGCTCAGGAAACCGCCAGTGACTTCCACAAAGTCGGCCACTGTGCCGTCCAGACGACCGGACTTGATGTCCAGATAAACCTGGTCCTGCGCTTCGTAGGGGACCACTTCAACGCCCGCGGTCTTGAGCTCGCCCATGGCGTACTTTTCTTGCGTACTGCCCTTGAGCACACCGATTTTCTTGCCCTTGATGGAGGCCGGTCCGGTGAATTTCACATCTTTCTTCACCACCACGCGGCTTGGCGTGTTGTAGTACTTGTTGGTGAAATCGATCACCTTCAGGCGATCCTCAGTGATCGACATCGAGCTGATGATGACGTCGTATTTTTTTGCCTGCAGGCCCGGAATCATGCTGTCCCAGACTTGCTCGACGAACACGCATTTGCGCTTGACCTGCTCGCACAGCGCGCTGGCGATGTCGACGTCGAAGCCGGTCGGCTTGCCGTCGGCGGTCTTGAACGTGAAGGGCTCGTAAGTCGGGTCGATGGCGACCTTGAGGTCTTTGCCTTGGGCAAACGAGACAGCGCAGAGCGATCCAATGGCGATAGCCAGGAGGAGTTTTTTCATGAGCAAATCCTAAAAAAAGCCGCAGACTGGCCACGGCAAGGTAAAAATGAACAGAGATTTCATTCTACGGTCTGTGAACCGCGAAAAATGGCATGGTTTTCCATAAGCCGGGATGATCCATTCACCAAAATCATGAACATGTAGCGGAACTGAACTTGCGTCGACGCAGAAAAATGACGTCGTCAATCCTTGTTCAAGCTTGTGTGGCCATTTTTGCCTGATCCGCAAGGCGCGTTCTAGCCGGGAAATGGGGCTCGTCAGGGCAGCGGCGCATAATCGGGCCAAGCTATTTGTATCTTTTTGTAAGCGCGCAATGAGAGGGTGGCGCCTAACCCATTAATTTGCCAAGTTGCCTCGGTCATCGGTCGCTGGTATCTCACCATGAAGCACGCGATTCACTGGAATCTTTTGAGTCCCTTTATCCGCAATGCTCTGTTGTTGGCTGGCCTGATCATTGCCGGTCTGGCTGTCTGGTCCCGCTTTGGGTGGCTGGTGCTGGGTGGTCTGGCGGCCCTGGCCCTGATTGTGTGGCAAGGCACACGCTTACTCATGACGCGGCGCAGGCTGACGGAACAGTATCGTTTGGTGCTGCTGCAAAAAAAGCGGCTCAGAGAAAGTGAATTCCGCTGGAAATTTGCCATTGAAGGCTCAGGTGACGGCCTGTGGGACTGGAACGTGGCCGACGGGAGCGTCTATTTCAGCGCGCAATACAAACAAATGCTCGGTTTAACGGTTGACGAGATGGATCAACGCTTGCAGGAGTGGGAGACGCGCGTTCACCCCGATGACAAGGCCGGGAGCCTGATCGCATTGCAATCCCACCTTGACGGACAGAGCCCGGTGTACGCCGCCCAATACCGCATGCGCTGCAAGGACGGCAGCTACAAGTGGATTCTCGACCGTGGCATGGTGGTCAGCCGCAGTGACGCGGGCAAACCCCTGCGCATGATTGGCACCCATACCGACATTAGCGCGCACAAACAAGCCGAGGAAAAACTTCAACTCGCCGCCAGCGTTTTCACCCATGCGCTCGAAGGCATCATGATCACCGATGCGCAGGGCCTGATCATCGACGTCAATCAGGCCTTCAGTCGCATCACCGGCTACGAGCGTGACGAGGTGTTGGACCGCAACCCGCATCTTTTGAGCTCCGGTCGACAGAGCAAAGAGTTCTATGCCGCCATGTGGCGCGATTTGCAGGAAAACGGGTGCTGGTATGGCGAAGTCTGGAACCGGCGCAAAAGTGGCGAGGTCTATGCCCATCTGCAAAACATCAGCGCGGTGCGCGATGCCCAGGGCCAAACCCGGCAGTACGTCTCGCTGTTTTCCGACAACACCGCGCTCAAGGCGCATCAGCAGCAACTCCAGCACCTGGCCCATTTTGACGCGCTGACCGACCTGCCCAACCGCCTGCTGCTGGCCGATCGCCTGCACCAGGGCATGGTGCAGGCGCAGCGGCGCGGACAGGTGCTGGCGCTGGCTTTTGTTGACCTGGACGGTTTCAAGCTGATCAACGACAGCCATGGCCATGAAGCGGGGGACCACCTGCTGATGACGGTGGCGACGCGCATGAAACAGGCCCTGCGCGAAGGGGACACCCTGGCCCGCCTGGGCGGCGACGAATTTGTCGCCGTGATGTTCGATCTGGCAGACGAGGCGGCCTGCGAGCCGATGCTGCACCGTCTGCTGGCCGCCGTCGCCCGGCCGGCGCAATTTGGTGGGCACAAGCTGCAGGTTTCAGGCAGCCTGGGCGTGACCTTCTATCCGCAGGCGCAGGAACTGGACGCCGATCAGTTGCTGCGCCAGGCCGACCAGGCCATGTACCAGGCCAAGCTGGCGGGCAAGAATCGCTACCAGTTCTTCGGGGTTGAATAATCTCAGCGTGTGATCAAGGCGCAAGGCTACCTGTATTTCAGGCCACCAGCCCCCGTGCAACCTGCCTAAGCAGCTATCTTATTGATAGTTATTTGGGGCGGCGCCGGTGGCACGCACTCTTCTCTTGCGCCGCGTCACCAGTCTTCCTTCACCGCCAGCACCGCGTCCTTGCCCGCTGCCGCACGACCGGCCAGCCAGGCGGTGATGGTGCCCGCCAGCACCACGGCCAGGCACAGCAGGAGCAGGCGGCCCCACGGCAGCATCAGCTCCATGGTCCAGTGAAAGCTTTGCGGGTTCACCACATGCACCAGCACCACCGACACCGCCAGCCCCAAGCCGAGCCCGGCGATGGCCCCCACGCTGGTCCAGGCACTGCCCTCCAGGGCGACCAATTGCAGAATCTGGCGGCGGCTCAAGCCCAGGTGCGCCAGCAGGCCAAACTCTTTGCGCCGCGACAGCACCTGGGCGCTGAAGCTGGCCGCCACACCAAACAAGCCAATCGCAATCGCCACCGCTTGCAGCCAGTAGGTCACCGCGAAACTGCGGTCAAAAATGCGCAGCGAGGTGGTGCGAATCTGGCTGGCGGTGCCAAATTCGAGCAACTCGCTGGCATTGCCCTTGCTGCCAGCAGCGGCAGCAGGCTCTTCGCCATGGGCCACCCCAATGTCCCGATCGGCCAGCGCCCGCACCGCTTGCTGTACCGCCTCGGCCTGTGCCGGGTTGCTGAGCCACAGCGCCAGGTCGTTGGCGCGCTGGTCGCCGGTGAGACCTTCGAACACGCGCTGGTCCATCGCGATGGCGCCGCTTTGGCGGGCGTAGTCGCGCCACACACCTGCTACGAAAAAGCTAGCTGCCTGCACCCTATCGACGGGGACTAGAGCCCTAAATGATGCTGAAAGCGGGGCAAACACCGTGCCCAGGCGGGCGCCATGCAGGTCCACCATCGCCTCGCTCACATAGATGCCAATCTGTCCCGCTGGCACCGCCAGCGCATCACCCACCAGCGGCAGGCTGCGCGCCGGCTCAAGCAGGTCGCGGGCGATCAGCGCCACCGGTGGCTGCGCCGGGTCCAGCTTGAGCGAGACCAGGCGCTGGGTCTGCACCTTTTGCACCCCCGGCAACTGGCCCGCGGCCCGCACAAATTCAGGCGTGAAGTACACCGTGTCACTGGCGCTCAAGGACCTGGAACTGCGCACATACAGGTCGGCTGGCAGCACGCGGTCCAGCCACACCGTCACCGATTCCCGAAAACTGGCCACCATCACCGTCAGCGCCACCGCCAAGCTGAGCGAGGCCACCACGCCGCTCACGGCCACCGCCGCCGACTCGCGTTGCCGGCGCGCCCGCTCCACGGCCAGCAATGGCAAGGTGTGCCGCGCCACCCGCGGCGCCAGCCGGTCCAGCAGCACGCCAATCAGCCAGGGCAGCGCGGTGATGCCGCCCACCAGCAGCAGCCCGACCGACACGTAGGCCGCCAGTGGAATGCCAAAAATGGCTGGAGCCCTCGTCAACAGGACGCTAGAAGCTATTAAAACGATACTGATCCAGTGGCGGCGGCGGACTCCCTGCGTGCTATCGAGCCCTTTGAGCGTTTGTGCCGGTGGCAGGCCCTGCGCCCGCCGCGCCGGCCACCAGCCGCCCACCAAGGCTGCCACCAGCCCCAGGATGCCGTAGCCCAGGGCGGCCCAGCCGCTCCACTGCAACTGGGGTGAGACCCCGGAAAAAAAGCCGCCACCCAGATCGCCGCCGAGCAGTCGCAGCGCCAGCGCGGCCAAGGCCGTGCCCAATGCAATACCGGCCGCGCTGCCAATCACGCCCAGCGCCAGCGACTCCCACAGCACCAGTGCCAGCCGCTTGCGCGCACTCAGGCCCAGCACCGCCAGCAAGGCAAACTGCTGCGCCCGCTTGGCCACGCTCAAAGACAGCACCGAAAACACCAGAAATGCCCCGGTGAACAGGGCAATCAGCGCCAGCACGCTGAGGTTGACGCGGTAGGCGCGCGACAGATCCTGGGCTTGGCGTTGCGCGTCGCCGGGTGGGCTCAAGCTCAGTCCGGGTGGCCAGTCCGGCGCGCCTTGCAGCGCGCGCACGAAAGCGCCGGCGTCGACGCCCGCTTGCAGCCTCAGGTCAATGCGGGTGAGCTGCCCCTGCTTGCCAAACAGCTCTTGCGCCGCGCCAATGTCCATCACCGCCAGCGCCGCACCGCCCGCACGCACGCTCCCCGCCACCGTGACCGCGTGCATCTGCAGGCCACTTTGCAGCCGCAGCACCGAGCCCTGCGCATTTTTTTGCGCCGCCGCGTTCAAAAACACGGTGTCGGGCGCAAACAGCGCCAGCCGGTCCGCATCGGCCAGCGGCCGCGGCATCAGGTCAGGCGCCACAAACGGCACCACCAGCGTGTCGATCCCGACCACACGCACAGCCGCACGCTGCCCGTCTGGCGCCTGGGTGTAGCTGCCCAGCTCCAGCACCGGGCTGGCGAGCCGGACTTTGGGGTGACGCGCCACGCGGGCAAATACCGCCTCGTCAAAACTGCCCCGCACACTGCGCAGCTCCAGGTCGGGCTGGCCGCTGACGGAGCGCACCGCCTGCGAGAACTCGTCCAGTGCCGACGCGTTGATCAACTGCACCGAAAACGCCAGCGCCACCCCCAGCATCACCGCCACCACGGCAGCGGCGTTGCGCCATGGATGCTGGATCAGCTCCTGCCAGGAGAAGGTTTTCAGAAGATCGAACATCAATAAGGTCAATAGATGAGGCCAGGCCCGGATTGGTTCAGTCCGGTCTGACTTCGGGTTTGATTTCCGGATTCATTTCTGGATTCATTCTAGGGTTCGGTGGCGGCTCGGCTTTGTGGTCTGCTGCTTGACAAAGCTCAAGCGCTCGGGCTTGGTCGCCTTGCAGAATCAGTCTCAACGGATGGACGCCCTGTCCATCCACCAATTTGTCACACGCGGCAAAACAAGGAGAAAAAAATGGGTCAACGTCTAACCACCGGCGAGATTTGCAAGCGCAACGTGAGCGTTGCTTTCAAGGCCACGGCCTTGCCCGGCGCCGCCCGCTTGATGCGGGAGAACCATGTCGGCTGCCTGGTCGTGGTGGATGAAGTGGAGGGCAAGCGCATCGTGGTTGGTTTGCTGACTGACCGCGATATCGTCACCGCGGTCGTCGCCTCCGACCTTGATCCTGCCACACTGCGGGTGGAAGACGTGATGGTCACCGACCTGGTCACCGCGCGCGAGGACGACTCGCTGATCGACCTGATGCACACCATGCGCCGCAAGGGTGTGCGGCGCATTCCGGTGGTTGGCACTCAGGACGAACTGCTGGGTGTGGTCACGCTCGACGATGTGCTCGACGTCCTGGCGCAGGAATTGGGGCTGCTGGTGGCCGCCATCGACAGTGAGGGTAAGCGCGAACGCCAGCTTCGAAAGTAAGTGAGCTGGAAGGAGCCGGGCCCGAATGAGCGTGCTGCCGCCTGTGGCGTCAAGGCTGAGCAGCCAAGGCCATCAACACTTGCTCTGGCATGCGCCGGGGGCGCAGAGTGGCAGCATCGACGCAGCCCACCCGGATCAGCCCCTGCGCCAAGAGTGTGTCACCGCGCCAGGCCTGCTGCGCCAGTTGCATGGACGCCTGCCGCTGCGCCACCACCTTGACCGTGACCTGGATCAGGTCGTCCAGTCTGGCCGAAGCCAGGTAGCGCAATTGCACGTCAGCCACCACAAAAATGGCGCCGGTTTGCGCCTGCAAAACGCTCTGCTCCACCCCCAGGGAGCGCAGCCACTCCGTGCGCGCACGTTCGAAAAATTTGAGGTAATTGGCATAGAAAACCACGCCGCCGGCGTCGGTGTCCTCCCAATAGACGCGCAGGGTGAAAGGATTGCAGAGTTCAGGCACGGTTTTCCAGTCGGGTTGAAAAGCCCCCATTATTCACAGCCATGCGCTAGCGCCATGGACGCGCACGAAATCTGTTGAGCCAATCGCCTTTCGGGCTCAAGATTTGCGGCGGTGTGTGCCGACACAGGGTCTGCGCCGCGGCCTTGGCCGACGCGGCTCCAAGTAAGATAGTCGTCATGATCGATTGTCCAATCCTGCAGTCATCGCCGTGAGCGTGGTCAACCCACTGGCGAAGCGTCAGCTGCCCCGGCCTCGCATGTCCATGCCCGCCGTGGTGACGGCAGGGGTTTTGCACGTCGCGCTGCTGTGGCTGGTGCTGCAGTCGACACCGGTCATGCACACGGTGCGCAACGTGGTGCAGTACCTGGCGCCCATCACTTTGCTGCGGGAAAAGCCGCCAACGCCAACGCCGACGCCCGCGCCGACCCGTATCACCGTACCCATGCGGATGCCGGTGCTCACGCCCAAGGCCGTGCCCGAACCGGTGGCAGCCGTCCCCAAGGCCATCGAACTGCCGCCAGACAAACTGCCGGAGCCGCCACCCCCGCCTGTCAAGCCGCCGCCTCTGCCCGCGCCACCGATTCCATTACCGGAGCCGCCGAAAGCAGAGTCGCCAGTTCTTCCCGAGCCGCTGCCGGAGCCGGTGCCGGCACCCGCACCCGCTGTGGAGCCAGTCCCTGCACCAGCACCAGCACCGGAGCCAACGCCAACGCCGGCAGACGCAGCCGAACAGGCACCAGCACCTGCACCAGCACCTGCA
>Ga0209343_10003667_pt1 | contig 19226 bp, 18 predicted proteins | sample RifCSPlowO2_02_FD_184026 | JGI IMG/M metagenome (GOLD analysis project Ga0209343, IMG submission 184026) | Groundwater microbial communities from Rifle, Colorado - Rifle CSP2_plank lowO2_0.2 (SPAdes) (version 2) | ecosystem: Environmental > Aquatic > Deep subsurface > Groundwater | place... | reverse complement strand
GTTAAAAAGCATTGGGATACAATTGATTACGAAATTACCCGTGACCCAAATCAACCTCATGAAGCCAATCTGTTAAAGCTCGATTGTTCAAAAGCCCACATTCGTCTAAAGTGGAAAGATGTATGGGAGAGTGAGACGACATTTGAAAAAACGGTATTGTGGTACAAGAATTTTTATGAAAACAATACTACTAATACTTTGAATAATTTGGAAGAATATATAAGGGATGCAAAAACTAAAAAGATTGAGTGGGCGATCTAAATGTTGGCAAATGAACCCATGATAATCAACGATCAAACTATCCAAGATAAAATTTATACTCTCAGAGATGTGCAAGTAATGATCGATAGAGACTTGGCAGCACTTTATGGGGTAGAGACACGAAGACTCAATGAACAAGTTAAAAGAAATATTGAAAGATTCCCAAGGGAATTTATGTTTCAAATGACTGCTTTGGAACTTGAAACTTGGAAGTCGCAAATTGCGACATCCAATAAAGAAATTATGGGTCTTAGAAAGTTGCCGTATGTTTTTACAGAGCAAGGCGTTTCAATGCTTAGTTCCGTACTTAAAAGCGACACAGCAATCCAAACAAGCATTAAAATTATCAATACTTTTGTAAATATGAGGAAGTTTTTACAAAATAATGCCAATATTTTTCAAAGATTATATACGATTGAGGCAAATCAGTTCCGCTACAAGCTCGAATCAGATGAGAAATTTAACAAAATTTTTGATGCCATTGAAAATAAATCTATCAAGCCTAATCAAGGCATATTCTATGACGGACAAATATTTGATGCGTATGTTTTTGTAAGTGATATCATCAAAAATGCAAAAAAATCTATCATCCTTATAGATAATTATGTTGATGAGAGCGTATTAACTTTATTGTCCAAAAGAGATTCAAAGATTAGTGCCACCGTCTATACCAAAACCCTAACGAAACAGCTATCATTAGATCTCCAAAGACATAATGTCCAATATCCGATCATTGAGATCAAAGAGTTTGATTTATCTCATGATCGATTTTTAATTATCGATGATCATGAGGTGTATCATATAGGTGCAAGCTTAAAAGACCTTGGCAAAAAGTGGTTTGGATTTTCAAAAATGGATGAAAAATCACTTGGGATTTTGGAGAGATTAAGATGAAAATAGGTTGTTCCATCCCCTTAAATCGTAAAGACGTATGGGAGAGTGAGACGATATTTGAGAAAACGGTATTGTGGTACAAGAATTTTTATGAAAATAATGCCATTGGTACAATTGATGATTTAAAGCAATATATTTTAGATGCAAAAAAGAAAAACTTAGAGTGGAGTATGGTGTGAAGATTAGAGTAGCAGATTATTTAACACAAAAATTAGCTGAAGTAAGCGGCAATAAGCTTTTTATGATTACCGGCGGTATGATCATGCATCTTACGGATGCTGTATATAAGCAAAAAGAGACACTTGATACGTATTTTTTCCATCACGAACAAGCGGCTGCGATGGCAGCGGAAGCGTATGCCCGTTATTCTAAAAAAATAGGTGTAGTTTATGTTACGGCCGGACCAGCTGCTCTTAATACATTGACTGGAGTAGTAGGGGCATATGTCGATAGATCTCCTTGTATCATTGTCTCCGGACAGTCTAAGGTTGAACAAGTTCACATAACTGCGCCTCGCCAGTTTTCTTTGCAAGGATTTAATACCTTGCCGATTTTTGAACAAGTTACAAAGTTCGCAGTGATACTGGATGATCTTGCTACTGTACGGTACAACATCGAAAAAGCGATCCATATTGCTTCGCAAGCGCCTTTCGGTCCTGTTTGGATTGAATGCCCCATTGATATACAAGGTGCAATGTTTGATCCTGATGATTATGCCGGTTTTGTACCGGAACAGGTTACTCAGCCGTCTACGATCAACATTAATCCGATTATAGAAGCATTGGCAACAGCAAAAAGACCTGTTATCTTGATGGGTGCAGGAGTGCAGCAGGCAAATGCAGTGCAGGAAGCGCATAAAATAGCAGATATCTTTGGGATTCCCATTGTTACTACAAGAATGGGAATGGATATTTTAGATCATGAACATCCCAATTTTATTGGTAGACCGGGTACGTATGGGGATAGAGCCGGAAACTTTGCTGTGCAAAATTCTGATGTATTGCTGGTATTGGGTTCAAGATTGAGTATTGGACTGATCGGTCATGATTATCAAAGTTTTGCGCCAAACTCAAAGATTATACTGGTAGAAATTGATCCTCTGGAATTTGAAAAACCGTCTGTTAAAAATGCAACGAAAATATTGGCTGATGTAAAACAAGCCATGAATCTTCTGCTGCAAGATTTCCATCCTCAAAAAGATCAGTACATCAAATGGCTGGAAAAAGCGCGAGAATGGAAACGCAACTATCCGGTTGACCTTCCTGAATATATAGATGAAAAAGAGGGTGTTAATTCGTACCATTTTATGCGGGTTTTTTCCGAGTATTTAACACCTAATGACGTTATTGTTACCGATACGGGATCTTGTTTCCATGTACATGCACAAGCGTTCAAAGTGAAATTCGGACAACGGCATATTATTACAGGTGGTTTGTCCACTATGGGGTACAGTCCTGCTTCGATCGGTGTAGCGGCATTGGCAAAAGATGAGCATAAAAACGTTTACTGTATCAGCGGTGATGGATCAATTCAGATGAATTTGCAAGAATTCCAAACAATCGCGCATTATAAGTTACCGATAAAAACAATTATTTTAAATAATAATGGCTATCTTTTGATACGGCATACTCAAAATAATTTTATGGAAGGTAGATTGTTTGGTGAGAGCAGTGAAACGGGTGTCGCTACTCCATCGATGAAAAAAGTAGCTGACTTGTACGGTATTAAATACATGTCGGTATCCAATTTGGACGAAATGGAAAATGCGATCAAAGAACTTATTGCATATGAAGGAGCTGTTATTTTTGAAGTCATAACTCCATCAAATCAGCTGTTGATACCAAGGGTCGCCTCCAAAAAATTAGACGATGGCAAAATTATTTCCATGCCGTTTGATGATATGTTCCCTTTCTTGCCGAGAGAAGAATATGAAAAAAATATTCAGGTAGATTTTTAATTTATGAAACTTAAAGTTGCTATTTTAGGTACAGGAAATATCGGTACTGATTTGTTGATGAAAATCAAACGATCACCGTATTTAGAATGTACTTTGTTTGCCGGCAGAAATTTAAACTCGAAAGGGATGTTAAAGGCTATGTCTTTAGGCGTTCCTCTGAGCGACAAAGGGATTCAATCCATTATAGATAATCCTAAATGCTGTGATTTAGTTTTTGACGCAACTTCGGCTGCCAGTCACACAATGCATGCGAAAGTGCTTAAAAAACTGAGTAAGATCGTTATTGACTTAACACCTGCTAAACTTGGTCTTTTGACGATCCCTTCCGTTAATATGTCAGAAGCATTGAAATACGATAATTTAAATATGATTACATGTGGAGGGCAAGCTTCGATTCCGATCGCTCATGCCATCAGTCAAGCTGAAAAAGATATCGAATACATTGAGCTGGTATCGACTATTGCGTCAAAAAGTGCCGGACCCGGTACGCGGGCCAATATCGATGAATACATTGAAACGACTGAAAAAGCACTTTCTCATTTTACAGGTTGTAAGAATGTAAAAGTAATTCTGAATCTAAATCCTGCGCAGCCCAGCATAGATATGAATACAACGATATATTTAAAAATCAAAAATCCGAATATGGATTTAATACGGGCTGAAGTGGTTAAAATGGCGGCTACGATTCGATCGTATGTTCCCGGATATATTCTGGCACTTGGACCTGTTTATGATAACGGTTTGGTAATTTTGTCTATTAAAGTGCAGGGGTTGGGAGATTACCTTCCTAAATATGCGGGAAATTTAGATATTATTAATTCTGCTGCGATTGCAATAGCTGAAGAGTTTGCAAAAATCAGACAATAAAGAGATACCATTATGAAAAGTAAAATCAATCTTTATGACGTAACGCTTAGGGATGGCTCTCATGCGATTTCGCATCAATTAACTGAACAACAAATAGACGTATATACTCAGCTCATAGATAAAACAGGTATTTATGCTATCGAGGTTGGACATGGGAACGGGCTTGGCGCTTCATCCGTTCTGGTCGGGAAAAGCAGGCTCAGTGATGAAATGCTCATCAAAACAGCCAAAAATAATTTACACAATACAAAGCTTGGGATACATGTTATTCCCGGATTTGCCACAATCAACAGAGACATAAAAAATGCTTTATCCTGGGGCGTTGATATCGTACGAGTTGCCAGTCATTGTACCGAAGCAGATACCACAGAAAGACATATCGGCTATGTTCGAGAAAAAGGGAAAGAGGCGTACGGGTTGTTGATGATGAGTCATATGACTACGCCTGAAATTTTGCTTGATGAAGCAATTAAAATGCAAACGTATGGTGCGGAAGCCATCGTGATCTTAGATTCCGCCGGTAGTTATTTGCCGGATGATGTGAAAGAAAGAATCTCCTTGCTGTCTCAGAATCTGAATGTGCCGGTCGGGTTTCATGCGCATAATAATTTAGGATTGGCAATTTCAAATTCGCTGGTTGCTCTTGAAGCGGGTGCTCAAATTATTGATGGCGCGGTGAAAGGATTCGGAGCCGGAGCCGGAAACGCACAGCTTGAAGTTTTAGTTGCCGTACTTGAAAAGCTGGAATATGGTACTCATGTTGATTTGTATAAGATATTAGACGTAGCTGATATGGTCGAAAGAAACCTCATAAAAGAACCGATCACCATCTCTTCTTTAAGTATCGTCAGTGCCATTGCCGGAGTATTTTCCGGGTTTTCAAAACATGTCAAAAGAATATCTAACGAGTTCGGAGTCGATTCCAGAGATATTTTTATGGAACTCGGTCGCCAAAAAATCGTTGCAGGGCAGGAAGATACGATTATAGACATAGCAATGAAATTGCAAAAAAGGATTTGACGTTGTTTTTATTTAGTCTAACGGAAAATGAAGCATCAAATCTCAAAACATTAAAAAATAAACAAATTCTTATAACAGGCGGAAGCGGTTTTATAGGAATTTGGCTGACGCACCTTGTGTTATATCTAAACGATACACAAAATTTCAACATCAAATTGTATTTGATTGCAAGAAACATCAGCGATGAGACAAGTGAAATAATTGCAAATAGAAAAGATGTTACTTTTATAAAAAGTGATGTGAGAAACATACGTGAGTTCCCAAAAGATGTATCTTATATCATCCATGCCGCTACTTCACCGGATAACAGGGTGTACATGTCCAACCCTGTAGAGTCCATGGACATCATTGCAAATGGCACAAAAAATGTGATGGAGAATGCGTTACTTTTAGAGAAACTGGAAAAAATAATCAATTTAAGTTCCGGACAAATCTATGGTACGATCAACAGCCATAATATTCGAGAAGAAGATTTTGGCAAGATCAATACCAACAGCATCACTGCCATCTATCCTGAAGCCAAAAGATATGCGGAAACGCTGACAAATGCTTATCGGAGTTTACATAAATTGCCGACAGTACAGATACGGCCGTTTTCGTTCATCGGCCCGTTTATGGATATGAATAAACCATGGGCTGTTAATAATTTTATCCGTGATGCTTTAAAGTTTAAAAATATCAGGATTTTAGGAAATGGAAAGCCTATAAGAAGCTATATGTACCCTACGGATATGGCAATATGGATATTAAATATTTTAGTCCACGGAAAAGTTGGATCAGCTTACAACCTTGGCAGCGATGTGGGAATTTCTCTTGAAGAAGTAGCACTGAAAATAAAAAATATCGTCGGCTCGAGTGTGAATATTGATATTCTAAATATGAATGACACATGTTCGGAATTTGTTCCGAACATTGATCATGCAAGACAAGAATTGGGCCTTGATATTACCGTCGATATTGATACAACACTCACAAAATCGATAGATTGGTTTGGAAAATCTTTATGAAAATTCTTATCATCGGCGCTAACGGGTTTATCGGCAGGCATTTAGGCGAACATTTGGCCAAGCATAATACCTATTCCCTCTTGACTCCTAGTAGTAAAGAACTTAATATTGCTCAGGAAGAAAGTGTTGATGCCTATATGGAAACACACAAGCCTGAGATTATCATCAACTGTGCCAATCGCGGCGGCGGCCGAGACAGCGGCAATGAAAACATCGTTCATGAAAATCTCCGTATGTTTTTCAACATCGTCAAACACTCCGATAAAGTGTCGAAAATCATCCATTTCGGCAGCGGGGCGGAATACAGCAAGCATAAGCCTATCGTTGATGTCAAAGAAGAAGATGCAGATATTTCTATCCCTTTGGATGAATACGGATTTTATAAATCGATATGTTCCAAATTTATCGAGAAAAGTGACAATAACCTCAACCTGAGAATTTTCGGTTGTTACGGTGAATATGAGAATTATGAGTTCAAATTTATTTCAAATGCTATTGTCAAAAATCTTTTGCATTTACCGATAACGATCAATAAAAATGTCTTTTTCGATTATATTTATGTGGGTGATTTGGTAAAAATCGTCGATCATTTTCTGCATCATGACAGCAAACATAAAGTTTATAATCTGACAACCGGCAAAAAAATCGATTTGATTACACTAGCGCATTTGATCAATGAAACGAGCGACTTCACCTCTGAGATCAAGGTCATCAATGATGGTCTGAACAATGAGTATACATCGGTTAACAGTCGCTTAATGGATGCGATGGACGGATTTGAGTTTACCTCTCATCGTACTGCGATTATAGAGATGCGTCACTATTATGCCTCTATTTTGGATACGATCGACAGAGAAAAAATCGAAGCAGACCCCTATTTAAAGCTTTGCACTACATTTTGGAATAAACACGAGGAGAAAGAATGACACCGGCAGAACAACTTAAAAATGAGATATTACAAAAAACCAAAGAATATTACGAATTAGTACATAAACCTGTACAAGAGAAAGAATTTGTATCCGGCAAAAGCCGTGTCAACTACGCGGGACGCGTATTCGATGAAAAAGAGATGATTAACCTTGTCGATAGCAGCTTAGACTTCTGGCTCACCTACGGAAGCTATTCAAAAACATTCGAGAAGAAATTGGCAGACTATCTGGGGGTACGCTGGACATTTTTGGTCAATAGCGGCAGTTCGGCAAATTTGCTCGCATTTTATACCCTTACGTCACCGCTATTGGGTGATCGACAGGTCAAACGGGGAGATGAAGTGATCACCGTTGCAGCCGGATTTCCAACCACCGTTGCTCCTATCGTCCAATACGGTGCCGTTCCTGTCTTCGTCGATATGGAACTGACTCATTTTAACATCGATGTAACACAGCTCGAAGCGGCACTAAGCCCAAAAACCAAAGCGATTATGATCGCCCATACCCTCGGAAATCCTTTTAACCTCCGAGCCGTCAAAGAATTTTGTGACAAACACAACCTTTGGCTGATAGAAGATAACTGTGATGCGCTAGGTTCCACCTACGAGGGGAAACCGACGGGGACATGGGGAGACATCGGAACATCGAGTTTTTACCCGCCTCACCATATGACGATGGGAGAAGGGGGAGCAACCTATACGGACAACCCACTGCTGAAAAAAATCATGCTCTCTATGCGTGACTGGGGACGAGACTGCTGGTGCGAAAGCGGTATAGATAATACCTGCGGATGCCGTTTCTCCCAAAGCTTCGGAACACTGCCAAAGGGTTATGATCATAAATATGTCTATAGCCATTTTGGATTTAACCTCAAAGTCTCCGATATGCAAGCCGCCATCGGTGTCGCACAGCTCGAAAAGTTCCCGACATTTGTCGAAAAACGTAAAGAAAACTTTGCAAAACTTTACGAAGGACTAAAAGGAATCGATGAATTGGTTCTGAATTCTGCCACGCCTAACAGCGATCCTAGCTGGTTTGGATTTATGATCACACTCAAAGACGGTGTACAATTTAGCCGTAATGAACTCGTAGAACATCTCGAAAACGCCAATATCCAAACTCGCAATCTCTTCGCCGGAAATATGCTCCGTCATCCGATGTTTGACAGTATGGTCCAAGAGTGTGATTATAGAGTTGTAGGTGATTTGCCCAATACGGACAAAATCATGAACGACAGCTTTTGGATCGGTCTCTACCCGGGGATGGGGGATGATGCGATTGCTTATATGGTTACCAAGATAAAAGAGTTTACCTGTAAATGAAGATTTTGTATGTAGATTTAGAGTATGACTATGGTATGAAATCACGAGGCATCAACACTATAGGACACGATGGTTTTAAAAAATCATTTGAGACTTTAGGTCATGATGTCGTGATGTTTTACTATGATAATTATTTGAGCAATACCATTCCATTACAAAATGATTTAAAAGCTTTTGCCGATGACACACAACCTGATTTGATCTTTTTTTCACTTTTTACAGATCAATTTGATATTGAGACACTTGAGGCTCTGAAATCAAAATACACAACCGTCAATTGGTTCGGGGATGACCAATGGAGATTTGATGATTTCACATCACACTATGCCAATCATTTTACCTATTGTATTACTACAGACAAATTTTCAATTCCAAAATATCAAATATTAGGGCAAAGCAATGTTATTTACAGCCAATGGGCCGCGATAGACAGTCATGATATTCCTGTATTTAAAGGATATAAGTACGATGTCTCTTTTGTCGGAGGGTTTCACCCTTATCGTAAATGGTTTATTGACAGCTTGAGAAAGCGAGGCATCAACATTGAAGCATTTGGCAATGGTTGGGAAAATGGACCACTCAGTGCAAATGAGATGAATGAACTCTTTACAAGTTCTAAAATAAATTTAAATATTGGCAATAGCAATAGTTTTGATATACGATATTTACTAAGCCATTGGAGGGTCTTGCCTCTACATTTTAGAAGTACAAAAAATGCGAGCCAAATCAAAGCACGAAACTTTGAAATCCCCTATTTTGGTGGTTTTCAACTAACTGATTATGCCCCGTCAATAGAAAATTATTTTGATATTGGCAAGGAAATAGTGTGTTATAAAGATATCGATGAAGCCGAACTACTTATAAAATTCTACTTGGGAAATGAAAAAGAAAGAGAAAAAATCAAAAACAATGCTCATTTAAAAGCAACAAATCAACATGGATATATTCATCGTTTACAAAAAGTATTGGAACAGATTCAGTGAAAAAAACTTTATTAGTTATGACATCATATCATTATAAAGAGAGCAGGATCATATGCTTTTGACACTTGGCATCCCCGTATATAATGGTGAAAAATGTCTTACTCAAACACTCGAAAGCCTAAAGATTTCGCTAGATTACTGTAAGAACAAAAATTTATTTGAAATCTTAATATCTGATAATGCATCAATCGATCAAACATATGCATCCATTAAAGGATTTACGGACAAAGGATTAGAAATTCAATATTTTCGTAATATTGAGAATATCGGATATGATAGGAATATTAATAATATTGTCCAATATGCTAGAGGAAAGTATGTTTGGTTTTTAGGATGTGGAGAAACACTAAAAGAAGATGCCCTGCAGAGGCTGGAAGAAAAATTGAATGTTCAAACCGAATATTCCAACATTGTACTGGATTTTGACATTTATGATGAAGCTCTTGAGAAGATAACCGATACTAAAATATATCCTCTTGATAATGATATTATTTTAGAAGGAAAAAACAATTTTTCACATGATAAATATGCTCTAGCAGTTTCATCTAACATTATTAATAAAAGAATGTGGAATGAGATATCTAACCAAAAATTAGTTGTAAAGGGATGGGCACATATCGAAAGAATTTTAAGTATTATCGCATTAAATGAAGATAGTAAAACATTAATACTACCGGGACCATATTTTACATTGTTTCGTGAAAAAAATGGCTGGTGGACAAAACAAAATAGCTCATTACTTTCATTTTTATTACTACATATAGAAGTAATTGAATCTATGAAATCAAAAGGCTTTAAGCCTTCTGTTGTAGATAAATTAAGAAAACAACAAAGTCGAATTCCAATAATTATTGGAATACTTGATTTAAAAACTCAAAAATTCACATTAGATCAAAATATTATTTATAAAATGCTTCGCATGTTCTCGACTGATTATTTCTTTTGGAGTTTTATTTTTCCTCTTTTGTGGATACCTAATTTTCTCCTTTTTATTCCTAAAGCAATTTTGAAACTTTTAACTGAATTAAGCAAAGTATTGCACCATGTCAAAAAAATTATTTATTAAAGGGATTTCCTTTAGCTATTTACGCCAAATCATAACATTGATTATCGGTATTGTATCTTTGCCATTAACTTTAGATTATTTTGGAACAGCTGTTTATGGAATTTTAGTCTTAATATTAGGTCTAGTCGGGTATTTAAACAATATCGCTTTTGGCATACCGTCTGCCATGATAACTCTGACTGCCAAAGCTTTAAATCAAACACAAAAATATCTGATTTTACAAAAATCATTTACCATACTACTTAAAATAATCAGTAGTGTTCTGATTATATTCATCATAGCTATTTTAATTGATACAGGATGGATTATCTCATTGCTCGGAAATATTGCTCCTCAATATATCCAAATTTCAAAAAATATTTTTATCTTCTTTGTAGTAGCAACACTTTTAAAAATACCATTAACACTCTATATGCAATTTTTTACCGGTATAAATTTAGTCTATTGGTCAGAAATTTACCAAATAATAACAATGCTCTTAACCTTTTTCTCATTACTTATCACGATTTATATAAAATTAGATATTTATTGGTTTATTATCTTAACACTCGGTTCCCAACTGTTGATCAGTATCATTTCAATGATCCATGTCATATGGAAATATGCAAATTGGAAAAATAATAAATCTTTTGAAACAATAACAAATCATGAAATTCTCAAAAGCGGATTTGCTTTTTTTCAAGTAGGAATTGCTGCCAGCATTGTTTGGAGTACCGATAATTTAGTCATAAGTCATTTTTTATCTCCGGAATATGTTACATCTTATTCCATAGCTTTTAAAATCTTTACGTATACTTTTTTATTTTCAGCAATTATAAATGGAGTTGTAGGGCCTATATATGGTCATGCATTTATCCAAAACGATTGGAAAAAAATAGAACGCATTTCATCTTCTATATTAAAACTATTACCTATTTTTGGGGCAGGAGTCTGGGTCTTTTTACTATTTTTTGCAAAAGAGCTAATCCTTCTGTGGACACACAATGAGATGGCTTTCGGAGGGTACTTGTTAATTTTTTCACTAGGTTTGTACGGTTATATCCTTTCTTTTGTGAATACTTATGCAACGGTAATATTTAGTTTAAATTATGCACACAAAACATTATATATTGCTTGGGGTGAAGCTATTTTAAATTTTATTTTTTCCATTATACTTATACAGCTTTTAGGACTCGGCGGTGTTGCATTAGGCACTGCACTGGCAGCATTTTTAACAGGGTTTATTTTTTTGCCTCAGACTATCAAAAAGCTAACCGATGAAAATATCATATACAATTACAGTTATGTAAAAAAGCATTTTATATTCTTGGTTATACCATCTGTTTTGATAGCACTTTTATCTACTGGAATCGATTATATTCAGCTAAAAATCATTATATTCCTACTTCTTGTTATAGTCAACATCGTTGTTTCGTGGAAATTATTCACGAATGAAGATAAAAATATATTACGTAATTTAATTCAAAGAAAAGGATAATCCTTTGATAAACTCCACTCTCGTTTCTATATGTATTCCCACATATAACAGTGCATTATATTTAAGCCAAACCCTTGACAGTATTGCCGCACAAACCTATAAAAATATCGAAGTCATTATCTCCGATAATGCATCCACGGATGAAACTCCCGATATTATTCAACTCTATTGTGATCGTTACGGATGGACTGTTTACCGTAACGAAGTCAATATTGGAGCTGGAAATAATTTTAATAAGCTTATAGAGCTGGCGCACGGAGAACATATAGCCATTTACCACGCCGATGATATTTATAGTCCTACTATTGTTGAAGAATCTATTAAAATATTTCAACAATATCCTGAAATTGGTTATGTTGGTACTGAAGCAAATATTATTAACGAAAAGGGTATCATAGTAGGAGAATTTATTCGCCCTCAAAAGTTTATAAATACCCATAAAATAATTATGAATTTTGATGACGTTTTTGAAGGAATCATTCGTCATATTATGTTGGTTACTCCATCAATCATGGTAAAGAAAGAGATGTATAAACAATATGGATATTTTTTAATTGATTCAAAATATGGAGCTGCATGCGACTACGAGCTTTGGCTTCGATTTGCGAGTCAAAAGAATATTGCTATTCTCAACCAAAAACTTATAAGTTATCGTATCCATTCACAACAAGGAAGCGAATTAGAATTACGTAAAAATGTTAAAATTCCTGATATTGTTGCAGTATATGAAGAATATATGAGCAAACTTACTAATCAAGACATCTATAAGAAAGCTAGGTATCATTCCCAAAAACTAATTTTAGCTGCTGCTTTCAAACAAAACATATTAGGTTTATTTGTTAAAAGTAACGAAACACTTAAAAAAAGCAATTTATACCCTTATTTTGTTCCAAAGATATTTTTATATATGTTAAATTATTTTAAATTTCCAATACAGCTTATTCCTCTTATTGGTTCAAAAATACGTCATAAAATAAAATTTTAAAAGGATTCTATTTGATTATAGCACGCTTAATAGGTGGTCTTGGTAACCAAATGTTTCAATTTGCTGTAGGACGTGCATTGAGCTTACGTATGGGCAATCAACTAAAACTTGATATCACCGGATTTGATACCTATACGCTTCATGGTGGATATGGTTTAAATCATTTTGCCATTTCTACTGAAGTCGCGACCAAAACTGAAATCAAAAGATTACGTGGATTTGATGGTAAACTCTTTGAAATATTACGACGAATAGGAATTTCTACCCCAACATACGTCAAAGAAAAAAGATTGCCTTTTGATCCAAAGCTGATTTTACTCAAAGGCGATTACTATTTGGATGGATATTGGCAAAGCGAAAAATATTTTAAAGATTTTGAAGATGTAATCCGTCAAGATTTACAATACACGGGATCGTTATCTGATAAAGCACTTGCAATGAAAAGATTAATAGAAGATTGTAATGCCATCAGTGTTCATATACGACGGGGTGATTATGTTACAAACACTCTTGCAAATCAATTTCACGGGACATGTTCACTTGATTATTATGAAAATGCAATCGTAGAAATGAGTGAACGTGTAAAAAATCCCCATTTTTTTATTTTTTCAGATGATCTTATATGGTGCAAAGATTATCTCAAATTTAAATATCCTATCTATTTTGTTGAATCCTGTGCTTCACAGTATGAGGATATTCATCTTATGAGTTTGTGTTCTCATCACATCATCGCAAATAGCACTTTTAGCTGGTGGGGAGCATGGCTTAACGCTAAGGTTGATAAAATAGTAATTGCACCTCAACAATGGTTCGCAGATTCTAAAATCAATAATCCAGATATCCTTCCTGAACATTGGATTCGCTTATGAGTACTGCTTTAAAGATTTTGATAACAACTGAGCAATTTTTACCCATCAAATCAGGAGTTGCAACCGTTGTATCAGAGCTCGCTTTCAAACTTGCAGAGTTAGGACATCAAGTTACTGTTGCTACTGGAAAAAATGCTGAGAGAAATGTTAATAACTACCCATCTATCACTATATGTGAATTTAATATCCGTGGCGGTTTCGGAAATTTTTATCGAGGAGAAACCAATGCATATGTTAATTATATTTTAACTTCAGATGCAGATATAATTATTAACGAATGCGTCCAAACTTGGAATTCAGATTTATTATTTCCTCACCTCTCCAAAATCAAAGCGATCAAAATTCTTCATTCTCATGGATTTCCATTGTTTCAAATGAAGATAAAAAATCCATGGGCTAATATTAAAGCAAAATTTTACTATCGATCCCTAATCCACTCCCTCAATCAGTATGATAAAGTATTAATCTTAAGCTCAAAAGCGTCAGAGATTCCTTATTTTAATCAATACCAATTTCATAATTATGAGGTTCTTCCAAATGGTGTTCCTACTGAATTAATAGCTTCAGAATCAAAAAAACTTCCCGACTTTCCCATCTTATTATCTATTTCTAATTTTTTCCCCTTTAAAAATCAAGAATTTATATTAAGAGCTTTTTACAAAGTTCAAAACCAGACTACATTAATATTTATCGGTTCATCACAATTACATGGATATTTGGATTATTTAAAAAAATTAAAAAATAGTTTTGATCAACAATTTGGAAAACGAAATGTAGTGTTTTATGATTCGTTGACACGTACAGAAACGCTTTCCTTCTTATCTGATGCAACACTTTTTCTACATGGTAGCAAACTTGAAGCCTTCCCTATTGTTATTTTAGAAGCGATGGCAACAGCAACACCTTTTATAAGCACGGATGTCGGAAATGTACAAGAATTGAAAGGCGGAATCGTTATACATGATGAAAAAGAGATGTCTCAAACCATAGATAATCTTTTAAACAATCCAGATCAATACATAAAATATTCAAATTCTGGAAGAAATGATGTACTCCGATCTTATAATTGGAATGCTATTGGAAATCATTTAAACCATATAATCAATAGTTTGAGAGAAAAATAAATGCATGTATTAGTTTCAGTGATTATGAGTGCTTTTAAGCCTTCATCAGATGAATTGCATCATACTATAGAATCTGTTTTAGCTCAATCGATGACAGAATTTGAATTAATAATAATTAAAGATGATGAATTGCCCACAACTTTGCACCTTATAAAGCAATGGCTTTTAAAAGATTCACGAGTTAGAATGATCGATAATGAACAGAATCTTGGCCTTATACCATCACTAAATAAAGGGCTTGACCAAGCAAAGGCTTCTCTTATTGCTCGTATCGATATAGGAGACACATGGGAACACGACAAACTTGAAAGACAAAATGAGTTATTTATGAAAAATTCTCAATTAATGGTCTGTGGAACCAATTTGATAATTGTTGATCAGAAGCAATCTCCATTGGGATCACATCATTTTCCTTTATCTGATGCGGAGATTAAAAAATGGATATTTAAGGGTAAAAATCCTTTTGCTCACCCAAGTGTAATGTTTCGAAAAACCGATATGAGATACAACCCAAATGCATTATATTGCGAAGACTATGAGCTATGGTGCCGATACAGTATACTTGGAGAATTGATCAATATCCCTGAACAAATGACCCAATATGTCATTGATACTGCGGGAATAACAAATACTAAAAGATCTCTAATGATCGCGAATGTTACAAAAGTTTATTGCTCATTTTTAAAAACTCTCCAAGCAAAGGATGAGACTCATCTTCACAAAGGGTTATATTTTATTCCTGAAAACAGTTTGTCTCGATGGGCTGTTTGGAGCAATCAGTATTATTCACTTGCTGTCCTAGCATCTTATAAACAGCAAAAAATTACGACAAAAATTTATTTTGCAATAGCAGCCATATTCAATCCTACACTTTTAGTTAATAAGTTGCAACGCATTTATTGCAAAATTATATTTTCGATTCGAAATAAAAATAAAATTAATAAAAACGAGGACACATAATGAAAATATTAATTACCGGCGGTGCAGGATATATTGGAAGTCATGTGGCCAAATTGTTTTTAGAGACAACGCTTCATGATGTATTTATCATCGATAATCTCTCTACGGGATCATTAAAAACGATTGAGACTTTAGAAACAATTGCACTAGAATCAAAAAAAGGGGAGTTGCGATTTTCTGAAGCTGATTTAAGCGATTTTAATTCTATTGAAAGAATTTTTCTTTCTGAAAATTTTGATGTGATCATTCATTTCGCAGCATCAATTGTTGTTCCTGAATCAGTTGAAAATCCCCTAAAATATTATTTAAACAATACTGTCAATACTACTAATTTAATCCAACTTGCTATAAAATTTGGTGTTAAACAGTTTATTTTTTCGTCGACAGCGGCAGTCTACGGGGAACCAGATACACCAAGCGTCAGTGAAACCACTCCAACTCGGCCTATAAATCCATACGGGATGAGTAAACTGATGAGTGAAACAATTTTGCAAGATACGGCAAAAGCTCATTCGGATTTCAAGTTTATAATTTTACGTTATTTCAATGTAGCAGGTGCAAGCTTGGACAACCGTATCGGGCAAAGTTTTCCAAATGCTACCCATTTAATCAAAATCGCGGCTGAGTGTGCCGCAGAAAAAAGAGAGAAAATATTTATTTTTGGAGAGGACTACCCCACTTCTGATGGAACATGTATACGTGATTACATTCATATTGAAGATCTAGCATCAGCTCATATAGCTGCATTTGAGTATTTGCGCATAAAAGAAAAAAGTGATATTTTTAATTGCGGGTATGGTCACGGTTATAGCGTCAAGGAAGTAATTGATATGATGAAAAACGTTTCTGGCATCGATTTTGAAATTGTACTAGCTCCGCGTCGCGATGGAGATCCAGTGCAACTGATTGCAGAAAATCAAAAAATATTAAATACGTTATCTTGGAAGCCGAAGCGAAATGACTTATCATTGATTTGTAAGACTGCCTTGGCATGGGAACGACAGAAAGGTACATCTATTGCCAAAAAGTAAAAAGATTTTTATTGTATCCAATATAATTTGGACGATTTCTACCTTTCGGCGCTATCTAATACAAGAGCTTATCGAAAAAGGATATGAAGTCGTGTGTATTGCCGATACTGATAATTTTTCAAATACCTCAATTGATATTATCACGTCGCTGGGGGCACGTTTCATTCAAATAGATGTTGATCGAAAAGGAATCAATCCTTTTTCAGATTTCCAATACTTCTTAAAACTTCTCAACCTATTTAAAAAAGAACGGCCAAATTTAGTTATTTGTTATACTGTAAAACCGGTTATCTACGGGTCTATAGCTGCTTCGATTGCAAAAATCCCCTCTTTTACAGTATTAACTGGCCTTGGCTCCTCATTTATACAACAAGGAATTTTAATCAAAATTATTTTTTCTCTGTTACGACTTTCTCTTTCAAAAACAAAAAAAGTTTTTTTTCTTAATGAAACGGATAAAAAAATATTTTTACATCATAATTTATGCTCTTCTGAAAAAGCTTTTTTACTGCCGGGAGAAGGAATCGATACACAAGAATATGATCGATGCGAAACTGTACCAAGCGAAAAGATTCGTTTTTTATTGATTGCTCGCCTTTTAAAAGACAAGGGAGTTTATGAATTTATCGAAGCCGCTAAAAGTATAAAAAAAGATTTTCCTAAAACAGAGTTTTTATTAGCAGGTGGATTCGATGATGGAAATCCTACTGCCATAAAACCTTATGAAGTGGATGCATGGGTAGACAATAAAATCATTCGCTATCTCGGTAAAACGGATACAGTTAAAGATTTTTTTGCTCAAAGTGACGTCATAGTACTGCCAAGCTACCGCGAAGGGTTATCACGCCTTTTACTAGAAGCTGCTTCCTGTCAAAAACCGATCATTGCAACAAATGTACCAGGATGTCAGGAACTTGTTCGTCATAATATCAATGGCTTTTTATGTGAGCCCAAAAATATTAACTCTTTAATTCAAGCACTATCCAATATGCTTTTGTTATCATCGGATGAACGTAAAGAATTTGGAAAACAAAGTCGAAAAATTGTGGTTCAAAACTTTGGAAAAGATAAAGTAAATGCTATTTATTTAGATGCTATAGTAGAGATAATGTCATGAATATCCTTCTCACCGGTGCTACCGGATTTATCGGCAGTTATTGCATGAAACACGGTCGCTACAAAAAGGCTATCATCCCTTTTTCATTTCAACATGACGATATCGCTCACTATGATTTTTCAACCATCGATACCGTTATCCATCTCGCTGCATTGGTGCATCAGATGGATGGTGCCGATTCGACAGATTATGAACGGATCAATGCAACAAAAACCGTGCAACTGGCACGTAAAGCAAAAGAGAACGGGGTAAAACAGTTCATCTTCATGAGTACCGTAAAAGTCTACGGGGAAGAGAGTGAGACGAGGTATGCTGAAATCACCCCGTGCCATCCCCAAGACGATTACGGGAAAAGCAAGCTGCACGCCGAAGTGGAACTGACTCAGTTTTGTGATGAGGATTTTACCGTCTCGATTATCCGTACACCGATCGTTTACGGGGCGGGTGTTAAAGGCAATATCAAAAATCTTATCGATTTGATCCAAAAAATACCGATTTTACCGTTTGGAAATACCCACAATCAACGAAGTATGGTCTATGTCGGTAATCTATGCGCTTTAATCGAATGTGTAGTGCAACGTCGTGCAGAAGGGATCTTTTTAGCCTCTGACGATACGACTCTCTCCACAAGTGAATTTATTCGAAAAATAGCTCAAACTTCGGGGAAAAAACTCTATTTGGTCAATATTCCACTCTTTGAAACCTTGCTCAAATGGGTTAAGCCCGCTTTGTATCAACGCCTCTATGGAAATCTAACCGTAGATAGTACGCAAACCAAAGCGAAACTAGAGTTTCACAACCCCTACACCACCGATGAAGGAATAGAAAATATGGTTAAAGGTAACCTCCAATGATTCTCAAACGACTTTTTGACCTGCTCTTAGCCTCCGTTGCCGCTGTGATACTGCTGATTCCGTTTCTCATCGTCGCACTGATGGTTCGTCTTACCTCAAAAGGGCCCATCCTCTACTGGTCACAAAGAGTGGGGAAAAATAATCTCCTCTTTTCAATGCCGAAATTTCGGAGTATGCGCGTGGGTACTCCGGCAGTAGCGACCCATCTGCTCAGCAATCCCGAAACTCTTCTAACCCCGATAGGTTCCTTTTTACGCCGCAGCAGTCTCGATGAGCTTCCGCAGTTGTGGAGCATCCTAAAAGGGGATATGAGTTTCGTGGGCCCCCGTCCTGCTCTCTTTAACCAAGAGGACTTGATCGCACAGCGAACGGCTGCGAATGTCCATACCCTCACTCCGGGACTGACGGGATGGGCACAGATCAATGGCCGTGATGAGCTTCCGATTCCTCAAAAAGTAGCCCTCGATACCGAATATTTGCAACGGTGCTCTTTTGGATTCGAT
>Ga0209343_10003664_pt1 | contig 19233 bp, 20 predicted proteins | sample RifCSPlowO2_02_FD_184026 | JGI IMG/M metagenome (GOLD analysis project Ga0209343, IMG submission 184026) | Groundwater microbial communities from Rifle, Colorado - Rifle CSP2_plank lowO2_0.2 (SPAdes) (version 2) | ecosystem: Environmental > Aquatic > Deep subsurface > Groundwater | place... | reverse complement strand
AAATATGAGCATGAGCGCCCCGCACGGCCGCCCGAAGGGGCGCCAGTCATTGCCCGGAGCCGCGCAGCGGCGAACCGCAGTCACCCCCTCGCTTGGCGAGGGGGCTGGGGGGAGAGCAGTCCAGTGACCCGGCACCCCTTCGACGCCGCCCTCGCGCTGACCGCGGAGCCGCCCAGCCGCTGGCACGGCCGCACCAGCGAAGACTACTGGAACATGGTCAGCCCCTACGGCGGCATCACGGCGGCGGCGATGATGCAGGCCATGCTCGACCAGCCCGAGCGTCGCGGCAGCCCACTGTCATTCACCATCAACTACATCGCGCCGATCGAAGTCGGCCACTATGTCATCGAGACCGAACTGGTGCGCGCCAATCGCAGCAGCCAGCACTGGCAGATCCGCCTCTCGCAGGGGCCGCGCGTGCTGGCCCTGGCGATCGCCATCTGCGCCCTGCGCCGCGACACGTGGAGCCATGTCGAAGCCGCGCGCCCCGCGGTGCCGCCCCCCGACCAATGTCCGCCGGCGCCACCACGCAAGGCCACCGGCTTCCTCCAGCGTTATGAATTCCGCATCGTGCGCGGCACGCCCTTCGCGGAAAATCCAGACAGCCTGAGCTACGTCTGGGTCTCCGACGTCCCCCCGCGACCGCTCGACTTCGCTTCGCTGACGGCCTTCTGCGACAGCTTCCTGCCGCGCATTTTCCTGCGCCGGCCGGAGTTCGTGCCGATCGGCACCGTATCGATCAATATCTATTTCCATGCCGGCGAGGAAGTCCTCGCCGGCCATGGTGCGGCGCCGCTGCTGACCGTGGCCCAGGCCCAGGCCTTCAGCGACGGCCACTTCGACCATCAGGGCCAGGTCTGGGGCGGCGCCGGCGGCGACACGCTGCTGGCGACCACCCAGCAACTGGTCTGGTACAAGGAATGACGCCTACTCAAGGAGCAGCGCAATGACCCAGCAAGCCCGCGCAGTAATCTGCCGTGAAATCGGCAAACCCGTCGTCGTCGAAACCCTCAGCGTCGATGCGCCGCAGCGCGGCGAGGTAATGATCAAGCTGGCCGCCTGCGGCGTCTGCCACAGCGATCTCTCCGCCACCAACGGCACCATCCCCTTCCCGCCGCCCGTGGTGCTCGGCCATGAAGGCGCCGGCAGCATCGTCGCCGTGGGCGAAGGTGTCACGGGTTTTTCGCTCGGCGACCACGTCGTCAGTTCCTTCGTCAGCATGTGCGGCAAATGCCGCTACTGCCAGACCGGCCGCCCGCAACTCTGCGACCAGGCGGCCAAGGCCGGCTATACGCTGCCCGACGGCAGCACGCGCTTCAAGGATGCCGCCGACCAGCCGGTCAATATCTTTTCCGGCTGCGGCGTGATGGCCGAATACGCCACGCTGCATGTCGACAACCTGGTCAAGATCGATGCCGCCGTGCCGCTCGACAAGGCCGCGCTGATCGGCTGCGGCGTGATGACCGGGGTCGGCGCCGCAGTCAACACGGCGAAGGTGGAACCGGGCTCGGCCGCGGTGGTCTTCGGCTGCGGCGGCGTCGGCCTCAACGCGATCCAGGGCTGTGCGATTGCCGGCGCGCGCATCATCGTCGCAGTCGACACCGCCGATGCCAAGCTCGACATGGCGCAGCAGTTCGGCGCCACCCACACGGTGAACCCGAAGAACGAGGAGAACATCGTCAAGACGCTGAAGAAACTCACTGAAGGCGGCGCCGACTATGCCTTCGAATGCGTCGGCCTCGGTGAGATCGTGGCCCAGGCCTACGGCTGCCTGCGCAAGGGCGGCACGGCGGTGGTGGTGGGCGTCGCCGGGCCGAAGGACACCACGACGATCCGCACCTCCAGCCTGACCTTCGAGGAGAAGACCCTGAAGGGCAGCTATTTCGGCTCAGCCCGTCCGCAGCAGGACTTCCCGCGCCTGATCGGTCTGTATCGCAGCGGCCGGCTCAAGCTCGATCAGCTGATCACCCGCACCTACCGCATCGACGAGGCGCCGCAGGCCTTCGCCGATCTCGCCGAAGGGCGCAATGCGCGCGGCGTAATCCTGTTCTGACGCCAGCCCCCAAAGGGGAATCCCCGGCGCGCAAAGCGAGAAGCACATTCCGCAAATTTTTCGTTTTCGGGAATTCCGGGAACAGGAATTCCCGAAAATGGCGCGTCGCCCCAGCTTGCGGCCTGGTCCCGGCCGCACATGAAAACCATATCCAGATTATGGAGTTAAGGCCCCCACCCTAACTACGACTCAAGTCCCACCCCACTGGCACCCGACTTGCTGAAGGGAAGTCGTGTTGCATTCCGTCCAAAAAAAGGGGAGAGACAATGAGCGACCGTAGCGACTCCAGCCAACTCGGCGAATCCTTCGAAAAATACATGGAGAGCGTTTCGCGCCTGCATCAGTCGAATGAACGCGTGATCAAGGGTTACAACGACCTCGGCGAGTCCTGGGAGCGTCTTGCCAACGCGCTGCACAGCCTGTCGGGACGGGACCGCGGGAAAAATCGCTAAACGGCGGACGAAGACGCTTTCGATACCAAGCCTCACCCAATCGCCGGCTTTCCAGCGGTGTGAATGGGCAATGCCCGAAAGGGCAGTGCAACAGTTTTTTTGTAAAAGTGCGCAGGCGATTCCATTGGGATGATGAACCTAAAAATCTCAGTTCAATCCGCAGATGACGCAGATTACGCAGATAAAACAACGAAGTGGCCGATACCCACGGCGCACCCGGCAGGTGGTACGACCTGACCGGGTAATGCGCTGATCCATCTGCGTTAATCGGCGAAACCTGCGGATCAAATGCTTTTTGTAGGATGAAATCAGTCTTTCAAGCTGTTCTTAGACGAACCTTCCGCCACCACCACCGGCCGATAAACAAATCGCCATTCCGCCATCGACCGCTTGCCCTCGAACTCCCCAAACCGAGGCGGGAAATTTCCCTGCTTGATCGGAGTCACTGTTGAAAGACTGTGCACTCCCATGATCCCACCCTCCGGTGCCGCGATTGCGCCCCAGTCCGCTGTTCCCGTCATCGGGTCTCGATACACCTGCCGCAGATGCCGTTGCACGGTGATGAAACGATTGTCCTTGGTCAAGTCGTCCAGCTTTGCCGGATAGCGCTTTACCGTGCCTGGCGATCGCTCGTAGTATGTGCCGATGGCACGGCGAAACTCCTCGCCGACAGCCAGCAGTTCCCGCTCCTTTTCTCGCTGCCGCTCGGTCGACCACAGCACGCCTGTGGCGGCCAGGACGATGCCCGCCAGGGCGACTGCGAACAGCAGCCCCAGGTAGGTGAAGCCGCCCTCCCCGCTGCAGCTAGAAATCCCGGAAGGCCGTGCCATCGCGAGCCTTGCCTGACGCACCGCTCTTGACGTCAAAAATCGCCCCTTTCTTCCCTTCACCGGGCGCGACGGAGATCCAGGACGTGGCGCTGTCCGTCACCGGATCCAGCGGCACCCGCCGCAAATAGCGTTTGCTCACCAGATCGTCGAGCGAGCCCGGATACGAACCGGTATCGCCGTAGTGCTTGTCGATGGCCTCGCGCAAGGTGGCGAGATTCTCTTTCAGAACGGCTTCCTTGGCGCGGTCGGTGGAACCTGAGTAGCGCGGTGCGGCGATAGACAGCAGGGTGCCGATGATGGCCAGCACCACGAGCAGTTCCACCAGCGTGAAGCCGTGCAATCGCCTCACGCTCACCATTCCCGGTAGGGCACGCCGTTGAGCCCTGCGCCAGACGCGCGCGAATAGACATCGAAGACGTCGGCGCCGTCTTTCGGGTCATCCCGGCTGGAGGCATAGCTGCGCAATCCCCAGGCCCCAGCACCGGTCTTGTCGGTAGCTTCGGCAAATGGGTCGGCCGGAATCCTGCGCAGGAAATACAGCTTGCCACTCTTGATGTCCTTGGCGTCGGTCACGCCACTTACCAGTTCGTCGAGACTGCGTGGATAGCCGGATTCTGTCGGCTGGCGAGCTATCCGGCCGTCGTCGCCGGCCTGTTTGTAGGCGTCGATTGCATTGCGCATTTCGCGCAGAGCCTGTCGCAAGTCCTGTTCCTTGCCACGCTGGACCGCCAGCTCGGCCATCGGGATCGCAGCACTGGCGAGGATGCCGACGATGGCCAGGGTCACCAGCAGCTCAACCAGTGTGAAGCCGCGTATTTTCACGGGACAATGGTCACGGCATGCGGTGCCGGCAGCGCGATCGACGGCGGCTTGTCGCCGTGAATGATGGGCGAAGCGAGCAGCACCCGCAACTCGCCCGTCGGAGCACCGGGCAGAGCGCGCAGCACCAGCGTCAAGGCGGCATCATCACCCTGCGCGCCATCGGACTCGGAGCGTGAAACGCTGACAAACACCTTGCCCGCCGCGGCATCAACGGTCTTGCTGAAACTGGTGGCGCCGCCGTTCTGGCGGAAGAAGCCGCCTTCGACCACGTCCACCACTTGCACGGCCTTGGCGTCAAAGCCCAGTTGCAGGGGCAAGCCGCGCAACGCGCCGTCGGACTTGAGACGCAGTATCAGCTTGAACTCCTCACCGGCCTTGACCTGGGTCGGCCCTTGCCAGGCCAGACTGGCTGACTTCGCCGCCGACTGGGGCTCGGCCCGTAAAGCAGAGAGCAGGCCCCCCGCAGGCGCGCTGGCGCCCGCTGCACTTGCCTTCGCGGAGTCGGGCGCCACGCTGTTTTGCAGGGCCAGCGGTTTGGTGCGCAGATAGGCCTCGGTACCAGACCAGAACTCGCCGTTGCTCGCATCCGGCAGGGCCAGGTTGCGGATCAGTCGCGGCGTGATCGACAGCACGATCTCGGACTTGGATTTGTCGTCCTGCTGGCTACCGAAGAGACGACCCAGGACAGGAATGTCGCCGAACAGCGGAACGCGCGCCGCGCTGGAACGTTCCTGATCGCTGATCAGACCGCCGAGGATCTGGGTTTCACCATCCTTCAAGCGCAACACCGTCGCCGCGTTGCGCGTGCCGACCTGGTAGGCCAGGGAGCCGCTGGGGGTGCGCACTTCCTTGGCGATCGAGCTCACTTCAAGGCCGACCTTGATGACAACCTCATCCTTCAAGCGTACATCGGGCTCGACATCGAGCTTGATGCCGACGTCGAGATACTGGATGCTGTCCGACACCAAGCCCGTGGCCGTGGTGGTGGTGGTCACCACCGGCAGCTTGTCGCCGATCATGATCTTGGCCTTCTCGCGATTGCGCGCACGGATGCGCGGGTTGGCCAGGATGTTGGCGTCCGACAGGTCGCGCCGCAGGTTCAGCGTTATCGGCGAAATGGCCGCGCCCAATCGGGAGGAATTCACCTCCTTGAGGCTGTCCAGGGTCAGCGTGCCCCCGCCTGACAGCGGGGTCAGCGTCAACTGGTTCGGCCACTGGATGCCGAGGTTCAGCAAACGCGAGCGCTGCACTTCAAGCACTTCCACTTCCAGCATGACCTCGGGTTCGGAGAGGTCGTGCATCGCGATCAGCTTCTCGGCCAGGCGAATGGCTTCCGGGGTGTCCCTCACCACGATCAGGTTGAGCTTCTCGTCGATCACGATGTCCTTGGTCTTGAGCAGGGACTTGAGGCTGGTCTGTACCAGCTTGACGTCGCCGTTTTGCAGGTAGAAGCCCTTCATCACCAGTTCCTGGTAGTCCTTGGCCTTCTCCACCGTGTTCGGATAAACCAGCACCGTGTTGCTGTTCAAAACCTTGCGCTTCAACTGGCTGGTCTGCACGATCAGGTCGATGGCGTCCTCGATTGCGGCGTTCCTGAGGAATACCGTGGTGCGCAGATCGGGACGCACGTCCTTGTCGAGGATGAAGTTGATACCCGTGCTGCGCGCCAACGATTCGAAGATCATCTTGACGTTGGCGTCACGGATCTCAAGGTTGATCGGCTTGGTGTAGGTCGATTTCAGGGTTGGTTCGGACGCCTGCTTCTTAGCCTCCTGTTCCGCGAGTTCGCGGCGTAATGCCAGGGCGTCGGCATGTTCGGGGTTTTCCAGCAGCACGGTGCGAGTCAGGCGCTGGGCCTGGTCGGTATCTCCCGCCTTCATCGCTTCACGGCCGAGTGTCATCGCTTCGGCGTGGCGGCGATCGCGCGCCAAGGCTTCCAGCCCGGCCTGGGCGCGGGCGTTGCCCGGCTCCAGGCCCAGCATGCGCTTGAACAGGGTCTCGGCCTCCGTAGCTCTGCCGACCTGGCGGGCTTGTATCGCAGCCGTACCCAGCTTCTCCAGCGCAACGGCACGCTGGGCCAGAAGATTCTTGCGGAAGTCGGCGCTGGTCGGCGCTTCGGCGAGCGCCTCGCCGAGCTTGGCGAGCCCTTCTTCGTAGCGTCCGGCGGACATCAGATCCAGACCTTCGTCGCGCAGCCGCTCACCGGCACAGCCGAACAAGCTGGCGGCCAGCAGGACAAGAATCAGCAGTTTGTGGGAGTAGAGGCTCATTCGGTCCAACCTGTCGACAAGGTTTGCAGGATTGACAGCGGCAGGTAGCGGATCACCAACTGCCCACGTTCGATTTTTTCCAATTGATAGGCGTCGGCGAACTTGTCGCCGACAGCCACTTGAAACGAGTCATTGCCCTTGGCCAGATACACTAGGGTCTTGCCGCCCTGGCTGGTATCTTCCAGCGCGCCCATGTATTTGAAGGGCATCGGCGGCGCCGTCGGCTTGGGTGGTGGCGGCGGTGGCGGCGCCGGCGGCGCGACATACCAGGTCTTGGCACGGAAGGGATCGGCATCGCTTTCCGCCCAGGGACTGCGGGTGAGTCGATGCAGGGCCAGTCCAGGTAGCTTGGGGGCAGCCGCGTCTGGCGCAGCGTCCGTCTGTACTGCAGGCGACGGCGCGCTTGCCGCAACGACGACGCCGGCGGAATTATCCGCAGGGGATTCCGTCACGGCAATGCTGGCCGTCACGGCGAGCGCCAGTCCGCTCCACAACATGATGCGTTTGATGCGGGCTCGCTTCATCATTCAGCCGCCAGAAAAATGGTCAGTTGCAACTGCGCATCGACGCCGATGTCGCTCGCGGTCTGGCGCGAGAAGCTGATCGCCGTGAGGGCCAGGTTGGGATTGTCCTCAAGGACCTGAGCCACAAAGCGGCGGATGGCGCCATAGCGGCCCTTGACCGGCAGCACGACGTCATAGCGCTGCAAGCGCGCCTCGGTATCGGGCGCTAGACGATAGTCGCCGTGTTCGAGCATGAGATTTTGCTGGGCGGCGGCGGCATAGATCCGCTCCAGCGTCTCGGGCACACTGGCCTCGGCCGGAAAGAAGCCGTAAAACTCGCCAAGTTGCGCCGCCGGATCGCTGCCGGCCTCGGCCTGATGACGGCGGGCGGCCTGGCTGCGCAGGGTCTGGGTCTCGTGCCGAATATCGGTCACGGTCGCCGCCAACGGCGCCAGCACCCGGCGCTCGCCGATGACGGCACCCGCCAGCAAGACAAGGCCGAGCAGCGTCGCCAGCGCAACCGGTAGCGGCGTGCGCCGCAGTTGCCAGTGCGTACGTTTGAGCAGCTCGCGATTCATCGCGCGGCCTCCGCAGGCGCCGCGTCGGCCTCTGCCTGCGAGCTTGCTGCGGTCTCGGGCGGCACATCGAACCAATGTGCCGTAACGACAAAACGCACCGGCCGCTGGGAATCCTTGGCATTGATCTGGTGGCTGACGAGCGTCGCGTCCATCAGCACCGGCGACTGGCGCAGGGCTTTGAGATACTCAAGCATCGCGGGCAGATCCTTGGCTTCAGCCGTCAAGCGCACTTCGCGGCGCTCGGTGTCGGGCTCGATGCCCATCAGGATCGCCTTTTCGCTGTAGGCCGACTCGGTCGCCGTAATGAGATCCGCCCAAGGCGTGGATAAGGCCTCGATCACTCGGTTGGCGCGCTGCAGTTCGGCTTTCAGGCGCGCAGCACTTTCCGCCGGCTGGCGCCGGGCCTCGCCCGCCCGACGCCGGTCGATGCGCTGCAGGGTGTCGCGCCATTCGGCCAGTTCATGCCGCAGTTCGAGATAACGCAGACCCCACAGCCCGCCGGCCGCCAGCCCCACTACCAGCACGGTCACCGCGACACGCCGGCCGATACGAACACCGATGGGCGGGCGCGCCGAAAAATCGAGGGCGATATGTCTCATTGGCCGACAGCGCTCAGAGCCATAACGATGACCGCAGGCAGGCCGGGCGACGTCGACAGGACGTGAATATTGCCGCCCGCCGTTGCGGTGGCATCCGATTGCGGGCTGTGCACCCAGGTCGCCGGCCGCTCCGGCAGACTCAACAGCACCGCCTCGCGGGCCAGCACCGCCGGCAATTCGCTGCTTGCGGCGCGCAAACTGCGCAGCGAACGCCAACCGCCGCCCGCCGCATCGAGTGTACCGATGATCGTGGTCCCGGCCTCAGTCACCGCAAACATTGCATCCACCTTGCCATTGGCCTTGGCGATATCGCGCCGCCAGCGATTCCAGCAGGCGACAAAATACGGGCTCACGGCGCGACAGGCAAGGCGATGCGCTTGCAGCACGCGGTGTAAGCCCGCCATCAGCATACTCGGCACGGCGGCGGCCAGTTGCCCGTCTCCGTAGCGGCCGGTTTCGCTACGCACAGTCCAGGCGCTCATGTCGCCGTAGCGTTCCTCGAAGCACGCCAGGATCAGCGCGTCTTCCTCGTTTCGGGAGAGCGCGCCGCCTGCCCAGGGAATGCGGGCATAGCGCACCAGGCGATCGGACAGCACCACATTGGCCGGAGCCGGAAACCAGCGGCGCAAGCCCGCCGGCGTTCGCCGATTCTGTTGCAGCCAGTGTTCAAGCGTGGTCAGCGCCGCCATGCCATCGGCACTTGGCTCGGCCACTTCGAGCAGTTCTTGCCCATCCACCCGCGCGTGACGCCAGCCGCCCAGGCGCACGATGCCGACCGCCTCGGGGCACAGTCCGATTGCCAGCCCTGAGCCGGCGCGGCTAGTCGGCGAAAGTGACACGGTTAAGTTCCTCCAGCGTGGTGTCGCCCGCGGCAAGCATGGCCAGCGCGGAATCGCGCAGGTAGCGCGTGCCGCTGGCGCGCGCGGCCTCCTTGATGCGGCGGATCGGGGCGCGGTCGACAATCATTTCGCGCAGTTCGTCGGACAAACGCAACACTTCGCCGATCGCGCGCCGGCCCTTGTAGCCGGTACCGCGGCAATGGCCGCAGCCGCGACCGCGGCGGAACTGCATCTGTCGCGCCGCCTCGGCGGCAATGCCGGCATCGGCCAGTTCCTCAAAGGTCGGCGCGCAAGCCGCGGCGCACTCGGGGCAGACCACGCGCATCAGGCGCTGGGCCAGGACGCCGTTCAAGGCCGAGACGAAGCTGTAGGTGTCCACGCCCATGTGCAGAAATCGCCCCAGTACGTCGAACACATTGTTGGCATGCACGCTGGTGAACACCAGGTGGCCCGTCAATGCCGACTGGATGGCAATCTGCGCGGTCTCGGGATCGCGGATTTCGCCGACCAGGATCTTGTCCGGGTCGTGGCGCAGGATGGAACGCAGGCCGCGGGCGAAGGTAAGGCCCTTCTTTTCGTTTACGGGGATTTGCAGGATGCCGGGCAACTGGTATTCGATCGGGTCCTCGATGGTGACGATCTTGTCCTGGCCGCTGTTGATCTCGGTCAGCGCGCCGTACAGCGTGGTGGTCTTGCCGCTGCCGGTGGGTCCGGTCACCAGCAGCATGCCATAGGGTTCGCGGGCGAGTTTGCGGATGCGCCCCAGGGTTTCGGCGTCGAAGCCCAGGCCGTCGAGGCGCAGGCCCTGCCCCGCTTCGCTCAGGCTGCGCTTGTCGAGCAGACGGATCACCACGTCCTCGCCGAACAGGCTGGGCATTACCGACACGCGGAAGTCGATCTCGCGGCCCTGGATCGAGCGCTTGAAGCGGCCATCCTGCGGGATGCGCCGTTCGGCGATGTCGAGTTCCGCCATCACCTTGATGCGCGACACGGCCTGCTCCGCCGTCTCGCGTCCGGCGACCTGGGCCACCTGGGTCAATACGCCATCAATGCGGTACTTGACGACCAAGCCGCCCGCCGCGGTTTCGAGATGGATGTCGCTGGCGCCGGCGCGCAGCGCGTCGAACACCGTCGAATTCACCAGTCTCACCACCGGGCTTGCGTCGTCGGCAATCGAGCTCAGCGAGAGATCGGTGCCGCTCTCTGCGGGCTCCGCATCCTCGGCCACGGTATCGAGCGCGCCATCGATGGCGCGCAGTTGTTCCTCGGCTACGGCAAACCAGGCCGCAAGATCGGCGGGGTGCGCCAGGCGCCAACTCAGTACGCCGCCGATGCGGGTTTCCAGCCAGCTCTGCAGGGCCAGATCGAAGGGATCGCTCAAGACGCCGACCACGGTGTCGCCTTCGCGGGCAATCAGGCAGTGGCGGCGCGCGGCTTCGGTGTGCGGCAGCAGGCTCATGTCGGGTTGCAGGCGATGCAGGCCGTCCATGTCCAGGGTCGCCAGGTCCAGCGTGGCGCCCAGCCGCAACAACGCCTGGCCGTGGGTGGCGGGCAAGCGTTCTTCGAGTACGTCCCACAGCGGCCGACGGCTCACCGCCGCCTCGCGCCGCAGTTCGGCGAGTTTGACGGCAGGAATGGGCGGCAGCGCGTCCCGGTTCATTGGATGCTGCTCGCCAGCTCGAAGATCGGCATATACATCAGGATCACGATGCCACCGATCAGCAAGCCGATGCCCATCATCAGGGCCGGCTCGAAGAGACGCGAAAACCATTCGACGCTGCGCGCGATCTCGTCGTCGTAGAAGCCGGCGATGCGCTCCAGGGCTTCGCCCAGTTCGCCGCTGCGCTCGCCCACCACCAGCAGACGCGTACCGACCTCGGTGGCGAGATTCTGCGCGGCGAAGGCGTCGGATACGGCACGGCCTTCGCTGATCGCCTGTCGGGCGCGTACCAACCCGGCTTGCAGGCCCGGCTGGCGCAGCAGTTCATCGACCATGCCCAGCGCCGCGACCAGCGGAATGCCGCCGCGCAAGAGCATGGCCAGGGTGCGCGTGAAACGTGCCAATTGATAGATGCGCAATTGTTCGCCAACGGCCGGCACGCGCCACAGCCAGCGTTCGATCGCGGCACGGGTGGCGGGACGACGCAGCAGCGAGACCACGCCGCCGGCCAGCACTAGCGCGAGGATGCCCAACGCCAGCGCATGGTCGCCGGCAACCTGCCCCCAATGCATCAGCCAGCGCGAGAGCAGCGGCAAGTGGGCGCGGCCGACGTCTTCGTAAATGCGCGAGAAGCGCGGCACCACGTAGGCCAGGAGGAACAGCACCACCAGCCCGCCGACGCCGACCAAAAGCAGCGGATACACCGAAGCGGCGAGCACCTTGTCGCGCAGGGCATTGAGCTGGCGTTGATAGGCGAGATAGCGGCGCAAGGCATCGGCCAGATGGCCGCTGCGTTCGCTGGCGCGCACCGTGGCGACGAACAGTGGCGGAAAAGCCGGGATTGCCTCCAGCGCCTGCGAAAAGCTGCGGCCCTCGCCGACGCGACGTTGCAGATCCTGAAGAATGTTTTGCGCGTCCGGGTGGCGTGCCTTGTGCGCCAGCAGGGCCACGGTTTCGACCAGGCCCAGCCCGGCTTCGAGCAGGGCCAGCAGTTCCTGGGCGAAGAGCGGCACCGAAAAGCCGCCGCCTGCAAACAGGCGCGGCCTGCCCGAAGCTTCTGCGCTGTTGGTCGAGAGCACGCGGTAGCCCTGCGCTTCGGCCTGGCGTCGCGCCGCGCCCGCGTCCACCGCGTCGAGCGCAAGCTCGATCACACCCTCCGTATCGCGGTAGGCTTTCAGCGTGAAACGCATGGAATAAACCGGGTGTCTTGCGAAAAGGACGAAAGCCTACCAGTTGACGATGTCCGCGTCATCCCCCTGGCCGCCGGGTTTGCCATCGCGGCCGAGCGACACGATGTCGAAGTCGCCATGCTCGCCGGGCTGCTTGTACTGGTAGGCCTTGCCCCATGGATCGGGGGGCACGGATTTCTTGAGATACGGCCCGCGCCATTTGGCGACGCCGGAGGGTTGGGTCATCAGGGCGTCAAGGCCTTGCTCACTGGTGGGCAGGCGGCCGACGTCGAGACGGTAGGATTCGAGGGCTTTTTCGAAAGCGTCGATCTGGGCGCGGGCAACCTTGACTTCCGACTTGCCGACTTCGGCGAAGTAGCGGGGGGCGACATAGCCGGCCAAGAGGCCGATGATGACCATCACCACGAGAAGTTCGAGGAGGGTGAAGCCGTCAGCGCGTTGCTGGTTGAGAATCAATTTGCGGTGGCGCCTTTCTGCTGGCCGTGACGGGGCCTTGGATACCCGGCATTCATGCGCGACAAATAGAAGCCGGCCCCGTGTCGCTTCATTCTGAATCAATTGCCGCTTGCAATTTGGCAAGCGCTTCCTCGATAACGGCTTGCGGCACGGCTTCAATCCGTTTCGCCGCCCGCGCCTCCAGATCGATCATCCGGCACTGACTCAGGACGACTGCTCCTTGCGTCTTTGTTCCCGCGCCCATCAGCGTTACGGCCCAGCCTCTGATTCGATCCAGATTGCCGCCCTGCGTAATAGCCGCCACCAGCGCCCGGCCATCTCTATTGAACTCCGCATTCGATAGCACAAGTACCGGGCGCCTTCCCTGGATTTCACTTCCCAGCACCGGATCAAGCGTCACCTGCACAATGTCGCCCTGCCTGAACTTCTGCCTCACAGGGCTTCACTACCGACAGATGGCGCGCGGTCCCACGCCACCAAATCCTCCGGCATCGGCGTCCGTCGATTGCATTGGGCATTCAACTCTGCCGCGGTGTAGCGCTTGCGCCTCGTCGGCGTCACCACCAGACGGCCATCCTCAACCTCGATCTCGATGATTTGCCCAACCTCGCACTTGAGCGAGCGCAACAAAGCGGCCGGCAAGATAATGCCAGCGCTGTTACCCAGTTTGCGAATGGCGGTTTCCATGGTCTTCTCCTTACTGTCCAAGGCAGAATACTGACTCCGATTGGCCATGATGTCAAACATTGTTTTACAACGCCCCCGGACAATTTCTGGTGTTGGAGCGAGCGCGCAACGGCCAGGGCACCCAGACCTCATCCACCTCTGAGACATTTTTCGCCCGGCACCGCCAGTGGTGGGAGGAACAGTCGCCATGAATGAGACATCGGTCACCGTATCGCCAGCGCCGACTTTTGCGAGCAGACAACGACTATGTCAATTCAATTCGAGCCTGGAACCTTTAGCTCACCCGGGAGCTTCACCCCTATAGCTTGACAGGCCAAAATCGCGTCCACAAACGTGCGCTCACTGACGATTTCAACAACACGGAACCCATCGGAGCAGAGACCTCGCCGTTGCAACTCATCCGATACGAAACGCTTGAACTGCGGCGTATTTTCTCCTCCCAACTCCTGCGCCTTCCTTGCGCTCAGCGTCAGTCGAATCCGATCCTCATTGCCAACTCGATATTCCCTTAAGGAAGCGCTGAATAAGCCGCCGAAAAATGCGGCGACGAACTGAAATCGAGACGAAATCGTGATGGAAATGCCATTTGGATTGGGTAGCTGGGCTGTTTCGAGTCCGAATGCGGGGTATCCCCCGTCGTCCTGCTCATGCCGGACGCACCTCTCCTGTCAGAGGTCGGCCCCATTTGTTGATGTTGAGCATGGCCAGCATGGCGAATGCCCGATTGGCATTCTTCGCCAGGCCGCGATAGCGAACCTTGGCAAAGCCCCACAGACGCTTCAAGGTGAGGAACGGGTGCTCGACCTTGGATCGCACACTGGACTTGCGCCGGTTGGTTTCCTTGTCGGCTTCCGTCAGCGGGCAGTTCCGGTAGGCACGTTTGTTGGTGAAGTCCTTGGCCTTCGGTGCAATGTCCTTGAGCCGCTCCCGCTGCTGCTTGCCTCGGTAGGCGCTGTCGCCGTAGAAGCGGGTTTCCTCGCCATGCAGCAGGTTCGGTACTTCATGGCTGTCATGCACGTTCGCCGCCGTGACGCTCGCGCTATGGACCAAACCGGTCTGGCTGTCCGCCCCTATGTGAAGTTTCATGCCGAAGTACCACTGGTTGCCCTTCTTGGTTTGATGCATCTCCGGGTCACGGCTCTTCTCCTGATTCTTGACCGAAGGAGGTGCGGCGATCAGCGTGGCATCCACTATCGTGCCGCCCGACAGCTTCATGCCATTGGCCAGCAACAACTCGCCCACCTTGGCGAACAGTGCCGCGCCCAGATCGTGCTCTTCCAGCAGGTGGCGAAAGTTGAGCAGCGTCGTCGAATCGGGTGCCCGCTCCCGTCCAAAATCGAACCGACAGAACTCCCGGAACACGGCCACGTCGTAGAGCGCGTCCTCGCAGCCTTCGTCGCTCAGGTTGAACCAGTTGGCCACGCAGTACATCCGCAGCATCCGCTCCACACCGACCGGCGGTCGCCCATTCCCCGCCTTCGGGTAATGCGGCTCGATCAACGCACAGAATTCGGCCCACGGCATCAAGACGTCCATCCGCGCCAGAAACTCCGCCTTGCGCGTCGTCCGGCCGTGCTTCTCGAATCCCTTCACTGCCGCCAGCGTCATCTGCTTCATCGTCTTGTCCCTTGTGATCACAACTCTTTGTCTGACTCCATGACAAAGAAATCGTTCACAGTGTTCGATACTTATTCAGTGTTTCCCTAGCCGTTTTTGCTGTGACGAATGAATAATCTGGATCAACTCGTAGCTTCCGCGATCTCCGACTTTGCCGTCGCCTCCGAGTCGGCCAAGCTGGAAGATGCCAAGGCGCGCTATCTGGGCAAGGACGGCTCGCTTACCGCACTGCTCAAGGGCCTCGGAAAACTGCCGGCGGAGGAGCGCAAGAGCGCCGGCGCGGCGATCAACGTCGCCAAGGAGCGCATAGAGTCGGCGCTGGCGACACGGCGCGATGCCTTGAAGAATGCGCAACTCGAAGCCCAGTTGGCAACCGAAGCGCTCGACGTCACGCTGCCGGGCCGCGGCTTGCCGCGCGGCAGCCTGCATCCGGTGATTACCAGCCTGGATCGTATCGAACAGTTGTTCCGTTCCATCGGATTCGATGTGGCGGACGGCCCCGAAATAGAAACCGATTGGCATAATTTCACTGCGCTCAACACGCCGGAGAATCATCCGGCGCGTTCCATGCACGACACCTTCTACCTACAGGGCGAAGATGGCAAGGTGCATGACGATGTCCTGCTGCGGACACACACCAGCCCGGTGCAGATTCGCGCCATGCTGGCGCACATCGAACGCTATCGGCACCTGGAGACGATGCCCGAGCTGCGCGTGATCTGCCCAGGCCGGGTCTACCGCGTCGATTCGGATGCGACGCATTCGCCGATGTTCCATCAGGTCGAAGGACTCTGGGTAGGCGAGAGCGTGAGCTTTGCCGACCTCAAGGGTGTCGTCGCCGACTTCCTGCGGCGCTTCTTCGAGTCGGACGATCTGAAAGTGCGTTTCCGGCCTTCCTTTTTTCCGTTCACCGAACCTTCGGCTGAAATCGACGTCGCCTTCATGAGCGGCGCGTTGGAAGGCCGCTGGCTGGAAATCGCCGGCTGCGGCATGGTCCATCCCAATGTGCTGCGTTTCGGCGGATTCGATCCCGAGAAGTACACAGGTTTCGCCTTCGGCATGGGGCCGGATCGGCTGACCATGCTGCGCTATTCGATCCCCGATCTGCGCCTGTTCTTCGAAGGCGATCTGCGCTTCCTGGCGCAATTCAACTGATATGCAATTCTCCGAATCCTGGCTGCGCAGTTTCTGTAACCCCTCCATTTCGAGCGAGGAACTCTGCCATCTGTTAACCATGGCCGGTCTTGAAGTCGAGGAACGCCGTCCCGCCGGCGCCGACTTTTCGAATGTCGTCGTGGCGGAAGTGCTGAGTGTCGAAAAACACCCCGATGCGGACAAGCTCAAGCTCTGTTCCGTCAATGTCGGCGAAGCCAGTCCGCTGCAGATCGTCTGCGGCGCGCCGAACGTCGCCGCCGGCATGAAGGTGCCGTGCGCGCGGGTCGGCGCCAAGCTGCCGGGCATCGAGATCAAGAAAGCCAAGGTGCGCGGCATCGAGAGCTCCGGCATGCTTTGCTCGGCGCGCGAACTGGGCCTTTCCGGCGATCATGGCGGTTTGCTGCCGCTGGCCGTCGATGCTCAAGTCGGCGAGGACATCCGCCGTCATCTCGATCTCGACGATTACCTGATTACCCTCAAGCTGACGCCGAATCGCGCGGATTGTCTGTCGCTGCTCGGCATCGCGCGCGAACTCTCGGCACTGACCGGTGCGCCACTGCTGGCGCCCGAGGTCAAGCCGGTGGCAGCGCTCGTCCCCGACACGCGTCAGGTGGTGCTCGATGCTCCCGCCTCATGCTCGCGTTACTGCGGCCGCATCATTCGCGGCGTCAATGCCCGCGCTGCGACGCCGGAGTGGATGAAGCGGCGCATCGAACGCAGCGGTATTCGCTCGATCTCCTTCCTGGTCGACGTCACCAACTACGTGATGCTGGAACTCGGTCAGCCGCTTCATGCCTTCGACGACGCCGAACTCTCCGGCGCGATCCATGTACGTCTGCCCAAGCCCGGGGAAAAGCTGCTGTTGCTGAATGAGCAGACCGTGACGCCCTCGGCGGACACGGCCCTGATCGCCGACGACGAAAAGCCGCTGGCGATGGCCGGCATCATGGGGGGCGAACATTCCGGCATCAATGATTCGACCGGCGATCTGTTCCTCGAAAGCGCTTTTTTCCCGCCCGCGGCGATCGCCGGCAAGGCGCGGGCACTGGGGTTTGGGTCCGACGCCTCGCACCGCTACGAGCGCGGCGTCGATTTCGAACTGCAACGCAAGGCCATCGAGCGCGCGACGCAATTGATCGTCGAAAATTGCGGCGGTAAGCCAGGCCCCATGGTCGAGGCGCTCTCCGCCGGACACCTGCCCTCGCGCCTGCCGGTGCGCCTGCGCACGACGCGTGCCGCCAAAGTGCTGGGGGTAAAGCTTGCTGCCGAACACATCGAAAGCATACTCGGGGGGCTGGGGCTTGCGATCGAACGGCAGGGCGATGATTTCCTCGTTACACCGCCGTCCTTCCGTTTCGACATCGAGATCGAGGAAGACCTGATCGAGGAAATCGCCCGTATCCACGGCTACGACAATATTCCGTCGCAGCCGCCGGTGGCGCAGATGGCAATGATGCCGGCCACCGAGATGAGTCGCACGCCGATGGCCTTGCGCCGCATGGTGGCCGCACGCGACTATCATGAGATCGTAAGTTTCAGCTTTGTCGAAGCAGCGTGGGAAGCCGATTTCGCCGCCGCATATGCCAACGGCGCGGCGCCGATCGCGCTCGCCAACCCGATTGCCAGCCAGATGGGAGTCATGCGTTCGTCCCTGATTGGCGGCCTGGTGGGTACCCTGGTCGCCAATCGCAAACGGCAGACGGAACGGGTCCGCCTCTTCGAACTCGGGCGCTGCTTCCTGCGCGATAAGGATGCCGGACCGGTTGCCGGATTTGCCCAGCCGCTTCGCCTGGCGGGATTGGCTTCCGGTTCGGCTGCGCCGGAACAATGGGGCACCCCTGCCCGCCGCGTGGATTTCTACGACATAAAGGCCGATGTCGAGGCCCTGTTTGCGCCGCGCCAACCGCAGTTCATCAAGACCGGACATCAGGCGCTGCACCCGGGGCGTTGTGCCACCGTGAGCCTCGACGGCCGGTCGGTGGGCGTGCTTGGCGAACTGCATCCGCGGTGGGTTCAAAAATACGAGCTGGGCACTGCCCCGGTGGTTTTTGAACTGGAACTGGCTGCCTTGCTGGCCACGCCTTTCCCTCATTATTCAGAGGTTTCCCGTTTCCCCGCCGTGATCCGTGACCTGGCCCTGCTGGTACCCCAGAACCAGGTGCTGGAGCCTTTGCTGGCGGCCCTGCGTGCGGCCTCCCCGGCGATTGTTCGCGATGTCGCGCTGTTCGATGTATATCAGGGGAAGGGCTTGGGCGAAAGCGAAAAGAGCCTTGCCTTTCGCATAGTTATGCAAGATACTCAACGTACTCTCGAGGATGCCGAGGTTGAAGGGGTGATCGCCGATCTGCTGGCGGTTGCGACCCGTGACTTTAATGCGTCTCTGCGGGGATAAATGCAGTCGGAGCTCATATGACATTGACCAAGGCGGAACTCGCCGATCTGCTGTTCGAAAAAGTCGGCCTCAACAAGCGCGAAGCCAAGGATATGGTCGAGGCCTTTTTCGACGAGGTTCGTCTCGCCCTGGAGAAGGGCGATAGCGTGAAGCTGTCCGGTTTCGGCAATTTCCAGTTACGCGAGAAGCCGCAGCGCCCCGGACGCAATCCCAAGACCGGCGAGGAAATCCCGATAACGGCTCGCCGCGTCGTCACCTTCCACGCCAGCCAGAAGCTCAAGGCGGCGGTCGAGGCCTTCCCGCGTGGCAACGGCCAGCAATAGCCGGGACGAACTTCCGTCGATTCCGGCCAAGCGTTACTTCACCATAGGTGAAGTGAGCGAGTTGTGCGGCGTCAAGCCGCACGTGCTGCGTTACTGGGAGCAGGAGTTTACGCAGTTGCGCCCCGTCAAGAGGCGCGGCAACCGTCGCTACTATCAACATCACGAAGTCCTTCTGGTGAGGCGTATCCGCGAACTGCTATACCAAGAAGGATTCACCATCAGCGGTGCGCGCAATCGCCTCGATGATGGCCCCGGCAAGATGCACGATGTGCCGGAGCCCGCGATCAGCGGAACCCAAGCATCGGTGCGCGCCGAACTCGCTTCGATCATCGAGTTCCTGCGCGCCGCCTGACGTCGACTCGCGCAAGGCTAGGTCGGGGCATAAAGTGGAATTCGAGGCGACGCAAAGCGTCGGCGCGCGTTTCCTTTGTTATAATTCACGCTGTCGGGGCGTGGCGCAGCCTGGTAGCGCACTTGCATGGGGTGCAAGGGGTCGCGAGTTCGAATCCCGCCGCCCCGACCAAGCAACACCAAGGGTTTGACTCGAAAGGGTCAAACCCTTTTTCTTTGGGTTTTTCCAGTAGGGGAAGCACCAGGGGAAGCGCATGCAATCGCACCTGAAATCTGATCACCAGTGAGCATGGATGATCCTCTCACGCGTTGACACCGCTTGAATGGTGAGTATGATGGCGTCGTCATGTGCGATGCTCGGTATCGGCGAACATCAGCTCGCGCCATGCCTCACGCAGATGCCACTCGACGTAGTACGCCAGCATGCACAGGAAGATGTGTGCGCGGACGCGATCA
>Ga0209343_10003663_pt1 | contig 19239 bp, 19 predicted proteins | sample RifCSPlowO2_02_FD_184026 | JGI IMG/M metagenome (GOLD analysis project Ga0209343, IMG submission 184026) | Groundwater microbial communities from Rifle, Colorado - Rifle CSP2_plank lowO2_0.2 (SPAdes) (version 2) | ecosystem: Environmental > Aquatic > Deep subsurface > Groundwater | place... | reverse complement strand
TCGACGTTCGATCGCGGAAGTCTTTCGCCGACTTACATTAAGCCGTTCGACGTACTGGCGAATGGGGGCAAAACCGGAGATTGGCTCCTCAGGCTGGACTCGAACCAGCAACCCTCCGGTTAACAGCCGGATGCTCTACCATTGAGCTACTGAGGAACACGAAGAAACCGCGCGGGCCGAACCAAAATACTACCATCAGCGCCCCAGCGTCACCAACGCCGGGCACGCGGGCCCCGACGGCCGGTTCAGGCCACCGAACTGCACTCCGCCAGAGAGCCTCGAGTCAGTGGGCTCTGCGATCTCCGCGCCTTCTGCGTTGATCTCGTTGGGCTTCTCGCTCTCAGTCGATCGGCACGAGAACCTTCACTGGCTCCTGTAGCGACACGCTGACTTGCGTCCCCGGATCGAGCCGCACCTCGTCGCCCTTGGTCGCCATCACCACGCCGGCGCCCGCGCCGCCGCCGATCGCCGTGCCAATAGCGGCGCCCTTGCTGCCGCCCGCGATGGCGCCAATCACCGCGCCCGCACCGGCGCCGATGCCGATCTTCTTCGCGTCTTCCTTCTTGGTCGACTCCGCCTGGCGCGCGATGCGGGCGGTTCGAATGGCGTGGCGCTCGCTGCGCACCGTGAGCCGATCGAACCGGAACGCGATGGAGGCGAGCCCCTGCACTTTCCCAGACGCCCTGGCCTCCATCACGGTGCCGGCGATCTCGGAGCCCGACGGCACGACGGTCGTGCCGTCGATGACGACGGCGCGGACCAGCTTGCCGCGAACGGCGTCTTCGACCTTGCTCGTGTCCGACCCCACCGCCGTATCGAGCGTGACCTGGAGCGTCGTACCTGACGGAATCGTGACTTCCTTGAACGCCGCCTTGGGCGGCGCAGCTGGCGCGGGCGGCGGGCCCACTGCGGCTGCGGCAGGCGCGGCCGCGGACGTCGCCCCCGGGGTGGCCGGCGCGCCGGGCCGAGCCGCCGGCGCCGCAGCCGCGGGGGGCGCTCCAGCGACAGGCTGCTGCGCTGCAGCGATCGGCGAGCCCAGATCGGGTTGTGCCGCCGCTCCCGCCACCGGCGCCGCACCGGCCGGACCTGCCGCCGGCGCCTCCGAGCCCTGCCGAGCGCACGCAACACCGAGTGCCGCCACGATCACAACCGCCGTCAATGACTTCATCATGGCCCCCGTCAAGAAATTTCAGAGTTCAGAGTTCAGAGTTCAGATTGAAATCGCAGTGCCGCTTGGGGCAGTCACTTTCGCAACGCTCTCTGTCTAACCGCTTCAGATTGTTTCTTCTTCGCGGGCAAGTTGAGCTGAACCGCGGTGCCGATGAGCCCGGCGACAGCCCACGCCGCAAGCACCCACCGTTGACCAGGCGCCGGCGCCAGCGGATACAGAATCCACACATCGCCAGCAGCCGCGCGCGTCGCGGGGCTCCCCAAGCGTCCAGACGCGGCGATGGCACCGACGACGAGCAGCCACGCCCCGGCGAACGCGGTGCCGACGACGATCACGTAGCGCTCCAGCACCATCGCACCGACGGCGCCGGCTATGGACGCCATGATGATGACCAAGGCCGACGGATCGGCCGCTTCGAACTGGCTCCACACCACGTGCGCCATCAGCGCGCCGGTTCCCGCGCCGACCAGGGCGACGCCCACGAAGTACGCGAAGACAAGCGCCAGCGCGCCGGCCACGCCACCCACCAGGCCGGCCACGACCATCCACACGGCGCTGCCGACACCCATCATCGAGCTGCCGATCGCGGCGCCGAGCATGAAACCCCAGATGGCGAGCACGAACCGGAACAGCCGGTACCCGGCCAGGCAGGTCACCGCGCCGGCGAGCACGAGGACGATGGCGGCCGGCAGCTCGTAAGCTTGAGGAAGCATCAACTCGTTACGGACCTCGAAGGCATGACGTTGCCAATTATGGCTGGCGAGGCGCCCGGCGGCCAAGGCCGCGAGGAGCCGGCCCTCAGACCTCGCGGCGTCCTTCGAGCGCCTTCTGGATCGTCATCCCGTCGGCGTACTCGAGGTCGCTGCCGACCGGCACGCCCATGGCGATACGCGTCACGCGCGCGCCGAGCGGCTTGATCAGCCTCGTCAGGTAGATGGCCGTGGCCTCGCCTTCCACCGTGGGGTTGGTCGCCAGAATCACCTCGGTCACGCCGTCGCCGATGCGCGTCAGGAGACTCTTGATTTTCAGATCGTCGGGCCCAATGCCCTGAAGCGGCGACAGCGCGCCCATGAGCACGTGGTAGACGCCCTTGAATTCTCGCGTCCTCTCGATGGCCCCCACGTTCTGCGGCTCTTCGACGACGCAGATCACGCGCTGATCACGATCGGCCGCGCGGCAGTAGATACAAGGATCGGTCTCGGTGATGTTGCTGCAAATCGAGCAGTAGCTCACGCGCTCCTTGACGTCGCGGACCGCCTCGACGAGCCGCTCCGTCTCCTCGCGCGGCGTCTTGAGGACGTGGAACGCCAGACGCTGCGCGCCTTTGGGCCCGATGCCGGGCAGGCGCTGCAGCTCCTCGACGAGCCGGAGGAGGGGGTCGGGAAGAGACATCGAAAGTAAAAAGTTAAAAGTTGAAAGTTAAAAGGACAGCGACGACAGCGGCGGGAAAATAAGACCGTTAGATCCTTTTAACTTTTGACTTTTCACTTTTAACTTTATCTTCATCTGAGTCCCGGCAGCATGCCGCCCATCTTCTGCGCCATTTGTTCGTCAGCCTTCCGCTGTGCGTCGTTCACGGCCGCCACGATCAGATCCTGCAACATCTCGACATCGTCTTTCGAGACGACTTCGGGATCGATCTTCAGCGACTGGAGCTGTTTGGCGCCGTTGACCACGACGGTGACCATCCCGCCGCCTGCAGTCGCCTCGGCGCGCAGCTCGGCCATCTGTTTCTGCAGGCGCTCCTGCATCTGCTGCGCCTGTTTCATCATCTGCTGAATGTTCATAAGAACCCTGTCGTTCGGCGTTCTCCGTGCTGCGTTTGACGTTCTATCTCGTTCGATTACATCTCTTCGACGTCCCTGATTTCCGCAGGGAACACTTCGAGCAGCGCCTGGAGGCCGGCGTCGGCGAGCGCCTGGTCGCGCAGCGCGGCCTTCCTGTCGGGCGCCGGCGCCTGGGAGGCCTCTCGCGTGGCGCCGGCCGCCTGGCCTTCCGCGCCGTTCCCGCTCGCGACGGTCACTTTTCGTCCGGCCACCTGCTGCGCAAGCGACTCGAGCCAGGCGCGATGCTGCTCGAACATCTCGCGCAACGCCTTTTGCGTGGCCGAGAACGTGAAGGTCACTCGATCGGCGGTGACCTCGATCGTCTGGGCCTGCGCAACCACCGTATTGTAGAAAACGCTCTTTGTCGTCCGGATCTGCGCGAGCAAGGCGTCTTTGAAGCTTCCCTTGGGCGGCTCCGACTCCGCGGGCAGGGCCGTCTGCTTGTCCTGCTGGCGGCTCGAGCCTGGCCCGGGCGATGCCGAGGGCCTTGCCCCGACCGGCGTCGAGACGGTCGCTACGAGCGGTGTCGAGGGGCCTGTCCCGAGCGGTGTCGAGGGGCCTGCCGATCGGCGCGGACTCGATGACGACGCTTCGAAACTCCGGTCCACGCCGGATCCAGCGGGAGACGACAGGCGGCTCGACGTGGACCCGACGCCAGCCTTGGCGATCAGATCTTCGATCGGCGTCAGCTTCCGGAGATAGATCCACCGAAGGAGGGCCATTTCCAGGTGATAGCGCGGCTGCGCCGCGGCCCGAATCTCGGCCTCCGCCCGGCTCAAGAGGTCGAAGGCGCGAAGCAGGTCCTCGCGCGAGAACCGCTTCGCCAGCGCCGGCAGGCGCTCGCGCTCGCTCTCGCCGGCGATCTCGGGATCGCTCACGCGCGACGGATCGACGGACAAGACGAGCAGGTCCCGGACCACGCGCGCCAACTCGCGACACACCAGCCGCAGGTCGTAGCCCATGTCGACGGCGGTACCGGCCAGGGCAAAAGCGGCCTGCGCGTCTTCCTCGGCCACGGCCTGCAACGCATCGAGCAGCAGATCCCGGCCGACGAGGCCAAGCACGGTCGACACGTCCGCGGCGCCGATCGTGGCGCCCGTGAACGCAATCACCTGATCGAGCTTGCTCTGCGCGTCGCGCATGCTTCCGTCGGCGTCGCGCGCGATCAGCTGCAGCGACTCGTCGGCGACCTGAATGCGTTCGGCGTCGGCAATCCGCCGCAGCTGATCGGCAATCGCCTTCGAGCCGATCGTTCGGAACTCGTACAACTGCGAGCGCGACAGCACGGTCTCTGGAATCTTGTCGAGCTCGGTCGTCGCCATCATGAACATCACGTGAGGCGGCGGTTCCTCGAGAGACTTCAAGAGCGCATTGAACGACGGCGCGGAGAGCTGATGGACTTCGTCGATGATGAACACTTTGTACCGGTCACGGACCGGCATGATGCCGAGGCCGGCGATGATGACCTCGCGCACGTTGTCGACGCCCGTATGCGTGGCCGCGTCGATCTCGAGCACGTCGATGTCCCGGCCCTCGGCGATCTCCACGCAGGCGTCGCACACCCCGCAGGGATCGGGCGTCGGTCCGTTCTGACAGTTCAACGCGCGCGCCAGAATGCGCGCCGTGGTGGTCTTGCCCACGCCGCGCGGGCCCGCAAACACGAACGCCTGGGCGAGCCGCCCGCTCGCCAGCGCGTTGCGCAACGTGCGCGTCACCGCCAGCTGCCCGACGACATCGTCGAACTTCTGCGGCCGCCATTTGCGGGCGAGAACCTGGTAAGCCATCTCGAAAGTTAAAAGTTAAAAGTTAAAAGTAACTTTCTGTTGCGGCCTGAACCGCGGTCCGGAAGGTCCTGCGGCACATGTCAGGATCCACTTAGCGCTGCTGCCTTCCGGCCCTGACGCGGTTCGTAGGCTGGCATTGCACAGGCTCCGGACCGCGGTGCAATCCGCAACAGCTCACTCTACTACACGGGCACATGCGTCGCGAGCAGCAGATACTTCGCCAACACCTCGCCGACGACGACGGTGAAGAAATCGACGTAGAGGATGCCGGTGGCCGACTGCGTCGAGCGAATCTTCGCGGTTTCCCACGTCATATACGACAGAAGCGCCGGCCCCGCCAGCCCGAACAGCACCCGCTGCCAGAAGAAGACGCCGCTGACCGACAGGATGTAATGGCGGAAGCTCGGCCCGAGCCCCGGCTGCCAGGTGGCGATCGCAAACACGACCGCGGCCGCGACAACCGCGATGCGCACCGCCATCGACGCCATGTGGATCTTGACCATCGACTGCAGGTGCGACGCGTGGAGCGACGGAATCACCAGATACCAGTGCCCGAGGATCATCGCCGTGCAGGCGCCGCCGAGGAGCGCCGCCGAGCTCAAGAAACTCGCGACCGTCAACGCCTGCGTGGTCATCGGCCGGCCCGACGAGGCCGCGACCGCCTGCGTCACGAGGACGACGAGGCCCGCGACACACGCGAGCGCCAGGATCGCCGGGCGCACGCGCGCCAGCGCGCGCCCGATGGTCGCCCAATACACGGCAATCGCCGCCTCCGAGACCACGAGCCCGACAAACGCGGCTCTCGCCGCCAGGCCGTCCTCGGCGGCGCCGCGGAACGCGAACGCCGCCGCCAGCAGTAGGGCGGCGAGCCCCGCATTGAAGCGAAAGAACTTCACGCCCGCCTCGCGCGAGACGACGGCGAGCGTGAAGATGATGCCGAGACCGAGGTGGGTGAGGAAGAGGTACAGGATCAGCTGGCTGTCACTTTCCAAGCCGTCGGTTGATCTCCGCCCAGTTGACGACATTCCACCACCCGCCGATGTAGTCGGCGCGGCGGTTCTGATACTTCAGGTAATACGCGTGCTCCCACACGTCCAGGCCGAACACGACCTTCTTGCCCTCCATCAAGGGGCTGTCCTGGTTCGGCGTGCTCTCGATCGCGAGCTTCCCGCCGGTGTCGATCACCCACGCCCAGCCGCTGCCGAAACGGCCGACCGCGGCCTTGGCGAACTGTTCCTTGAAGGCGTCGAAACCGCCAAACGAGGAATTGAGGGCGCCGGCAATCGCGCCCGTCGGCGGTCCGCCCGCGTTCGGCGCCATGATCTGCCAGAACATGCTGTGGTTCGCGTGGCCGCCTCCGTTGTTCCGCACCGCGGTGCGGACATCCTCGGGCACGCTGCTGATGCCGCGAATCAGATCTTCGACGCTCTTGGACTGCAGCGCCGGGTGCTTCTCGAGCGCGGCGTTGAGATTGGTCACGTACGCGTTGTGGTGCTTGCCGTGATGAATCTCCATCGTCATCTTGTCGATGTGGGGTTCGAGCGCGTCGTGGGGGTACGGGAGCGGCGGCAGCATATGAGCCATGAAGTGTCCTCCAGAGTCGCCCGAGCTCGGGCCATTGAGCGGGTCGGACGTGAGCGGAAGCCTGCGATCGTACTTCTGGCAGGAGCCGCGTGCAAGTTCTCCGCAAGCTCACGGAGGCCAAAACCCATGGGTTCGATCCTCCGTTCCTCTGTGTCCTCTGGTGACGAGTTTGTCAGGAAATGGACAACATCCGGTCCAGCGCCACCCTGGTCCAGTGCTTGCGATCGGCGGGCACCGTGATGCGGTTGTGGGTCTCGCCGGCGACGAGTCCTTCGAGGATCCACAGGAGATGGTTGGGCGAGACGCGAAACATGGTCGAGCACAGGCATCCGAACTGATCGAGCGAGAGCACGGTGCGCTCCGGCTGCACCTCGTCGGCCAGTCGGTTGACGAGATGAATCTCGGTGCCCACGGCCCACACCGAACCAGCCGGGCTCTGCTTCACCTGCCGGATGATGTACTCGGTCGAGCCGGAATCGTCCGCGGCCTGCGCGACCTCCCATGTCACTTCGGGATGGACGATGACGCGAATCCCCGGATGCTGTGCGCGAAGCTGCTCGATCTGCCGCACCGTGAAACGCGTGTGCACCGAGCAGTGGCCCTTCCACAGAATGATCCGCGCGCGCGCGACCGAGTCGGGCGTGAGCCCGCCCCAGATCTCGTTGGGATCCCAGACGACCATGTCGTCGAGCGGCACGCCCAGCTTGTACGCGGTGTTTCGGCCAAGGTGCTGATCCGGCATGAACAGCACGCGCTCCCCGCGCGCCCACGCCCACTCGAGCGTCGCTGCCGCGTTCGACGAGGTGCAGACGACGCCGCCGCGCTCGCCGCAGAACGCTTTGATCGCCGCGGCCGAGTTGATGTAGGTGACCGGGATGACGGGGGCCTTGCTGAAGGGCACAGAGCCAAGGGCAGAGGGCACAGGGCCAAGGGCAGAGGGCAAAGGGCCGACGATTCCCATCTGCTCGAGGTCGGTCCAGCACATCTCGAGCTGTTCGGGGTCGACCATGTCGGCCATCGAGCAGCCGGCGGCCAGGTCGGGCAGGATCACCTGTTGGCCAGGCGCCGCCAGCACGTCGGCGCTCTCGGCCATGAAATGCACGCCGCAGAAGACGATGAACTCGGCGTCGGGATGTTTCGCGATCTGCTGCGCGAGCTTGTAGGAGTCGCCGGTGTGATCGGCGAACGTGATCACCTCGTCGCGCTGATAGTGATGGCCGAGGATCACGAGACGACGGCCGAGCGCGCGCTTCGCGGCAGCAATCCGCGCGTCCATCTCGGCGTCGGACAAGCCGATGTAGCGTTCGGGGAGCGGTTGGCGCTCGCCGAGGTGCTCTCTCTCGTACGCCGTCAGAACGGGAATGAGCGTGCTCATGGCCAAATGGCGGTGCGCGGGTCCCTTCGTGAACTTTGTGAAATTTTTCTCAATCTCGGGACTTGAAAAAGCCAAGCTCCACAATCCCTGTCGGTGAAGCTTGGCGCTCCGTCACGAGTATAACACCGCCGCCGGGCGGCTTTATTCCGGCAGGGGCTCGGGGCTCGGGGTTCGAGGCTCGGGGCAGAACGGGACAGTCACGAGGACCCACTGACGAGATGACCAGATTTCACCTCGTTGTACAACGTGTCGCGCTCCACCGGCTCTCGCCCGGCCGCCGCGATCAGGCGCGCGATCTCCCGCGTCGTCATCGACTCGGGCGTGCGCGCGCCGGCCATGTGGTAAATCTTCTCTTCCTGCACCGTGCCGTCGAGATCGTCGACACCGAACCAGAGTGAGGTCTGCGCCACCTCCACCCCCGTCGCGATCCAAAAGGCCTTCACGTGTGCGATGTTGTCGAGCACCAGCCGCGCCACGGCGTGGACGCGCAAGGTATCGGCCGCGCTCGGCGGTGGCAGCTTTCTCATCTGGTTGTTGTCGGGGTGAAACGCGAGCGGGATGAACGCCTGGAACCCGCCGGTCTCGTCCTGCAGCGCCCGCGCACGCAGCATGTGATCGACACGCTCCTCGGCCGTTTCGATGTGACCGTAGAGCATGGTGACGTTGGAGCGCAGCCCGAGCCGATGCGCCACCCGATGAATGTCGAGGTACCGCTCGGTGCCGCACTTGTCGTGCGCGATCTTGCGGCGGACGCGCTCGGCGAAAATCTCCGCGCCTCCGCCCGGCAGCGAGCCGAGGCCCGCCTCGACGAGCGCGCGAAGGACCTGCTCGTCGGTCATCCGGTACAGATCGGCGAAAAACGCGATCTCGACCGCCGTAAAACACTTCAGGTGCACGTCGGGACGGATGCGCTTGAAGCCGCGCAGGAGCTCGGTGTAGTAGTCGAACGGCAAATCCGGGTGCAGGCCGTTGACGACGTGGACCTCGGTCAGCGGCTGATCGCGGCGCGTGCGGAGCTTGTCCCAGGCCTCCTCGAGCGACATCGTATAGGCGCCGGCATCGCCCGGTTTCAACCGCGCGAACGCGCAGAACAGGCAACTGGCGACGCAGACGTTGGTGGCCTCGAGCCGGATGTTGTGATTGAAGAACGCGCGCGCCCCGTGGCGCTTCTCACGCTCGCGATTCGCGAGCCAGCCCACAGCCAGCAGATCCGGCGACTCGAAGAGGCGGACGCCCTCGCTCAGGTCGAGACGGACGCCGGCGTCCAGCTTGTCGGCGATATCGAGAAGACCGGCTCGGGCGAGGCGCGAAAGGGGGACCCGATTCAAGCGTCACGATATGCCGAAGATTTGTATGCGCAGCGACCGCGCGCGCGGGCCGTCGAGCTCCGCCATCAGAATGCGCTGCCACTGGCCGAGCACGACCTCGCCGCCGCTCACCTGGAGCGTGAGATTGTGGCCGAGCAGGAGCGCGCGCAGGTGCGAGTCGGCGTTCATGCGATCGCAGTCGGAATGGTTCGGGTCGTTGTGCATCCATTCGGCATCGCGCGCGACCGTCTGTTCGAGGAAGCGCCGGATGTCGGACAGGAGCGCGGTCTGAAACTCGTTGATGAAGAGCGAGCACGTCGTGTGCATCGACCAGAGGCTGACGAGCCCTTCGCGAATGTTGAAGCGCCGGACAAGCTCCATCACCTGCAGGGTCAAATCGACGAGCTCCATTCGTTGATCGGTCTGCACGACGATGGTCTCACCGTGAATCGTCAGGCCGCCGGACGTGGCCCGGGCGACGCCTTCAACGGGCTTTTCGCGAGCGGTGACGGTCGAACTCTTGCTCATTGGGCTCCTCTGCATTCGTCGGCGCCGCGCCGGGCGCTTCGCCCCGATCCGCGCAGTATACGCAATCCTGCAAATGTTAATGAAAAATGGCCCTCCCGGCAATCTGTTATAGTTCGGACCACAACTTGACGCTCGCCCCGGCGGCCACGCGAAGTGGGTGAAAAGCCCACACGGTCCCGCCACTGTAAGCGGGGAGCGCACGTCTGACGGTTTGCAGCCAGCCACTGGGCTCGCGGCGGTTCGACACCCGCCGCGCCACAGACAGCCTGGGAAGGCGAGACGCGCGCGTCGATCCGCAAGTCAGGAAACCTGGTTTCGTCCGGGGGCGTCTTTTTTCGGCGCGCGAGACGCCGAAAGGAGCACCCAATGCGACCCTTCCGCCCGTGGCGGCTGGCTGACCAGCCCGCCCGCCCCGTCTCTGTCCTTGCCTTCTTCGCAGTATTCCTGGCGCTCCTCGCGCTGGCCGACGCGGCATCCGCCGCGACGATTGCCGGGACGGTCACCGATCCCGACGGCCGTGGCGTTCCGGCGGTACGCGTGATCCTCACATCCGCGCTCGGCACAGTGGCCGCGACCGAAACCGACACGAACGGCTCGTACGAAATCACCGGCCTCCCGGCAGGACGATTCACCCTCCTGGCGATCGCCGATGGGTTCCAGTCCGATCCCATCGGCGTCACGCTCTCGGCCGACGACCGCCCCGACGTCGGCGTCCGACTTCGCCTCAGCGCGATCGCGGAATCGATTGTCGTCTCGGCCTCGCAGATCGACGCGCCGCTGTCGCGCGCGGCCTCCGGCGTCTCGGTCGTCACGGAAGCCGAGCTGGACGCGCGCCAGATCGTGACGGTCGCCGACGCGCTGCGCGTCGTGCCGGGTTTGTCGGTCGCAAGGAGCGGCGGGCAGGGAGCGCTGACGTCGCTCTTTCCGCGCGGCGGCGGCTCGAACTATACGCTCGTCCTCATCGATGGCATGCGCGTCAACGCGTTTGGCGGCGGCTACGATTTCGGCCATCTCTCCGCGGCCGGCGTCGAGCGCATCGAAATTGCACGCGGCGCCCAGAGCGCCATCTTCGGATCCGATGCGATCGGCGGCGTCGTGCAGATCATCACCAAGCGCGGCGGCCGGCCGAGAGTCGAGGGGCGCATCGAAGGCGGGAGCCAGGGCTCGGCGCGCACCACGGTCGATGCGGCCGGCGCGACAGGCGCCTGGACGTGGGGCGGCGGAGCGGAGCGCTCACTGAGCGATGGCTACACCGGAGGCTCGTCGAACGGTGAGAACGTCAGCAACGACGACGACCGCCTCGCACGCGCCACGGGAACGCTCGGCTGGCGGCGGCCCGGCGGGGCCGATGTCCTGGTCACGGGAAACTTCAGCCGCGACGAGCGCGGCTATCCCGGCCCGTTCGGCGCCGATCCATCCAGCTACTATTCCGGCATCGACCGTGTCTCTCGCGGAACCAACGACACTGCCCAAATGGGCGCACGCCTCGTCCATCCCTGGTCGTCGCGAGTCCGCCAGCGCCTCGAGGCCAGCTTCACCGATCTCTCGAGCGACTTCACCAGCCCGTACGGACCGTCGGCGAGCGGCAGCCGCCGGTTCGACAGCCGCATCCAGGAAGACATCGCGCTCTCGTCGGCGTTGGGCGCGTCGGCGGGCCTCGAGATCATCAGCGAACAGGGAGCGAGCACCTACGTCACCGGCGGCGCGGGCCAGGAGATTCCGATCGAGCGCGGCATGATCGGTGTCTTCGCGGAGGGTCGCGCGGCGTGGCGCGATCGGCTGTTTGTCACCGGGGGCCTGCGCCTCGATCACGTGTCGCGGCACGCGCTCGAAGCCGATCCGCTCGCGTTTCAGCCAAGGCCAGCCTTCGCGGAGCAGACGATCGACTCGGTCAACCCGAAGATCGCGGTGAACTACCTGCTGACGCCGCCGGGAGCAACCCGCTCGACCACGCGACTTCGCGCCAGCGCGGGCACCGGGATCCGTCCGCCCAACGTTTTCGAGATCGCGTTTACCGACAACCCAGGCCTCCAGCCCGAGCGCAGCCGCAGTGTGGACCTCGGCATTGAGCAGCAGCTGGCCGGCGGCGCGTTCATCATCACAGCCACCGGGTTCTTCAACCGGTACGACGATCTCATCGTCACGGTGGGACGAGCCATCGGCGTCGCCAGCCGTTACCGCACCGACAATGTCTCCAACGCGCGTGCGCGCGGCCTCGAGCTGTCGGCCGATGCGCGCTTGCCGGTTGGCCTGGCGATCCACGCCGCCTACACGTGGCTCGACACAGAAATTCTTTCGGCCGACGGCGTCCAGGCCGCGCCCGCGCCCTTCAAGGTCGGCGACGCGCTCATACGCCGCCCGCGGCATCAGGGCGCGTTCCACCTCACCTACGCGCGGTCGGGTCTGATGACGTTCGCGGAAGTGCTTGGGCGCGGGAAGACGCTCGACCTCGAGCCGAGCTTCGCCGGAACGACCTACATCTGCCCCGGATACACCGTGCTCAATGCCGGCGCCGGCTTCGATGTGACCCGGAATCTTCAGGTGTTCGTGCGCGCACTGAACCTCACCGATCGGGAGTACGAAGAGACACTCGGCTACCCTGCTCGTCGCCGGAGCGGGATCGTCGGAGTCCGCATTGCTGCGGGCCGATAACGTCTCGTTCGCCCACCGAGGTCATGCCCCGCGCGTCCTCGATGCCGTCTCGGTCGAGGCTGCGCGCGGCGACCTCGTCGGCGTCATCGGGCCCAACGGGTCGGGCAAGACGACGCTCCTCAGGCTGCTTGCGGGGACGCTGGCGCCGTTGACGGGGTCGGTATCGCTCGAGGGCCGCCCGTTGTCGGATTGGTCCCGGCGCGAAACGGCGCGCCGCATCGCGTACGTGCCACAGGAGACGCACTCATCGTTCGACTTCAGCGTCCTCGACCTCGTCGTGATGGGCCGTTTTCCGCATCTGGGGACGTTCGCGCTCGAAGGCCCGGAGGACCTGGCCATCGCACGCCGGGCGCTGGACGCGACGGGCACCCTCGCCTTCGAATCGCGCTCGTTCAACACCCTGAGCGGGGGCGAAAAACAGCGGGTCGTGATCGCGAGCGCCCTCGCCCAGAGTGCGGACCTGCTCCTGCTGGACGAGCCGACCGCATCGCTCGACGTGGGACACCAGCTCGACGTGACGGCGCTGCTCGCGCGGCTCAACCGGGAACAGGGCGTCACGATGGTGCTGTCGACGCACGACCTGAATTTCGCGGCGTCGCTCTGCCGGCGGCTCGTGCTCTTGCGCGGAGGCCGGATGCTCGGGAGCGGCCAGACAGACGAGGTGCTGACCGCGGGCGCGGTCCGCGCTCTGTACGATGTCGAGGCCGATGTCGGCCGTCACGAGCGCGCCGGTCACCTCACCGTCACACCGATCGCCAGGGTCTGAAGGTGCGCGTGGCCTCCATTCGCGCGAGATTGGCGATCACGGTGGCGGCGTTCGGCGGCCTGCTGGTGGCCGCTCTGCTCGTCGCGCCGCTGTTGGGCTCGACGTCCATCTCGCTCGCGCGCGTGTTCGATGGGCGCGTGGCTTTCGCGGACAACGTGGACGCGCAGATCTTCTTTGTCGCGCGGCTGCCCCGCGTGCTCGCGGCCGCACTCGTTGGCGGGGCGCTCGCGTCGGCGGGCGTCGTGTTTCAGGCGCTCTTCAGAAACCCGCTGGCCAGTCCGGACACGCTCGGCGTCTCGAGCGGCGCGGCATTCGGCGCGGTCGCCGCCATTACGTTCCATCTCGACTTCACGTTCGGCGGGCTGTCGTCGATTCCACTGGCCAGCCTCGCGGGAGGGCTGGGCGCGCTCGGCATCGTGTACGCGCTCGCGACGGCGCGGCGGCGCGGACTCTCGACGACCGTGCTGCTCCTGGCCGGCGTCACCATGACCGCGTTCTTTTCGGCGCTGATCATGTTCATGCAGTACCTGGCCGACTTCACCGACACGTACAGAATGGTTCGCTGGTTGATGGGCATGCTCGACGTCGGCGGCTACGCGCCGATCGTCGCGGCGCTGCCGCTGCTGGCCGCGGCGTACGGAATCTTCTCGACGCTGCCGCGCGCACTCGACCTGCTCAGTCTCGGCGCGGATGCGGCGTCGGCCCGAGGCGTTGACGTGCTCGGCGCCGAACGGCGGGCGCTCGTCGGCGCGTCGCTGGCGACCGGTGCGGCGGTATCCATCGCCGGGCCGGTGGGGTTTGTCGGCATCATCGTGCCGCACCTCGTGCGGCTGCTCGTCGGGGCCGATCACCGCCTCGTGCTGCCGGCGTCGGTGCTGTTCGGCGCGTCGTTCCTCGTCGTTTGCGATCTCGTCGCGCGCACGATGTTCTCGCCGCTCGAGGTGCCGGTCGGCGTCGTGACGGCGATCATCGGAGGACCATTTTTTCTATGGCTGCTCATCCGCCGCGGGTAATGCGTCTCAGGCAAATCGCCGCTCTCACCCTCGTCTGTGGTGCGGGACTCATCCGGGGACCGTTTTTTCCATGGCTGCTCATCCACCGCGCGTGAGGCGTCTCGCACGAATCGCCGCCGTCGTCCTTGCGTGTAGTGCGGGACTTCAGTCCCACCGGGCGGCCGCTGGATGCAGCGCGGATGTTCAGATCCGCTTCGAGGCACTCGTGGTTGGCACTTCGATTGCGCGCCAGACGTCGGGTACTGCCGCTCGCCGGATCGTGTCGCTCGTTCCGGCGACTACCGAGATGCTGTTCGCCATGGGTGCGGGCGATCGCCTTGTGGGCGTCGGCACCTTCGATCGATTCCCACCGGAGACCGACACGCTCCCGCGCGTCGGCGGTCTCATCGATCCCAATACCGAGCGGATTCTTGCGCTCCGGCCGGATCTCGTCATCGTCTACAACACGCAGGTGGAGCTGAAGCAGCAACTCGACCGCGCGGGAGTCCCGTATTTCAACTACGAACACCGCGCGCTGCCCGACGTGATGGACACTGTCCGCGCCCTGGGCACCCGGCTGGGCATGGCACCGGGCGCAGAGAAGGTCGCCGTGGGAATGGAGCGTGCGCTGGCTGAAGTCAGCCGGTCGGTCGCAGGCAGGCCGCGACCTCGTACGATGCTCGTGTTCGGCCGGGAGCGCGACACCCTACGCGGCGTGTACGCCAGCGGCGGCTACGGGTTTCTCGCGGACCTCCTCGACGTCGCCGGCAGCGACAATATTTTCGGCGAGATCGCACAGCAGTCGGTGCAGGCCAGCACCGAAATGATCCTGGCGCGCCGGCCGGACGTGATCATCGAGCTGCGGTACGGCGATGATGCGCGCGCCTACAACATCGAAACCGAGCTTGCCCCGTGGCGGATGCTGGCGTCCGTGCCGGCCGTACGCAACAGCCGGCTGCACCTGCTCGTCGGCAACGAGTTCGTCGTCCCGGGGCCGCGGATCGTCCAAGCCGCGCAACGGCTCGCGCGAGCTCTGCATCCATGAATTGCCACGAAACCACGAAAGCACCAAGTCGCTGCGGGCCCGCCGGCCCGGCACGGCGGCCGTTACGCTGCCGCAGCTACTCGAGACGCTCGCGGTGCGCTGACACATCGGACATTTGTGCGCGCATTCCGGGAACCGGGCCTCCCAGAGCTTTGTCGGCTTTCGTGTTTTCGTGGCTTAATTCGTTTGCGATTTCGACGAGAACAGGATCGGCGCCACCTCGTTCAAGAACTGCCGCCAGACGATCCACGTGTGCGCACCTGGAATGGTGCGGAACTTATGGGAGATTCCCGCTGTGTTGAGGAACTCGGAGAACCTCTTCGCATTCGCAAGCCCAGGGTCCTCCGTTCCGATGCCCACCCAGAACAGCCCCAGCTGATCGTTGACCTTCCTGGCGTTTGCGGCCACGTCCTTGAAGGACTCCTGAGGGTTGGCGCCGCCGCCGGCGCTGAAGACGCCGATCCGGCTGAACAAGTCGAGATGTCGCAGCCCGATATTCAGCGACTGACCGCCGCCCCGCGAAAGCCCCGCCAGCGCGCGGTGATCACGATCGGCGTACACACGATAGTTCGACTGGACAAAAGGAATGAGATCCCCGATGAGATCCTTCTGAAAATCCGCCTGCTGCTTGTCCGCGGTGGCGGTGGCGTCCCAGGAATAGGCGTAGCCGACCGGCATCACGATGACCATCGGCGCCGCTTTCCTCTCCGCGATCAGGTTGTCCAGGATGACGTTCGCGCGGCCGAACGCGGTCCAGACGCTGTCTTCGCCGTCGCCACCGTGCAACAGGTACAGCACAGGCAACCGCGCGGCCCCGCGCTCGTAGCCCGGCGGCGTGTAGACGTGCACGCGCCGTACCGTGCCTGTGGCCTTCGAGTCGTACCACCGCACGTGCACCTCGCCGTGCGGGACCTGGCGCACGTCGTAGAACATCGGCCCGGATCCAGGCACATTGAGCAGACTCGACACGAGCGCGGGCCCCCGGTTGTACTTGACCGCGGGATTGCGGGGATCGAGGTGCTGTACGCCGTCGACGGAGAACTCGTACTCGTAAATTTCCGGGTCGAAGGGACCGAGCGTCACACTCCAGACGCCCTTCTCATCTTTCTGCATGGGCCGTTCGCCGACGAAGCATTCGCACGTGACACGCACGTCCGTGGCTTTGGGCGCCGTTATCCGGAAGGTGACGCGCCGGCCTGGGAGCACCTCTGGGGAACGCACAGGCGCCGGCTGGGCAGGCGGTTGCTGCGCCAGGGCCGTTTGAGCCAGGGCAGACAGCGGCAGCAGCAGGAGAAGATGTCGAAGTCGCATCTGAAGACCTCCGGAATGAAGTAGGGCCACAGGCCCGATTGTATGACACTTGTCAGACACGGTGTCGTCGATGCATCGCCGCCGTAACTGTGAAACGCCGTACTCAAGCCGCAAATTCAACCGTGACCGGTGTCGGCAGAAGGCCGGCCGCCTGGGCGTCGGCGAGCAGACGCTGCACGGCCGCTCGACCGCGGTGGCCGTAGTCGAGCGTCAGGTTGTTCACGTACATCCCCACGAACTCGTCGGTCCGGCGGCGGTCGAGGCCGCGTCCGAACTGCATCGCGTAGTCGACCGCCTCCGCGCGGTGATTCAAACCGTACGCGATGCTGTCGTGCAGCAGCTGCGACAGCGTCGAAATGGTCGCAGCGCCCAAATCGCGCCGGATGACGTTGCCGCCGAGCGGCAGCGGAAGTCCGCCCGTGCGATCCGCCCACCACTCGCCCAGATCGACGAGCTTCTGCAGGCCCTCGTCGGCGTAGGTGAGCTGACCCTCGTGAATCAGCAAGCCGGCGGACACGGTGCCGTCGCGCACTCGATCCTGAATCTCGTCGAATGGCATCACGACGTACTCGACCGACGGCGAATACAACCGCAGCGCGAGGAACGCCGTTGTCAGCTCTCCAGGAATCGCCACGCGAACGCCATCGAGCGACGAAGGACCGGCCTTTCTGGCGACGACGATGGGGCCGTAGCGGTCGCCCATGCTGGCGCCGTGCGGCAGCAGGAGGTAGCGATCGGTCAGATGGGCATAGGCGTGAAACGACACCGCGGTGATTTCGTACGTGCCTTCGAACGCCGCCCGGTTGAGCGTCTCGATATCGGCCAGCACGTGTTCCAGCTCGAAGCCAGGCGACGGCACCTGGCCGCTCGCCAGGCCATAGAACATGAAGGCGTCGTCTGAATCGGGGCTGTGGGCTATGCGGATGTTCATGGGAATCTAAGAGCTGGTTTCACCACCGGCGCGGGTCCTGTCCGAGGCCAGCCCACAGGTGCTCAGGCCGAAAAACATGATCACGGCTGACGGCCTTGCGCGCCTGCGGGCGCCCGTCATTGCTCACAGGGGCCACCCGGGCAGGTCGTGAAACCGCGTCTGGTGATCCGACTCAATTCCCCTCTCACACATCATCATCCGGATCAACCAGCGCGTAGGTCCGAGACGCGCGCCTGACGACGATGGTGAGTCCGAACCCGACAATGACGGTCGAGGCGACGAGCCCCAGATAGATTCCGCTTCCGACGAGGGCCACCGGCGCCTCGTCGAGCGGACGGTCCTCGACAATCGCGACCGCCTGCGAACGGGTCAGCGCCCGATCGGCGACCGTTCTCGGCATGATCCGCCACGAGAGAAACATGATGCCGAGCGCGATCAGGCCGACGAGCAGGAGCGGATGCCGCGAATTCTTGCGGGTGATCAGGCTGAGCGCCGCGAGCACGGCGGCGACGCCGCCCAGGCCGACGGTCCAGAGGGCCATGGTGTCGGGAACGCCGCGCAAGGTGATTTCTCCAACGATCACCCAGGGGAGGAAGGCGCTCGACGCCAGGGCCATGCCCGCAACGAGGGGGATGAGGTAGGCGCGCATGCCCGGCCGGAACATCGCGCGCAGGATCATCGGGCGAGTCTAGCACAGGGGTTTTTCGAGGCGTAGAATGCTCGTGCAGGAGGTCGAGACCATGAAGTCGATCAAGGCGATCATTGGCGATCGTGAGACAGTCGTCGTGGACCCGCTCCTCTCGATCGCCGACGCCGCCAGGCGAATGGCCGAGCGGAACATCGGCGCGGTGGGGGTCGTCGACGGCGACCGCCTCGTCGGCATCTTCTCGGAGCGCGACGTGCTCATCCGCGTGGTCGCGGCCGGTAAGGATCCGGCATCGACGCTGGTACGAGATGTGATGTCGAGCGACCTGGTGGTGGCCGAGGTCGGCGAGAGCTACGAGACCTGCCTCGGCCGCATGCAGCAGGCGCGCCTCCGACATCTGATTGTGCTCGATCAGGGGCGTCTGGCGGGGATTGTCTCGTTGCGCGATCTGCTGGCGGCCGACATCGACGAGAAGTCCGAAGCGATTACGCTCTTGAATGCCTACGTCCACTACATACCGGCGGATGTGGAATCCAAACTCAAAAGTTAGAAGTGAGAAGTCAAAAGTCAAAAGGACAGCGCGAGCTGTTGCTCTTCACTTTTTACTTCTGACTTTTCACTTTTAACTTTGAGAGTCTTTGAACTCCTCGTACCACGCCATCTGAATCGCCTCGAGCTTCGGCTCGTTCGACGTCTTCGGGTCGTCGTCGAACTCGTCGAGGTCCAGCACGCGCGCTCGTAGATCGGTAAAACGGATCGTCAGCGGATCGATGCCGGGAAACTTCTCGGAGAGCGCAATGCCGATGTCCTCGGCGTCGATCCACTTCACGGCCGCCTCCGTCTCACGTGGGGCTCCGTCCCACACCCTAACGGGCTCCCCTCTAAGGACGCCCGACCTCGCTGCGATCCCGCTTGTCGGATTTGCCGAGCTGGATGCCGCCGCCTTCCTGCACGTAGTTCCGGGTATACATCGGCAGCTCGCACACGACGTCGCCCTTGACGACCGCCTGACAGCCCAGACGGCTCTCGGTCTGCAGATCCCAGGCCGTGTCCAAGCGATCGGCCTCGTCGTCTTGCATCTCGCTCAGGTTCTTCGCGCCTTCGCGGACGATGACGTGGCAGGTGGTACAGGCGCAGCTGCCGCCGCACGCGTGCTCGAGGGGCACGTGAAAGTTTTTCGCGATATCGAGAAACGACTCGGGCTTGCCGTGGTGCGTATACGGCAGCGCGCCGTGCTCGAACTCCACGGTGGTGGCCTCGCCGTCGATGATGAAGGTGACTTTGGGCATTCGATTCACACTCGGCGGGTCCAAAGGACCCG
>Ga0209343_10003660_pt1 | contig 19249 bp, 21 predicted proteins | sample RifCSPlowO2_02_FD_184026 | JGI IMG/M metagenome (GOLD analysis project Ga0209343, IMG submission 184026) | Groundwater microbial communities from Rifle, Colorado - Rifle CSP2_plank lowO2_0.2 (SPAdes) (version 2) | ecosystem: Environmental > Aquatic > Deep subsurface > Groundwater | place... | reverse complement strand
GAGATCGACGACGGCGAGAAATTTCCCGTTGGACCCGGCATTGGTGACGAGCGTCGTGCCGAGCCGGTTCCGGACCGGCACCGGCTCCGGCACGGCGTCGTGCGTATGGCCGCCCAGTATGACGTCGATCCCGGTCACGCGCGAGGCGAGCTTCAGGTCCGTGTCCATGCCGTTGTGCGAAAGCAGCACAACGGCGTGGGCGCCTTTCTTCCTCGTTTCGTCGACCACCTTCTGCAGGGCTTCCTCCTGGATGCCGAAGGTCCACTCCGGCACATAGTGGCGCGGGTGGGCAATGGGCGTGTAGGGGAACGCCTGGCCGATGATGGCAACGGGGACGCCGTTCACCTGGCGGATGACATGGGACTTGAACACCGGGTCACCGAAATCCAGGGTCTTGACGTTTTGCGCGAGAAACTCCACCCGGCCCGCGAAGTCCTTATTGATTGCTTCCCGGACCCGCGCAGCGCCATAAGTGAATTCCCAGTGCCCCGTCATGATGTCGACGCCGAGCAGCTTCGCGGCATCGATCATGTCCTGGCCGCGGGTCCAGAGGGAGGTCGCCGAGCCCTGCCAGGTGTCGCCCCCGTCGAGCAGCAGCGCGCCCGGCCGCTGCGCCCGGACCCGCTTCACCAATGTCGCGAGATGCGCGAACCCGCCCACCTTGCCGAAGCGGCGGGCCGCCTGCTCGAAGTCGACTTGGGTGTAGGCGTGCGCGAGCCGCGTCTTGGGACTGATCCGGAAATACCTGAGCAGGGCCTCGCCCACGAGGTGCGGCGGCCGGCCGCGGGCCTCGCCCAGGCCGATGTTCACGTCCGGCTCGCGGAAGTGGAGGGGCAGTAACTGGGCGTGGCAGTCCGTGAAGTGGAGCAGGGTGGCGCTGCCGGCCGGCCGGGGAAGCTCGTAGAGCGCTTCGCTGATACCCGCTTCCGCCGCGCGCCCGGCGAGCGGCAGGCCCTGCGCCGCGGCGACCGCGAGCATCTGCAGGAATTCACGCCGCGTAATGGACATCGGGGGAGGGCTCGCAACAAGGCGCGCGTTGAGCGGCGACCCGATCGTCCGCTCGACCGCGCGCAGAAAAACGGCGCTGACGCGTCCGCTTTATCGCTTGTTTACCGGCGACTGCGGGTCCAGCAGGTAGGCCACGACGTGCGCGATCTGTTCCGGAGCCAGGTGGCCGCTCGAACCGAGACGCGGCATGTTCGCGCACGGTACGTACGCCCAGGTGTTGTAAATGCGCTCGTAGGTGACCCTGGCAACCGCCTCGGACTGGCCGCGCTGCGCTCCGTAGCCGGCCAGGCTCGGGCCCAGGTTGCCGACGTTGAATTCCTTCGGGTTGAGCACGTGGCAGTTGGAGCAAAGCGCGCCGTTGCCTGCCTTGGCCTTCTCGAGCTTTCCGCCTCGGATGCGCGAGCCGGAGCCGTTATAGGCGAGCTTCGCGCCCACCTTCCAGTCACCTATGAGCTTGCCGGAGGCCGGGTAGCGGATCGAGGCGCGCGCGAGCTTGACCACGTCAGCGGACTCTTGCTGGGTGAGTTTCGCGTTCCCGGTCTTGCTGCAGATTTGCTGGGACCGGTCCTGCGCCACGCGCTTGGCAAACGCCGGCGGCACTCCCGGGAACCCGTCATGCATCATCTTCTCCGCAATCTGGCGCGTGGTCGCCTCGTCGGGAAAACTCGCGCAGCCCGCGGCGATCAACACAGCCGCAAGCGACGTCGACCCTGCCAATACTATCATCTTGCGCATCGTTTTTTCTCCCCCTCAGCGTTTCACTCCGGGTACCCCGATCACGGCGCCATTGCCTTGATAGTTGAGATAACTGGTGATAGCAACAGAGATATCGGACAGGTAGGCGAGGTCCGGCAGGCGCATCTGCCAGTAGCAGATCTTGAGCCGCCACTGCATCGTGCGCAGGTTGCTTTGCGTTCCAAGATACGCCGGCCAGGACGTCACCACGTCCTGCAGTTGCTTGCGGTCGGTCATGTTCGGCAGGTCCTGCAGCCGGATGCGCTTGCCGTTTTCGCCGTGACAGGTGATGCAGCCGAAGTCGGTCGGCCCGTTGCGGCGGTAGAAGATGTATTCGCCCGCTTTGTAAGCGTCGTACTCCTTCTGGTGCGAGAGCGGGACGTTCATTTTCATTCCGTTCGACCTGGAGGCGATGAACGCGACCAGCGCCTCGACGTCCGACATGCGGTCGAGGTTGCCCATCGCGGTCTTCGCGAGATCTCCACGCTTGTAGCCCTGCAGCGCGACCATGCAGGTCACCAGCCGCGATTCGAGATCCTGCACCGCGTCCGTGTCCTGGAAATACCGCGGCAACGCGGCGTAAGCGCCCGCGAGCTGGCCGGGGCCCATGCCGAAGTCGCACCGCTCCAATGACGCGTTCTTGGGGCCGCGCTTCTGGTAGAACAGCGTCTTGCCGCGCTCCACCCAGAGCTCTCCCGGGTTGTCCTCGGCCAGCATCTTGCGGCCAACTCCGAGCGGGTCGCCCGACTGCGCCAGCGCCGGCGTCACCCCCCCTGCCACAAGGCAGACGAGAGCAAATGCGGCAATACCGCCCACTTTTCTCGGCATGGTTTCCTCCTCCGTAGGTCGTGAATCGGGCGACCGAGCGCGGCCGGCATCACGACGCCGCGGCCACCGCAACCTCGTCCGTGCGCTTGTCGCCCTTGTTGTCCGTCCAGGTCACGCTGATCCTGTCGCCGGCCTTGGCACCCTTCACGCGCAGGCCGAGAAACGGGTTGCGCGACACCGCCTGGCTCCATTGCGTGTCGAGCACCGTTTTGCCGTTGTGGGTGACCACCACGCTCTGGATGAAGTGCATCGGAATGATCTGCCCCTTCGAGTCCTTGCGCTGGCCGGTTTCCATCGGGTGCAGCATCAGGATGCGCACGTCGGCGACGTCGCCCTGAAGGGTGGCGCGGATTTTCATCGGTTCAGCCATGGTTCTGTCCTTTTTCTAGTAGCGGGACCGGGTCGCCCGATCAGCCGCAGCCCCCGACCGTGATCTTAACCTCTTTCCTGGCGGTGAAAACTTTTCCGCCGGCCTTCACGATCGCCCACACGTCGGAGGTCTGGCCCATCTTGATGCGGGTCGAGACGTAGCCCTCGCCCCCGCCGGCAACGTCGAACGTGGCGGCCAACGGAAACGGGTTCTTCTCGGCGACGATGGAGATCTGCTGGGTACCGGGTATCCTGCTCGTGACCGCAATCGGAACCACGGCGCCGTTCTCGGCGATATCCGGCGCGGTGATGACGATGTCCTTTGATTCCGCCGCGCCGGTAGCGCCCAGGCTCTTCATGACGTCGGCCATGGCCTTCGATTCGAATCCGGCCTTGTTCCAGGTCGCGGCCCAGGCCTGGCCGGTCCGGAGCAGCCCGGCCGCCGCAGCGATGACCAGCGTGCCGGCGCCGCCGGCGAATGCGAGAAGACTTCTGCGGTATGGGTTCATGCAAGCTCCTTGGTTACGCCATGTGCCCGCGCTGTCGTGCGCCCGGTTGAGTGCCTGTTTTCGGCGCCGCGGATCGGAAATCGATGCTATAGAAATCCCACAACCCTGTCTAACGAACGGGTTTTATGGGCCCATAAGCGATTCATCGCGGCAGCGCGCGGCCTCGCACCCGATTGGCAATCCAATCCCCTGATTTGCCGCCCCTTTTTTCCAGCAGCTGGACGCGCTCGATGCGCATCCCGCGGTCGACAGCCTTGCACATGTCGTATACGGTGAGCAGTCCGACGGCGACCGCTGTCAGCGCCTCCATCTCTACGCCGGTACGGCCCACGGTGGAAACCGTCGCCACGCATTCCACGACGGCCGGCTTCCGGCTCAGCTTGAAGTCCACGCCGATGCGCGTCAACGCCAGCGGATGACACAACGGAATCAGCTCCGAGGTTCGCTTCGCGGCCTGGATCGCCGCGATGCGCGCGACGCCCAGCACGTCCCCCTTGCCGGCGCGGCCCGCGGCGATTCTACCGAGCGTCGCCGGCAGCATCCGGATGCGGCCCCCGGCGCGCGCGACGCGCCGGGTCTCGTCCTTGCCCGCGACGTCGACCATGCTGGCGCGGCCGCGCGCGTCGATGTGGGTGAGCGCTTTCAAATGCGGTTACCGTCCGTGGTGCGCGAGCCGCAGTAGGAACTCCCGCGCATCCGAATTATCATAGCATCATGGGCTTGCGCGCATTGCTGGTGCTGCTACTCCTGGCCGTGCCACGCGTGCTGGCCGAGGGATTGCCCGAGCTCGGCGACGCCGCCCAGGCGAGCTTGTCGCCGCTGCAGGAGCGGCGGATCGGCGAGAGCATCATGCGCGAGATCCGGGCCGACCGCAGCTTCCTCGACGAGCCGGAAGCGACGGACTACATCAACAACCTGGGCCACCGTCTCGCCTCGCGCAACCCCGATGCCCGCCAGGACTTCGAGTTTTTCCTGATACACGACAGCCAGATCAATGCGTTTGCGCTGCCCGGCGGGTTCATCGGCGTCCACACCGGGTTGATTCTCGCGGCGCAAAGCGAGTCCGAGCTGGCGGGCGTGGTGGGGCACGAGGTGGGGCACGTGACCCAGCGCCATATCGCGCGCATGATCGCCCAGCAGAAGCAGAGCACCGTCATGAGCCTGGCGTCGCTCGCGGCGGCACTGCTGCTCTCACGCGTCAGCTCCGACGCCGCGCAGGCCGCGCTTGCCTTCGGGCAGGCCGGCACGATTCAGGGCCAGCTCAACTTTTCGCGCGATAACGAGCGGGAGGCGGACCGCGTGGGCCTGCAGATCCTCGATCAGGCGGGATTCGACCCGCATGCGATGGTGAGCTTCTTTGAGCGATTGCAGCGCGCGACCCGCGTCTACGAAACGGGGGCGCCGTCGTACCTGCGCACGCACCCACTGACCTTCGAGCGCATCGCCGACATGCAGAACCGGCTGCAGGGGGCGACCTTTCGCCAGGTCCAGGACAGCCTCGAGTTCCAGTTGATCCGCGCCAAGTTGCGGGCGCAGCTCGACGCGCCACGCGACGCCGTTGCCTTTTTCGAGGGCAGTCTCGCCGAGCGCAAGTTCCTGAGCGAAGCGGCGAGCCGCTACGGCCTCGCCGCGAGCCTCATGCGCGTGAAGGAGTACGCACGGTCCCGCCGGGCGCTGGCGGACCTGCGCACGCTGGTGCCGGCAAGCCCGATCGTGGATACACTGGCCTGCGAGCTGGAGTACCGGTCGGGCGGCGCGGAGCGGGCGCTGGATTGCTACCGCGAGTCGCTGAAGCGCTATCCGGCCTACCGCGCCCTGATCTACGACTTCGCGGGCGCGCTGCTCCAGACCGGGCAACCCGGCGAAGCGTTGCGTCTGGTGGAGGCGCGGCTGCTGACGATCACGGACGATTACAAGCTGTACCTGCTGCAGGCGCGCGGCTACGCCGCGCTCAACAAGCGGCTGGCCCAGCACCGCGCCCAGGCGGAGGCCTACGTGCGCATGGGCAACGTAACGGCGGCGGTGGAGCAGCTGCAAATCGGGCTGAAGACCGGGGACGGCGATTTCTTCCAGCTCTCCAGCGCCGAGGCGCGCCTGAGGGAGCTGCGCAAGATGAACGAGGAAATGCGGCGCGAGATGGGCAAGCGGTGAGCGCGGGGCGGTTGCGCCGCGCGTTCGCGGCGGGAGCGTTATGGTATTGTGGCGCATGGACTTTTCCCGTGCGCAGACTGTCCCCGGATTGCCGTCCCTGGTGTCGAAAGTCGGCAAGTACGAGGTCATCCGGGAGCTGGGCAAAGGCGCCACCAGCGCGGTCTACCAGGCGCTCGACCCGTTCCAGAATCGCCAGGTCGCGGTCAAGGTCGTGTTCCCGGAGGCGCTCGGCGACAAGGAGCACGGCAAGCGTTACCGCAAGCTGTTCGTGACCGAGGCCTCGCTCGCGGGCAAGCTGTCGCACCCGCACATCGTCGCGATCTACGACGCGGTGGCGGACGACGAGGCGAGCTACATCGTCATGGAGTACGTGGACGGGACCACGCTCGAGCAGTACACGCGCCACGACGCCCTGCTGCCGATCCAGAGGATAGTCGAAATCGTCTACAAGTGCGCGCGCGCCCTCGAATACGCCACGCGCGAGGGGGTGATCCACCGCGACATCAAGCCGGCCAACATCCTGCTCGCCGGCGAGTCGGACATCAAGATCATGGACTTCGGCGCGGCGCTGACGCTGGCCGCGGAAACGACGCAGGTGAGCGGCGTCGGCTCGCCGGCCTACATGTCGCCGGAGCAGGTGAAGGAGCAGCCGCTGACCTACCAGACCGACATCTTTTCGCTCGGCGTCGTGATGTACCAGCTCCTCACCGGGCGGCTGCCGTTCCAGGGCACCAACAACTACAGCATGATCTACCAGATCATCAACGTCGATCCGCCGCCGCCGATGCAGGTCCGTCCCGATATCCCGCCGCGCGTGGACGCGATCGTCATGCGCGCGCTCGCCAAGGACGCCGCGGCGCGCTATCAGACGTGGGACGAGCTGGCGCACGATCTCGCCACCGCGCTCGGCAAGGAGGAGAGGCGCGAGCCGGGCTTCGCCGAGAGCGAGAAGTTCGACACGCTGCGCAAGCTCGAATTCTTCCGCCACTTCACCGACGTCGAGCTGTGGGAAGTGCTGCGGCTCGCCACCTGGCACAAGCACCCGCGCGACACCGTGCTGATCCAGGAGGACGACATCGGCTCCTCGTTTTTCATCCTGATCTCGGGCGAGGTGAAGGTGGTGAAGCAGGACCGGCTGCTGAACGTCCTCAATCCGGGAGAATGCTTCGGCGAGATGGCCTACCTCGGCAAGCAGAAGTTCCAGCGCTCGGCGAGCGTCGTCGCGCTGTCCGAGATCGCGGTGATCGAGATCCGGGCCGAGACGCTGTCCAAGGCCTCGGACCTGTGCCGGCACCATTTCCACGGCGCCTTCCTCGAGCTGCTGGTGGACCGCCTCGCCATGGCCAACATGCGGCTGTCGCAGATGCTCGCCGACCGCAACATCAGCGTTTTCTGAAGCCTAGAAGACCCTAGGAGCCGCCCGGTGATTGCGCGTCGGGGCGACGTTCGGTAGGCGCGCGCATCCGGCCGAAAATCGAGGCGTTCCCGGAGGGGGAATTGTGCTAGCATTTCCGGGCAACTTTCAAAGGCGGATTCGATGACAAACCTGCCACCGGAGGCAACCATGGGGAGCACCAATATGTTCAGCATGCACAAGCACTTGAATTACCGCCGGCAACTCGGCCAGGGCATGACCGAGTACATCATCATCGTGGCCCTGATCGCGATCGCGGCGATCGGCGTCTACAGCTTCTTCGGCCAGACCGTGCGCCAGCAGACCGCCGGCATGGCGAAGGAGCTCTCCGGCCAGAGCGCGAGCGGCCAGATCGCCGGCGCCAAGACCGCGGCCGACGGGGCGGCGACCGACGCCTCCCAGAAGAAGGGCATGGGGGACTACTCCAGCGCCGCCGCGAAGAAGTAAGCGCCCGCGCGTTCCCCCGGTCAGGAGCGTGCGCCTCCAACCTCTCATGTGGAGAGGCGGGTCGAGCCTGCCCGCGCGCCAGCGCGGACAGGCGCTCATTTTCATCGGCATCACGACGGTGATCGTGCTGCTGGGCGTGATACTGCTCTACAACGTCGCGCAGCTCACCACCCAGAAGATGAAGCTGCAGAACACGGCGGACGCCGCGGCCTACAGCGGCGTTTTGCTCGAGGCGCGCGACTACAATTTCTCCGCCTACGCCAACCGCGCCATGATCGCGAACCAGGTGACGGTGGCCCAGCTGATCGGCACCATCTCCTGGCTGCGCAACCTCGACAACGTCTACCGCTCCGGCACCTTCACGGCGGTGCCGCAGAGCTTCGCCTCGCTGTCGGCCCTCGGCGCGATGTGGACGACGGTGTGGAACGCGATCCGGGTCGTCGTCGGGGGCGCCAACGCCGTCGCATCCGCGGCGGGCTTCGCGGTCAAGGCGCTCAACATCTGGATCGACCTGCTCTACGGCGGCAGCACGGCGTATCACCTCGCGATGGTATTGACGGTGCCGCAGGTCGTGGTCGACGTGATCGACGAGAACGACCCGGACGCGAGCTTGAGCCCCTCGGCCACCCAGATCGCGTTCGCGCTGAAGCACGCCTACGACGTGTACGCCTTCACCAGCCTCTACGACCCGCAGAAGACGAGCGGCGGCGACGTTGACAGCTCGACCGGGGCCGGCGGATCGGAGGATCGCCAGGCGAACGTCGTCTTCAATTCCCAGGACGGGTGGTACAACTTTCGCAGCTACCCGTGGCCGCTGCCGCTCTTGATCGACCCCACCAAGTTCATCCCGGGCAACTTCGGCACCGCCTTCATGATCATGTACCACAGCGGCGGCACCGAGATGAAAGATACCGTCAACAATAACAAGAAATTCTCGACCTGGACCGCGCTCGACGCGACCGGCACGTTCGTGCTGCTGATGGTGTGGATCTTCGTGCCGTTCCCGGTCCCGATCCCGATTCCGCTGCCGCTGCCCCAGGGGCATGGGGCGTCCTATTGCGGGCAGGCGACGCCGTCCTTGAGCCCGGGCAGCGGCAATTTCAATCACAACTTCGCGGAATCCTACGGCTCGGCATTCGTCAACCCGCTGACCATTGCGGCGGCGGGCATCCAGGTGGGCAAGGGCCCGGGCGCGAACGTCGACAGCCGCTGCGGGCTGCGGCCGTACTGGGACGTCACCAAGCGCACCACCAACGACCCGAACCTGCTGGGGCCGGAGCTCCTGATCGAGGTCAAGAAGAACATTTCGAAAATCACCATTTCGACCTCCACGGGACTGCAGATCGGCAAGGGCACCACCGGCAACGGGCAGCTCTGGATGCCCGCCGCCACCGAGGGCGACGAGATCCGCGCGCTGTCGAAGGCGCAGACCTACTTCTCGCGGCCGCCCAAGCTGTTCGCTCGCGGCGACGGCAAAACCGAGTACGGCAGCCTCTACAACCCCTACTGGCAGGCGCGGCTGCTGCCCAACAGCATCCTGGAGCAGGGCGCCTCGATCGTGTCCGCGGCCTTCCCATGACGCGCAGCCCGTTCCCATGCCGCGGTCAGGCCCTCGTCGAATTCATGGTCGGGGCGACGCTGTTCCTGATCCCGGTGTTCCTGATCATCCCGCTGCTCGGCAAGTACGCGGACATGAAGGGCGCCGTGGTCCAGGCCGCCCGCTACAACGCGTGGGAGCGCACCGTCTGGTACGGCCAGAGCGCCTCCAGCAGCGGCGACTGGAACAGCAACGACAAATCCGAGACCGCCATCAAGAACGACATGGCGACCCGCTACTTCGGCAACGCCCTCAACAGCGAATTGTGGCGGGATCGCGCCGGCAGCCCGATGATGGCGAATTACACCAACGCGATCGTCAACAACAGCTCGCCGAGCACCGCCGACAACATCCTGGATTTCGCGGTCACGGCGCTCGGCATGATCAGCAATTTCCGGCTCGAGACCAAGGGCTACTACGCCGGCACCGCGACCCTCAACACCGCGGCCATCACCGGCATCGGGCAGGCCATCGAGCGTGCCGGCACGGAATCGTGGGGGTCGCTCAACCTCGCCATTTCGGACAAGAACGTGATCCTCGCCAACGGCTGGAGCGCCAACGGTCCGGACCACGTCAAGACGCAGACCAAGGGCCTGATGCCGCTCGGCTTCTTCGACAACGTGGTGTTCGACGTGCTGCGCTGGGCGATGGTGGTGTTCACGCCCGAAGTGGTGCCGACGGTGCTCGAGGCAGGCAAGGTGGAAGTGGACGAGGTGCCGGAAGACCGGCTGAAACCGTAAGGTCGCGCGAGACTCGTTGACGTGTTTACCCTGATGCCGACATTTTCCCTCCGGTTCCTGCGCCGCGCCGCGTGGGCGGTTGCGCTGGCCGCGCTCGCGCCGGCCGCGCTTGCGCAGAACAAATCGATGCCGGCCTGCCCGGAATTTCCGGTGCCCGAGGCGGGCCAGGTGAAATGGGTCGCCCCCGACATGACGTTCAACGGGGTGCCGCTGCAGGTCAAGGAGCTCGCGAGCCGCGAATCCCCCCGGCAGGTGCTGGAGTTCTACAAGCGCAACTGGGGCAAGGCGCAGCCGTATTTCCACGAGTACCAGGTGGAAGGCTGGGAGGCGGCGATCGCGACGCTCAGGAAGCACTGCTTCTACACGGTGCAGTTGAAATCCGACGGGCGCGGCGGCGCCTACGGCCTGTTGAGCGTCAGCGCGCGCCCCGGAAACGGAAGCTTGAAGACGCCCGGCGCCGGGTTCGCGCTGGCGCCAGGCAGCCGCGTGATCAACGACATCGACCACTACGACGGGGGCAAGAACGGCCGCACGCTGCTCATCCTCAGCAACCTCGCGACCGAAACCAACGCGGATTTCTACCGCCGCGCGCTGGTGGACGCGGGCTGGGCGGCGATCCTCGACCAGGCGGTGGACACCGCAAAGGGCGCATCCCGCGTGATGGTGCTCAAGCGCGGCCGCCACGAGACCCACCTCAGCATCACGCCCTACGGCGGCGCCGGCAGCAGCGTGCTCGTGACCGTGGTGGACAAGCCATGACGCGCCAGCGCGGGCAGTCGAGCGTGGAGTACACCATCATCGTGGTGCTCGTGCTGCTGGTGCTGATCGAAGGCGGCCCCAATTCTCCGATTGCCGAGGTCGTGACCGCGCTGAAGGAGTATTTCGGCGCCTATTCCTGGGCGATTTCGTTTTCCAACCTGCTCACCTTTCTCTGAGAAGCGACGATGGCATTCCAAATTCCGCGCCTGCGCATCAACCGCACCTGGCTCATGCTGTTTCTCGCAATCGGGCTCGGCCTCGCCGCCACCTGGCTCACGCTGCAGTACCTGAAAATCCGGGAGCAGCGCATGGCGGAGGACCTCGAAGCGCGGGGCAAGGGCGGTCCCGGCGTGAGAGTGGTGGTGCCGACGCGGGACCTGCAGCGCGGCATGGCGGTCACCCAGGCCGTGGTGGCGGGGCGCGAAATCGCGTCCGACCTCGTCTATGCCGAGACCATCACGGTGAACATGTGGGACCGCTTCAACGGCGCGAAGCTGATCCGCAACGTGCAGCGCGGCCGCCCGCTGCGGCTGTCGGACCTGCAGGAGGAGATCAAGGATTTTTCCAAGTTCCTGGAAAACGGCCAGCGCGCCATCACGATCGAGACCGACGAGGTCAATTCCATCGCGCAGCTGGTGAAGCCGGGCAACCTGATGGACCTCTTCCTGATCATCGCCGACCCGGCCGATCCCACCGGCAACGTGCAGCAGATCGTGCTCATGATGCAGCGCCTCAAGGTGATCGCCACCGGGCAGCGGGTCAGGGGCTCGTTCGAGGAAGCGCCGCCGCCGGACGGCGCGCAGCAGCCGGGCGCGCGCTACGCGACGTTCACCTTCGAGGTCACGCCCGAGCAGGCGGCGCGCATCGCGCTCGCCCAGTCGCTCGGCAAGTTCCGCGCCGTGCTGCGCAACGAGCCCGACGAGGAGGTGGTGAAGCTCGGCCGGATCAATTCGCGCAACCTGCTGAAGAAGGTCGCGATGGCGGACACGCCGGAGGAGCGCGACGAGACGGCGGTCGAGTACATCATCGGCGGCCGCGGCCAGGGGGGCATCGGCAGCACCATCAACGTGAACGTGCCCGGCCTCACGCCCGGAGCGGCGGGTGTGCCGGGCCTGCCCGGTGCCCCCGGCGCATTGCCGGGCGTCCCGGGTGGCGTGCCCGGCGCCGCGGGTCCGGTGATGGGCGCTCCGCCCAGCGTCCCGGCCATGGCCCAACCCTATTTCCCGGCGGTTCCGCAACCGCCGCCCGCGGCGGGGCAGCAAAAGTAGTCGGGACGGCGGCAAGCAAAAAAACTGAAGTTTCCGGGGGGGACGAACATGAACCTACGCAAGCTGCTCAATTTCCTGGCGGTCGTCGCCGGCCTGCTGGCGGCGGCGGCCTCAGGCGCGCAGGGCGGGGCGGCGCAGGACGCGGGCGAGATCATCATCCTGTACGTCGGCGAGGTGCGCACGCTGCCCATCACCAATATCCAGCGCGTCGCGGTCGGCAACGGCAAGGTCATCACCACCACGGTGCTGGAAAAGGAAATGCTGCTGCTCGCCGAGAGCCCGGGCGAGACCGGCATGCAGGTCTGGCACAAGGACGGCGCGGTGCGCCGCTACACGGTGCGCGTCACGCTGGCCAACCTTGGCAACACGCAGCAGCAGCTTTCCCGGATCCTGGTTTCCATTCCCGGCATCAAGGTCGAGCGCATCGGGGACTACGTCGTGATCACGGGCGCGACCACCAAGTTGAACCTCCAGCGCATCGCCATGGCGGCGGGCAACTTCAAGCAGGTGCTCAACATGGCGCGCGAGGAAGAGGTGACCATGAAGAAGATGGTCTACCTGCGGGTGCAGATCGTGGAGTTCAAGCGTGCGGCGCTGGAGAACATCGGCATCAAGTGGGCCGGGCTGATCACCGGGCCGGCCTTCGGATTCGCCTGGGACGTCATCACCTCCGGCGGCTTCACCGCCCGGCAGTCCGATCCCGGGCTCGCGGGCTCCGTGCCCGGCGCCGCCGCCCCCGGGGCGCCGCCCGGCTCGCAGCCGCCGGTGCTGTCGAGCCTGCCGCCGCGCGTGAGTCCGCCGCGGGCCTACCTCGGGATCGCCACCAGCATCACCTCGCAGATCAACCTCGCGGTGCAGCAGGGCGATGCCTACATCCTCGCCACCCCCGAGCTCTCCACGCGCAGCGGCGGCGAGGCGAAGTTCCTCGCCGGCGGCCAGATCCCGATCGTGACGCCGGCCTCCGGTCTCAACCCCGCGACCGTCAACTACAAGGACTACGGCATCAAGTTGTCCATCAATCCCATGGCCGACGACCGGAACAACATCATGGCCACCATCAAGACCGAGCTGAGCACGATCGACCCGGCGACCGGCACGCCGGAGCAGCCCGGCTTCCTCACGCGCTCGACCGACTCGGAGATCAACGTGCGCAACGGCGAGACCATCGTGCTCTCGGGCCTGGTCAACACCGACCTCTCCAACCAGGTGGACAAGTTTCCCTGGCTCGGCGACCTGCCGATCCTCGGGGCGCTGTTCCGCTCCACCAATTTCCGCAACAACCGCTCGGACCTCGTGATCTTCGTCACGCCGATGATCGTGGACCCGAACTCGACGTTGACGCGCGAGCGCATCGAGAAGGCGAAGGAGATCCGGGAGAAGTTCGACGGGTTCCTGCAGAAGAAGGGCATAGTGGACTAGGAGGCAACGACGACGATGTTTCGCTTAGCGGTGACCAGCCCCAAGGGGCAGAAGAACGAGCTGGAGTGCGCGATCGACGCGTGCACCATCGGCAAGGGCGACGACAACCTGGTCGTGATCCGCGGCTGGTCGGTCGGCAAGAAGCACGCGACGATCAAGCAGCGGCCGGACGGCTTTTTCGTCGAGGACCACGGCGCGATGGGCGGCACCGAGGTCAACGGCAAGATGATCAACGGTGTCTACGGCCCGCTGAAGGGCGGCGACGCGATTCTGATCGGGGGCTACGACATCCGCGTGCTGGCCGACGGGCCGGCCGCCGCCGCGCCGCAGCCCGCGCCGGCCGCGGCATCCGCCGCCGCCGCGCCAAAGGCGGCTCCCGCTCAGGCCGCGGCGCCATCCGCGCCGCAACCGGCGCCGGCCAAGGCGGCCGCGCCGGCGGCGCCGAAGGCGACCAGCAAGGAAGTGGCCGAGTTCAACCAGACGCGCAACCAGGTTCACCACAAGCTGATCCAGGCGATGGACCTGCGCCGGCTCGACGTCTCGCGCATGGGCGAGAAGGAGCTGCGCGACTCCACCAAGGCATTGATCGACGAGATCATCGCCAACGACAAGAACCTGCCCGCGCACCTCGACAAGAAGATGGTCGCCAAGGCGGTGCTCGACGAGGTGGTGGGGCTGGGACCGCTCGAGGACCTGCTCGCCGATGCGTCGGTGAGCGAAATCATGGTCAACCGCTACGACCAGATCTACGTCGAGCGCGGCGGTAAGCTGACGCTGTCCGACATCACGTTCTCGGGCGAGAAGGCGGTGGTGGGCGCGATCGAGCGCATCGTCGCGCCGATCGGCCGGCGCATCGACGAGTCGAGCCCCATGGTGGACGCGCGGCTGAAGGACGGCTCGCGCGTGAACGCCGTGATCCCGCCGCTCGCCTTGAAGGGCGCCAACATCACCATCCGCAAGTTCTCCAAGTCCAAGCTCCAGGACACCGACCTGATCCGCTACGGATCGGTCACGCGGGAGATCATGGATTTCATGAAGATGGCCGTGCTGCACGCCGCCAACATCGTGATCTCCGGTGGCACCGGCTCGGGCAAGACCACGCTGCTAAACGTCCTCTCCAACTACATCCCGGAGGACGAGCGCATCATCACGGTGGAGGACGCGGCCGAGCTGCAGCTCTCGCAGCCGCACGTGGTGTCGCTGGAAGCGCGGCCGCCCAACTCGGAGGGCAAGGGCGCGGTGCACATCCGCGACCTGGTCAAGAACTGCCTGCGCATGCGCCCCGACCGCATCGTGGTCGGCGAGTGCCGCGGCGGCGAGGCGCTCGACATGCTGCAGGCGATGAACACCGGCCACGACGGCTCGCTCACCACCGCCCACGCCAACACGCCGCGCGACTGCATCGCGCGGCTCGAGGTGATGACGCTGATGTCGGGGCTCGATCTCCCGGTGCGCGCGATCCGCGAGCAGATCGCCTCCGCCGTGGACATCATCATCCAGCAGAGCCGCTTCCCCGACGGCAGCCGCCGGGTGACCCACGTCACCGAGATCACCGGCATGGAGGGCGAGATCATCCAGCTGATGGACATCTTCCTGTTCAAGCAGGAGGGCTACGGGCCGGACGGCAAGATCCGCGGCCGCTTCATCGCCACCGGCAACATCCCCGAGCTCTACCAGAGCCTGCAGCAGCGCGGCATCGCGGTCGACCTCGGCATCTTCAAGATCGAGGGCAAGCGTTGAGCGTGGGCAACCTCGACGCGCTGGTCGCGATCATCGGCTTCATCGCCATCATCATGGCCTGGAGCCTGATCCAGGTCGCGCGCGATTTCCTGAGCCGCCAGAAGCAGGCGATCGAGCAGGAAGCGGAGTCCGAGGGCGGGCTGCGCGACATGTTCATCGACGTCGATCCCGCCAAGCTGTTCTACGGGAACGTCGCGGCGCTGGTGCTGATTCCCGGCGCGCTGTGGTTCGCCACCGAGAACCCGATCATCGTGGCGGGCGCGGCCGCGGTGATCGTGTTGCTGCCGCGGTTCGCGGCCGCCGCGCTGCGCAAGCGCCGCTTCAAGCAGTTCGAAACGCAGCTGCCGGACGCGCTGCTCATGGTCTCCGGGGCGCTGCGGGCGGGGGCGAGCCTGACGGTGGCGATGGAGGGAATGGTCAAGGAGCAGCGCCCGCCGCTCGCCCAGGAATTCGCGCTGATGCTGCGCGAGCAGCGCCTGGGCGTGGACTTCGACACCGCGCTGCGCAACCTGGAGAAGCGGCTGCCGATCCCGGATTTCATCATGGTGGTCGCCGGCCTGCGCATCTCGCGCGAGGTCGGCGGCAACCTTGCCGACATCCTGGACACGCTGGCCGACACGCTGCGCCGCAAGCACCAGATGGAGGGCAAGATCGATGCGTTGACCGCCCAGGGCAAGATGCAGGGCATCGTCATGACCGGGCTGCCGTTGTTCCTGATGCTGATACTCACGCAGATGGAGCCGGAGGCGATGGCGCCGCTCTACAATACCTGGTACGGGTGGGCGACCCTCGCGGTGATCGGGGTGATGGAAGTCGTCGGCTACGTGGCGATCCAGAAGATCACCACCATCGACGTCTAGGGAACCGGCCGCCATGTCCGACACCGCCCTGACCTTCCTCATCGCGCTGATGGTGGGCACCAGCGTGCTGCTGTTCTTCTATTCCGTGCCGAAGCTGAACCAGGAAGTGCCGGACGAGGACCGCGAGTACATGGACCCGCTGCCGGTGCTCCTCAGGCTGGTGTGGCCGCTGGTGCGGTTCCTCGAGTATCACGTGTGCCAGTTCATCCCGGCCGACGCGCTCGAGAAGACCCACCAGAAGCTGGCGCTGACCGGCGTCGGCTACCTGGTCAACGCGGAGCAGTTCTACGCGATCCGCATCCTGTCCACGGTCGGCGGCTTCGGGATGATGTATATCGCCCTGGACATGCTGGAGAAGCATTCGCCCGGGACGCTGCTGACGGGCCTCGTGATCGGGTATTTCTATCCCGACATCTGGCTCGGGGACGTGCGCAACGGGCGGCGCAAGAGCGTGCTGAAGACGCTGCCCGCCTACCTCGACTTCATCACGATGGCGGTGGAGGCGGGGCTCAACATGACCGGCGCCATCACCCAGGCGATGGACAAGGGCCCGGCGGGGCCGCTCAAGCACGAGTTCTTCATGGTGGTGCGGGACCTGCGCTCGGGCCTGCCGCGGGCCGACGCCCTGCGGCGCATGGAGGGCCGGCTGCAGATGACGGAAGTGACGAGCTTCGTCGGCACCGTGATCCAGGCCGAGCGCATGGGCGCGAGCCTGGGCGCTGCGCTGCGGGTGCAGGCCGAGCAGCGGCGCATCGAGCGCTTCCAGCGCGCCGAGAAGTCGGCGATGGAAGCGCCGGTGAAGCTGATCGGCCCGCTCATGATGTTCATCTTCCCCGTGACCTTCGTCGTGCTCGGCTTCCCCATTGCGATGAAGTTCCTCGCGATGGGGACGCTGTAAGCGCCTCGAGGATGATGCGGATGGGCGCGCTCCATGACCGGCGGGACGGGCGCTGCGTGGTGGCCCGGGTGTGGAAGCCGGCCGGCGCGTGGGCGCGCATGCGCGGGCTCCTCGGCCGGCCCCCGCTCGGCGCCGGCGAGGGCATGCTGCTCGAGCCGTGCGGCGCGGTGCACACCTTCGGCATGCGCTACGCCCTCGACCTCGTGTTTCTCGACCGCGGCGGGCGCGTAGCCAAGCTCGCGCGCGGGGTCGGGCCGTGGCGCGTTGCGGGCAGCGGTTCGGCGCACGCCACGCTCGAGCTCGCGGACGGGGCGGCCGCGGCGTGCGGGCTCAAGGTCGGCGACGTGATCGACTGGCGGGAATCGGATCGGTGAGGAAAATCACCCACTTGATAGTGTTGTTCACGGCGGGCGCGGCGCTTGCCGGGTGCGCGGCCGTCGACGAGGTGCTGCCGCAAAGGAGCGACCTGTTCCAGCTCTCGAACGACGCGCAGCTCGCCTACGAAGCCGGCGAGGACGCCCGCGCCGAGAAGCTCTACCAGGCGCTCGCGCGGTCGGCGCCGAACGACCCCGAGATCTGGCTGCGGCTCGGCAACCTCTACGCGCGCGCCAACCGCCCCGACGCGGCGGCCGACGCTTACCAGCGCGCGCTCGCCCTCAAGAGCAACGATGCGCGCGTGTGGCACAACCTCGCCGTCGTGCGCCTGCGCCAGGGCTGGGCGGCGCTGATCCAGGCGAACGCCGCGCTCGACGCCCAGGACCCGCTGTACCGCGAGACCGAGCGCATGATCGGCCACCTCGGACAGATGCCGGCGGTCGGCGCGCAGCCGGCGCCCGGCGCGCCGGCGTCCCGGCAGGAGCCGAAGCGGTGAATGCGTCGAGCATCCGGCGTGGGGGAGGGGGCGCGCGCCGCAAGCGGCGCGCGGGCCAGGCCATGGTCGAGTTCCTCATCATCTTCCCGACGCTGCTGATGCTGGTGCTGGGCGCCTTCCAGTTCGCGCTGCTCTACCAGCAAAAGCAGACCCTCAACTACGCCACCTACATGGCGGCGCGCCACGGCGCGTTGAAGAACGGCAAGATGAACCCGATCAAGGACGCGCTGGCGTCCAACCTGACGCCGCTCTACATGACGAAATCCGGCGACTACGCGGACCTCATCAAGGCGCGCGTCATCGCCGCGATCGAGACCTTCAATCCCCTCAACATGAGGATCGAGATCCTCAACCCCACGGGCGCGGCCTACAACGCGCACAAGGCCGATTCCGAGACCGGCACCGAGATCCCCAACGACAACCTGATGTACCGCGGCACGGGGGTCAAGGGCGGCATGAACGTGCAGGACGCGAACCTGCTCACGGTCCGCGTCACCTACTGCGCGCGCCTCATCGTGCCGATCGTCAACAAGGCGATCTACTCGCTCTATTTCGGCGTGACCGGCATCCAGGAGGTGCTGTCGAGCGCCTATTTCGCCGACGCCGGTCCCGCAGGGCTCGGCGCGCGCTGCTCCACCATCGCCGACAACATCAGCGGGCTCGTCGCCCTCGTCAATTCCTACGTGCCGTGGCTCGACCTGTCGGGCATCGGCGCCGCGCTCTCGTCGATCCCCACCACGATACCCGGCCTCGACTGGAACATCGGCGGCTACCGCATCCCGATCTCGTCGATCGCGACCGTGCGCATGCAGAGCGCGATGACCCAGTCGCCGTGACGGGGACCCTCATCCCTCGCGCGGCGCTGATGCTGGCCGCTCTCGCGGCGCCAGTGCTCGCCGCGGCGCCCGCGCCCGATTTCAAGGACGGGCTGTGGCGCGTGGAAGTGGTGACCGAGAGCCGCGGCATGAAAATGAAGCCCATGCCCCCGTACCGCTACGAGCGCTGCTACACGCAGAGCGAAGTCACGACGCACCTGACGCAGCCCGGCGCGCCGTGCCGCGCCATACCGACCGAGATCAGGCCGGAAGAGATGCGGTGGCGGCTCGCGTGCTCGCGCAAGCTCGGCGACGTCGACGGCCGCATCATCCTGAAGTTCCAGGGCGAGCGCCTCGAGGGGCTGGTCACGACCCATACCGCCTACCCCGAGCCGATGGAGGTCACCCAGCGCATTTCCGGCCGGCGCGTCGGCGACTGCAAGACGCCGCCGCGCAAGCGGTCGCCGCCCGGGGTCAAGCCGCGCGCCGGGCTGCCGGACTACGACGAGAAGCAGTGAATCCCGCGCGCTGCTTCACGGTTTGACGGCCGGCGGCGCGGGCGGCGCCGCAGCGCCCATGCCCTGGCCGCGGTCGCCGCGGTAGAGATTGACGCCGTCGCCCTGCACGGAGATCAGGCGGTTGCCGCCGACCAGCCGCATGCGCTGCTCGCGCTCGTCCTCGAAGTAGCGTTCCTGGTCGCCGTCCCCGGCGCGCGTGCCGTCGTCGCCCGCCGCCCGGGTGTCGCCGGGCGCCCCGCCATCCGCCGCGGCGCGCGGAGCGGCGCCGCCCGCGTCGGCGACGCCGCCGCCGGCCGCGCCGCC
>Ga0209343_10003658_pt1 | contig 19251 bp, 22 predicted proteins | sample RifCSPlowO2_02_FD_184026 | JGI IMG/M metagenome (GOLD analysis project Ga0209343, IMG submission 184026) | Groundwater microbial communities from Rifle, Colorado - Rifle CSP2_plank lowO2_0.2 (SPAdes) (version 2) | ecosystem: Environmental > Aquatic > Deep subsurface > Groundwater | place... | reverse complement strand
CTCCATGCCTGTTTGTTGTGCAATCTGCAAAAGCCCTTGTTCAGCCTCAAGCTTTGATACACCGTAAGCGTCTTGTGGATTTGCAATATCCTCTTCGGTAAATGGCCTGCCTAAAGTTGTATGATCACCATTAACTTTGACTGAGCTAATGAAAATAAAGCGCTTTACACCCGCCTTCGCTGCCTGTAAGGCAAGGTGTAGTGTGCCATCCACATTAACCTTACGAAATTCTGCCAGTGGATCAACAGCAGTGTCATGCATTACATGCACGCGTGCAGCGAGGTGAACCACTACATCTACATTGCGCAACGCGGTTGACCAATCCGTACCGCTATCAATTTCACCAACAATTGTCACTTCAACATTTTCAATTGGAACAACTTTGGTACGCACTGCTGCCCGTACTTCATGCCCTTGATTAAGCAATTCCGCGCAAAGCAATCTACCCACGAAGCCAGTTGCGCCCGTAATTAAAACTTTCATGATTGCTAAAAACTTTCTCTAACTATGATATTGCTCATTGGGAAATTGTTGCGGCACATTGGTTTAAGCAAGTGGGCTAGCCGATCAATTGCTGTAGAACAGCTTTGGTTTGTTGATCTAATTCAGGTAAGTTATTTTGGATGGTTTTCCAAACGATTTCAAAATCGACTTTGAAATATCCCTGAGCCACCGCGTTATGCATCTCATAAGCAAATGCCAAAGGTAACTCCGGCACTTGCATCGGGGCATCAAGCGAAGTGGTCACATGACTCAGGCAAGCACCGATTCTCGTATGAAGCAATATCGCGAGTTAGGTCGTCAATCTCAATCCGCAACGTTTCATACTCCTGCATTTTATACTTAAGAAAACGTACCGTAATACTAGCTTTTTCTTCTATGCCACTGGGGGTTAACAAATACATGTAAGCCAGCTTGTTTTTGCTATTACGGAAATTTCTGGCTTTTAACAAACCCTTTTCAATTAACGCTTTTAGGCAGAAGTTAGCTTTGCCCAGGCTGATGCCAAGCGCTACTGCTAATTCACGCTGGGTAATTTCAGGCTCGCTTTCTACTAGCTTGAGTATTTTGTAGCGATATTCGTCGGTTAACATTTGGCTGGTGCGTTCATAAGGTGAACACATAATAGCAAACTTTAAACTGTGAAGGCAAGTGTCAATTAAGATATGGCACGCTAAGTGATAAAGTGCAAAAGCCTCTGCTGCATCAATCTCACGCACAACACGATTCCAAGCGAGTAAACGCATTGTGAGTAATCATCAATGTTTAATATATCTTGATTAACCATTTGGCTCAATGCGCTTAACAATTCGAAGATCTTTTACTTGGTACTTGTTATGCAAGTAGCCCGTCGTAGAAAAATCATTAAATGGATCGAACATTTAGCTTCTCTCGTAGATGATTTATATGAAGCGGCACAACATTATCACTGGCAATTACACCGGCACGTTCCAAGGCCATCAGAAGCAATTCAATCCGATCCATTTTACATCGTCATCTGCTAAATTTGTGGTTACATCGGCCAGTGCATCATTAGGTGTTTTGACGTATTAAAAATCATACTTTTGTGCCAATCCAGTGATATATTCTATAACACCAGTGACGGGAATTTTTGCAGTTGCCATAATATTTTTTCCGTTAATTTAATTCACTTTGTTTACTGATTTTTGGGGGTTCTTCAGCGCACTATTTCGCATTGTGTTTCTTGAGTAGCTCTGCACGTTGAATAGCCCATTGAGCTTTAACTTCCTCATGCGGAATACTTGGACTGTCATCAGCCAAAGCTTCTTCAACTTCACGCTCAATACGTGAATACTCTTCAGGCCATAATACTTGCTCCATACGTAGTGACGCATGACCAAGCAAATGCAGCAAACTAAACAACCTTCTATCATTGTTTGAAACAATGTAATCACGAATTCGTGCTTCAACAATTTGAATAGCATGATGTGCATCAGGCGATTCTGTTCCATCAAAGCCAGGTGGAAAACCTGCCCCAGCTACAGCCTTCACCCAAGCGCTAGCCAGTGCTTCCATATCCTCATTTGGAATATTATCGGTTTCTTTGGCTTTCATTCTGATTCCTTTTTAGATAATTAAGTAAATGCGTATATGCGTAATTACTTCAAATCTTTTTGTGTAGCAGGTTCGCGCTCGGATCTACGCATGTGCAATATCTCAACAATTGAATCAGCTTCATTGATACGGTGAAATACCAGAAATGCACCTTTGGCCACAACTAAACGGCGAACTTCTGGCACCAGCTCATAAGGTGGCGCTTTATATGGATTATTCAAAAGGGTACTAATTTCAGAACGAATAGTCCTGATCATCCGAAGTGCAAGTGCATTACCGCCTTGCTTGATATAGTGTTGCTTAATATCGTTGATGTTATCAATAGATAACGGCTGGTATCTAATCCGCAAGGCTGGCCTCTAATTCATCAAATAATTGATCATGGTCAACCCATACAGTATTGGGATCATTGGCTTGTTTGATGGCCGCTTCAAGGGTACGCTTAATATCTGCTGCCTCATGCGCCTCACGCAAAGCCAAAGCTCTATCTGGCCTAGATGCTCGATCAAACTCACGTTCATTTTGCCGCCATTCAGCTACAGAAAAACGCCCACCTTCCAACCCCAAGTCTCGTATAATTTCAAAAGCCTTTATTGGATTAGCAAAATGTCTAACCTCCTTACTGACTGATGCAATCAATACAGCAACCCCATTACGGGTTTCAAATTCAATTGCAAATGTGCTGCCAGTCGGTTTTAAGTTAGCATTCAACACACCGCCTGATTGTGCAGCAGAACGCGCCTCACTAAGAGTAAATGTTTTCATGATATATCCTATAATTAAAAATATACGGTTAATTATAAATCGTTAATTCATGGATGGCAATATGTGGATTTGGTTTTACATAACATCGGTGATGCCTATAAAGATTGATTATCGTCCATTAGTCGATAATTACTTACTGTCGCGCCGTTAAGCATCAGTGAATCCACTCAACTTATAAAAAAATCCGCTAATGCATTAGCGTAAAACCACCAAAGTATTGTAAAATTGCGTTTGGCGGGCCTCCCCGCATTGTGAAGTAGCCAACCTGGTCAGATGCGGAAGCAAGCAGCCACAACTATTAAGCAAGTGCCGGGGTCAAGGCTCGCCTCTTCTTCACTTTAACGCTCTAAAAAATGACCTGGAAGTTAAAGAACCCCCAAATGTGCTTTAAATACATCAAGACGAAAAGACAATTTTCAGCTACAGTTTAGCCTATGTCATATCAAGTTCTCGCGCGTAAATGGCGCCCAAAATCGTTTGAAACACTAGTCGGCCAAGACCACGTGGTACGTGCGCTGACTAATGCGCTCGAACAAAATCGTTTACATCATGCTTACTTATTTACTGGCACGCGTGGCGTAGGCAAAACCACTCTCGCCCGCATTCTGGCTAAGTCACTCAATTGCGAAACTGGCATCACTGCTAAACCATGCGGTGTTTGCAACGCCTGTACCGAGATTGATAAAGGTCGTTTTGTTGATTTAATCGAGGTAGATGCCGCAAGCAATACGCAAGTGGATGCCATGCGCGATTTATTAGATAACGCGCAATACGCACCGACTGCTGGGCGCTTTAAAGTCTATATTATCGATGAAGTGCACATGCTGTCGAAAAGTGCCTTTAACGCGATGCTAAAAACGCTGGAAGAACCACCTGCACACGTTAAATTTATCCTCGCCACCACGGATCCGCAAAAAGTACCAGTCACAGTGTTATCACGCTGTTTGCAATTTAATTTGCGTCAAATGGCGGGGACTTCTATCACGGGGCATTTACAAAACATTCTTGGGCAAGAAAACATTCCGTTTGAAGCAACGGCACTACACTTGATTTCACGTGCTGCGGCAGGCAGTATGCGCGACGCCCTCTCACTCACTGACCAAGCCATTGCTTACGGCGGTCAAACTGTGAATGAAGCCGAAGTGCGCGCCATGCTGGGCGCGATTGATCAAAGCTATTTATATCAGCTGTTAGATGCACTGCTGGCAAACGATGGCAGCAGTTTGATCAATCAAGCCAAAGCCATGGAAGAACGCAGCATTTCATTTGAAGCCGCGCTCAATGATTTTGCGCAATTGCTGCATCAAATTGCTGTTGCACAAACAGTGCCTGAAAGCGTTGCAGACGACCTGCCCGAGCGCGAAGCATTGCTGACTTTAGCACAAAAATTACCCGCTGAAACACTGCAACTTTATTATCAAATAGCATTGTTAGGACGCCGTGATATTGGTCTGGCGCCTGATGAGTTTGCAGGATTCACCATGAGCTTATTGCGCATGCTGGCGTTTATACCTAACGATGGTGGCCCTACCGTTAGCCCCAAAAAAACTGAGCAGACAAACAAATCAGCGCGCCCTGCACCAGCAATCAGTCAAGCAAAGCCAGTAGCAGCGCCGCCAATTGAAGCCAAACCGTTGCCAGCTGAAACGCTTAGCCAGCAAATAAACGTTAACCCACAAACATTGAGTGAAGTCTCTACCACACCAGCCAGCAGCAGCTTTAATGGCAACTGGCGCAGCCTGGTAGATGAATTAAAACTAGGGCTTGCCAGAGAGTTGGCTAAACATTGTGAACTTATCGCTTATGATGAGCATAGTATTTCACTCAGTGTGCCAGAGGCACAAAAACATTTGTTGTCGCCCAATTATCAAGAAAAATTAGGTAGTGCCATTGCGCAATATTTTGATAAAAAAATAAAATTACAATTCAGCATTGGTGGCACTGGCAACACGCCCGCCAAACAAATTTCTCAAGAAAAAGCCGTCGCACAGGCCAGCGCAGAAAGCGCAATTGAAGATGATAGCTTTGTTCAAGCCTTGATTAACGATTTTGGCGCGACGATTATTCCAAATTCAATTAAACCTATTAATAACTAAGGAGCAGTAAAATGATGAAAGGTGGCATGGGCAACATGATGAAGCAAGCCCAGCAAATGCAAGCTAACATGCAAAAAGTACAAGCAGAACTTGCCAATATTGAAGTTGAGGGCGTTGCTGCCAATGGTTTAGTCAAAGTACAAATGACGTGTAAAAACGAAGTGAAGCGCGTCACCCTGGACGATAGCGTGATGGATGATAAAGAAACATTAGAAGATTTGTTAGTCATCGCACTCAAAGACGCCACAGCAAAAGTGGAAGCAACCTCTTCTGCTCGGCTTTCCAGCTTTATGCCAGCCGGCATGAAGTTGCCGTTTTAATTCAAACGTACTTTATTTGCGATGAAAAACCCGCCAGCCCTTGAACAGCTCATTGATGGTTTGCGCTGTTTACCTGGCGTGGGGCCAAAATCTGCCCAACGCATGGCTTATTACTTGTTGCAGCGCGATAGAAAAGGCGCCAATAGTTTGGCTTTGGCGCTGGATAACGCCTTGCAAGTGGTCGGCCATTGCAAACTTTGCAACACGTTTAGCGAACAGCCTGTTTGTCCGTTATGTGAATCTGCGCTTCGAGATAACAGCGTGTTGTGTATAGTGGAAATGCCAACCGACCTCATGATGCTGGAAAATACGCGCGCCTATACTGGCATGTATTTTGTACTCATGGGCAGGCTATCGCCTTTAGATGGTATCGGCCCAAAAGAAATTCACCTGGATAGACTCATTAAACGTGCGCAAGATGGCGTGGTACAAGAAGTGATACTCGCCACCAATTACACGGTAGAAGGCGATGCAACAGCGCATTACATCAGCGAACTACTGCGTGCGCGTGGCATTAAAACCAGCCGCATTGCGCGCGGTATGCCAATGGGTGGTGAAATTGAATATGTAGATAGCGGCACGTTAGCGCAAGCCATGCTAGAACGCAGAAGCGTTTAGATTTGTGCTTTTGCTTTGTTAACTCACTATTTTTAGCCCGCTACGGGCAATAAATAAAAATGCAGCAACCCTAAAGCTGCACAAGCCAGCACCAGCTTAATCACGCTTAGATTCCATTTTACTAACAGCCATAGCGCTAATACGGCTAATAAAACGGCATAGTAATCTATGGCATGAAACGTAGCCGTTGGTAAAAATACATGTTGTGCAAAAAACAGGGCCAAACTCACAATCACCCCCACCACTGCCGCGGTAATCGCGGTTAATGGCGCAGACAATTTAAGATTATTTTGTGTGGCTTCTACCAATGGCGCACCGATAAAAATAAACAAAAACGAAGGTAAAAAAGTAAAAAACGTCACCACCATTGCCGCAACAACCCCTGACAAAAATAAGCTATCACTGCCTAATACTGCCTGAGACCAACCCCCGACAAAACCAACAAACGCCACCACCATAATCAATGGGCCTGGTGTGGTTTCACCCAGCGCTAAACCATCAATCATTTGATGTGGGGTAAGCCAGTGATAATGCTCAACAGCCCCTTGATACACATAAGGAAGCACCGCATATGCCCCGCCGAAGGTGAGCAAGGCTGCTTTAGTGAAAAACCAGGCCATTTGCGTCAACACCGCTTGCCAACCGTAAACCAAGGTTAATAGTGCCATCGCCACGCACCAAATGGCGATACCGCCCGCTAACCATTTCAGCATTTTTCTCATACTAAATTTTGCATGTGCTGGTGACGGCGTATCATCATCAATCACCGCCTTGCTATGCTGGCTAACACTGCTTTGATGTGCTTTAACTACGTTAAATTGTCGAGGGAAATAATAGTGTGCAACAGTGCCTACTAAACCCGCGGCTAAAATAATCAAGGGGAAAGGCAAATGTAATTGGCTAATCGCCACAAAGGCAAATAGCGCGACACCCCAAAGTATCTTATTTTTAAGCACGCGCAATCCTATGCGATAAGCGGCAAATAATACAATGGCCACAACTGCAGGCTTGATGCCATAAAGCATTGCCGCTACTTGAGGTATGTCACCAAAGTGCATATACCCCCAACTTAAAGCGATTAAAATAAGCAGTGACGGCAACACAAACAAGCCTCCTGCGATCACGCCGCCCCAAGTGCGGTGCATTAACCAACCAATGTAGGTGGCTAATTGCTGTGCTTCCGGCCCCGGTAAAATCATGCAGTAATTTAATGCATGCAAAAATCGCTTGTCAGAAATCCAGCGTTTTTTCTCAACCAAATCATGATGCATCATCGCGATTTGTCCTGCCGGGCCACCAAAGCTTAGTAAACCGAGTTTGAACCAATAGCCTATGGCTTCGCGTAGCGTTGGCGCGACCACATTTCCATTGTTTTGTTGCGCACTATCAATCACGTTGAGACCTTATCAAAGAACCTTAAATTAGCTTTAATATATCGAGCGGTGCATTGATAAAAGCGTCGGCACCCCACTCCGCTGGCTGGTCTGTTACATCCAGATAGCCATATAAAGCCACTGCTGTCTGCATGCCAGCGGCAATGCCCGCCTGAATATCACGTTCCGCGTCGCCCACATACCAACACATTTGAGGATTAACCTCAGCTTGTGCGCAGGCAAGTAACAAAGTATCCGGATATGGCTTAGGGCGCGTTGCATCGTCACCACTGACCACACAGGCTGCACGTGTCATTAAGCCAATATTCTGCATTAACGGTTGAGTAAAACGCCGTGGCTTGTTGGTTACTACTCCCCAACGCACCTGCCTATCCTCCAACCGTGCTAACAACTCGGTAATACCGTCGAATAATATGGGCTGACGGGTGAGCACCTCATCATATAGTGCGAGATATTCTTCACGCATCGCAGGAAAAGACGCATCTTCAGGTGTTAAATCAAAACCGATTGAAAGCAATCCTTTGGAACCGTGAGAAGCGTATGGGCGAATGACATCAAAGGGCAATGCATCTAAACCATGCCGCTCACGCTGTAAATTCAAGGCATAAGCTAAGTCATGTGCGGTATCGACCAACGTACCGTCTAAATCAAATAAAATCATTTTATCAACCAGAAATTAGCTGAGCTGAGTATGCATGAGATAGTTCACAGAAACGTCATCACTCAACCAATAGTGCTTTGTAATAGGGTTATAACTCATGCCACGCAACCCCGACATATTTAAATCGGCATGCCTCGCCCAGCTTGATAACTCAGACGGTTTGATAAATTTTGCATAGTCATGCGTACCTTTTGGCAATAAATTCAACAGGTACTCGGCGCCGATCACCGCAAACAAATAAGCTTTCGGATTTCGGTTAATGGTTGAAAAAAATACTGAGCCACCTGGTTTCACCAATCTAGCGCAAGCGGCAACGATTGAAGCAGGGTCAGGTACGTGTTCTAACATTTCCATACACGTCACCACATCGAAACTGGCGGGTTGCTCAGCGGCAAGCTGCTCCACAGGCAGCAACTGATAAGCGACTTGTGCACCACTTTCTAATTGATGTAATTTAGCCACATTGAGCGCTTTTTCGCCTAAATCAATACCCATGACATCAGCGCCCTTAAAATACATAGCCTCTGACAAAATGCCACCACCGCAACCGACATCAAGCACGCGCTTGCCTTTTAAACTAACCAAGCTATCGATGTAATCAAGCCGTAGCGGGTTAATTTCATGCAAAGGCTTAAATTCGCTATTTTTATCCCACCATTTATGTGCGAGTTCAGCAAATTTCTGCAACTCTAGCGTATCGGCGTTTAATGTTTGTATTGTCTTAGTTTCGGTTGCCATGTTTGGACAATTTCCTTTAACTCTATTGGTTCTATGTTGGCATAAACGCCGTTACTGTAACGCAATTCACCTGCAACCCATGTGTGGGTCACATGCTCACGTCCACAGGTATAAACTAAATGTGAAATTGGGTCGTAGCAAGGGGATATATCTAAATCACTTAGTTTAACTGCCACTAAATCCGCTTGTTTGCCCACTTCAATGCTACCAATTTTACCTTCTAAGCCCAAGGCTTTGGCTGCGTTAATTGTTACCATTTCAAGCGCCTGGTGTGCTGGTAATGTAGTGGGATCTTCACTGACTCCTTTAGCCAGCAATGCCGCTAAGCGCATTTCAGCAAACATATCAAGTCGATTATTACTGGCAGCACCGTCAGTGCCTAAGCCCACATTAACACCATTTTGTAATAGCGAGGCTATTGGTGCGATACCACTCGCCAACTTCAAATTAGAGCTGGGACAATGCGCAATGTGACACCCATACTCAGCCAACAAATCTATTTCATGCGGTAATAAATGCACACCATGTGCCGCGACAAAATTAGGGCCTAACAAACCGAGCTGCGCTAGTCTTTGGATAGGTCGAACTCCATATTGCGCCTCACTTTGGTTAATTTCATCACGCGTTTCATGTAAATGCGTATGTATCCCCAAACCTAACTGTTCTGCATACGTGACTACTTTTTCAAACGTTAGATTAGATACCGTATAGGGTGCGTGCGGTGCAATGGATGAGCTAATGAGCGCATTACCTCGCCAACTATCATGCGCCTCAAAACCTTTTTGCAGGTAATCGTCAGCATCACTGGCATAGTTGGTCGCAAACTCAAGCACGGCCAAGCCTAAATTGGCTCGCATCCCAGCTTGATTCACCGCCATAGCTGTTGCCTGCGGGAAAAAATACATATCATTAAAACAAGTGACACCACCACTCAACATTTCAGCACAACCGAGTAATGAAGAGTCCCTTACAAATTGCTCGGAAACCATCGCCCGCTCCGCTGGCCATATATGGTCGTTGAGCCATGTCATTAAAGGTAAATCATCGGCAATTCCACGCATTAAGCTCATGGCAACATGGGTGTGACAGTTAATTAACCCAGGAATCAGGATGTGTTCATCCAAACGCACTAACTTTGTAGCTGTATATTGCTTTCTGGCTAGTACGGTTGGCAGTAAGTCCACGATGGCATCTGCTTGAACAATCACAGAGTAATGCTCTAGTAGTGGAGCATTTACAACGACCGTAGCGACCCAGTGCGCCTCTATGATAAGGTCAACATTAGGTATATTTTGCATTGCGTGATTTGTTGTATTCATGCCGCTCATTCTACCAATAAAAAAGCCCCACATTAGCGGGGCTTTATTTTAATAGCTTAAATATTATTAAAATTTAAGCATTAGATTGTTATTACTTACACTCGTTTACCGGATGCAATCTTTCACCATGAATTTCAACACGACGGTTAGGCGACAAGCATTCAATCAGTGCTTTCCTGCCTTTTACACCTTCACATGCAACCAATGGCTGTAATTCACCTTTACCAACAGCACGAACACGATCAGCGTCAATATCATGTGAAACTAAGTGTGCTTTAACTGCCTCAGCACGGCGCTCTGATAGTTTTTGATTGTATTTTTCTGAACCTATACGGTCTGTATGGCCCGTTACCACTACTACATCAAACTCAGGATGTTCTTTTAATGTAGCAATAACACTATCAAGCTCAGCCACAGCATCACCATTTAACTTATATTTGTCGAAACCAAACAGTTTTTCCGCTTGAAGTGTAACAGTTTCAAATTTTGGTTCACATGGTGCAGGAGCCGCTACAGGAGCTGGAGCTGGTTCTGGAGCAGGAGCAACATAAGGTGCTGGTGCTGGTTCTGGAGCAGCAGCTACTGGCATAGGTGCTGGTGCGCCAAAGCGGAAGATGCCGCCTAAACTAAGCAATGTGTTTCCAATAGTGCCATCAGCATCAAAATTTGTACCTGGTGCATTAGCATTTGAACGCGTCCATTGGTGACGCAAGTCAGCTTGCAAACCAAAGGTGTCATTAATCAGATATTGTGCACCAACACCTACGTTAGCTAACCATGAAGTTTTGCTTCTATCCTGAAGTGCTGGGAAATTAGAGTAATCCACATTGTTACGAGCAACGCCTAAACCAGCTAACAAGAATGGACGGAATTTATCACGGCTGAACATATACAAAGCATCAACGCCTAGTGTAGTTTGTTTATAATGACCACCTACACCTGCAATGCCGGTGTCTTCACTGGCACGGTTGTAACCTAAACCACCTTGAATATCCCAGCTTGGGCTTAACTCTTTACCTAGTTTAATAAATGCACCACCACCGTTGTTAGCATCTAAGTCGCTATCTGTGTTCATATAGCTTACGCCTGGTACTGCATACCAAGCACCACGGTACATGTCTTCTGCTGATGCAGAAAAAGCTGCTAAGCCTAATGTGGCTGCAACTGCAAGACTAACAAGATTTTTTTTCATTTGTTTTAACTCCTGATTGGTGAACTTCTTAAACTGAATGATACGCACAGCACTACCTTAGCGCAACCTTTAATATGAAGCAAACACTGGCTTACCGCTCATTTTGTTGGTTTTTTACAACAAATTTACATAAGTTTACGTATCGCTTTTATTTTTTCACTACTTAAGCTTAAATTTCGTTGATTTTGTGCGCAAACACCACCTCTAAAACCCATATAGGTTGGATTTATTTTTTTTGCCACCGCTACATGTTGTAGCGTAAGCGATCCTGCCAATCCAAATAATAAACCTTGTGTATTTACACGCTCCGCAAATGCCTGCATGGCATTTTCTGAGAAATAATCCAAAAAAGTAGCGCCGTTTTTATGCGCAGTATCCAACATTACCCCGTAAAAACCTGCTGCTTTAATTGCATTGATTAAACTCGCCGGATACTGATACTCAGCAAACAACACCGCTATTAGTTTTACACCATTTTGCGTGATAGTTTTTAGCACATCCAAACATGACTGATAGTCAGTCGCTTCAAAAAATCCTATTTTAATAATATCTACCTTGGTTTTTGCTAAAGCAACAACATGCTCAAGTATCAGCTCAGGCTGCATTGGTAGATCACCAATAGTCGCGCTGGTTAATCGCTTGCCATACTGATTTTGATTGTTCACGTAAGCCACGACTTCATGAATCGTTATCAAGGGCAATGCACCTAACGCACCTTTACTCGGATCTTTTAAATCAATGAAATCTGCGCCATGCTCTAATGCAATTTGCGCTTCTGCTACATTTGTAACGCTAATCAATAACTGTGTCATTAGGCTAAGTTCTCAGCATTCATCGCGGCTTGATGGTTGGTAACTGCTTCCATTAGCCAGCCCCAGGCTTCCAGCTCACGTGATCCTGCTGTTTTTTCAATAGCAATGCTTAAATAAGCGATCTCTTGGTTAATTTTTTCCATAGGTAGCCGTTTTAATCTGCTCACTAACACTGCCAATTCAATGACGGCGGCTTGCGCGCGATTAAACCCTTGAAAAGGTTCATGCTGCTCCTCATGTACTACTTCTAAAAAAAGTTGTGGGCGAACAGCGTCATCTTGCACTTTTACCAGCTTCAGTTCTTTATGCACCAGTACGTCCGATAATCTAAAACCGGCTATTTTTTCTGTAGGCACTAGCTCCCCGACTTCTCGCCCGGTCAACGCGCCTGCAAAGTTGCGTACGTCATCCGTCAAATTGAGCACCGCATGTTCTGTTGCCAATATATTGTCTAATGTACTAGAAGGCTTAAATGGTGAAATCACCACCAAACCCTGTTGCATGCGAATACCAAAAGGCGTGACATGCACATTGCCCTCTGCATCAATACTGCTGATGATAGTTTCATAAATCATTGTTTAACTTTCTTTCACAGCCTTTTTTGTACGCTTTTCTTTTATCGAAGCTTCACGATGTGCAGTTTTGCCAACCTTCTCTGCATGCAAGGCATTGACGCCCCAATTTAATTCCTGATCTTGCACGTAACGCTTATTCAATTGCCATGAAATTTGCGCGCGCGCTAACTCAACGCCCAAGTAAAAAGCATGTGAAGCATCATCATCCACTTTTAGGTGTGGGTATAATACAAACGGGTCAATCGCTTCATATATACCATCACGATTGTAAATATGTAAGCCCTGCTCACTCACTTGAATACGAAAACTTGGGTCTTTTATCTGTACGGCTATTTCTTTTATTTCATCCACACTGTATGTGAATGGACGTCTATCATGCAGCCCAAGCAAACCATCACTATAGCCACGCGGCAGCCTATCGTCACGCTTTGCCGCATACATGATGCGCCTGGCAATGTCAGCCTCAGCAATCGCGTTGGTAGCATGCGGACTCACCGACGTTGCCAATACCGCGTTAATATCAAGCTCGCTAATCATGCCAAATAACAGCGCATTGATGCCTGTGGTATCGGCATCCGTTAACTCGGTTAAGTTACCGATTCCCATCATGATTTGAATCTCGGGATATTTTTTGCGCAATTTTTGGTAACGCACAATTGAATCAGTCAACCCAAAATGAATGGGGTCTAAAATCGCATCCGCAATAAATGGTTTGTTACGTTTTAAGCAAATCTCAATCGCACGATACAGTGATGGCAAACTATGAGGCTTAGCTGGTATTAACACTGGCGTAGAAGCCACTTCATCGGCTATCCATAACGTGTTTTCTGTTAAGCTTAATAAATAATCTGCGCCTGCATGTCCTGCGGACAATAAGTCATCAATATTGAGTGAATCCACGCTCACTTGAAAACCTAACTGTTTTAGAGCTGTAACGGCCTCTGCCAAATGCGAAAAAGGCACAGCGGGCAAACAGCCTAAATCAATGACGTTAGCGCCCTGCGCCTGATATTGCTGTGCTTTTTGCACGATGCCTTCAACACTTAAATAGGGCGCATCTACAATCTCAGCAAAAATTTTCACCTGATACTGGCTTAAATCAGGCGCTACGCCTGCATGACCAAAGTATTGCGGCAAATCTTTCAAGTCTGCAGGACCACGTTCTACAGGCACGCCATACTGCGCCTCAAGCGTTGCTAAATCACCCTGGCACAAGCCTGGCACAATCACTTTATCTGCATCACCTGTTTGTTTAAGTCTGCGCGCGATTAAATCTGACGTCATTAAGGCTGCAACAGATACGCCTATTTGCTCAACACGGTATTTAAACGGCGGTGTTTTTGGATTATTTTGTACTTCGCTTAAAACTTTGTTCAGACTTTTTTCGGCTAACTTACCCGTTAAAAAAAGTAGATTTTGAGCCGTACTTTTTGTCATGGCTTAAGACTGCAAAACCGATTGGAGGCTCTTTTTGATACTTTCACTTAAATTCTGCATATCTTCCACCACTGTGATGGCTTCAAATGTTTTAAGTTTAGCAATATTATCTAAATCAATTTTACGTGGATAGACTTTAACCACATTGTCACGTGGTGCCTCAGACTCTAACTCTGGTGCTGTATCACATGCAAACACAATGCTAGGTACACGCGTTTTTCCAGCCTGTGCAAATAAGTTAGTGACCAAACTATCTGAAAATCCATAAACCATTTTAGCGATGGTATTTGAAGTGGCAGGTGCAATCACCAATGCGTGATACTTACCTTGATAAAACAACTCAACAGGCACACTGCTAGCCGTTTTGTCTTGATAAACACGATGTCCCTTAGCATTTAATAGCGGCTGAAAACCGTATTGCTGAATGATTTCAGCTGCAGCCCTACTCAAAAATACATCGACATTTTCTAATGAATTAAGAATGACTAGTGATTCACGCAGATAATGACCAGAACCTGTAATCGCCCATGCTAGCCGCTGCTGTTGAGTTGTCATGGCTTATGCAAATGGATGCTCAATCACAATAGTCTCATCACGCTCAGGACCTGTAGAAACAATAGCAATTGGCACGCCACATAAAGTTTCTAAACGTTTAAGATAGTTTTGTGCATTTTTAGGTAAACCATCCCAAGTTTTAACGCCAAATGTAGTTTGTGACCAACCTGGCACAGTTTCGTAAATTGGTTTACAGCCGGCCACATCATCGGCACCGATTGGGAGTAGATCTATTTTTTTACCATCTAACTCGTAGCCTGTGCAGATATTCAATTCTTGGATACCATCCAACACGTCCAGTTTAGTAATACATAAACCCGTTAAACCGTTAATTAACGCAGAGCGACGTAATGCTGCGGCATCAAACCAACCACAGCGGCGTTTACGCTTAGTGACTGTACCAATTTCCTGCCCTTTGTTAGACATTTGATAGCCAGGCAAACCTTGCGTTTCAATATCCAGCTCACTCGGGAAAGGCCCGCCGCCCACGCGTGTAGTATAAGCCTTGGTAATGCCCAGCACATAATGCAACATATTGGCACCTACACCCGTGCCTGCTGAGGCCTGACCTGCGATGCAGTTACTGGAAGTTACATAGGGGTAAGTACCGTGGTCGATATCTAATAGCGTGCCTTGCGCACCTTCAAACAGCAAGTTTTCACCTCTGGCGTTGGCGGCATAAAGTTCAGCTGAAATATCCATCACCATGGGTTTTAAAGCAATGGCATGCTGCATACTGGCGTCATATTGTTGATTAAAATCAACGGCTTTTGCATCAAGATAATGAGTCAATACAAAGTTATGGTAGTCCATGACTTCGCGTAATTTATCAGCAAAACGTTCAGGATAAAATAAATCATAAACGCGTAAAGCACGGCGCGCGACCTTGTCTTCATAAGTGGGGCCAATCCCTTTGCCTGTGGTGCCTATTTTTTTATCAGCACCACGCTTCGCTTCACGAGCTAAATCCACAGCTACGTGATAGCTTAAAATTAACGGGCAACCTGAACTGACTTTAAGACGATTTTTGACCTCTAAGCCGTCTTTCTCCAGCGCTGAAATTTCACCAAGCAAATGACCCGCATCTAACACCACACCGTTACCAATGTAACAGTTCACGCCAGCGCGTACGATGCCCGATGGCACCAAATTCAGCTTATAAACGCGCTGCGCATCGCCCTGACCCACTACCAGCGTATGGCCTGCATTGTGACCGCCCTGAAAGCGCACCACGCCTTGTGCGTGGTCGGTGAGCCAGTCGACTATTTTGCCTTTACCTTCATCGCCCCACTGCGTACCAATGACGACTACATTTTTTGCTGCTTTATTTGCCATAACGTTGACTTTGTAATTGAGTTAGTTTAATTATTTAATTTAACATGCAACCATGCATGTCTCAGTGCGTATCTTATTTTTCTACTGTTTTATCTGTTATTTTGCAATATCAACCACATGCCAACCAGAGTTATAGTGCTCCAGCTGTTTATTACAGTTTAATTCTACCAAGTCAGATTTAGCACCTGCTAACTCTTGCACGACAACATAACCTTCAGCTCTTAAAGCTTCTATTTTGCTGGTTAAAGCCTTGTCATTAGTGGCTGGTGCAAATATTGTCATGGCTGATTTAGCTGGTGGCAACGCCGTTGCAACGCCACGTAAATCCAAACTAAAGCCTGTCGCTGGACGCGCACGGCCAAATGACTGTCCCACTTCATCATAACGACCACCTAATGCAAGCGGCCCTTTATAGCCTTGTGCATAAGCCGCAAATACAATGCCACTATGATAGTGATAACCGCGTAACTCACTAAGATCAAAGCTTACGGTGACCCCCAAGTCATCTAAAGCGCCACTAACTTTGACTAAATCTTCCAGTGCATTTTTGATGGCTGAAGTTTCAGGCAACAACTGTGCCGCCCTCGCTAATATGGTTTTATCACCATTTAGCTCGGTTAAATGTAATAAAGCTTCACGCGTAGTTTTGTCCAAATCTTTAGCTAATGCTGACACGGAAGATTGGTCTTTGCTTTGTAATGCAGCGTATAAGTCTTGCTCAAGCTGAGGGTTAATTTGGCTAGATTCAATTAAGCTACCAAATACATTCACGTGACTAAAATCCATATGTATCTGATCAATGCCTATTGCCTGCAAAGCTTTAATAAGTAAGCGCTGAATTTCAATGTCACTCGCAATCTCTGCATGGCCATATAGCTCTGCACCCAACTGCAAAGGCTCACGCGTTTGCGCCAAACCATCTGGTTTTGTACGCAACACACTACCGGCATAGCATAATCGCGTAATTCCTTGATGATTTAACAAATGCGCATCTATCCGTGCCGCTTGTGGCGTCATGTCAGCGCGCACGCCCATCAGGCGGCCAGTAAGCTGATCCACCACTTTAAACGTAGCCAAATCTAAATCATGCCCAACACCAGTAATTAAAGACTCCATGTACTCTAACATCGGAGGGATAACATACTGATAGCCATGCACTTTGAACAGGTCGAGCAAGGTACGGCGCAATGCTTCAATACGCGCAGCCTCAGCTGGCAAAACATCTTCAATATATTCCGGAAGCAACCAATTACGCATTTTTATCATCACTTTTCAGCAAGTAATTGTTCTTATAAGAACAATCACTTGCTTAATAAAATTAATATCAAGCCACCAACAATAGACGCTAAGCCGACAAATCTTAATTGCCCATCTTTTAGTTCTACCATGCGTTTAAAGGTATCACGCCAAGCTTGTGGCATCAACAAAGGCAGCAGACCCTCTAAGACCAGCATAAGACCTAACGCAGTTAGCAGTGTGCCACTCAAAATGGTAACCTTTATTTTTTAGCAGGGCTACGCATGTACTTGAAGAAGTCAGAGTTTGGATCCAGCACCATGACATCACTCTTACTCTTAAAGCTATTTTTGTATGCTTCTGTGCTGCGATAAAACGCATAAAACTCTGGATTACGGCTATAGGACTGATTGTAAATTTCAGCGGCCTTAGCGTCGCCCTCACCCTTGGTTTTTTGTGCATCCCGGAAAGCTTCAGCAACAATCACTTCACGCTGTTTATCTGCATCTGCACGAATTTTTTCAGAGGCGGCAGCACCTTCTGACCGTAGTTGATTAGCGAGGCGCTTACGCTCTGCAATCATACGATCAAACACAGATTTGCTGATTTCTTCTGAATAATCAACACGTTTCAAACGTACATCCACCACCTCAATGCCCATTTGGCGCGCCTCAAGGTCGGCTTTTTTACGCAAGTTATCCATCACCACCCCACGTTCACCGGCAATGACTTCATGCACAGTACGAATACCAAACTCGGTGCGCAATCCAGCATTGACCACTTTTGACAATCTATCTTCTGCGGCAGCCTCACCACCTTCTTTGATCGACACATAGTACTTTTTAGGATCCACTATGCGCCATTTCACAAATGAATCCACCATCATATATTTGTTTTCGCTGGTGATAAATTTTGCTGGCTGTTCCCAATCCAGAGTCAGTATGCGTTTATCAAAATACTTTAAGTTATCTAACAATGGCACTTTAAAATAAAGCCCAGGCTCTTTTTTGACGGCAACAATTTCACCTAGACGTTGCACCAATACATATTGCGTTTGATCTACAGTAAATGCTGAAACTGATAAAAACATCAAGCCAACAATTGCAAAAATAAGAGTATTTTTTATATTTTTCATCATTATTCCTTATCTACTTTCTCTGTCACGACTGCGGAAAGTATCGCGTGTACGATCTGCCGTTGCTGGCGTTTCAGATGTAGCAGCTGCACCGACCTGCGGGTTTAGCGACTGCATGGACTGTGACTGCTGAACAGTGTTACCACTAGTGGCATTAATGAGCTTATCTAATGGCAGGTACAGTAAACTGTTACCCGCTTTTTGATCTACGATCACCTTGCTAACACTAGACATAATCTGTTCTTGCGCATCTAAAAACAAACGTTGGCGCGTCACTTCAGGCGCATTGTTATATTGCGTTAAAATTTGATCAAAACGGCTAGTATTGCCTCGCGCTTCACTCTCAACTTTCAACTTATAACCGGCGGCTTCAGCTAGCAAGCGTGAAGCCGTACCGCGTGCTTTTGGAATCACATCATTCGCATAGGCTTGACCTTCGTTAATTTGACGTTGGTTATCTTGATTGGCGCGGTTAACGTCTTCAAACGCCTCTTGCACTTGTTCGGGTGGTTGTGCACTTTGCAGCGATACACTGATAATTTTTACACCAGTCTTGTAACTATCCAAAATGACCTGCATACGCTCTGAAGTATCTGCCAAGCCTTTCTGTAATAAATCATCTAATTTATTCTTACCCACTACTTCACGAATCGCGGTTTCAGCCGCTGACATTACCGCGGTATCGGTTGAGCGATTATTAAATAAGTAATGTTTTGCATTCTTTAAGTTGTACTGCACTGCAAACTGCAAATCAATAATGTTTTCATCTTCAGTCAGCATCAACGCTTCACGTGGTTGCTTGGTTTTACTGCCACCACCTTCAGCACTGCTGCGGTAACCAACTTCCAGCCTGCGCACCTGCTCCATATTCACCACAGAAACAGATTCAACTGGGTAAGGCAAATGCCAACGCGGGCCTGGCTCTGTTGTTTCATCAAGCATTTTACCAAAGCGACTGACCACACCAAGCGAACCTTGATCGACAAT
>Ga0209343_10003651_pt1 | contig 19260 bp, 17 predicted proteins | sample RifCSPlowO2_02_FD_184026 | JGI IMG/M metagenome (GOLD analysis project Ga0209343, IMG submission 184026) | Groundwater microbial communities from Rifle, Colorado - Rifle CSP2_plank lowO2_0.2 (SPAdes) (version 2) | ecosystem: Environmental > Aquatic > Deep subsurface > Groundwater | place... | reverse complement strand
GGCGTTGCTGATGCCGGTCAGGTGCTGGATGAACGGGGAGATCGAGCAGCCCGGATTGACCAGCGTGCTCCAGCGCGCCACCTCTTGCCCGTTTTCAATCCGCACGGCGGCAATCTCGGTGATGCGATCAATCACCGGATTGCCACCGGTGGTCTCCAGGTCAAGTAAAACGTAGCAGGGCAGCATGGCTCAACAAAACATCAGCGCCAGCCAGGCCGGGTCGTCGAGCACATTGAGCAGCACAAAGCCGCCCACGCGGTAGAACCACAGCTGGCCAAGCTGCAGGATTTCAGTCGATATCAAGGACATGGGTCCCAAAGCGCCCGTTGCGACGGTCGGCAAAGTAGTGTTCCAGCGTTTCCTTGACAGTCCTGAAGGCGATTTCGTCCCAGGGAATTTCATGCTCGGCAAACAGCCGCGTTTCGATGGTCTCGAAACCGGGTACGAACACGTCGCTGAGCAGGCGCGCCAGGTAAAACACATGGACCTGTCCCACGCGGGGCACGTTCAGCAGCGAGAAGAAACCTTCCATGGCAAACTGCGCGCCCGACTCTTCCAGCGTTTCGCGCGCTGCGCCTTCGGCCACGGTCTCGTTCATTTCCATGAAGCCGGCGGGCAGCGTCCATTTGCCAAAGCGCGGCTCGATATTGCGTTTGCACAGCAAGACCTTGTCGCCCCAGTAGGGCACGGTCCCCACCACATTGAGTGGATTCTCGTAGTGAATGGTGCTGCACGCCGGACACACCGCGCGCTCTTTGGTGTCGCCATCGTCGGGCAGCCGGTAAACCACGGCGGTGCCGCAGTTTTTGCAGTGTTTGATGGGCGTGCGCAGCATGAATACAGTGTAATTTGAAAAAATTAAGTCTTTTTCGGCCGGGTGATGGCGGGTGCGATGGCTGAAGCCGGGCTTGCCACCACCTTGCTGTGTTTCGCAATCAGAGCCCGCGCCGTACTGAGCAACTGACGGCCGTCAAAGCCGCGCTGGTTCATGTCTTCGACCCACGCCACTTCAACGACAGCGGCTTTGCGTTTGAACTCTTGCGCCTCCAGCGCCGGGATGGTGTAAATCGTATTTTTGTGCGCCAGCGCGGCCTGCCGACCGGCGGCGTCTCCGGCTTGTTGCACCCGGCCCAGCCAGCCCGAGGTCTGCAGGCCTGAATTGTTGTCGATGATTTTTCTCAAGTCAGGTGGCAGTGCCAGGTAGCTGGCCTTGTTCATCGCCAGCACAAAGGTGGCGGTGTAGAGCGCGCCACCGGCAGGGTCAAACTCGCTGTGGAAGCGGGTGAGTTCATGCACCTTGACCGATGGCACCACTTCCCAGGGCAGCGCGGCGCCGTCGATGGTGCCTTTGGACAGCGCGTCAGGAATGGCCGGCAGCGGCATGCCTACCGGTATGGCGCCCAGATAGCCCAGCATTTTGGTGACCTGGCGGGTCGGGCCGCGCATTTTCAGGCCCTTGAGGTCGGCGGCCGTCTTGATTTGTTTGTCTTTGGTGTGGAAGACGCCAGGGCCATGCACCTGCAGCGCCAGCACTTGCGTGTCTTTGAACTCATCCAACGCCATGGTTTGCATGTACTCCCAGCAGGCCCTGGAGGTGGCCTCGGCATTGCTCATCATGAAGGGCAGCTCGAACACTTCGATCCGGGGGAAGCGGCCCGCCGTGTAGCCTGGGATGGTCCAGATAATGTCCACCACGCCGTCTTTGGCCTGGTCGTACAGCTGCGCCGGGCTGCCGCCCAGTTGCATCGCCGGGTAGGCCTCAAACTGGATGCGGCCACCTGACTCCTTGCGGACCTTGTCCATCCAGACCAGGTGCATGTTCTGCCACACGTTGGACTGCGGTGCCATGAAGGTGTGGAACTTGAGTGTGACGGTGGCGGCGGCCTGGCTGAGAGCGGGCGCTGTCAGTGCCAGGGCGGCGCTGGTTTTGAGCAGGGTGCGTCTTTGCATGATGGCGTGTTGAAGGTGTCAGGTGATGAATTTAACCAGCCACAGTGAGATGCCGGGAAAGAACAAAAGAAGGAGTGTACGCAACACATCGCTGACCAAAAATGGCAGCACGCCGCGGTAGCTTTCTGCGATCGGCACCCCGGGTGCCAGACTATTGACAACGTACACATTGAGCCCCACCGGTGGCGCCAGCAGGCCAAAGCCGACCGTCATCAGCACCATGATGCCAAACCAGATACCGACCGACTCGGGCGGCATGCCAAAGTCAAGCCCGATCACCAGCGGAAAGAAGATGGGAATGGTGAGTAAGAGCATCGACAGCTCGTCCATCACCGCGCCCAGCACCACATAAAACAGCAAGATGATTGATACCACCCACAAGGGCGGCAAGCCCCAGCTTTGCACCACGGCGGCGAGCTGGTTGGGCATCTGGGTCAGTGCCAGCGCCGAGTTCATCAAGTCGGCGCCCAGAAAGATCAGGAAGATCATGGCCGAGCCTTGCGCCGTGGCGTAGAAGCAATATCTGAGCTTGGCGAAATTGAGTTCGCCCTTGAGCAGCGCGACCCCCAATGTGGCCGCCGCGCCCACGGCGGCGCCCTCGGTGGGGGTGAACCAGCCGCCGTAAATGCCGCCAAAAACGGTCAAAAATACCAGCGCGATCGGCACGACGCCGCGCAGCGCCTGTGTCGCTAGGGGGCTGCTGCGATCTCCCTGGAACGGGTTGAGGGGCGCGTCATGGTCGGGCGCGTGGCCCGGCACCAGGCGCACATAAATGCCAATGGCGATCATGTAGCCCAGCATGGCGATGAGGCCCGGTACAAAAGCCGCCGCAAACAGCTTGGCAATATTTTGCTCGGCCAAAATGGCATAGATCACCAGCGGCACCGAGGGCGGTATCAAAATGCCCAGCGTGCCGCCGGCCGCCAGCGTGCCGGTGGCGAGCCGGCCGGAGTAGCCGTGGCGCGTCAGCTCGGGCAGCGCCACCGAGGTGATGGTGGCTGCCGTGGCCACCGACGAGCCACAAATGGCCCCAAACGCCGCACTGGCCAGCACCGTCGCCATCGCCAGGCCACCCTTGAAGCGCGACATCACGGCACCGGCAAAACCAAACAGCGCCTTGGAGATGCCGCCCTGGGTGGCGAAATGGCCCATCAAAATGAACAGGGGAATGACCGACAGCTCGTAGTTGGCCAAGCGGGCAAAAGCCAGGCTGTTGAGAAAGTTGCTGAACGGTCCCCAGCCCGCCTGGGTGACATAGCCAACCCCACCCGCGACAAACATGGACACCGCAATCGGCACCCGCAGTGCCATGAGGGCAAGCATCAGGGCAATGATCATCAGGCTGAGCAGCAACGGACTCATACCTGTCCCTCAGAGCGCATGGCGCCGCCGCCGAAACCCTGCACCAGGGCAATCAGTGCAGTCAAAGCCATCGGCGGCACCATGCTGGCGTACACCAGCCACTCGGGAAAGTCCAGCAGCATGGTGCCGGAATGGGACCGCAGGGCGTTGAGCGCGCCCACGCCGGTGCGCCAGGCCAGCAGCGCCATCACGCCTGCCAGCAGCAGTGCGCCCAAGCGGTCCAGCAGGAGCGTGGTTTTAATGCTGGCTTTGGCGGTGAAAAAATCGACCGCGATGTTGCCGCGCTGCCATTGGCACCAGGGCAGGAACAAGGCCAGCGCCGCGCCGCTGGCCACGCCCGTCAACTCAAAGTCACCGGCCAGGGTGAGGCCCAGCGTGTTGCGCCCGATCAGACTGGCGCAGGTCAGCAGGGTGATCGCGGTGAGCAGGCTGCCGCCCAGAATGGCGCACAACCTGGCCAGCGATGCAAGAAGGCGCAAACGGGTTTTCCGCGGGGTTGGGGCGCTATTCGACCGTGAGCGTGATGGCGCTCAGGCCGGTGACGCCGCCCTGCAGCGTGTCGCCCGCCACCACGGCGCTGACACCTTCGGGCGTGCCGGTGTAGATCAGGTCGCCCGGCTGCAGCGCCCAGGCGGCAGACAGGTGTTCAATGACCTCGGCGATGCTCCAGATCAGCTTGGCCACCTGGCTGCGTTGGCGATCCTGGCCATTGACCTGCAGGAAAATTTCGGCCTGGGCGATGTCGCCGGCCGCCGCTGCCGGGGTGATGGGACCAATCGGCGCCGAGGCATCAAAGCCCTTGCCAATACACCAGGGGCGGCCCTGTTTTTTCATCTCGTTTTGCAGGTCGCGCCGCGTCATGTCCAGACCCACGGCGTAGCCAAAGATGTGCTGATGGGCGTCGGCGGCCTGGATGTTTTTGCCACCCGTGCCAATCGCCACCACCAGTTCGATTTCGTGGTGCAGACTCTTGGTCAGGCTGGGGTAGGGCAGCCGGGCCGTCTCGTCCGCGTTGACCACCAGCACCGCGTCAGCCGGTTTCATGAAGAAAAAGGGTGGCTCGCGGCCGGTAAAGCCCATCTCTTTGGCGTGATCTTCGTAGTTGCGTCCAACGCAATAAATGCGGTGCACCGGAAAGCGCGCGGCGCTCCCCACAACGGGGACGGACACGACGGGGGCGGGATTAAAAACGTACGGCATGGTGTTTTATCTTTCTGTCAGGTGGTCATCAGATTCAGGCCGATTTGGCCACCAACTCGAAGTGCTCGACGTTCGGCGCGCCCGCAAAGAACGGCCCGACAATCGCGCGCCACTCGGCAAAGGCGGGCGACTGGCGAAAACCCACCGTATGGTCTTCCAGCGTGTCCCAGAAAATCTGCAGAACATAGCGCTCGGCGTTTTCAATGCCCCGGTTGACCTTGTAGCCCTGAAACCCTTTGGCCTCATGGATGACGGTTTTCAAACCGCGCTGGATGGCTTCTTCAAAAGCGGCGTTCTGACCAGGGTGAATGCGGATGTCGGCGAGTTCGAGGATCATGAAAGTCTCCGTTGTTGTGTTCGGTATTGACAGGCAGCGAAGTTTAACGTTAGACCCTCGACCACTCGACGCCTTTGGGCCTGCGGTATGCTGCGACCCCATGCAAACACAAAACTTTATCCCCGGCAAAGATGCCTCTCTTGAATCCACCATCAACCACCATCAAACCAGGCTGCAGGCGCTTGGTTTTCATATTGAGGAGCGCTCCTGGCTGAATCCGGTGGACGGCATCTGGTCGGTGCATATTCGCGACCGCGATTGCCCGCTCATGTTCACCAACGGCAAGGGCGCCACCCGGCTGGCCTGTCTGGCCAGCGCCCTGGGCGAATTTTTTGAGCGGCTCTCGACCAATTATTTCTGGACGCATTACTACCTGGGCCCCGATATTGCCAACCGGCCCTATGTGCATTACCCGCAGGAGCGCTGGTTTGCGCCCAGTGAAGACGGCAGTTGGCCACCTGAGTTGCTCAACGCCGATTTGCATCGGTTCTACAACCCCGAAGGCAATATTGAGGCCAGCAGCCTGGTGGAGTTCAACTCCGGCAACTTTGATCGCGGTATTTGCGCCATTCCCTATGTGCGCCAGCGTGACGGCGCGGTGACCTACTTCCCGGTCAATGTGATTGGCAATTTGTATGTCAGCAACGGCATGTCGGCTGGCAACACGCAGGCGGAGGCGCGCACGCAAGCCTTGTCGGAAATATTCGAGCGCCACGTCAAGGCCCGCATCATCAGTGAAGGCATTTGCCTGCCCGATGTGCCGCAGGCCGTGATTGCCCGCTATCCGCGCATTGCGGCTGGTATTGCGGCCCTGCGCGCAGCCGGCTTTGGTATTCTGGTCAAGGATGCCTCGCTGGGCGGCCAATACCCGGTGATGAATGTGACGCTGTTGCACCCCGAAGACCAAGGCTGCTTTGCCAGTTTTGGCGCGCACCCGCGCTTTGAGATTGCGCTGGAGCGAGCGCTGACCGAGCTGCTGCAGGGCCGTGCGCTGGATTCGTTGGCAGGCTTTCCGGCACCGGGTTTTGATCTGGAAGAAGTTGGCAGCTCCACCAACATCGAAATCCATTTCGTCGATTCCAGCGGTGTGATTCACTGGAAGTTTCTGGGCGACGAGCCGGATCACGCGTTTGTCGACTGGAACTTCAGCAACACCACGGCCGAGGATTACGCCTGGGCGGTGGATCGCATTCACAAGGATGGGCGCGATATCTACATTGCCGACTTCACCCACCTGGGCGTCTATGCCTGCCGCATCCTGGTGCCTGGCATGTCCGAGATTTACCCGGTGGATGATCTGGCGTTTGAGAACAACAGTGTGGGCAACAGCATCCGTGAAGCGATTTTGAATCTGCCCGATCTCGACGACGAAGAATGTTCAGACCTGCTCGATACGCTCAACGAGTCGGCGTTGGCCGATCAGCGCCCGGTGGCCGGCGTGATCGGGCTGGCCGCCGATGCCGGCTCTTTCTGGAGCGACTTGCGCGTGGGCGAGCTCAAGACTCTGCTGGCGCTGGCCATTGGTGATGAAGCGGCCACGCTGGAGGGCTGTGACTGGATCAAGCACTTTGCGCAACTCAACCCGCAGCGGCGCGCGGTTTACGCCTGCATCGAGAGCATCATCAATCTGGCCGAGATGGGCGACAGTGGACCGTATATGGACGCCTTGCGCCAGTTGTACGGTGCCGGGGCCGTGGCGCAGGCGCACGCGCTCATCATGCAGACCGACCGTTTCATGGGTTTGAATGCGCCGGGCCTGGCGCTTGACGGCTGTGAAATGCACCACAAGTTGTTGGCGGCTTATGACAAGGTGCGTGCCAGCCATGCGTGAGGACAGCCGGGCGCAGCCAGGCCTGAAAAACGACTGAGTCAGACGTGAGTTTGCATCCCGACTGGCTGGTGCCCCGTTGGCCCGCTCCTGCCCATGTGCATGCGGTGTGCAGCACGCGTGCCGGTGGCCAGTCGGTGGCACCGTATGACGCGTTCAATCTGGGCGATCACGTGGGCGACGACCCGCTGGCTGTTCAGGCCAATCGCCTCAGACTGGAACAGGCCCTGGGCGCGCGGCCGGTTTTCTTGTCGCAGGTGCATGGTGCGCAGGTCGAACAGGTTTCAGTCGATAGCGCGCATGGCACTGTGGCCGATGGCTGCCTCACGGCTCAGCCCGGCGTGGCCTGCACCATCATGGTGGCTGATTGCCTGCCGGTGCTTTTGACCGACACACGGGGCAGTCTGGTGGCGGCGGCGCATGCCGGCTGGCGTGGCTTGGCCGGGCAGGGCGGGCGCGGCATTCTGGAGCAGGTTATAGAGTCTTTTAGGGCTCTAGCCACCGTGGATAAAGCGTCTATAGCTACTGAAATAATAGCGTGGTTGGGCCCGTGTATTGGACCGCGGGCGTTTGAGGTCGGCGATGAGGTGCGCGCTGCGTTTGTGGCGCAGGACGGGCAAGCGCGGGCCATGTTCAGGCCGCAGGGCGACGGCAAATGGCTGGCGGATCTGCAGGGCCTGGCCCGCTTGCGGCTGCGTGCCCTGGGTGTGACCGAAATCTACGGCAACGACGGCACAAGCCCATGGTGCACGGTCGGCCAAACGTCAAGGTTCTTTTCGCACCGGCGTGACCGCGTCAGTGGCCGCATGGCCGCCTGCATCTGGCTGGACTGACGCTTTTCCGGCCGTCATTTTGGCCAACTCTGCGGCCTCTCTGGCCTTGATGGCGCGGCGGCGGGACGGTGCGCCCATCAGGTAAACCACCAGAGCCACCGGAACCAGCCCATACAACACAAAGGTGATGAGCGCGCCCAACAGCGTGCCGTTTGAATTGGTGGCTTCTGCCACGGCCATCATGAGCGCAACATACAACCAGGCAAGGGGCACGATGTACATAAATGAGTAAGTTAGTATCGGATTGAAAAATGTCACGTTTTGGACGAGCCAGTCCCGGATACTAGAGCGTTTATAAGAACGCGAACATGAGAGAGGACTTCACATGACGCAGGATATTCCGGAAATTCTGGGGCAATCGGCCCAGCAATTTCAACAGACTTTGGGTGAGGGTTGGCGTAACGCTTTCCAATCGTTCCAGAACATGGATTTGGGTCAGGCAGCAAAGGGCTTGATCCCGCCAGGCAGCCCGCCGCCCAAGATCAGTTTTGCCCCCGAGAAGCTGCAGGAGTTGCAACAGCAGTACATCCAGGAGGCGGCGACACTCTGGGGCCAAAGCCTGCACGGCACCACATCGCCCAAGGATCGGCGCTTTGCCGACAAGGCGTGGGAAAGCAATCCGATGGCGGCTTTTTCGGCCGCGGCTTACCTGCTCAACACCCGCACCTTGATGGGACTGGCCGATGCCGTGCAGGCCGATGCCAAGACCCGGGCCCGCATCCGCTTCGCGGTTGAACAGTTGACCGCGGCGGCCGCGCCGAGCAACTTTATGGCCCTCAACGCCGAGGCGCAGCAGAAGGCGATCGAGTCTCAGGGCGAGAGCATTGCCAAAGGCGTGACCAATCTGATCCATGACCTGCGTCAGGGCCATGTGTCCATGACCGATGAAAGCATTTTCGAAGTCGGTAAAAACGTCGCGACCACCGAGGGCGCGGTGGTGTTCGAGAACGACTTGTTCCAGCTGATCGAGTACAAGCCGCTGACCGACAAGGTGTATGAAAAGCCCTTCCTGCTGGTGCCGCCGTGCATCAACAAGTTTTATATCCTGGACCTGCAACCGGATAACTCGCTCATCCGCTATGCCGTGGCGCAGGGCCATCGGACCTTTGTGGTGAGTTGGCGCAACCCGGACGCCTCGCTGGCGCACAAAACCTGGGATGACTACATTGACGATGCGGTGATCAAAGCCATCACGGTCACGCAGGACATTACCGGGGCCAAGAGCATCAACGCGCTGGGCTTTTGTGTTGGCGGCACCATGCTGGGCACGGCACTGGCGGTGCTGGCGGCGCGCGGCGAAAAGCCCGTTGCCAGTGCCACCTTTCTCACGTCCTTGCTCGATTTCAGCGACACCGGCATTCTGGACGTCTTTATCGACGAGGCGTTTGTCAAATACCGGGAACAGGAGATGGGCCAGGGCGGCTTGATGAAAGGAAAAGACCTGTCAAGCACCTTCAGTTTCCTGCGCCCCAACGACCTGGTGTGGAACTATGTGGTGGGCAACTACCTCAAGGGTGAGACCCCGCCGCCCTTTGACCTGCTGTACTGGAACAGCGATTCCACCAACCTGCCGGGGCCGTACTACGCCTGGTACTTGCGCAATACCTACCTGGAAAACAAGCTGGTCAAGGCCGGCCAGGCGCTTGTCTGCGGTGAAAAGGTCGATCTGGGTCTGGTGGACATGCCGGTCTACATCTATGGTTCGCGCGAAGACCATATCGTGCCGATTGGCGGCGCTTACGCATCGACTCAGGTCTTGCCCGGTAAAAAGCGCTTCGTGATGGGGGCCTCCGGCCACATTGCGGGCGTGATCAACCCACCGGCCAAGAAAAAACGCAGTCACTGGTTACGGGCTGACGGCAAGTTGCCCCAAGCACACGCCGAATGGCTGGCCGGGGCGACTGAGCAAGCGGGCAGTTGGTGGACGGACTGGTCCCAGTGGTTAGTGAGCCACGCGGGCAAGCAGATTCCCGCGCCCAAGACGTATGGCAAAGGCAAATACAAGGCCATCGAAGCGGCTCCGGGCCGCTACGTCAAGGCCAAGGCATAAATTTTTTACGTTTTTTGCAACTACTTTTTTAAACTTCAGGAGATAAAAATGGAAGACATCGTGATCGTTTCGGCCGCACGCACGGCCGTGGGCAAATTTGGTGGAACCCTGGCCAAAACGCCCGCCCCGGAGCTGGGAGCCGCCGTCATCAAAGCCCTGCTGGCGCGCACGGGCTTGAGCGCTGATCAGATTGGTGAAGTTATTTTGGGCCAGGTGCTGACGGCCGGCTCGGGTCAAAACCCGGCCCGCCAGGCGCTGATCAAGAGTGGCTTGCTGATTGAAACCCCGGCACTGACCGTGAACTGCGTCTGCGGCTCCGGCCTGAAGGCTGTGATGCTGGCCGCGCAAGCGGTGGCTTACGGCGACAGCGACATTGTGATTGCGGGTGGCCAGGAAAACATGAGCGCGTCACCCCATGTGTTGCTCGGCTCGCGGGACGGTCAGCGCATGGGCGACTGGAAGATGATCGACTCCATGATCGTCGACGGCTTGTGGGACGTCTACAACCAGGTGCACATGGGTATCACGGCTGAAAACGTCAACAAAAAATACGGCATCACGCGCGAAATGCAGGACGCGCTGGCATTGGGCAGCCAGCAGAAGGCCGCCGCTGCGCAAGACGCTGGCAAGTTCAAGGACGAAATCGTGCCGCTCAGCATTGCCCAGAAGAAGGGCGATGCTATTGTCTTTGACACCGACGAGTTCCTGAACCGCAAGACCAATGCGGCCGCCCTGGCCGGTCTGCGTCCCGCCTTTGACAAGGCCGGCAGCGTGACCGCCGGCAATGCCTCCGGCATCAACGACGGCGCCGCTGCCGTGATGGTGATGACGGCCAAGAAAGCCGCCGCTCTGGGGCTCAAACCACTGGGCCGCATTGCCAGCTTTGCCACCTCCGGTGTCGATCCGGCCCTGATGGGCATGGGCCCGGTGCCGGCGTCTCAAAAAGCGCTGGCGCGCGCGGGCTGGAAGGCTGCCGACCTTGACCTGATGGAAATCAACGAAGCGTTTGCAGCGCAGGCTTGCGCCGTCAATCAGCAAATGGGTTGGGACACCTCCAAACTCAACGTCAACGGCGGTGCGATTGCCATCGGGCACCCGGTGGGTGCGTCCGGTTGCCGTATTCTGGTCACGCTGTTGCATGAAATGCAGCGCCGCGACGCCAGGAAAGGCCTTGCTTCTTTGTGCATCGGCGGTGGCATGGGCGTGGCGCTGACAATCGAGCGTTAAGGGACACCGCGGGCGCTGCTGGAGTTTGTGCCCGGTGCGGTGCTCGCGTTAGTGTTTTCCGCAATGCGACGGGCGGGATTAGCCGCTATAGTGTTTTGCAGTCGTACAAGTGGATTCGTTCAATCAAAGGAGAAAAAATATGAATCAAAAAGTAGCCTATGTCACGGGGGGCATGGGGGGCATCGGTACCGCCATTTGCCAGCGTTTGCACAAAGAGGGGTTCAAGGTCATTGCAGGCTGCGGCCCGACACGTGACCATGCCAAATGGCTGGCCGAACAGCAGGCACTGGGCTTTACGTTCCACGCCTCGGTCGGCAACGTCGGCAATTGGGATTCCACCGTCGACGCTTTTACCAAGGCCAAGGCCGAGCACGGCAGCATTGATCTGCTGGTGAACAATGCCGGCATCACGCGCGACCGCATGTTCGTCAAGATGACACGTGATGACTGGGATGCGGTGATTGAAACCAACCTGAACTCCATGTTCAACGTCACCAAGCAAGTGGTGGCCGACATGGTGGAAAAAGGCTGGGGCCGCATCATCAATATTTCGTCCGTCAATGGCGCCAAGGGCCAGGCCGGCCAGACCAACTATTCGGCCGCCAAGGCCGGCATGCACGGCTTCACCATGGCGCTGGCGCAAGAACTGGCCACCAAGGGCGTCACAGTCAATACCGTGAGCCCGGGCTACATCGGAACCGACATGGTCAAGGCCATCCGTCAGGACGTGCTCGACAAGATCATTGCCACGGTGCCGGTCAAGCGTCTGGGCGAGCCGAGTGAAATTGCCTCCATCATTGCCTGGATTGCCTCCGACGAGGGTGGTTACTCAACTGGCGCCGATTTCTCGGTGAACGGCGGCCTGCACATGGGCTGATGCGGCAAGGCTGAATCGGCTGCATCGTCACCCTGAGAGCACTGGTGCTCTCAGGGTGTTTTTTTGAACTGCGTCTGACGGCGCCAGATCCTGAGCGTCAATTTCCGGGCTGTCGCGCACCATGCGCTGCAACTGGGGCATGCAGGAGCCGCAATTGGTGCCGCATTTCAGTGCGGCCTGCAGCGAGCCCAGCCGCTCCTGCGCTGTTCCCTTGGTGTGGCGCAACTGCGCATCAATCGCCACATCGGTCACATTAAAACAAGCACACACAGGCTTGCCGCGCGACACCACCTGCACCGGGGGTTCGGCGCCCGGCAGCAGCAGGGCGCGACCATAAGACTGGGCTGGCAACTGGTCTTGCAGCAGCGTGCTGATCCAGCTTTGGGCGCGGGTGTCGCCGGCCAGCATGAACCCTTCCAGCGTGGTGCAGGTGTCAAGGTGCTGCAACAGCGCAGCACGGCGCTGGCCGCGTTTCTTGTCGGCATAGCGCAAAACGTAGGGGCTGTCCAGGTTGAACAGGGACTCGATCTGGGCCAGCAGCGCGTCCGTCGGCGCCTCAAACGCGGTGGCCCGAAACAGCAGACCGCTGCGCTCCTGGCCGGCGCCATCCACCGCGGTGTTGTTGCTGAAAGGCACGCAGCTCGCATAGTCAAAGTGCAGCATCAACTGCTGCAGCTCATGGCGAGCCGACTGCAGGTGGCTGGCGGGCAGCCAGGCCATGGCCAGCAGGGACCAGGGCAGTTCCGCCTTCAGGACTTTGACCGCTGCGTGCTTGAATTCGGGTTGTTTGGAGTCGGGGCAAAAAGCCGAAGTGGTCAGGGCATTGACGCCGGCCAGGCGCTGGCCGGTGGCGCTGATGCCGCTCAGGAATTCTTCACCCCAGTGCATCGCCATGAAGACCTGGCTGAGTCCCAGCTCCGCACTGGCTTGCACCGGCACCAGAATCGAGCCGCGTTTGCTGGTGACGTGCACCAGATCACCCTCCGTGAGGAGTCGGCGTGCCATGTCTTGCGGATGCATTTGCAGGGCGGGCTCACGCACATGGCCGAACAAGCGCCCGAGCGTGCCGGTGCGACTCATGCCGTGCCACTGGTCGCGCAGGCGCCCGGTGCTGAGTGAAAACGGGTAGCGTGCTTCGCGCGGCTCGGCTACGGGCTGGTAGACCGTGTTGACAAAGCGAGCGCGGCCGTCGGGCGTGGGGAAGACGGCGTCCTCGTACAGTCTTGCCTTGCCTTGCGTGGCGCCCTCGGGCAGGGGCCACTGCTGGGGGGCGTGCGCCAGCAGGGCATAGGACATGCCGGTGATGTCGAGGTCGCGACCGCGCGTGGATTCGCGGTGCTCGTTCCAGATCGATTCGGGGCTGGGGTAGGGAAAGAGGGTGGCTTCGGATCCGACCCCGATGGCTTGCAGTCGTCGCGAAAAATCGACGACGATTTGCCAGTCGTGCCGCGTCTCGCCCGGCGCCGCCACTGCGGCGCGCACGCGGCTGATGCGGCGTTCGCTGTTGGTCACTGTGCCTTCTTTTTCGCCCCAGGTGGTGGCGGGCAGCAGCAGGTCCGCAAAGACACAGGTGGCAGTGCTGGCAAAGGCTTCCTGCACGACGACAAACTCGGCGCGCTGCAGGGCGCGGCGCACGGTGGCCTGGTCGGGCATGGATTGCGCGGGGTTGGTGCAGGCAATCCACAAGGCCTTGATTTCGCCATCGGCGGCGGCCTGGAACATCTCTACCGCCGTTTTACCGGGTTTGGACGGCACGGATGAAAGGCCCCACAGCGCGGCAACTTCGGCACGGTGCGCCGGGTTGTTCAAGTCGCGGTGGCTTGAGAGCAGATTGGCCATGCCACCGACTTCGCGTCCGCCCATGGCGTTGGGCTGGCCGGTGAGTGAGAAGGGTCCGGCACCCCTCTTGCCGATCTGGCCCGTGGCCAGGTGCAGGTTGATCAGCGCGGCATTCTTGGCGGTGCCGCTGCTGGACTGGTTCAGGCCCTGGCAGTACAGGCTGAGCGTGGGTGCGCGTGTACGCCGGGTCGGGTCGTCGGCGTTGATACCGGCAAACAGGCGCGCCGCCTGCAGCAGGTCGTCCTTGCTGATGCCGCAGGTCTGCGCCACCACGTCGGGTGTGTAGTCGCGCAGCGTGGCTTTGAGTGTGTCAAAGCCCTTGGTGTGGGCGGCCATATAGGCGGTATCGAGCCAGCCCTCCCACAACATGACGTGCAGCATGCCGTTGAACAGCATCACATCGGTGCCGGGCTGGATCGGCAGAAACAGGTCGGCAATTTCAGCCGTATCGGTGCGACGCGGATCACACAGCACAATCTTCAGGTCCGGGCGCGCCTGGCGTGCGGCTTCAATGCTGCGAAACAAAACCGGGTGTGCGTAGGCCGGGTTGGCGCCGACGATAAAGATGGTGCCAGCGTGGTTGACGTCGTCGTAGCAGGCCGGTGGCGCGTCAGACCCCAGCGTCTGTTTGTAGCCCGCCACCGCGCTGCTCATGCACAGGCGCGAGTTGCTGTCGATGTTGTTGGTGCCGATCAGCCCCTTGGCGAGTTTGTTGAAGACGTAATAGTCTTCGGTCAGCAACTGGCCGGAGATATAAAAACCGACCGCATCGGGGCCGTGGGTCTGGATGATGTTGGCAAATTTTTCGGCTGCTGTGTCCAGCGCGGCGTCCCAGCCGATGCGCCGGGGTTGCTGGTCGCGACTCAAACGCTGCATCGGGTGCAGCAGCCTGCTTTGTTGGGTGATGGCTGCGCTGGCCGTGAGGTGCAAGGTGGCGCCTTTGGTGCACAGCCGCCCGAAATTGGCCGGGTGATCCGGGTCGCCGTGCACGCCGGTGATCTGGTCGCCGCGCGACTCGATGATCACCCCGCAGCCGACGCCGCAGTAGGGGCAGGTGGATTTGGTCTCTTTGAGCTCTTTCACGTGGGTCCAAGCTCCTGTAGAGAGGTCTGTGGATGCCGAAGACGCCGGGGTGAGTGGCTCCGCGAATGTCCTCCGGCCTTCGGCCTCCTCCTTGACTTCGCTACGCCGCTCACCCCAGCGTCTTCGGCGACGAGCTTGGCGGTTGGTCGCAGCTTGCACGTCGACACGGCTCGCAAGATCAGGTTGCTGTGGCGCTCAGCGCAGCGGCGTAAAGGAGGAGGCCGAAGGCCGGGGGACAGCCGCGCAGCTGAGCGCCGCAGCGGCCTGAGCCACCTACTGAACGTCATGCAACCTCACCCACAACCACAGCCACAGCAACCGACGCCAACTCATCCAAATCCAAATGCACCGCATTACCCTTCACCATGACGCTAAACCGCTGCACACAACCCGCGTCCGGCGCATGCGCACAGCCACTGTCCAGGCCAATGGTCCAGTTGTGCAGGGGGCAGGCCACGCTGCTGCCAAACACAATGCCTTGCGACAGCGGGCCTCCTTTGTGCGGGCAGCGGTCCAGCAGGGCAAACACCTCGTCTTGCGCATTGCGAAACACGGCCACGTCCGTGCCTTGCGGCCGTTTGATGCAACGCGATCCCAATACGGGAATGTCCGTCACTTGGCAGATTTCTTTCCAGTTGCTCATTGATGACTCCTTTTGCTATTATTTATATAGCTGTATGCGTATATATCACGGGGGCTAGGGGCCAATTCGCCATAAATTTTTGTCAGGCAGACCGACCCGCCGCCGATCCCGGGTTGCGTTGGCGACGCGGCCAATACCCATCAGGACTCAGGCGGGGACAGCCAGTTTGTCGAACTGGCGCAGATCCACCTCGGCCCGGCTGAACTCAAACCAGGGATCAGGCTCGCCATCCAGGCTGAATTGCAGCCGGGCCCACAGCGCCTGGCGGTTCTCGGTGTCCTCCAGAATCTTCTTCTTCACGTAGTCCATGCCGACGCGGTTGAGGTAATGCACGGTGCGCTCCAGGTACCAGCCTTCCTCGCGGTACAGCTGCATGAAGGCGCCGGTGTACTCCAGCACTTCCTGCGCCGTTTTGAGCTTGGTGAAGAACTGCGCCACCTCGGTCTTGATGCCGCCGTTGCCGCCGATGTGCATTTCCCAGCCGCTGTCCACGCCGATGATGCCGACGTCCTTGATGCCCGCCTCGGCGCAGTTGCGCGGGCAGCCGCTCACCGCGAACTTGACCTTGTGCGGGGCGTACATGCGCCACATGGCGCGTTCCAGGTCCTTGCCCATCTGCGTGCTGTCCTGCGTGCCCATGCGGCACCACTCCGAGCCGACGCAGGTTTTGACGGTGCGCAAGGCCTTGGCGTAGGCGTGGCCGCTGGGCATGCCGATGTCCTTCCAGACGCTGACCAGGTCTTCCTTCTTCACGCCCAGCAGGTCAATGCGCTGGCCGCCGGTGACCTTGACGGTCGGGATCTTGTACTTGTCGACCGCGTCGGCAATGCGGCGCAGTTCGCTGGCCGTGGTCTCGCCGCCCCACATGCGCGGAATCACGCTGTAGGTGCCGTCCTTCTGGATGTTGGCGTGGCTGCGCTCGTTGATGAAGCGGCTCTGCGGATCGTCCTTGGCCTCTTTGGGCCAACTGCTGATCAGGTAGTAGTTGACGGCGGGGCGGCAGGAGGCACAGCCATTGGGTGTTTTCCATTCCATGAAGTTCAAGACCTGGGTAATGCTCAGCAGCTTGTTGGCCACAATGGCATCGCGCACCGCCTGGTGGCCGTGCTCGGTGCAAGCGCACATGGCTTTCATCTTCGGCGTGGCTGAGTAGTCACCTCCGGCGGTGAACATCAACAGCTGCTCAACCAGCCCCGTGCACGAGCCACACGACGCGCTGGCTTTGGTGTGCTTGCGCACCTCGTCGAGCGTGAACAAGCCTTTCTCCTTGATGGCCTTGCAGATGCTGCCCTTGGTGACACCGTTGCAGCCACACACTTCGTCGCTGTCGGCCATGCTGGCGGCCTTGTTGTGACCCTCAACACCGGCGTCGCCAATATTGCTTTCCCCAAACATCAGCTTGTCGCGGATGTCGGCGATTGAGCGGCCGTTGCGCAGCAGCTTGAAGTACCAGCTGCCGTCCACCGTGTCGCCGTACAGGCAGGCACCCACCAGTTTGTCGTCCTTGATGACGAGCTTTTTGTAGACGCCGGCAAACGGGTCGCTCAGCACCAGCTCTTCGGTGCCGTCGCCGCCCAGAAAGTCCCCGGCTGAGAACAGGTCGATGCCGGTGACCTTGAGCTTGGTCGAGGTCAGCGAGCCGACGTAGCGGCCAATGCCGTACTGCGCCAGATGGTTGGCCGCCACCTTGGCTTGCTCGAACAGGGGCGCTACCAGACCGTAGGCGATACCCCGGTGCGCCGCGCACTCACCGACCGAGTAAATGCGCGCGTCGGTGACGGTCTGCAGCGTGTCAGTCACCACAATGCCCTTGTTGCAGTGCAGGCGCATGGCTTCGGCCAGTTCGGTGTTGGGGCGGATGCCCACGGCCATCACCACCAGATCGGCGGCAACTGAAGTGCCGTCCTTGAACTTGATGCTCTTGACGCGGCCATCGTCGCTTGCGACCAGTTCCTGAGTTTGCGCGCCAATCAGGAATTTCAGGCCCCGGTCCTCCAGTGACTTTTGCAGCATCTTGCCCGCGACGTTGTCGAGCTGGCGCTCCATCAGCGTCGGCATCACGTGCACCACGCTGACGTTCATGCCCCGGCGCATCAGGCCGTTGGCCGCTTCCAGCCCGAGCAGACCGCCGCCGATCACGACGGCATTTTTGTATTTGGTGGCCGCGTCAATCATGGCGTTGGTGTCGGCAATGTCGCGGTAGGCAATCACACCTTCCAGATCCTTGCCGGGAATGGGCAGGATGAAAGGCTTGGAGCCGGTGGCCATCAACAGCCGGTCGTAGGGAACTTCGGTGACCTTGTTGTCAGCGTCGAGGGCACGTACCAGTCGTCTGGCGCGGTCCACCGCCACCACTTTTTTGCCGGCGTGCAGGGTGATGCCGTGGTCGGTGTACCAGTCCCATGAGTTGAGAACAATCTCGTCAATCGTTTGCTCACCGGCCAGCACCGGCGACAGCAAGATGCGGTTGTAGTTGGGGTGCGGCTCGGCGCCAAAGACGGTGATGTCGTACAGGTCGGGCGCGATTTTCAGCAGCTCTTCAAGCGTGCGGACACCGGCCATGCCGTTGCCGATCATCACCAGTTTCATTTTGACCTTGGGTTCTACACGCATGTCCATGAGGTTCTCCTTGTCGGTGCCAGCGGGCGATCAGGCTGCCTTTTCCACATGCGCCTGGCGCGTGTAGAGAAAGTCAATTACGGCCTTGCGGAAATGCAGGTAGTGCGTGCTCTCGGCCAGTTCGACCCGCTGGCGCGGACGCGGCAGGTCAACGCGCAGCACCTCGCCGATGGTCGCGGCCGGGCCGTTGGTCAGCATCACAATCCGGTCGGACAGCAGCACCGCTTCATCCACATCGTGTGTGACCATCACCACGGTGCTGTGGGTGCGGGCGACGATCTCCAGCAGTTCGTCCTGCAGCTTGGCGCGGGTCAGGGCGTCCAGCGCGCCAAAGGGTTCGTCCATCAGCAGCACTTTGGGTTCCATCGCCAAGGCGCGTGCAATGCCCACGCGCTGCTTCATGCCGCCCGATATCTCGCCGGGACGCTTTTGCGCGGCGGTGCTCAGGCCCACCATCGCCAACACGGCGTCGGTGCGCGCCGCGAGCTGGGCTTTGCTCTCGGACCCGGCGCCCGTGCTGCGGTTGGCGGCACCAAAGACGCGCTCGACACCGAGGTAGACGTTCTCAAAACAGGTCAGCCAGGGCAGCAGCGAGTGGTTCTGGAACACCACGGCGCGCTCCGGGCCGGGGCCGGCGATTTCGCGATTCGCACACAGCAGGTGGCCTTGCGTGGGAACAGTCAGGCCAGCGATCAGATTGAGCAGGGTGGACTTGCCGCAACCCGAGTGGCCGATGAGGGTCACAAACTCGCCCTTGGCCACCGTCAGGTTGATGTTCTGCAGTGCGCAGAACGGCCCTTTTTTGGTCTTGAAGGTCTGCTCGACGTTCGAGATTTCGATGTATTTCAGGTTACTCATGGTGTTCTACAGTTTCCGTTCGGGCTGAGCTTGTCGAAGCCTTTCGACAGGCTCAAGGCGAACGGTGTTAGCTTTTGACTTCTTCAAACGTGAACGCCGTGGCAATCTTGATCAGGGCGTATTCCAGCATCAGCCCGACGATGCCGATCACAAAAATGGCGATGATGATGTTCTTGACGTTCAGGTTGTTCCACTCGTCCCAGACCCAGAAGCCGATGCCGACGCCGCCGGTCAGCATCTCGGCCGCCACGATCACCAGCCAGGCCGTGCCGACCGCGAGGCGCACACCGGTCAGCATGTAGGGCAGCACCGAGGGGAACAAAATCTTGGTGACGATCTTCCACTCAGACAGGTTCAACACACGCGCCACGTTCATGTAGTCCTGTGGCACCCGCTGCACGCCCACCGCCGTGTTGATGATCATGGGCCAGATCGAGCAGATGAAGATGGTCCAGATGGCGGCCGGGTTGGCGCCCTTGAACACCAAGAGGCCAATCGGCAACCAGGCCAGCGGCGACACCGGGCGCAGCAGGCTGATGAGTGGATTGAACATG